>WNFX01003698.1_pt1 | contig 44614 bp, 39 predicted proteins | sample 5400111 | NCBI WGS metagenome assembly WNFX01 (sample SAMN13153363, study PRJNA577476) | soil metagenome | isolation source: 40 cm soil or saprolite under grassland replicate 1 | place: USA:California | collected 2016-06-15
GAAGTGATTACACGTGAAGAGGAGGATGGTAGCCGATCTCTGGACAGGATCGAGCTTGTCAGCAGCACGATTGAAGTCAGTAAGCTGCGTGAGCGGTTTAAGGAATTCATGTCCAGCCTGCAGTCGATCATCGAGGTGCATGCACCTACTGACAGCCCATTTCAACTGAACGAAATTCAGTTTAGCGCTGAGATTACGGCCAATGGTGACTTTAAACTACTTGGCACTGGGGTTGGAGTAGAGGCAAAGAGCGCTGTCACTTTTGTCCTTCAGCGGAAGTCTGCCGAAAAGTGAGATGATCAATGCTGAACTTGTCTCGTTTTCGTGGATTCAGCAAACTAACAATATACTCCACCAAATCGAGGCAGGCTCTGTTTCAAGAGGAAAAGCGCTTTTTCTAAAATTAGTGCGGATTCCGATACTTTTTCTAATTTTATGGCGGACTTTTCTAAGAGAAGAAGGCCCTTTTTCTGCACCTTAACGCTCATTCTATTCTAAAGTTACGGCGGACGGCACACAATGTGAGACTGTCATTTTACCACTGGGTTTTGTAGAATCTGCAAGACTATGCTTCCCTTTTTTCCCTCCAAATCTATGCTCCCCAACTCTCATATTGGAAAAATGCATTTCACTATTTACGACATTCGTTATAGCTTTAGGGGAAAGACTGAAATCAGCCTTGACGGTGGGTCATTCCTGCGTTTTCTGGATCGTCCGAGCGACCTCGATTTCTCAACAATAAAGGCGAGCACGTGACAAGAGATCACCTTGCTGACCATCGGGAAATCTGAGCCGTCTAGTTCAACGACCCCCTATGGCAATCGCTATGAGTTGAATACCTATGACTGCCAGACAGCGTGTAAGCAGCTGCATGCTCGAACGGCCTCATGAGGCAAGCGGCTACGGGGAAAAGAAGCTTACTCGTTTTAGAGTCGTGGTCTAGCTGAACCATCCATTGGCATCTAAGCTGCGACCGGCTTCGATACGCGGCTGATATTGCTGGGCGAAGAGGTGCCCGACCAGCTCACGTCGGCTACGCACCCCGACTTTCTCGAAGATCGCCTTGAGGTGATCCTGCACCGTGTTGGACGAGATGTGAAACGTCTCGGAAATTTCTGCGGTGGACAACCCGCGCACAACGCTCTGCAAAATTTCGCTCTCGCGTTTGGAGAGATCGTAGGCCTGCACGATCAGCGGCGCTACCTCCGCTGGCCGGGCTACCTCAAAGATCACCGCGATTTGCCCCTGGGCTCTCTGTCCAGACAGCCGTGAGGCGTGTAGCACCAGCCAGTGACCGGAAGCCGTACGCAGGCGTGCCCTCGGCAACAGATCAGGTTGCACATTTTGGGCCTGCTCCAGCGCTTGTAAACGGGCCACCACAGCGGCGACGGCATTTGGCAAGGCCGCTTTGCGCGGCCAGTCCGCCTCTCCTACCTCCGCAAGCCATCGCTCTGCAGCCGGGGTAATGGCCACCACCGACAGGTCATCGGCCAGCAGCAGCAAGCCAGGCTCGTCGGGGAGCGTTGATCCTGCCCTGCTTGCGAACAGCAGGGCGGTGCGCAACCCCTCGGCGAAGTGCGGCGTGAGCCGGGCGAGGTAGGCCGCCTCGGCGAGCGTAAAATCGGGGCTCGACTGCTCACTATGCATGCACATGAAGCCCCAGCACACATCGCCGGTAATGAGCGCTGCGCGCAGCTCGTCTCCGAGGGCGAGGGGAGCCAGGATCTCGCGATAGCGTCGGCTGCGCTCCAGTTCACCCTGGGTAGCCTGTACCAGGTTCACCACTGGCGTGTTAGATCTCGCCATCCAGGCGAACTTATTCACATCATCTTGCAGAAACTCATTCTCGATGAACTGTGGCGTGACCTCCGCGAGTTCGTCGATCACTGCCCCTGTGAAGAGCAGCGTTGCCGGATCAGCAGTGGTGAAAAAGGAGACATCGATGGGAATGACGAGGTTCAGCCGCTTGAGTATTTCGACTCGGAGCGTGCGGGAGTCGAGTCCGGCATGACACAGCCTGATAAGCTCGCGCCTGATCTGTTCTGCTCTTCGCTGCTGCATGGTGATTTCCTGTCTGGTCTTGTGCGCTGGTTACAGCTTCCTCTCCACACACTCATTATACACCCTGCACATGCGCAAAACCATCCCAGATTTCTGGGATTGTCTCAACAGAATATGGACAGTATGCTTGCAGCAGAGAAGTAGTTCCACCGATCAGGAGAAGAAGGAAAGGAGAACTTGCAATGGTAGGTGAAGAAAACAAGGCGTTGGTGCGCCTGTTCGATGAGGAGTTCTGGAACAAAGGGAACCTGGCGGCGGCTGACGAGCTGATGACTGCCAACGCGACGATCGTGCTCCCTGGGAGAGGGCAAGTCGGTCTCAATGATTTCAAAGCCTTTGCCGCCAGCTTGCGCGGCGCGTTCCCCGACTGGTATGCCACGACCGACGAGCTGATGGCCGAAGGGGTCAGGGTTGCCGAGCGGTGGACAGGTCGGGGCACGCACCAGGGCGAGTTTCAGGGGATTGCTCCGACCGGAAGGCAGGTCACGGTGCCTGGCTTCGTCTTCTACCGGGTCACTTCTGGAAAGATCACGGAGTTCCGGGGGCTCTTTGATGGGTTGGCTTTGATGCAGCAGCTTGGGGCGATCCCGGATCACCGTTAAATTTTGCCCCAGCGCAAACAGAAAGGCGACGTCCATGCCTGACGAGCAACAGGACGCACCAGGGAGGAGCAACAGGCATGCTTGAGCAAGCGCTGCACCCATCCACCTTACAGGACCTCAAGGCCCAGCTCTATGGCGAATTGATCTGCCCAAACGACAGTTGTTACGACGCAACCCGTAAGGTCTGGAACGGGGAGATTGATAAATACCCGGCTTTGATTGTGCGCTGCGCAGATGAGACAGATGTGATCAGTGCTATTCGCTTCGCTCATAGCCAATGTCTGTCCGTGGCCGTTCGCAGCGGCGGCCACAGCCTCAGTGGCAGTTCCGTCTGCGATGGCGGTATGGTGATTGATCTTTCCCGCATCAAAGGCATCAGCATCGATCCGGCGGAGAAGACGACACGCGTTCAAGCCGGGCTTACGCTGGGCGAATTCGTACAGGCAACGCAGGTCTTTGATCTCGCGACCACGACCGGTACTGTCGCTGGGACAGGACTCGCGGGACTTACGCTCGGTGGCGGGCTGGGCTGGTTGATGGGCAAATATGGCTTGACCATCGACAATCTGCTGTCGGTGAACCTCGTCACGGCTGATGGACAGGTGCTCAAGGCCAGTACTACCGAGTATCCAGATTTATTCTGGGGAGTGCGCGGGGGTGGCGGAAACTTCGGCATTGCAACATCTTTCGAGTTTCAACTGCACCCGGTCGGCCCGTTACTTGCGGGCAAGGTCGTCTATCCGATGACGAAAGCGCGGGAGGTACTGCGCTTCTACCGCGAATATACGGGCAATGCTCCCGACGAACTGACAGCCTATGCCTGCCTTTCGACCACGCCAGCCGGCCTGCCAACGATTGCCATCAATCTCTGCTACTGCGGCTCGCTAGAGGAGGGCGAACGCGCAGTTTCGCCTGTGCGGACGTTTGACAAACCGCTTGTCGATCTGATCCGTCCGAGGTCCTATCTCAAAATGATCTCAATGGCTGATGCAGGAGCGCCCAACGGTCGCTGCTACTACGAGAAAGCCCGGACGCTGAATACCCTCAGTGACGAGGCTATCGAAACAATCTCCGACTTTGGCGCGCGCTGCACCTCGCCGTTTTCACATGTCTTGCTTCAGCATTTCCACGGCGCGGCAAGCCGCGTCGATCCAGGCGAAACGGCCTATGCGCTGCGGGATGAGTCATATGTGATGAGCATCGTGGCCGCCTGGGATGGTGGCACAGCGGGCACAGCACAATGGCATATCGAGTGGGCTCGCGCATGCTGGGAGGCTATGGAACCTTTTTCCAGCAGCGGGGTCTACGTCAATTTTCTGGGTAACGAGGGCGAGGGACGGGTGCGAGCCACCTACGGGGTCAACTACGAGCGATTGGTTGCTCTCAAGAACAGGTATGACCCACACAATTTTTTTGCACTGAATCAGAATATTAAACCAACTCTCAAGGAGGTAGAACCATGTCTCAGACAGGTATAGTACCTGAAACCCTGCGAAACTTTCGGGAATCATTGCACGGCGCGCTGATCTGCCCGGGCGATGAGAACTATGACAGCGCCCGGGCTGTTTGGAACGGGATGATCGACAGGCAGCCAGCTCTCATCATACGCTGTGCTGATGCTGCCGATGTGAGCAAGGCAGTCCAATTTGCCCGGCACGAGCACATGCCCGTCGCTGTACGTGGTGGTGGTCATAGTGTCGGCGGTCTGGCGATCTGTGACGGGGGTATGGTGATTGATCTTTCCCCCATGAAAGGACTGCAGGTCGATCCGGTCATGTCTACTGGACGTGCTGAAGCCGGGCTAACGCTTGGTGAGTTCACTCGCGGCACTCAGGAATTCGGATTGGCGACGACAACAGGGATCGTCTCCACGACCGGGTTGGCGGGTCTGACCCTCGGTGGAGGGATTGGCTGGCTGATGGGCAAATATGGTCTCACGGTGGATAACTTGTTGTCGGTGGACCTGGTGACTGCTGAGGGAAGGCTGCTCAAGGCGAGTGCCAGCGAGGAGGCTGACCTGTTCTGGGCTGTGCGCGGCGGGGGTGGCAACTTCGGCATTGTCACGTCTTTCGAGTTCCAACTGCATCCGGTCGGCCAGGTGCTCGCGGGAATGGTGATGCATCCTATGGAGCGAGCACAAGAGGTGCTGCGCTTCTACCGGGAGTATAGCAGTGCCGCTCCCGACGAACTGACAGCTTACGCCGCCATGGTGACGACACCCGATGGCCGCCCTGCGATAGGCATTGCACTGTGCTACTGTGGTTCCCTGGCGGAGGGCGAACGGGTGGTCGAGCCGGTCAGGACGTTTGGCCCCCCGCTCGTCGATCTGATTCATCCGATGTCCTACCTCGAAGCCATCTCGATGCTTGACGCGGCCTCCCCTGCCGGGAATCACTACTACTTCAAAACGAGCACCGTGAAGGAACTGAGCGATGAAGCGATCAGCGCGATTGCCAGGTATGGCGCGGCTCGCAGCTCGCCCTGGTCTGTGGTGCTCATCGAGCATCTCCACGGCGCGGCCAGCCGCTTCGCGCCGACTGAGACGGCTTTTGCCCAGCGCGAGGAGTCCTACATCGTCGGCATCTTCGCCAACTGGACGGAGGGCGAAGCCAGCACGCACATCCAATGGGCTCGCACCTTCTGGAAGGCCTTGCAGCCCTGGGCGAGCGGAGCTTATGTCAACTACCTGGGCGAGGAAGGAGAGGAGCGGGTGCAGGTCGCCTATGGGATCAACTACCAGCGGTTGAGGGACCTCAAGAAGAGGTATGACCCGGACAATTTCTTTCATTTCAACCAGAACATCAAGCCGGCTTCATAGTCACTCGAACGCAAGCCGTATCAGAATGACCAGTGTACATTTAACAGGCTAGAGAATAACAGGCTAGAGAAGCCAATTCGTTGCTGCACAAAAGTACACTGGTCATCAGGATTTGATATGACATGGATCATGCGCAACCTCTCATCCTGGCAAAGCACATTCGCTCTCAGCAATTGAGGGAAGAGGCACCTCAGATACTACTATATCTGAAGTTTTTCTGCAAAACCATGCTTCCCATCAACGGTGCCCGTGACCCGAAACCCCCAAAAAGCGGCGTGCCTCGTCTTTTCTCAAGCTCGATCCTCTGCAAAACTATGGTCTTACGAATCTGCAAAACCATGGGAATAATGACAGAGACTTGTCATTTTACCCATAGGTTTTGGAGATTCTGCAAGACTATGCTTCCCATCCTCTGTCAATAAAAAAGGTGTTCTCGGAGGCCCTATTTAGCGAACAGATATGGCAAGTAGCCACCACAAGCCTGCACAACGCTCACAACTTAACCGGCACGATTTTGTGAGACTTGCTGGCAAAGGGGTAGGTACGACTTTACGAGACTCAACAATATAGCGATTGAGTATCTGACTCGGTAAACGGTTCCCAGGTAAGCGTAAAGCTTCTCCAACAGTATCAAGGTCTGCTGTCAGTTGCATGGAGTAGTGACGGCGGTACATGAGCCGTAGAGGACAAGCCCTATGGAGAACGATCAGTTTGGTCTCAATGGCTTTCTGTGATACGATGATTAGCGGGCACCCTATTCTTGATTGGGCAAGGGAAGAATCTGAAACGCCAGGAGAAATTTTTGAAAAGTACGCACTATCTGGATCTTCCAGAGAAGAGAGTCTAGAGAGGATGATCTCATGGCAGATCTGAATAACCCAAAGGTTCAGAAAATACTTCGATCAAAGGAGTTTGCGCATCTGGCGACCATTGGACCCGATGGAGCTCCACAGTCATCTCCCATGTGGTTTTTGTGGGATGGAGAATATATCAAGTTCACGCATACGACTACCCGAAAGAAATATCAGAATATTCAGCGGGATCCGCGTGTCGCTGTGTCTATCACGGATGTGGATGATCCCTATACCTCTGCCGAGTTTCGCGGTATTGTGGAGCGGATCGAAGAAGACCCAACAGGTGCTTTCTATGATACCCTGGCGAAACACTATGGTGTGCCTTGGCGCTATCGTGGCGATCCGCGTGTGATCTTATATATGAAGATTCAGCATATCACTGGTCAAAACCTCTAGGGATATCTGGGAGGTCAGGCACACATGACCAGCCTATGTGCAGCGCTCATCACCCCTTTGACCGGCCCGCTGGCCCCATTTGGACAAGCCTGTGCCACCGGTCTTTCCCTCTGGGCTAGGCATGCCGCGCGCCTACCGCCGCCATGGACGGGCGTGGAACTCGACGTGCGAGACATAGGGAGCGACGTACGTGCCAGTCTGCGTGCTGCTCTGAATGACCATCCTGATGTGCTCTTCGGGCCGTACGGAAGTCATACAATGCTTGCAGTTGCGCGCAGCTGCAAGCGTGTAACCTGGAATCACAGTGGTGCAACCTCTCGGCTTTCTCGCCCAGAGTTCCCACATGTCATCAACGTGCTCTCACCTGCTTCCACCTATTTTCCAGGAGTGCTTCAGGCCGTGCGTGCCTTCGATCCAGGTGCAGCTAGCGTCTCTCTCTTTCATACGACCAGTGGTTTTGGTCAAGATGTGGCAACAGGCGCCGCACGCGCTGCGATCGACCTCAAATTTGAGGTAGAGTTCGTGGCTTTCGAGCCAGGCTATGCAGCTTCGGCAGCATCTCTCGTCCCGCAGGCGGATATTTTGCTCGTGGTAGGAAGCTTTGCTGATGAACGTGCGGCGGCTCCCATCTTGTTGAAGCGCACCTGGCGTGCTGCGGCATTCGTCGGAGCAGGTGTTGAGGAGGTGCTTGCTCCGCTCGGGAACCTGCGTGAAGGACTGCTTGGGCCTGCGCAATGGATCACGTCGGCGGCTCCCGAACCTGATGAAGGACCCGACGCTGAGTGGTTCGTGTCAAGGTATAGGGGTGTTGCAGGAGGTGATCCCCCGTATCCTGCGGCACAAGCTTTCGCAGCCGGGCTCCTGTGCGCGCGCTGTCTGCGAGACAGTGGTCGTTGTGAGGATACAGCCCAACTCGCTGCTGCTTCCCAGCTCGTCTGCACGACACTCTACGGTGCTTTCCGCATCGATCCACTGACTGGTCTTCAGTCTGGTCACCAGATTCTTATCGTGCAATGGCAGCATGGAAGACGCTGTGTCGTCTGGCCTCCAGAGCAAGCAGAACGCCCTCTGCTTTTCCCTCTCACCAAGTAAAACGCTTTCTAGACCATGTGCTCGTTGATCCAGAACATGCCATCTCTCCCGACCAGTGCAACAGGAACCAGGGAACGATGCCCAACAGCGTCCCCGGAACCAGGATGGTAAAAATGAGCGTTTTCAGAGCAACCATGAAGAGCCTCCTCTGAATCCGGTTTGCACAACATCAGGCTGATGCCTCTGCTCAGGGTCTGATGACTTCACCTGCACAAACTCCTCCTGCCTGCCAAACGTTCGAAAGATCAGCCTGAAAGGCGCAGGAAACGCTGGCAGAGCTGTTTCGGCATCAATCAGTTCCGGTTTGCCGACCGCATAGCGCCTTCGATGCCAGAAGACCGTACCGCCTCCAGCAGCCAGCAGGTTACGATACCAATCCACCTTGGGCCCATAGGTTAAGGCAATCACAAACTCCTCTCTTGTCGACCACACCCAGATCACTGTCTCATAGGGCTTGCCGCTGCAACGGCCAACATGACGAATGATCGCAAACGGGCCACGGGAACAGCTCGCAAACCTGCGTAAGAGCCGATTCGTGACGTACTTATTCAAGGTACGTATTGACCTTTCCCCTCTTGCTAATACTTCCCAGAGGTTTGCTCTGCTGAGCCGGAACGAGGCCCGTATGGACCCGAGTCGAGCCAGAGCCCCGCGCGCTCCCAACGCGAGGCCAGCAGCGCCGCGATGTGCCGTTTGACCCACATCGCCGGACTCCGTTTCTGGAGATGCGCAAGCGCTTGCCTAGCGGCTGCCCGATTGTATTCTGCCGCCGCACGACGGTCCCATGCGAACTCCTTTACCGTTTCCTCCGCCCTGGAGCGGTGGTGTCTATGGCGGTCGCGGCCGCTATCGCATCCGCGATGCCCGAGTTCATCCCGCGCGCACCAAACGGCGCGAAGAGGTGAGCGGCCTCCCCAACCAGCAGGACTCGCTGGTGCTGATCGGTGAAATCGCGGGCGAGTACCTGGAGGAACTGATAGGTCGAGACCCAGGTGATGCGGTCAGCGTACCTGGCTGGCATCACCTTTGGTAGCCAGCGGCGCACGCCCTCCATCCCACTGAACCTCTCCGGGTCGTCCTCATCACGGCACTGCAGATCGATCCGCCATCCACCGACAAACGGCACCAGGAGCACGTTGCGCCCACCGACGCCTGGATGCTTATAGTGAAACACGCGCTCGCATGGGAGTGGATCGCCAGGGTCTTCCGCCACGTCCACGACAATATACGAGTTTTTCGAGCGGCTCCCCTCCATTGGCACGCCAATCGCCTGCCTGACCGCCGATCGAGCACCGTCTGCCCCGATCAGGTAGTCAGCCGTCCATATCTGGCCCGATGTAGTCGTTACCGTCACGCCATCGGGAGTCGTTTCGACACCCGTGACGGGGGTATTCCAGACGAAATCAACCCCCGCTTCTTGACAGGCCTGGAAAAGGAAACGCTCGATCCCTACCTGGGGCAGGCTCGCGAACGGCGGCAAGGTGCTCGGATCGAGCTGGGGATAGTGGCGGACGAAGACCTGCCGCCCCCGCCAGAAGGTGCGCTTGGTCGGCCAGACCAGCCCATGCGCTGCGATCTCGCGACCAAGCCCCGGTCGTATCTGCTCAAGCAGTTTCAGCGATTCTTTATGCACAAAGATAGCACGGCTCCCTGGTCGGCTGCGCCCCGCCGGCTCGGCTTCGAGGAGGGTGACTGCTCGCCCTCGGGAGCGCAAAGCGAGTGCGGAAACCAGTCCAACTGGTCCCGCTCCGACGACCAGAACCTCACAGTTTGGAGGTTGAGGTTCAGTGTTGTTCATCTACTCAGAGGTCCGCAACGCGCCTTTCAGAGGGACAAACGTACCGACGATCTCCTGATGCTCTGCAAGCTCCTCTTCACGATAGAGGTGCAGAAGCTGTAAGACTGGTCGATCACTGATGGCAAACAGGTCTGCCCGGTCAAACGCTTCGTGATCGACACTTGCCCATGATGGGGTCACGAAGATATCGCCGGGTTCCCACTCGAAGAGAACCCCGTTGATCACCGTCCGTCCAGCACCTTGAAAAACTACATAGACCGAGCTGCCCGTTTTACGCCTGGTGGCGTTGCGTTCACCCGGATAGATGCGATACATCTCGCATGCAAATGTGCTCACTGCTGGACCACCAGTGAGGGGATTGGTGAACTCTAAGCTAATCATGGAGCGGTCACGTACCTGGTGCAGAGACTCCAGGGTGCGCTCGGTTTCCGCCCAGCGATAGCGGAGCAGCGGTGAGTGCGCAGCGGGAGAGGTAATGCCCATCTCACGCAAGCCGACGCCTACAAATCCCTGTTCAGAGAGGTTGTGACCTTCCACTGGCTGCAGTTGGCCCGGGTGGTTCTCGAAGAACACTGACTCCAACGTTGTGACTAGCGGTAGGTCCAGGCCATCGAACCAGACCATCGGCTCGTCGCTCTTGTTGTTGTGGTCATGCCAGTTCCAGTTCGGGGTCAGGATCAGATCACCCGGCTCCATGTCGCAAGCATCGCCATTGACCGTCGTGTAGACGCCTGAGCCAGTCAGCACGAAGCGAATGGCGCTTGGTGTGTGGTGGTGGGCCGGTGCTGACTCATGTGGACCCAGATACTGGAGCGCGCCCCAGAGCGTGGTGCTGGTGAACGGAAGACCTTTCAGACCTGGGTTGGCAAGCGCCAGCACACGCCGGTCACCCCCACGTTCGAGAGCGATGAGCTCGCCCGCGCGCTTAGCGAGTGGTAGCACGTCATCCCACTTCCAGAGCCAGGGCTGGGTTGTAGGCAGCGGGATTTCAGGCATGAGCCACTTGGCCATCTTCCAAAGCGGCTGCAGATCGTGTGCCGCCAGCGCGCCACAGAACTCGTCGTAGCCAACCTCTATCGTATGAGTCTGGCTGATATCGATTCCCATATAGCTTGCCTCCTCATCTTTTTTGCCTCTAAAGTTGGCACTAAGTCGCCTTCATGATGACTGCCAAGCACACTGCGTCCTCCAAAGCTTGACATGTTCCCTGTACAACATATTGTAGCATCAGGTGAGCCGCATTGCCGAGAAGCACGATGTGATGGTACGCCCAGTTGTTCGATCCCCTTGACAATCAATAACTAGTTTGTTAATCATTTTGCTGCCACGCTTATCGCATGGTGAAGTCTATCCGGCTGTGCTCGCTACTTCGGTCATCTGTTCTCAAATAAGCAGATCTTTGTTTGTTTTCAACACAATGACATCAAAAGAGTCATTATGAAATAGCTGTAGTAATGTACGGAACAAGCATGTGTCTTTTAGAGTTTTCCAAGGGCTTTTGAGTCCTTTCATGTTCATTTCATTTCGGAGTTACCGTAGAATTCTCACAAGTTTGCTCTTATCAGCACCAACGAACAAAGAAACTAACATAGTAGCGTAAAGCACCCCAGGTGCCTTTCCTCATCAGATTACAATTTCAACTTTAAGTGAAGTTTTTCTGCAAAACTATGCTTCCCCATCAAAACGACTAACTACGTAAAAGCCCAAAATCGTAGTTAGCCATCTCTTTACTCATGCTCAGACGACTACAACTCCCTGCAAAACTATAGTATTATGAATCTGCAAAACCATGGGAATAATGACAGCTGTTGAGCATAAACTCGTCTAAACCAACAAGGCCATGAGGGCTCCCCGCGATAGGAAGATGCATTATCAGGCATGTTGCTCCTTTGCCTTGTTTCGCTTGCTCTTTAGAGGGGGGTGGCAGTTGTACTTCCTGAGGCTCCAAGCGGCGCCTCCACGAGAAGAGCCAAGCGTCGTAAGTGATGTAACAACTCTGTGAACGCCTCTTCCCCCAGTTCCCGTGCCCATTGCTGCTGAAGCTGCTCAACCACCTCTCGCGCCACTCGATTGACCTGCCAGCCGCGTTCGGTCCGTCGAATCAAGGTGGCACGACCATCCGTGGGATCGGGAATCCGCTCTACGTAGCCACGCTGCTCCAAGGCGTCAATGATCTCTCCCATCGATTGCTTTGTGACCGCTGCTCGTTCGGCCAGTTCGGTCAGGCGGCTGCCTTCGGGTCTACACCATTGGAAGACCACCTGGTAGGTGGGACGATAGTCCGTAAAACCCTGTTGTCTCAAGGCAGCAGACACGCGCCGAGTGATCTCTTGCACCGGGATCATTAAAAGGGCTCCAATCATCAATGCATCATAAGGGGTAAGATTGTAGAACCCTGGGGCGTTCCTGATCGTTTTGCTCTGATGGCACAACTCGGTCTGCTTCCACAGCCAGCTGGTAAGAAATCGTTGAATACTCACAGGTACGGTTTTTGCGGCTTTAGGAGGAGCTATGGCGGGTACACTCCTGTCATAGCTGCAAGCACACATCCTTCCGCTAACGAGCATCAGTGAACTGCAAAATACGTTTGTGAGTAGCTTCCACAACGCTCTGCTCATCTGCGCCGCTTTCGCTGCCTCGGCATTTTCACTGCGCTAGCGCGAGGCAAAGAGGCGGCAGTGAAGAAAGTAAAGTAGGGTAGTGCTACATTTGTGTTCAGGTTACTTCATTGTTGTCTCACTTCATCTGCCTGTTTTTCGTCCGTACGCGGTCATACAGCTCTTCCATCACGCTGATAAACGACACATCTTTGTGCCAGAATGACGGATAATCCCCCTGCTTTTTAATCAACAGCGCCGAGACGCTTGCTTGCGATGCGGTGGCCAATGGTGCGGGCAGCCTCTTCGCGCCAGTCCAGAACTCTTTGTGACTGGCCACGATAGTGGCCGGCTCCCTGGTCGGGCGTGTGTAATAGGACTCAACCGGTTCCACCGGAACGTCGCCTGACGTCAGTGCAGACGCTAAGATCTGCCCTAGAGGCGACCGGGCCAGTTCGGCGCGCAGATTATCTCTGGACAATCCCCGCAACTCAAACATCACGAAAGGATCGTGGTCTAAAGCAGACGCCAGGAGATAGTAAACCCCGGCGATGTGTTTGCAGGGATTCGCATAGTCTGGACACGAACAGGTGGTCACGAAATCGCGCTGGCTGTGCGGCAGTAGATGCAAACCCAACCCTGAGAAAGCGTCCTCTATCGTATCGGGCATCTCGTTCATCAGCAGTTTCGTTACCAGGTCTGCCCGTGATGCAATCTGGCGGATGACCTTCGTCCAGTCGGCAGCGGTGATCGCTTTGATCGTAATGGAGGTCCGGTAGATGGGTTCTTTGTAGACGCCAAAGTACGGGTTGATCGAGCCACGCACCCTGGCAGTGACCGTGCCATTGGCCAGCGTATAGTCGAGGATGCGCCCTCCACTCGCGTAGGACCGCCCACGTCCGAGGCGGGCCGGATCGGTAAACTGTTCAAGGGCCGCGATAAAGCGCTCACCCCACCATGTGCGGCTGAACTGTGCCATTTTCCTCACTCCAGGACCGCGCTGCGTCGCAGCGTGATCAGTTCTTTGAATGTATCGTTATCCAGTTCCGTCAGCCAGGACTCATCGGTCCCCACAACCAGCGAGGAGAGCCGTTTCTTGTCCTCAATCATCGCATCGATGCGTTCTTCCATCGTCCCTATAGCCACAAATTTGTGTACGAAGACGTTCTTGTGTTGGCCAATGCGGAAAGCGCGGTCGGTAGCCTGATCTTCGACGGCGGGGTTCCACCAGCGATCGAAGTGGAAGACGTGGTTAGCTTTAGTCAGATTCAGGCCGACGCCGCCTGCCCGCAGCGAGAGGATGAACACCGACGGTTCGGTCTCGGGATCTTGAAACTCGGCAATCATCTGGTTCCTCCTGGCCACATTGGTCCCCCCATGCAAATAGTACGTATTATAATGACGGGTGTGCTCGAGATAGCGCTCCAGCCCGCCTCCAATCTCCGTGAACTGGGTGAAGATGAGCGCGCTCTCGCCGCTATCAATCACCTCTTCGACCATCTCCCCGAGGCGCTGGAGCTTGTGGGAACGCTCGGCGTTGAAAGCGCTGCTATCCTGCAGGAACTGCGCCGGATGGTTGCAGATCTGTTTGAGCTTCAGGAGCGTGGATAAGATCAAGCCCTTGCGCTGGATGCCCTCGGCCTCGTTCAATTGTTCAGTGACATCTTTGACGACGGCCTCATAAAGGGAGGCTTGCTCAGGCGTGAGCGTGCAATACATCTTCTGCTCGATCTTGTCCGGCAGGTCGTCAATAATGCGTTTGTCGGTCTTGACACGCCGCAAGATAAATGGCTCTACCAGCTTCTTTAAGGTTGTCGACCTAGCCAGGTCATTCTCTTTGTGGATTGGCACCTCGAAGGCCTTGCGAAACTGCGCTTCCTTGCCCAAATAGCCTGGATTGAGGAAGTTGAAAATGGACCACAGATCGCGCAGGCGGTTCTCAACGGGCGTGCCGGTCAAGGCAAGCCGGTGCGGCGCAGCGAGTTTCAGAATTGCGCGCGTCTGGGCGGCCTGTGGATTCTTAATGTTCTGGGCCTCGTCGGCCACGACACGGTGCCACTCCAGGCTCTGCAAGAGCTTTTCGTCCAGGCGCGCCAACGCGAATGAGGTCAGGATGACATCGTACCTTGAACACGTCTCTGCGAAGATCTCCTTGTCTTTGAGTCGTGTGCTGCCTTGATGCACCAGCGTGCGAAGTTGCGGCGCAAAGCGCTCGATCTCCTTGCGCCAGTTTCCGAGCACAGATGTTGGTGCGATGACGAGGGTCGGCGGCACGCCATCGGCCTCCTCCCGCTCCTTGAGCAGGCAGGCAATGACCTCCAGCGTTTTGCCCAGACCCATGTCGTCAGCCAGACAGGGATTCAAGCCCAGGTTTTCAAGGTACTGTAGCCAGGCGACACCGCGCTTCTGGTAGTCGCGCAGAGTCCCCTGCAAGGTTTGTGGATCTTTAATAGGGGCGAATGCATTCTTGTCATGGAGCCGGGAGAGCATGTCCTGCAGGCTCTGGTCATGGTCCCATTCCAGGTCATCCTCGGCCTCGGTCCCAATCTTCAACATATCCAGGAGCGTGATCTCTGGCTTCTCGTGCTGGTGCGTCTGCCAGAACTGGAGGAGTTGCTGCATCTTGTCGCGATCCAGCTCCATCCACTGTCCCCGGAACTGGACCAGCGGTGTTTTAGCATTGACGAGCTGCTGCCATTCCTCTTCCGTGACTATCTGGCCCCCAACCGACAGCTGATACTCGTAGGCAATGATCGCATTGAGGTTGAGGTAGCCATGATTGGCCGTAGCTGACCCCTTGGTCGAACGCAGAGCCGTCTTGAGGCGGATCTTCGTGCGCCGGCGCCCCTCAGGTGTCCACCACGCCGGGACGATCACGGCGTAGCCCGCGTCTCCGAGCACCCAGGCACTTTCCTTCAAGAACGCGAACGCCTCGTCCAGAGTAAGGCAGCACCCGGTCGGATGGGCTGTGGCCAGCCCATCCCAGACCTTAGGATAGATACGCGCGGCGTACCCCAGGGCCAGCAACAGATTTTTCTCGAAGTCCTGGCCGAAATGCCGGGCGGCCTCAGCGCTTGCCCGCGGATTAAGACGCCAATACTCGTCCAGGCTCATCTTGAGCGAGGGATCATGCCTGGCCGCGACGAGAAAGTGCAATTGCCAATTGTCGATATCGGCGGGGGACGCCTCCTCCAACCGGAAACAAAGGGTAAAACCGGCCCCCGTGTGCGCTCTGGTTAAGTTCGCACGCCAGGCAAGCCAGTGTTTGTAGTCCTCCAGTGCGTCAGTCGAGGGTTGCAGCAGGACCGGTCGGTACGGATAGACACATCCATACAGGAGCGTGTCCGCGATCTGCTGGTCGAATTTCGCCGTAAAGGGTGTCCCCGTGACAATGTCGTGCAGGAGGCACTCTGAGAAGTGGCGGAGCAAAGACTCTTTGTCAAACAAGGCAGCGCCATCCGGGCTGTTCAGCCCCGCGGTACATACTGCTGGCATGGCGGCAATATAGCGCTGGATGGTCGTCTCATAGGTGTCGGATAGCAGCTCCCACGCAGGGTGAAGCTCGAAGCTGGAGATGTTCTTCGCCCGCTTGCCTTTAGGTTGAGTGGACGAAATCCCCCGGTACTTCAGGGCGGGGATGTACTGGTCTTTGGCGATGATGCCTTTGAGCGCCTGGGTATACTGATGCCAGAACAGGAGATCTGCTCCCAGTTGGAAATCCTCGGCCGCATGGAGGGCGATAAAATGGATGTCGTTCAGTGCTGTGATGATGTCGGACACCTGGTAGCAATAGACCTGCCAGGGCGCCAGGTCAAATTCCATAGGCTCCTCCTCATCCACATAGCGCAGCAATTCGAAGGAGGGAGAGGGCTTGCCTGCAGCCGTCGGGAGCAGAAAGTATTTTATACACAGGGTACGCGACAACGCGCCAAGCACGGGCTCCTGCAGGCCCAGTTTCTCCATGAGAAACGTGGCCAGGGCAGTATGCGTCAGGTGCCTGGGGTGAATGATGCCAGCATGGCTCCGCGGGTTGCCTTGTGGCGTATCCGTCTCTACCCACAGGTAGAAGGCCCCTCTCTGGTTAAACTCGTGTGCGTCGTCGGGAATCCAGGTTCCATGGATAACATGCATGCGGTGCTCCTGGGGTGAGCGACGATGTGATGGATGTACACCTCAAGCGGATCGTCATCAGGAGTGGATCAGCTGCTCACCCGGTGTCAGTTCTGGCGAGGACCACGTCACGTGTCCCCTGTGCCGTGCTCACCATGTATCGTTATAATACTATAAAATACACATCATGGAAAGGCCATTCTGCGACTCAGCTTGCCCCGGTTTTGCAGATTCTGCAAAACTATGATTCCGTAAGTGAGATTGATGACGACAAGGGGACTCATCAATTGCTAAAATATGTCAAAATGAGGGCGAAAATGTCTGTATTTGATAAAATAGACAGTACGCCATTTAGTGTAATGTGATACAACGCTTGAGATGCTTCCTAATGAGCGCTATAAGCATCCAATAAACCCCCGAGAAGAAGCCCCAGACACCGGATGCCTTTGCTGCCAGCAATAGCCAATGCTGGTCCACATCCACCTCAACGCGCCGAAGGAGATATGGATCGCTTTGCGGGGTATTGAAACCATATACTGTAGTAAGCGCCCAATCGTAGCCAGCTTCATGCACAGTACGAACACCATTTTCACCAATATGATCGAGCCCCCCAACAGGATAGGCGAAGGTACACACGGGAAGCCCTAACTGCTTCTCCAGTACCACGCGACACTCACTTACCTCATACCGTACTTCAGCAGGATCGGTCAGATATTCCAGGATGGGATGATGCATCGTGTGTGCGCCGAAGGAGATCCATCCACTTTCTTCCATCGCACGCACTTCTGTCCATGTGAGCGGCAACATAGCCTTTTCTTCAGCAATCTGTGATGAAGGCACGGCCAGTGCTTTATGAATGGAAACGAGGAACGCCTCACGATTGACAACCGAGGAAGCGTGGCGTACACGAGAATCAATTGCTCGTGCTAGTTCCTTTCGCTCATCCAATTTTTCCAGGTGATACGCACGTCCTCCAATCGTTACCTCGTTCACCTGTGTGTGAGAAATAAGATGATCAGCCTCCAGCCACCAAAAGCGGTTCCCACTTTCAATGTACCCAGGGACCAGAAAGACGGTGAGAGGAACCTGCAATTCACATGCGAGCATAAAGGCGTGGGTGTAGTTATCATGGTATCCATCATCGAAAGTTACGACAAGCGGGGGGCGTCGATCTCCCCTCTGTGGCCCACTTTTGCGCGGCGCATACAATTCTCGCAATGCTGCCTCAAGATGGAGTAGGCGATAGTGACGACGCAGGTAGAGCAGATGCTGCCGTAGGTCGCCACTGGTCGCACAATGGTAATTGAGGATAACCAGGCTTTGCCCCGATCTCCCTATCCACCAGCGGACCAGTTTTACCAGCCCACTATAATAGAAGCATGCTGCAATCAACATCTGTATCCGCTTATACACAAGTTATTTTCCCCTTCTTCGCGTGTATCACTTTTTCTTCTCCCGCTTCCGTCAAGTTTCGCCTCGCCACCACCAAACCTTCCTGTTTGAAAGGACCCTGCCTACCCATTGTGCTACACGACGAGCAAAATCGACTATCGCAATCCATGCCGGAAGTGGGTCCTTCCAATCCAGATAGTCATACCTCATGGGAATGAAGAAAGAAGCGCAGAAATCGAAGACGGCCTGAATGGGAGGAGTTACACCCGGCCTCCCGCGCTGCTGTAGCATTGCCACTGTTGTTGCTACATCTCCCCCTAGATACCGCATCCACCCCCCCACATGATAACTCTTTACCACACTGACGCTTTCTCCGTTCACCCATTGATAGAGGAGATAGGGGAAATCGACGCCGGCACGCACGGCAAGCTCGACCGAAGCCGAGAGGCGGGGATTGATCTCCATTAAGTAAGCAGTTCCTGCACTATCACGTCGAAACTCCACTTCAGAGTAGCCTTCTAACTCGATTTCACGCACCAAGCGTTCTGCTTGCTTACCGATATCCGGTGGGATGACAATGCTTTGACGCAATACAGATGACCCTCCCAGTGGTGGGTCGGTACGCTTAGCCCACTGTGCAAAATGTGCATGCATTTGACCAGAGGCGTACAAAAAATTCACTGCTTCACGCCTGCCAGAAAGAAACTGCTGAAAGAGGACCATCCCGCCAAGGGAGGTCAATTCCTCAACCGCACAGCGCGCCTCGTCAGGAGTCGTCACTAACTGTGATAAAAACCTCGCCCCGTGCTGTTCACCCCATATCCACGATTCCATGGGTTTGACAACCGCCGGTAGCCCAATCTCACGCAATGCCGCCCCTACTTCGCTCACTGCCTTTACATTTATTCCCCTTGGAACATCCAATCCCAATCCTTTAGCAACCGCTAACGTTCGCTCTTTGTTGACAGCTATTGCTAGCGCAGGTTCCTTTGCTAGCGCAATACGTACACGCTTCTCAAGTTGCCGTCGATGCTGGCGTATCAATGCCACCGTTCCATCCGAGGAGGTGATCAGCACCCGCGCACCAGTAGAATCAAGAATCTGCTCCAGATACGTCAGATATTCCTTTGTCCCTTCATCTGCCGAACAGACAAGCTTATGTTGACACCAGCGCGACGAGAAGGCAGGTACGCCGCCTGAGGTCTCAAGTGCAGCGACTCGCACTCCTCTGCTTCCAAGAGAACGGACCGCCACCAGCGATTGCCGCAACCCGGCGTCAAGAACGAGCGCGTCATACTGTACCTGGCCTGTTGCGAGTTGTGAAGCTCGGCTCCTAAGCGATGCATTCTTCATCTGCAAAGCTACACTTTCCTCAAGGATAGCACTTGTCGTACTACTGAATCGGCTACACGTCGTGCTGCAGCGTCGGTGCCCACGACAAATCGATAGAGCGGACCACAGCTAGATACCGAAGAAAAGCCCACAAAGTAGAGCCCCGGGACACTGCTTTCAAACCGATTATTCAGCATTGGCGCATTGTGATACGTCTGCATCACGGATAGCACTGCCGGATCTAGCATGGACAAGTTCCTGACATCCACGCGATAGCCCGTCCCCAGAATAATATGATCAGCCTTCAGCGTCTTGTTGTTTGAAAGTGTCAGCTTCACTCCGCCATCCACCTCTTTTACTTGCTGCACGCGCTGCCGTTCATGTACAGGCGCCTTCCCTACCACGCGCGGCTTCAACCATGCAGCTCCCATTGGACCGTAGCTGCCGCATCCTCGCAAGATCTCATCTTTGGTGGCGCGTGGCAGGCGCTGGAAGAAATAAGGGAAATGTTCCAATCCCCAGTTAAACCAACCAGGAGCAATACCTGCCTTTGGATTCCGTAGTCGCTCTATGGACGAACGATGCTCTGGGAAGACGGGGCCGTCCCGAATCCAGACGAGGGGGCTACGGCTAACGACCTGTACAGAAGCACCACTTTCGTGCGACAGGGCAGCTATCTCCAGTGCACTTTGCCCGCCCCCTATTATCACCACCGATTTGCCAATAAATCGATCAAACGTGCGGTGATCAGATGAGTGCGAAACTAGCTCTGCATCCAGGTGGCTATACTCAGGAGGACTGTAGGTATAATATTGCAGTCCAGGAGCCATCACGACTACCGCAGCTTGTACCATCCGCCCATCAACCAGGGTTACCTCAAATTGCCCCTCTCCCTGGCCAATGGCCTTCACATAGGTCTCATCGACGTTAGGAACCATGTGCTTCTGGAACCAGAGTCCATAATCGATCACAGTATCTACCAGGAGAGGATCAATTGCCTGCTGACCAGTTTCGCGAAAATACCGTTCAAGCCCATAATGCCTGTTGGGATCAGAGAAATTGGTCGCCCACCAATAGGAACGTAACAACATCCCCTTGGGCATGCGCTCGCGCCACAGTTGTAATGGCCTGCCGAAGACTGCGACCTCTAAGCCCCGGCCAAGCATATGTGCAGCTGTAGCAAGTCCATAAGGTCCTGCTCCCACCACCACTACGTCATAGTTCGCAGTAGAGACAGGCTGTTGTAAGATCTGAATATCCATACATTTGCTCATAAAAAACCTTCCTTAGTGAAACTGGCCTGAGTTGGATAGGGAGTTGGGCGAGGAGAAGCAGGAGTGAGCCCTGATACCATGTATTTTTCCACTTCTGCTTCCTCCCAAACTGTACAGTGTCAAATCGACTCTCCGATACACTGTCTTTAGTTCGTCTGTTCGATAAAGAAGCGCTTCAACAGAAACGTTTCTGGCAGTGCTTGCAGCGACTGGTATCGACGCCTCCCAATCTTCCTGTGGAGCCAAGACGACTGATGACCAAGTTGTGACTTCGGCTCCGTTCACCGCCACCGTGATACGATACGTTGCAGGAGCTAATTCGAAACTGCGCACACCAAGAAGGACAGCACAGCTTTTTCCTGACGGAACTGCTGGAATCATCCAGAACTGAGTAAAACCCGGATGCGGCCGTTGTGCAGCGCCGATTGCAGAGTAAAGGACTGAGATAGCTGCCACTATAGTGGCCAAACCAAACAAACAGCATGCATAGAAGGTGAAATGAGGTCTCAGCGCTCGGTCTCCATTCAACTGTACTCCTCGCCGAAGATACGCCGCTAAAAGAGAAAACACTGCTGTGAGTAATCCCAGAAACCATGCCCACGAAAGCGCTTGCAATCCGGCTGGTAGCATATTGAGGGCGAGGCCGCTTAATATATCAATTGCCAGGCTCAAACCAAGGCTGAGAAGAAGGCGATGAGAAATATCAAGTGCTCGTTTATGGAAGAGGGCCACGGTTAATGTATAGCCTGGCAACACGAAGACCAAAGGTAGTGCAAGGATGATCCCTATTATAATGGAATGACCGGGAAGCAATGCCCATGCCACATTCATCACTGCAATGATCATCGTCACAATGAGATCAAGGTTTTTCAGGCGCACTGATGATCCCTCCTAAGTCGTAAATTACGATGTCGCCGCCATCAAACACACGATTGATCTGCGGTATAGTGTTAAATTTTGTAAGGGCTTCCAGATCAATAGGGGTGGTACGCTCGAAGGAATTTGGTTCTCCTTGCTCAAAGTAGAAGCCTACTTCCGGAAGCGCTCGGTTCAGGCGCAGATCAACTACCAAATAGCGCACCTTAGCACGCCGCAGAAGCGATATTTCATAGTGACCAAGACTTGGCGAGAAGAAGACGTCTGTCACATCTATGTTATCCCCACTGGCAGTCACGAGATGCTGGTCGCCGTAAGTGCTCATCAATAATTGATTGATTCGATCAGTTGCCACACGGTTATCGGGCCCAAGGTACGAACGAACCCAGATCGCTGACTGTATTCCCCTCGCTTCGATGGAGCGTGCATCAGACGCTACCAGATAAGGACCTGGCAGGATGCTCCTGGCTGGACCAGACCCCAGAGTGATATTTCCCATGAACACTATTGATATTGCACAGGTAATCAATACAATCCTCCTCCAATTCAGGTGCCGCGTTGGCCAAAACTGGGTGATGAAAATGGCTAACACACAGGCAATGGGAATAAAGAGAAATGCTAAGGCCCGGTCTGAAAGCTCAGCACCACTGTCTGTCACGCGCAAAAGCTGGATAATTGGGTAGGAGAGTGAAACGATGCCCAGCATACACGCGAGCGCGTTGTACCGATAGCGCCGCCAGATACAGAGTAGGCCGAACGGAAGGCTCAACGAGATGAGAGCCACAGAAGAGAGGGTCATCGCTCGCTCCGATAACGGTGTTGGTTGATCCCCGTAACCGACGAAAAGATGCCTTGCACCACTGCTGTCACCCAGCACACGTCCAAGTTGACTCAGGATGTCACTACCAGAAGAGGAGATGTACTGCACGACAGGATATGCGATCAGAATAATACTCGCAACAGACATGAAGACTCCCAACAGAGCAGTCCTGGCCAGATCGGACTGGCGCAAGGAAGCGGGTCGTAGCAGTGCATATAGTACTGCCCAGAGTATGAAAAGTCCATCGAAGATAAAGTCCGTCAGATGATGTGTTACGACGACCGCAGCCAGAACAATCCAGGCGGTAAGGGTCATCCAATGGCGGCCACTGTCCAGCGCTTCATGGCGTGCCATTGCGAACAATACAAACGTAGCGAGAGGTAATGCCAGGGATTCATAACTAAATAGCGCATCAAAAAAGAGAAAATGCGGATTGGTCATGTAGAGGATCGTTGCGATACCAGCTATGCGTGCTGATCCTGTTATCTGCTCATTTAGCATGAAGAGCGACAATATCATCACCAAACGCGCTACACCTGCCACGACAACACCTGCATTGAAAGTGCTGAGTCCGCTCAGCTTGCTGAAAGCGTTTGTCACGATTTCCAGACCGGGGTATAAAGGACTGACAGGAAGTAGGGCATTTTCTCTGAAAAGGTGACCACTCCTGGCAATATCATCTGCTGTACGCCAGTGCAGAAATTCGTCATACTCTGAAAAGTAGAGCGGGCTCAGCATTACTTTAACGAGATAGAAACAGATGCCAACAACACAGAGCAGGCCCATACGCTCAAATCGTGATGCTGCTGGCGAAATGAGCCTCACCAGCGGCGGCACAAAGATCAGGAGTAAGCCGAACCAGAAGAAAATATTTGCCCCTGTCGCACCGTTACGGGCAGTGTTATACGCATAAGACACCGTGAACACACCCATCGCACTGGTCAGTGCCAGGTGTGGGAGCCATCCCCAGGTCATAGCCTGCATCTCCACTACTTTCTGCCTACTCGCATGGGTCACCTCTGGCTCAGGGTCTCCCGCCCGTGTGAGCACAGCAGCAATCACATGCTGCACAGGCATGGGGAGATTGCCCAGCACTTTATGATTGAGAACAGGGGTGCGGGGGCCGAAGCCTGCCTGGTCAGGGCGGCTGCCAGGGCGTGACCTACTCGCTGAAAGGGATTCGAGTGGCTGAGTCACTCGAAATCCTGCGGCTTTGGCAACGGCTCGAATCTGGTGGTCGGGACTGATGACAAGGACTTCTTTACTCAGTTCACCTGCTCGTGAATGTAGCAAGCGCCAAGCAACATGGCTGCACAGTTTTGTGTTTGCTGGAATGACAAGAGCTATACTCCGTGCCGTTGCATGCTCTAATCGCTCGCGCACATTCGTCAGTCCCTCATTTTGGCTGATGTAATATGCTGTTGGCTTCATGATCGCAAAACCTTTTGATACGCTTGCTCAATACGTGGTACCACCGTTGCCGCCTGGAACTCGACAACCTTTCGTTTTGCCATGGCTCCCATGCGCTCTCGTAACACCGGATCATCCAGCAAACGCTGTATAGCCTCCCGCAACGTACACCAATCGCCGGGAGTGATAAGCAAGCCCGTCTCACCATCGACAACGAGGTCAGGTAAGCCGCCAATGTGTGAGGCGACAATGGGGCGTCCCAAAAGGTTGCAGAGAAACCCGGCTCCGGTTGTCCTATGAGTATCAAGGGTACTCGACTGCGCATTTCAGCATATGCGCGAAGCAGCACTTCCACTCCCTTGTCGCGTCCAACATTGCCGACAAAGAGCAGGTAGTTGTTCAGTGGCAGTTGTGCCAGAAGCGGATCGGTATCCGCAGTTGATGTAGCAACATCGTTTGGGATGAAGTTTGGTATTATCCTATAGGATACTCTCTGCCTGGACAGTTGATTTGCCTCCGCAATTGCTCTGCTCACGGGCAGGAACATGTCAACTGTTTGAGCTTCCACCCTCCCCCAGAACCAGTTAGCCAGCGTTATTGGCACACCTTTCGCAACGCCATAATTCTCAGAGGCACATCCCAAACACTTTATCAAGCCAGTCCCGCTACACAGCGCCTCATGATACACGAACTGCTGCTTTGCACAAACAAGGCTGCAATCATGAAGAGTGACAACCAGTTTAGCTTTGCTCCAGGCCTTGAGAGGTGTGAATGAATGCACAATCCAGTTATGAGCGTGCACGATTTCGGGACGTTCCTGTATGATGATGCGACGGAGCGCCCACAGCGCCTCCGGGTCTGGAAATGGCGGTGAGTGCCGGCGGCCCTTTTCCCTGAAAAGGCCGCTCACTCGCTGCATTGAGGCACAGATGCGATAGATACGCACGCCTTGATCACACTCGAAATCTGGCACGTTCGCTTGTCCGAGCGTGGCGACAGCGACGTCATGCCCACGTGCAGCAAGCTCGATGCTGAGATTGCGTACATGGCGTTCTTCACCGCCAATCATCGGTGGATAGAACTGTGCGAGCATCAAGATACGCATAAGACTTTTGCCTCTCCTCATTCTACACGAGCCTTAAGTAGAATAATCCCACTATCCGAAGCTTGGTTCATTCGCGTGTGTGTCCGTTACGTTCGTGCTCTCATCGTACGTAATGTAGCGCTCCAGCCCATCCCTATCATGTAAAGCACCTAGGGATCGAACAGCTTTGTACACTGTGGGAGACATAAACATAGCTTCAACACACAGTGCTGCGAGCCAGCCCAGACTCAATCCAGATAATCCTCCAAGAAAGGCGCCTAATGCTGCTGCACCCACCTCCAGGAGAGTACCAAACGCAATAGGTAACATAGCATGTACTAGCCGATCATGAATACGACATATCGCTATATAATGGCTCTTAACAATGAGTGGGAAAACAGCAAGGCTCAAGAAACGCAGACACCAAGCTGCCTGCTCAGCGTAGGTATGTCCAAACAAACCTAATACTTGCTTGCTTCCAAACAGCAACACGCCACTTGCTAAAATACTTGTCACTGTTGCCAGGGTCAATGTAAGCCGAGCTTTGAGCGCCAGGGTGTCAGGGCGTGCAGAGCACAGAGCGTAGAGGACGGTCGAGAGAGCATATGTCAGACCAAACACAAAATTTGCAAGCATAAAGGAAATGTAAAACCAGGCATTCATCGTCGACGAAAGCTGTATCGTGACTACTATAGGCAGAACCAGGGGTGGAGCTAAAAGTATCAGATTGAGCACGTGGTGCTGTAGAGCTGCTGCCCTCAGCTTCCGTAGCAATCCCCATTGTGGCAGATAGCTTTTTCTCACCTCTCCCTGTTTCGACCGCATGAAGCCGATGAGAGCTACCAACGAGAGGGCATTGCCGACTAACCACGTAGCGTAAATGGTCATCCCGGTTTCATGCAACAGCCACAAGCCAGCTACAAGGAGCGCAGCTAATTTTGCTACTGCAAAAAGCGTGTTACGCCATAGCTGCACTCCGCCCCGTAGCAGCCCGATCAGCGCTTGATCAAGCACTAAAGTGATCGCGGTGAGACCGACACCAAGTGCGAAAAGTGCTACATTTTGCCCACTTGCTCTAAGTGGCTGCAAGTCAGTTGATACGAAAGGCGCAGTTGCCGCGAACAAGGTACCAAGGCACGTTCCTACCCCCCCTACAACGATCAGGGCTGCGCTGATGAGCGACCTTTCTTTACCCGGTTGGCGCGGTAACTCACCTGTCAACAGGGTCCCCAACCCCAGCATGCAGACGGTTCCGAGAAGCATCATGGCCGAGATTGCTGCAGCGGCAAGGCCCACGGCTGCTGGCGGGAACAACTGGGCCGCTGACCACCAGTATGCAAATCCAAGGACCGATGTTACTACTGTTGTCCCAACTAATGACCCGGCATTGAGCAGCATAACTAGATTAGCCTTAGTCAACTGAAGCAATTTTTTCATCGTCTTCGATTTCCTTTTCCGTGGGCAGGGCCATACGTGCCTTGCTTTGTACAGGCGATTTGCGTGCGCGAGCTATTGTCCACCGACTCCGCAAATAGGCAAATGGCCCATGCAGCATCCCTAGCAGCTCAAGCCTTTTCAGCTCTCTCGGATAGCGTGCGGACTTCTTTCTATTCTTTGAAGAGTAGGGACTCAAAGCAAAATAGAGGCCGTGAGGTATTCTGGTAGCGAAGTCAAACAGAAGCCGAGGGTTATCAAACAGGTTCTTCATCAAATAGGCGGACAGCCCGACCCCATAGTTGTAGATCTGCCTGCGCAGGTCAGCGTACTCGCGATGATGGGGGTGATACGCCACTGATGCCGGTTCATACACTAACTTGTAACCTTGCGTAACTGTCTGGAAGAATAAGGCAAGTTCTTCACCACCTCGCGCTGGGCTACCGGGCCCAAGAGCCGGGTCAAATCCGCCGACGCGTCGTAGGAATGCCGATGTAAAGGCCATACTTGCACCCGAACCAAACTGTCCTGTGGTGTAGGGATGCATAGGCGTCTGCGGATGGTTCTTCATCATATCGAAGACGCGCCGGTTAAACCCCATGCTAAATCCGCCATACTCCTCAAGCCAGAACTGTGCCGGGGTCTCAAGCTCCAGCGGTAAGAGGAGGCCGGTGACACATGCCACATTGTCAGCAAGGCTGAAAGCTCTAACAAGCTCAACCAACCAATTAGCATCGACCACGATGTCATCATCGGTAAACGCAAGAATCTCTCCCCTGGCTTCCATTATTCCACGATTACGTGCCCAGGAACCCCCTGGGCGATTTTCACACACATAACGCACCTGCGGTTCGTTGCGGTAGGACTGCTGAATAAAATCAGCGGTTGCAGAGGTGCTCGGGGCATTGTCCACGACGATAATCTCATACTGCGGATAATGAAGGGCCAACAGTGCCTGCAAACAGAGCTGTATCCGCTCCGGGCGATCACGGGTGGGGACGATGACACTCACGAAAGGAGCATGGGAAAAAAACGCTTCGCGCTCCTCAATACATCGAGGTGTGCTTGGACGAGGCAGACCCGCTGCGTCCAGATCTGTTACTGGGGGCAAGCCGTCTTGTTGCAGGTGCTCATTAATCTGTACCGCCAAAGTACCCCAAATGTGCTGGATGTACTCATATGGACTCGCCGGGCCTTCAGCTAGCTGGAACTCTACCAAGCCTAATGGTCGTGTATGCAAGCGCACCAGGCACCGGGCAAGCTGATAATGGTATCCGGTTTTCTCATCAACGCCGGATATCAAAGGTAATGGCCCTGCTAGTTCGATTTCCACAATGCACTGCGCTGTATACTCCACTGTTTGGGCAACGATGGCAGAAGTCTCCGGTCTTCCTGTTAGAGTATGCAACTGCATATGCGTTTTCCTCTTTTTTTCTATTCTTCTCATGGACTATCTGACCCATATCTGGCTAGGCAAAGCTAAGACAGCGATGGAGTTACCGGGGCGAATAGTGCTAGTAATACGGCAGCCCTCCTCCAAGAGGCTGCCTCACCGTTGCCAGACAACGCCTTGTGATTCGCCACACGGGAACTCGGGCGCGTTTATACATTGCGGTGACAGCAGATGGATGGTGCTGGGTAAGCAATGCGGCCAATGTGCCTACACTCGTGCTCGATTTAATCATGAGGCGTGCTAAGGCGAAGGGATCTGTAGTCTCTGAACTCATCTCGTATTTGACAGCACAAGCAGAGCTATATCCCGCTTCTCGAACCAACTGCTTTATGGCAGCAGTATGATAGCCGTAGGGATAGGCAAAACTGGACACCTCCTGATCCAAGTGGCGTTCTAAGAGCCTTTTGCATTGCACAATCTCATCGCGGGCAACCACAATAGGGAGAGTATCAAGCTGAGGGTGACAATGACTGTGCCCACCGCACTCTATGCCAGTGGTGATAATCTTAGTCAACTGGTCCCAGGTGAGCATCGAACGTGCGGCCTCCCCTTCGCGGTGTAACCAGCGACTTGTGCCGTTGACAAACGCAGTGGCAACATATAGTGTCGCGGTAAAGCCATAACGCTGGAGTACTGGAAAGGCATCAGTGAAAAAATCAGCGAAGCCATCATCGAAGGTTAAAATAACAGGTCGTTCGGGCAGGGCAGACACGCCTTTGGCCCTCGTATTGATGAACTGGGTGACAGTGATCGGAGTATAGGCATTTTGATGCAGATAGGCCATGTGATCAGCAAATAAAGCCGGCAACACCGCAAATGGCTTATATTTCCGGGTGGCGTGCTGCGAAATGCTATGATACATAAGGATGGGCACATTCTTCTTGCCGGGCCGGACAGTCATTGGAAATCCCTTTCTTAAAAAGTAAACCATCATGTGATCTGCTACTTTCCTTGCTCACTCATGGTTCAACCTTGATAGACGGCGGTACTTCAACGTTATGGAGGAAAGCTCCTTCTCCTGGCACGGTATTCTTTAATTTCTCTACCTGTAGCAAGGTTCTCCCTACGAGGAAGCCCGCCGTTGTCACCGCGAGCCCAATCACGATGGCTCCTGCACAAGCAAGCCCAGCCAGGTGACGATGGAGAAGAGCATCGGTCAGGCCTCGCACGATTCCTCTCGGTAGGGATCGGAGTACGTAGCTACGCTCAGAGGCAAGACCATCTCTTGAGCCAACATACCGGGTCACGCCCGCCTTCGAGAGACCTTCGGCATAGCAGCGCAACCGAAAGTAGCGCCAACTTGCGCGATCAGGTGGAATGTGATGGTGAATTCTAGCTTGTGGCTCATAGAGGAAGACCTTCTGGGGCCAATGTTGGTTCGCTCGAATGCATAACTCCGTTTCCTCGCATCCCCTTGGAACTGTCCCTACTCGTCCGATCCCGTTTCTAAATCCCCCGACGACCTCAAACACTTCTCGTCGGATGCAAGTACAGCCCCCATATAGGTTTCGCACCGCTGTTAGCATCTCAGGCAGACCCCGGTAGGTACAGCCGACGACCCAGTAGAATTCCCCTGGAAACCAGGCAGGTCGCTTACTCAGCCATAGAGGCTCAACTGCTCCACCTGCTCCCAGAACTTGGGGGTCCAGACAATGCCGACTTAACTGCAGTAACCAGTCTGCTTCTGCTACCGCGTCATCATCAAGAAAGGCAACTATTGCTCCTTGCGCCATCGCTATACCGCTGTTACGCGCTCCGGACAATCCTGGCGACTCACTATTCTCTACCACGACGACACGTGGTAAGTGAGCACGTACTCGCTCAAGCAACTGCGTGTTGTGATCAACAACCACAATGATCTCGCCGGGGGGGAGACTCTGTTGCTGCACCGACTCGACCGCTGCAACGAGGACATCCCAGCGATCTTTGGAATACGTGCATATAATCACAGAAACACCGTTTATCGTTTGTATCGCCTTACCTTTCATCTCCTTGGATCCCACAGGCAAGTGTCCCAGCAGCATTTAACAACCCCTGGGAAGAAGCCCATTGGTCAAATGTCATATGAAAACCAGAATAACCTACTCATATCTTGATAGTTGCCTGCTGATAACATTGAACGCAATTCCGTGATTGTAGGGCTGTGGTAAAGGTAAAACTTTTCTGGTTCGCTCTTTCACAATCGTCCTTAATACACGCCAGCCATCACGGAACGTGCGTAATTTGCTCTTACCATGAATGCGGCGATACTCAAAGCTGGGAACTTCGACAATTTTTAGTTTGGCTTGGTGTATGCGTAGACTTATCAGTGCCTCAATCTCGAAACCATCACAATCAATTTGCAAGTAGTCAAGGCAATGCTTCCAAAGGGCGTTGTAGCCGTAGCACAAGTCGCTAAATCGTGCCGAGAAAAGAAAATTGACGAACTTGCTCAATCCATAGTTACCCAGGAGACGTAGCAAGGTGATATCACGGCTGCCTCCACCTTTCAAAAAGCGTGAACCTTTAGCGAAATCATTTCCCTCTCTAAGCGCTTCAATGAAACGTGGCATCTCGTTTGGATTGGCCGATCCGTCAGCATCGAGCATCACAACAATATCACCGGTACAAGCAGCAAAACCGTCTTTTAGAGCGTTACCTTTGCCTTGACCTGACTGCTTGATAATTCTGATAGTCGGTAGCAGTTGCTGGGCGACGGAAATGGTATCATCTGCTGAATGCCCATCGACCAGGATGACCTCGCTGACGGTGGTCGGGATACGTGGTAAAACATATTGAAGGTTTTTGGCTTCATTCAGCGCTGGAATAACAACGCTGACAAGCGGGCCAAGGTATTGTGCCGATTGTTCCCCCATCATGGCCATGTATACCTTTCATCAATTGACAGGCGGCAAGTAATGACATAATTTACTTAGACCTTTGACCTGTCTTTGCAGTCACCATCAAAACGATGTAGATTGACACTTTTGGGGGATGAATTTATACCACGTTTATGTGGTGTAGTAGCTGCTTAGAAAGGATTGTTGAGGCTGCAAAAATTAAGCCATGACAGCAGAGGAGCGGATAGGACCACTAGAAGCAGAAAACGCGGCCCTGCGAGAGCAGTTACTAGAAGCGCTGGAGAAATTAGCCCAAGTGCTCGGGCGGTCCTTGAGCTAGGAGGAACGCATGAGCACCAAAGTATCAACCCTTTTTCCACACTCTAATGTAATCAATTTGATAGTCACTTGGAAAAGGTGTCGTGATATCGGGTGATCCAGGCCAGTCTCCTCCCACTGCCAAGTTCGCAATCAAGTACATTGGTTTGGAGACAATATGCGCAGCGACTGTGTAGCGACTGCGCTCAACGCCATCGACATACCAGACGATAGCATGTGGCTCCCAATCAACGGCATACGTATGCCAATCGGCAGAAAAGTCAGGTCCTGTCCACTCATCACCACTGTCGCCATCACCTCTATCAGCCGTTGCATAATGATAGTGCATATTGATTAGATTGGGGGCATCGCCCAGTATTTCGAAGACATCAATCTCAGGGGGCCAGCTCAGATCAGTAGGCAACGTCCAAAATGCAGGCCACATACCTTTCCCACTGGGGATTTTTGCCCGCATTTCGATATACCCGTATTGAAAGGCAAAGCGGGAATCGTTTGGATTGGAAGCCGTGGGCCCGGTAGAGATCATACCCGAGGTGTAATGATAGACCTTACCATTTGAGGCGCTGACAGTTCGCCGTTCAGCATGCAGTTTCAGCGTTCCATTGCTTACAAAAACCTCTTCTGGCCGATACAATTCAAGTTCTCCCTGGTCATGGTCGCATCCATTACCTACGGTAAAATTGAAGTAACAAGTGGTCCACTTGGTGGCATCAAGTGCTTTACCATTAAACTCATCATGAAAGATCATCATCCAATTTCCATGTTGCCCCACAGGAAGTATTCTCGGTTGCCTCACAGGCGGTACTCCCGGTTGCCCTACAGGGTGTATTTCCGTTTTACCGGATTCCCCTGACCAGTTTATTATTGGTTGTGGGTCTCGCGAAAGGGAAGTAAAAGGAATAGCCATAACGAGAAATAGAAAAAGAAGAAGAAAAAAATTAGTAAATGCGCGTATGGACCGTGCGTGTGAGGGAGCAGGGGTAAAACGAAGTGGTTTAGGTTCTCTTCGCGCCGAACGGACTGCATCAAGTGCTTTACCCCTGGTAAGACGCACCTGGTCCGTTTCGGGTTCCTCTGCCTCAACATTCACCGCCTGCCAGTCACGCGAAGCTCGTGCGGGAATAAGGGACCGAGTATTGATAGGCTCTCGTGATATCGTCTTGCTGGTATAACTGCTACCACTCGCCATTAACGATCTCCTTCGAATACAAGAACTTCTGTTCTATTATAACACAGAGCCTCAACACAAGTTGACAAGTGACACATAAAAATACAGCTAAGTACAAAATATCATATTACTCGAAATTTGGCCTCCCTGCATTTTTTTGCGTCTCTGGCACAATCAACGTCATTGAGAATGTTTTTCGCGAGTTGGTACAAGATGGTGCCATGTTTAAAATCTAACAGTATCTCGGGATGGAAATGTGCTGGTTCCGCTCAGATCCACCTCTAATACTATCGCCTTGTCGGCATCTTTGTCTTCGCCAGAGGTGGTGAGGAACCGGGCTCGACAGTCCATAGCCGTATGTTCGCACCTAATCTAGGCATTCTCGAGGATCCAGCTACAGGAGCGGCCAGCGGTCCCTTAGGTTGTTACCTTATCCCTCTTTTAAAGTGAGCAATACTCAACCTCAAAATGGTACAATTTACACAGACAATACATGAAATTTACTGGTACAAAACAATGCACATTCCAACTACCTGACTTGTGCAAGGATTGAGCTTGTCCCTGAAGGCCGATCGGATTGCGCAAAGTTCGAGGAATTTGCAGTGTATCACTCAAGCTGGACACATCGCCAAAGAGACGGACAATCTCTATACATCAGGCACGAGCCGGGTTTACGAGGAGCATAACATGGCAACGCAAGTCGAAACAAACATTCAGACCCCAAAAACGGTTCACTATATTCGTGGGTATCCACTTCTCGGGAACTTGCTCGACTATCGCAAAGATCGCCTGGGTCTCTTACAGCGTGTGGCACACCAAGGCGATGTTTATGGTCTGCATTTTGGGCCGTTCCCCGGCATCTTGTTCAACAAACCAGAGCACGTGCAGAGCATTCTGGTCGAACATGCCTATGACTTCGACAAAGGCTTCGCCATCCATCATACCTTTCGCCCCGTGATTGGCGATGGCATCTTCAGCAGTGAAGGCGATTTCCACCGTCACCAGCGCAAACTCATGTCTCCACCTTTCCAGCCACGCCATATTGCTAGCTATGCCGAAATCATGGGCCATTACGGTGAGCACATCCAGCACACCTGGCCTGATGGGAGTGTCATTGACGTCAACCGGCAGATGACCAACCTCACCATGAGCATCATCGGCAAAGCACTCTTTGACGCCGACGTCTTCACCCAAACCGACGAACTCGGCGCAGCCATGACCGTCACCAGCGAGTACGTCTCGCATGCGCTCTCGTCGCTCTTCCCGCCACCCTACAGTTGGCCTCTGCCGCGCAATCGTCGCATGCACAAAGCTGTACAGGTCTTGCGCAACCGCATTGGACGCTTCATCGATGAGCGGCGCAAGAACCCGATGGAGCGCAATGACTTCCTCTCCATCCTGCTGCAGGCCACAGACGAAGATGGCCAACCCATGAGTGATGCGCAGGTGATGGCAGAGTGCCTGACCCTCTTTGGCGCGGGTCACGAGACAACCGCCACCGCGCTCTCCTGGACCTGGTATCTGCTCTGCCAGCATCCCGAGAGTTATCAGCAAGTCCAGCAGGAAGTCGATCGCGTCTTGCAGGGTCGTACGCCCACGTATGCCGACCTGGCGCATTTGCCCTACTGTCTACAGGTCTTCAAGGAAGCCATGCGACTCTTCCCACCTGCGTATGCCTTCTCCAGGCGCGCATTGCGCGAGGTCGAGATTGATGGCTACTGCGTGCCCAAAGGCCGGGTCGTCCTGCTCGCTCCCTACACTCTCCACCGCCGAGAGGCATCCTTCCCGAACCCGGAGCAGTTTACTCCTGAGCGCTTCGCCCCTGAACGAGAGAAACAGCTGCCCCGTTACGCGTATCTGCCGTTCGGCGCGGGCCCGCGCATCTGCCTGGGCCAGTACTTCGCCATGCTGGAGGGCCATTTGTTGCTTGCCACCCTTGCCCAGCGCGTCAGCTTTTCCCTGGTTCTTGGCCAGACCATCGAACCGGATCCAGTCCATCACCTGGCATTGCGACCCGCCGGGGCAGTACAGGTCACGGTGAAGAAGAGATAATACCAAATCCTGTTGATTCCTTGATGGAAATGTAGGGGCGAGGCTTGCCCTCGCCTGGAGCGGCGGCTACCCACACCCCCTGTTCAAACGGATTGGATATAACCCCTGCCCGGCACATTTCGTCTAGAGTGCATGAGGAGTTACAGCGGACGGTGAATGCAATGGAATGATCCCGTATAAGGTGCAATCTACTTTACAGGTATTGTTGCTCGTTCAAGGAAGGTGAGGTAGATTAAAGCCTCCTGTGAAGAACGACCACACATTTCTTCAGAGGGGCGCAAACGATTGCACACTGCCGGACGCTCTGGCTTGCCAAAGAGCTTGCAGCGATTGTCCCACGTCAAATGAATACAGCGCACTCCGGCCGGCTTTCCATTCGGCATACCAGGAAGAGCCGACGAAATGGACGGAGCGATACAACACGCTCCACAACCGACTCGACAGTCCATATGATCTCCGCTCCTTTGGTTGCTACTACTTCCAGCCAAACTGCTGCATATGCCTGCGCTCTTGTTCGAGCGCGCCAGCCGGAAAAGGTTTTTCACCCCCGATGATACGCGCGTCGAGCGTGAGCTGAGCCGCTTCTTCCATTATGATGATCAATTGTGCAGTAGCGAGCGGATCACTGCTGAAAGCCAGGAGCCCGTGGTTTGCTAGTAGAACCGCAGGAACTGTTGGGTGCTTCTGAAGCTGTTCTACAATATTACTGACTGATTCCTGTGACCCGCGTGGTGCCCAATCCGCTACCGGGATGTCATCGGTAATCCCAAAACGGAGGAACGCTTCATACGCACATGGAAGGGGCTGATGGGCAAGCGCAAAGCTTGTCGTACGAGGCGAGTGTGTGTGAATAACTGCGTTTACTGCGTTTCGCACACGATAGACACCAGCGTGCATGCCAACAATCTCGCGCGTGGTTGGATCGAGAGAGCCTTCCACCACCTCTCCATCAAAAGAGACCACCACCAATTGCTCCGGTGTCAGTTGCATGATATGGCTTACTGACGTCAGCAGCATATGCCCTGTTTCGGGCAATCTCACACTCATATTTCCATGTCCACTATGAGACATGACACCTGCCTGAACAAGGCGGTGCGCAGCCTGTACAAGCTGTTCTCTCAACTCACTGTAGCTCAGATTTGTCATAGGTCCCTCTCAATTCCGATTGTACATGCAATACCCGCCGTCAGTCCCTCTCATCAACTTCTCAAAAGCCGGATGTCTCAGGGTGAAATAGAACCAATAGAAATCCCAGCACTATTATACACAACTCTGGCCATTGATTTCTGCACACCAACACGGAGGTCTGAGGCTATTCGTTTAAGTCACGGCCTCCCGTCTCACCCAGGATTCTTCAGGCATGAGTGCCTTATGACCAACCGGTCGAATCTTGCGATAGACCCTTAAAGGTGATTGCATAGACCCGTCCGCAGTGAGTAAACGGTTTAGGGGAATGCCAAAAATAGATTCATTCTCCTTGAGATAGGGCTGAATGAGTGCCCAGTCCTGAACGGTGAGCTGAGCGAACTCACCACCGTTGAGTTGGTCGTCGGTCACTTTGTGTTGCGGATCACGGATGTAGATTGCCCCACCTGAAGCGAGGGAAAAGAGATTCCCACCAGGGTATGGAGTATCCAGCTCATGGATGTTGCCATCCTCGTCGAACCGGATGCCGTTCACGATGACGAATCCCCCACCATTAAGCGGGTCGCCAGCCATAAACGATTCGGCCAGATAGTCCAGGCAAGTCCCGTTAATGACCACGTGCGGCCGCCCAACAGCGTTGATCAACGGTCTTCCGGCAGCGTTCCCCATGATAAAGGCCTCCCCCCCTTTCGCAGCATACATGAAAGTCTGACCAACGTCGCCATATACAACCAGTTTGCCCTCTTTCATTATTTGGGCAAGCTGGTCTTGCGCGGAGCCGTGTACGATCACTTCAGCACCGTCAATGCCAGAAGCCAGGTAGTCACCAGAAGATCCGTAAACATCGATCCGCAAACCACCTGACTCTGGCCCAAGACCACAACCGATGAAACGCTGACCACGGGTATTGGCAACGATGAACTGGCGAAAGCCGCGTCGATACCACGTCACGATCGCCCTCTCCAGTGATTCATCCCCCTCCGACGAATAACCGCGTGCGTCGATGACCAGCGTGACATCAGCATCCTTCGTTTCTGGCAAAGGAGTTCCACCACATCTGCTACCCTTGTGATCGCCCACCCAGCGGTACCGCTGGGTGGGTACGTCACGGATGCCCTCGACCATTTGGGAAAAACTCCGGTCTAATAGGTCAAGCAAGCAACTTCGTTTCATTATTCCCGTCGGATAGCGACGATCCATCAGCATGGTCAGTACCTTGATCGCACGGTCGCGGTCGTCGTCAACCCTGGCCCTTCGTTCCAGGCTCTCCAGCCAGGAACACATCTCATCATAGTCCCACATCGGCAATTGCTGGCATACCTGCTCGAACAGGTCATGCGCGGAAAGGTCTCGCCGGGTGAGCGTTTCTGGGCTCACCTCACGTCGAACGAGAGAGCGGATGCCGTGGGAGCGACCCTCCTTGTCGCCCGGCAGGTCGTCCATCGGATGCTTCGCCGGATCAGGCTCAATCGATCGCCCGAACTTGTCCATACACTGCAATGTGACTCTGCCGGTTTCGTTAGCGTGCACGTCGAAGATGAAGGCACCACCATCAGTATGGCTGCCACCGCGTGCATTCCAATAGAGATCCGCTCGCGACCAGAACCGCGAGTCGTCCCACGCGATGCTCTCCAAAGCTGCATCGATTGCCTGCTTTTCGGAGGCAGCTAAGCCGATCGTTGCAGTTCCCTGTTGCAGGGCGAATACCTGGGGTCTCAGCATCGATGTATCGGTAATACCGATCAGGCGGTAAGCCTGCTTTCGGACATCCGACTGGGCGACGAGGAAGAACCATGGACCGTCGGGAGAACCGTGCAGGTGAACGGTCTGTAACAGCCGGTACAGGCGCTGTTTTTCCGGTGGCAACAGGGTGAAATCGCGCTCGGTCGTCGGTGCCATCGCCTCGATGACATATTCCAGCGGATAGCCATAGATCCTGTGGAGCAGATCAAACCCAAGAGTGGCCACCTCGGTATCGGTCAAGAACAGAGGATAGATGTTCCGCTGGGCCAGGTAAGTGCAAATGGAGGAGTAATTGGCAAAATCACCGTTATGAACCAGGGCTTCGTGCATACCTATGAAAGGGTGAGCTCCGCCAGGATGCCACACTTTGCCTCGAGTCGGATAGCGATGGTGCCCGATCCAGACGTGTGCACGGAGGTTTTCCAACTTGTAATAGCGAAAGACATCATCACCGTAGCCGACCATCTTGAGAACGAGCAGGTTTTTTCCATGCGACAGGATGAAAGCCTGCTTGGCTCCAGTCGCGGCATAAAACGTGCGATTCAGCCGATAGGTGTTCTGATAGACGACCTCATCCTCGACGGCCATATCGTGCTCATCTGCGATCCCATACCGGTGTTGGAACTGAACTTGCACATCTGGTCGTACCCGAACGAAGTAACACCAGACCTCCGGTGGACGAATCTCTAAGCCAGGAATCGAGCGAAAATCCGGCAGTGCAGGTATCTGGAACGTTCCGTCGACGACGAAGGTGGTCCCGATAAAGTTCGATTCTACCTGCGAGCGCACCGAGCTATCCACATAGGCAACGGCCAGTAAGTAATCGCTGGTGAGGATTGATGGCTGAACCCCAAAGAATTCAGGATCCAACCCGACAGCGGCAGCTCCACCTCCTTTACCGTTGCCTCTATTGCGCATCTGCTGCAGTGCCCGAAGTAGATGTCGTCCCGAAACTGGCACATTAGCAGCCATGCCGATAACTCCACATCCACCTTCCGCCTCAGCCTGGCGACTTGGAATCGAAGCCACCTCCCTAAGAGAACGTCGTGATGCAATCAGGGCTTCAACGAGTTGTTCACTGTTCATGATGACCTTCTTTTCGACGATAGATCAGCAAATCCATACGGCCCCGTAACTCCCGCACGCTTCGAAGCCCCAAACGGCGCAAAATATCACACAACTGCAACTGAAAAGAGGTATAGAGGTGGCTGATCCGTTCGGCCCCCCAATCAGGATCGACCAGTTGGGAGAGTTGCGGATCGGTCGTGGTCAGGCCAAATGGACACCCTCGCCCCCGCTCGCAATTGCTGCACCTCGTACATCCAAGCGCGACCAACTCTGTCGTGCCGAGGATGCAACCATCGGCACCCAGGGCAATAGCCTTGGCAATATCATCAGCTGTACGGATACCACCACTGGCCATCAGAACCACTTCCTCGCGGATGCCTTCCTGGACAAGAAAACGGTGTACCTTCGGAATAGCCAGTTCAATCGGCATCGCTATGTTCTTCTTGGCAATTTCGGGCGCGGCACCTGTACCGCCGTATCCACCATCAATCTGGATGATATGTGCTCCAGCGTAGTAGCTCCCCACGGCAACCATATCGACATCCGTAGGTGTCGATACCTTGACTGACACGAGGGCATCAGGATGAATGGTTTTAACCCAGTCGATGTGCTTCTTGTGGTCTTCGACTGAGTACACACTGTGGAAAGGAAACGGAGAGAACAGGCTCACCCAGGGCAAGCTCTCGCGCATCTTCGAACGTGCTCCACCGCTTGGCCGCTTTCGCCCGCGCCAGCATAATCTGCTCGCTAATCGAACCGTAGGACATGCCAGCACCATACCAGGGAATCGGGATCTGGATTCTGCGGTCATAAGGGCGGCGGTTCAACTCAATCGAAGTATCTATGGCTTCCTGTCCTAGCACCCATCGTTCTCTGGGTAGGAACTTGAACGCCAGGGCATCGAAACCTCCGCCGGACTTGCCCACCCTGTATTCCATCCCATTAGTGGGAGGACTGCCCGTCTCAGCCTGGACCCATGTCGCCAGGATGAGATCTGCTGTCCAGCGCTCATCCCCCATCGCCGGTGGCCGACCGAAATCCAGGTTTGGCCAGGTCTGAAATCCCCGGTGAAGAGCCTCCTGGTGCTTTGCAATAATGCGTTCTTCAGTCGTCTTTCCTTTAAGCTTCATATCCCACCCTCCAACTCACCGAAGACTTCTCGTTCCAAATCTTTTTGGAACATGCATCGTCCTATCTCCCCTCGTAGTCGCCGAACTTCCCGCATCCCCATAGCTCCAAGGATCTCCAGCAACTGGTCTCGCCAGGAGGCAGCGAGATTCTTTAATCTCTGCACACCCCAGGTCGTGTCCAATCGTGGGAAGGACAGGGAAGATGATTCCCGATCGCGGCATTCGCCGGTAAAGCGGGCTTGCAGCGCCACCGCCAGGGCTACGTCCAGGGCAACTGCATCCAGGCCGCAAATGATCGCTTTCGGTACGTGCTCAGCCAGGACGATGCCCCCACTGCCGATGAGCATGACTTCTTCCCGCACACCAGCCTCCACCAGGTTTCGATGAGCCTGGAGTATCAAGTCCATTACGAACCGACCGCCGGCGTTGCCGTGGTAATTGGTGGTAAGGTGTAACACCCGCGCACCCTGCTGCACCATTTCCACGAGATTCATATCCATCGGAACGCGGTTACAAACGATACTGCCAGGGTAGCGGGCTCGTAGCGCATCATAACGGTCCCGATCCCAGCTGTCTAGCACAATCATGCGCGGTGACCACGACAACCGGTCCAGCCACATCCACTCTGACGGGGCGATCAGGGGTACAATGTGCTTCCCCGCCAGGGAAGACTGAACAACCGATTGAATAGGTACCACCACCAGCGTATCGATCTGCTGTGCCGCTTCGGTGAGGATCGACAACAGCAGTTTCGACTGGAAGGCATCGGCCGACGCATCAAAGAGAAACGGTACCTGGGTTTCAATCACCGTTGGCACAGGCCCGACAGCCTGGCCACTTTCGTCAAAGTGTAGGAAGGAGGGCTTTTCACCAATATCGACTGCCGTTGAAATGAATTCCCGGCTATGAATACCGTCTCGAGTTGGGCGCACTATCTCGGACATGTCCGTCCAGAGGCCATCCCAACCTTCGCCACCAAAGGGACCCCTGTACCCTGCACCCCGCACCGGCACTCGTCCAGTACGTGCTTCATACAGGATGGTATCGACGTACTCCGGCTTGACGTATGAATCACCAAGTCGCTGCCGTTCAGGATTTTGATGAATCTGCACCACACCCGGATACTGGACTGTGCAGCGAAGACAGCCAACACAGAGTTCTTCGCGTGGTGCTAGACCACCAACCGGCCTCGAGAAAACGCCGTAAACGCAGGGGCGACTCAGTGCGACCGGGAGATTCCCCTTGTATTCGAAGATTTCTTTCACCACCATGGCAATCAGGCGGTGTTTTTTTACCTTGACACGGAACCTTGGGGGGAGGGACACAATATCCGGCGTTGGCTGGGTCTCGATATGATAGCGCTGATAGGGGCTTGATGATGGCGAACCTACTTCTAAAGCAGGTTGGTCAGGGGTCTTGGCGGGTAACAAAGCAGGTGAAAAATCGGGTCTACCTGCCAGCGATTCCGTGAAAATCGCCTGCCCTGAAGTATCGCCGACCAAAAATGGAACTGGATCGGACATCGCCATTGACCTCCACTGGGGCTACGTTGCCTCCATTTTTTCAGGCACTCTACACATGAGGCCTGATTTTCTCATCACTCTGATGATCCTTTTGTCTTCTGACAAAATACCTGGCCTCACTCCTCAATACTATAGATAAATTATCCAAAAAATATCATAACTGTTTTGTGCAATTTGCACAAACATCAGGCGGTGAGGCAATCGCTTTCTAAGTAAACATTAAAGCTGCCTTCTTTTGACAGAATTAACCTGTGATAGAAATAACCTGCCCGCCATTGCTCTGAAATATGCTATACTTAAGTTCATCACGGACGTTAATCGCACATTATTTGGCTCTTCTTGGAGGGTGTTTTATTATGCCTGTTTCCGTCACCAATTCCAAGCTGATCTACGAAGCCCTGAAAGCGTGCGACGTCAAAATCATGTCTGCCCTCCCCGAAACGTGGCTCGTGCACCTGATTCGCATGGCAGATGAAGACCCGGACATGACGCTTGTACGTCTCGCCAAAGAGGAAGAGGGTATTGGTATTTCAGCAGGAGCGCATCTGGCCGGCGTGAACTCTGCAATGCTAATGCAAAACCATGGCTTCCTGGCTGCGATAAACCCTATCGTCTCATTAGCACTGCTCTACAAAATTCCTCTCGTAATGCTTATTAGCTATCGCGGGCACATGGGCGAAAAAGATCCCTGGCAGACACAGGGTGGCTTTGCCACTGAACCTATTCTGCGCGCTTTGAACATTCCCACCTGGCATTTGACCAACTCCACCGATATCTACAGACGTCTCAAGGATGCGCAAATTTTGGCCCATGCCTCGCTACACCCGGTCGCTGTTTTGCTAACACGCGAACTCATGTGGGAGGATTGAGCAACTATGTTACGCGAAAATGCCTTGCAAGCTATTTACCCAGAACTTGAAAATCGCATCGTTGTCACTATCATGGGGGCAGTTGCGGCTGAGTTATATATGCTTGGACACCGCCCCAACTTTTTTTATCTTGAACACGCAATGGGTCTCGCATCGTCTATGGGTCTAGGGATTGCCCTGTCGATGCCAGAACACCAGGTCATCGTTATCGATGGTGATGGTTCTCTGCTCATGAATCTTGGTACATTGAGCACAATGGCCCGTTACAAACCAGGAAATCTACTGCACATCGTCTTCGATAATGAGAGCCTCCTCTCTGTTGGAGGTTTCCCGACAGCAACATCCACCGGCACCGATCTCGCAGGCATTGCCAGGGCATCAGGTGTACCGAGTGTGATGGAAGCCAACACGCCTGAAGGCCTCAAGGAAAGTGTATCGGAGGCGCTGAAGAGCAACAAACTGACAACGATTGTGTCAAAAGTCGAGGCTGTCGGTCCAAAATCATTCCACATGGATTTACCGCTCCTTGAGAACCGCTTCCAGTTCTGGCGTTGTCTACAAACCATGCAAAAACAATCTAAGGCTTAAATAAGGGAAAGGAATTGAAGATGGCAAACGTTTTATCACAGTTGCTTGAGGAATTGAACTCTGGCCACTTAAAAGTAGTCGATTTGACCACACCGCTGGGACCAGATACACCCGTGATTGACTTGCCACCCATCTTTGCACCATCACCGGGTTTGACACTTACCGAAATCTCGCACTACGACAGTCGAGGACCTGCCTGGTACTGGAACGTACTCAACATGGGTGAGCACACTGGAACGCACTTCGATGCACCAATACACTGGGTTACTGGCAAAGACTTGCCCAACAATGCAACGGATACCATCCCATCGAGTAAGTTCATCGGACCCGCATGTGTGATCGATGTAACCGCCGATGTGCAACAATCCCCCGATTTCTTGCTGACCATCGAACGTGTTGAGCAGTGGGAAGCCGACCATGGTCGCCTTCCGGTAGGCTCGTGGCTACTGGTACGCACCGGCTGGAGTAAGCGGACAGGGCGAGAAGCCTTCCTGAATACCCAGGCGGACGGATCACACTCGCCGGGCTTTCACCCAACATGTTCGGCATTCCTGGCAAAAGAGCGCGACATACTAGGCGTCGGCGTGGAAACCGTCGGCACCGATGCAGGGCAGGCAGGAGGCTTTGACCCACCATTCCCAAGCCACACGTTCATGCATGGTGCAGGCAAATTTGGTATCACCAGTCTGATGAACCTGGAACTGCTGCCGCCAACCGGTGCAATAGTCATTGCTGCACCGCTCAAGATCGTCAATGGTTCCGGCAGTCCACTACGAGTAATAGCAATCACGCCGTAAGAATCTTGACTTAAAGAGCGTGCGAGCGAAGGCTTTCTCAAGCAGACTGTACATTACCAAAACCACAAAGAACTCGGCAGCAGTACACTACCGTACTTGGCCAGGAAGGTTTGCCAGAAAGCAGAAAAGTGGTGACGGGATAGCAGTGAGGAACAACACGGTGGAAGGGCAGGATGCTGACCGCATTCACACGAACGAGGAGCCCCCCAAGGGGAGCTCCTTTCTTTGTTGATCGTGACGAGTCCTCCGGTGGATGGTTTATCCGGGAGCGGCTTGGACCGACTCCTTCCTCCGCCAGACGACGATGAGCAGCCAGATGCTCCAGACACCGATGGAGACCTGGGCGATCGTCCCTAGGAATTCTTCGGTTGCGGAGAAGCCCCCGGTTCCATCGAACCAGCCCTGCACGATGAAGGCGAGGCCAATCAATCCCATGACGTAGCCAAGCGGCCGCGTAATTCTCGCCGTCCACACGATGGTGGTGGCGAACAGCACCAGCGTGAGACCGAACATGATGTTGTAATAGCTTCTGGCCCCCCACTCCAGCCACCGGATGGCTTCCGCACTGGCAAAGCGTGCCGCCTGCTCCGAAGCCCTCGCGCTTACCCACGCATCCACCACCTGCTTGAGGGCCACCCCGTCCACGGCATACACGACGCCGGCAAGCACCAGCGCCACCCCTGCCGCAATGGCCCCGAAGAACCCCAGCCAGCGCGGGGCTCCTGACGTTTCGCCCAGCGCGAAGAACAGGACCAGCAGTCCCGCAATGACGACCGCCGTCCCGACGAACTGAACCAGGTGGATAGCGGCCCAGCTCGAGCTATTCGCGTACGCGATAAAATTGGCTTGCTCGGTATTGCAAGCGCTCCCAAAGGCGCAAGGGTGCAGGGAACTCGCTACACCTAAGACCAATTCACCGATGATCAGCAGCATCGCTGAGAGACGAAGCAACGTGTAATCAGCCATAACGAACCTCCTGTGTGTCCTGTGTGACACCTCCGATGTGCTCTCAGGAGATGTCATCTGCAACACATGAGAGCCATGCTTTTGCGCGCTGTTTGAGAGGCTTTCATCCCTCCTGATCTCGCATGGGCAGACACGAGAACAGAGGATGCGAGAGCTGTTCAGTTCGTAGCGCTCCTCATCCATCAGGCGCAGCGATGACGGACACGCCTCGCATTCCTTCTGATAGAGCAAGTATAGGTGAAGGCGAGGCCAAACACATCTGGCAAAGGATGTATTTCATCTACAACTTTAGGAAGCGCAAACATCGCTTCCAAAAGGAGGCGCCGATGACGTGCACATGGGAGGAAAGCGAAGCTCCAACCTTGCGGGGAGAAAGTCAGCTTTTACAGCTTCATGAAAGATATATCAAGGATGTATAACGATCTGAAAAGCGGCGAGAAGTCGAGATAACGTCGAAGTGGCCATGAGCTATACCTTGCATCAAATAGAGAGAAATGGGGAGTGGGCACAGCGCTTCCTTAGAAAATTTGTTCGACTATGACTAAAGACAATTGTCGGTATTTCACCGACAATTGTCGTTGCAAATTTGTCATCGACATGCTACGCTCAGAAAGCGTGGCTCATCGGTCTGAAAAGGTCAACCAATCGGAAGAAAAGACAAACAGGAAGATGGGACACGCAGGCATGAAGGCTTGATACGCTTTTGCCACTACTATTGTGCTGAGGAGCCACTGAAGCGGCTGGTTGATTGGTACTCCCCTGCCGTTCGTTGGCTCCCCTACCCCACTATGGAGGTTATTGTAATGATAACACATGTACGCAATTTTTCATGACGGCGCTCCTTTTGGCTATGATCGCCGTACCCACATTTGTGCTGCGTCCTCTATCAGGAACAACTCTGTAAGCCTTCTTGCTCATGGCTATGCGGTGAGCCACGCACAATACTTCCACCCTGCTATCGGTGTGTGAAACCAGGCACAATCGGTTTCATCCCCTGCCCAGT
>WNFX01000331.1_pt1 | contig 44571 bp, 55 predicted proteins | sample 5400111 | NCBI WGS metagenome assembly WNFX01 (sample SAMN13153363, study PRJNA577476) | soil metagenome | isolation source: 40 cm soil or saprolite under grassland replicate 1 | place: USA:California | collected 2016-06-15
AATATTTATCTTTCGGGATTATCTTTGAATATGTAAATTAATGATAATATTTTTTACTAGTCCAATAGGATTAGGACATGCTACAAGAGATCTCGCTATTTGCGAAGAGTTGGAATCCCTGACACAAGAAAAATTACAGGTTATTACCGGTCGGCCCGCGTATAATATTTTTCTCAACTCAGGATATCCCGCGTATGATGTGTATCGGCCTGAAAAATTTGATGTAAATAATGCAATGCAATTGCGCTCACGATTAGAATGGCTTTTTAAATATTTCTTATATTATAGAAAATGTAAGAAAATTGCGAATGATTTTATTTACCACAATGAGGAAGGTTTGATAGTTAGTGATGAAGATTTTGCATCAATTGCTGTAGGAGAAAAACAGAATCGAAAACGAATTTTAATTACTGATCTAATTGAAACTCATTTTGTTGGAGGATTATTTTCGACTATTGAATCTAGAATGAACAGATCTATGCAAGATATGTTAAAAAAATGTAATCATGTTCTTATCCCAGATAACGGTGAAGACACAGATAATATTTCTTATGTTGGACCAGTTGTAAGAAATTTAAGTACCATGAACCGATCGATATTACGTAAAAGATTAGGAATTGACAAGCAGACAATATTGGTTAGCATAGGAGGGACTGATGCAGGAAGGTACTTGATAGAAATGGCAATAAGCGCGTATCAAAAGTTGAAAATAAAAATGGATATAGACTTAGTAGTCGCTGCTGGACCCTCATTATCTAAAATTGGAAATGATTATACCAATTTTAGGAACATTGGATTCGTAGATAATTTGCATGAATATGTATATGCATCAGATCTTGTTATATCCCTAGCTGGAAGATCGACTATAGATGAGTCACTTATTTATGGAACCCCGGGTATTTTCATACCCATCAAGGATCACTTTGAACAAGAACAAAATGCAAAGAAGCTGGGTTATACATATTATGATATATTGAGGTTGGAAGCTTTAATAGAAGAAAAACTTGGTGTGAGTAGAAATAATATCGCCAATGTAAATAGTGGCGCTAAAAAGGCTGCAAAGATTATTATGGAAACGTTGTAATAATAAAGAACAATATTGATGCTATAACTTTATGATATATAATAACATGTCAACATATCAATGACTTTTTCAATTTTGTTATATGAGGCCTTCGGAGGGATTTGAACCCTCCTCGAGCGGTTTCTTCCAACAAAAATTCGATGTTGTTGTCCACAGCCGCCTATACTGACCAGGCTATACTACGAAGGCCGATCAACTGGTTTGTTATCTTTACAGTATATAATTGTTAGATAATTGATTTTTATACTGTAATGATATCTTTTCGAACAACCCGTATTCCTTTATTTTCTAATTCGTTGCCTAATGCATTCATACCAATTGAATCTCCAGCCAAATGTCCTAAAATTACTAAATTTCCTTGAATATTACTTTCTCTTAATTTCACCAAGTCATTATAATCTATATGAAAATAAAGAACCGTCGAAATCCCATTTTCAAAATAATTCTTGGCCACAAGAAATCCTCTGTTTGTTCCTGCAGCTATTACCGCGACCCATTTTCCTACAAATGAATCGCTATTTCCATAAACTACTTGAATTTTTGTATCTGCAATTCTGAATTCTGGTATTTCTTCCAATGCGGTAATGATCTCTGCTACCAAATTTGGATTTCTTTCATGAATCTTTTGAGAAATTATTCTTCTTGCATATTCGTCACAAGGTTGATGTATGTTCACTAATGGCATATCTAATAACTTTGAAGAATCAACCTCTGAGGAATAAATTTGAGTATGATTCCTAATTTCTAATTTCTTCTTTAGATCGAAAACAGCGGATCTTGCCATATTTTCTGATACACCGTTTTGCTTCAAATAGTCAATATGTCTATCTATGACCTTGTAAAAATTAATAGCAGATATACCAATAGGATGATGGGTTATTATGGCGTCACATCCTAAATTCCTTGCTAACATTAAATCGGCCGTTGTTACATCTATCATCAAGATTACGTTCGTTATATTTTTACCATGAACATGAACTGCAGAATCAGCAGGTATAGAGTTCCAGTCAACCATATTAAGCGCAATATTTAGAATTTGTATCTAACATCTTTCCTTTTTTAGATCAGAACAATATAAAGAATTTTGGGATAGAAGAGTTCAAAGGAATATAAGTATAGAAAGATAGAATAATATCAAAAGATATAACCAAAAATAACTCTCATGTAATTTGCTTTTTGTTTTATCAAATCCATAAAAAATGAAAGTTTAAAGATATTTTTAACATTTAAATGTCATTATGCAACTCGTTTTTATATCATGAGTTGTTCTGATGAATATATATCTCATACAGGTACACAAAACCTTATTCAAATATCACCTCTCACAAAAGCAAAGCTAAAGAAAGCAAAGTATGGTGTTTACAATCATTCTGCAGTTGAACTCTGCCACTGGACAAAAAAATCTTTCTCCAATGAAGGAACCTGTTACAAGCATAAATTCTATGGTATTTCAACTCATAGATGTATGGAGATGACACCAACTGCCATGAATTGTGAAAATAGATGTATTTACTGTTGGCGACCGACTGAATTTTATGACACATTAGAAATGCCCGAAAATTTGGTTGATGAACCAGATATGATAATTAATAATCTATTAGAGGAACGAAAAAAACTCATAGTAGGACATTATGGTAACACAAAAACTGATAAGAAGAAGCTTGATGAGTCACTTTTCCCTGAGCACTATGCAATCTCACTTTCTGGAGAACCTACAATGTATCCAAAATTACCAAGCCTAATTAGATATCTTAAAACTTTGAAGAATACTAAATCAATTTTTCTAGTCACTAATGGACAGGAACCGGAAATGCTTCAAAGGTTGATAGATGAAGATAGCCTACCAACACAACTGTATCTTTCGACCAATGCGTCGAATAAGAAAATGTTTACACTGGTTAATAGACCACGGTACAAAGATGCATGGGATAGATGGAACAAAAGTCTTGAATTATTATCAAAAATGGATACGAGAACAGTTTTGAGAATGACAATGATAAGGAATTTTAATAATTCAACTAATTACATACATGAATTTGCTGATCTTATGAGAAGAGGAGACCCAAATTTTATAGAAATAAAATCATATATGCACATAGGCATGTCCACACAGAGACTAGAAAATTCAGATATGTTGGAAATGGATGAAATTAGAAGTTATTCACATTTACTATCCAAGTCATTAGGTACCTTTACTATTATGGATGAAAGTGAAATATCCAGAATAGTTGTCCTTCAGAATCTTAAAAGGTATACTGAAAGATGGATTGAGGCGTACGAAAAGCCAATTATTCAGTAGATAAATTTGTTATTGCGGAGAAAAATTCCCACGGTACCATTTTGCGAAATTATTCAATGCTTGCGTTCTGTGTGATATTTCCATTTTATTTTCTATACCTAGTTGCGCGTAGGTAATTGATGAGCCCTCAGGAATAAATATTGGATCGTAACCCCAACCACCCTCTGTAATACGATCACTTATCATCCCTTTTGTGGTACCGGAAAAAGTCATACCTGTGTTATTGTCCCTGTATGCTATCGTAGTTTTAAAAATCGCAGATCTGTTCTCCTTGTTTAAAAGCAGATCTAAAATTCCTTGATTACCAATGGTTTGAAGAACATAAGAAGAATAAGGACCAGGAAAGCCCTTTAGTGAATCTATAAAAAGTCCAGTATCTTCAACTATTAATGGTCTACCTATTTTATCAAACGCATCTCTCGCTTTTTCGAAGGCAATCTCTTCCAATTTATTTGATTGAATTTCTAGAGTCTCAAATCGTACTAATTCTATTTCGATTTTGAAGGTTTTCAGATAGAGAAAAATTTCATTAAATTTGCCTTGATTAGTGCTTGCAAATATTATTTTTCTCAATTTTACAAAAAACATGATACCAAAATAAAAAATTTGCTAATCATTGATTGGATAAATTGTTCCTCAATTGACTACCAAAACAACTAAATTGCAAAAGTCCAAAAAATAATTAATGAGCTAGACAATGCATATTAATCTGTGTAATCCAAAGAAAAAAGTCTGCAAAAACTAATTTTTCATGCAATAGCATATCTTTTCCTTGACTCTATTTCCTTTATTCTCTGCAAAATTTTTTCCAATTCCTTTGAATTAATTGATCTATATCCATCCAAAAAATTACAAAAAAATTCAGAACAAGAGTTATGGTGAGTGCTGTTGAGAATTTCCTTAAATAATCTTATATCTTCTGCCTTGTCTTCATTACGTCTTGAATAGAAAGAGAGACCCATATCTATCATAGTGATTTTCTTGTTTACAATGAAATTTGAAGGTGTCAAATCCCCATGGATGATATTAAATGAGTGAAGGGTAGAAACGAATTTTCCTATGTCAAAACAAATTGATGAGGTCAAAACTTTACTTGCTCTATTTCCTGAAATAAATTCCATCACAATCTCAGCACGAGAGGGATCTACAAAATAGATATACGGTGTCCTTAAACCAAATTCCTTTACTAGGTTAAGCATCCTCGATTCACTAATAGTTCTCTTCTTTCTCAAGTCCTCATCAAGCATCCTCTGTCGATATGTTTTTGGAATTCTAATTTTTGAGACTGCCTTCTTGCCGTACCATTTGGTCAAATAGATATTTGATTCGGCTCCTTTGAACAAGAGCTTGACATAATACTGCAATGATAATATAACCAAAGTTTGGAGATAAAAATGTGGCACCGCAAGTAGCTCCAAATTCGGGAGAAAAATTAATTCTTGAAGAAGATTGTGCAGAGGGAAATCTTGGAAATGGAATTTTAAGCTTAACTAATCAAAGGATCATCTTTGAAAAAACAGAGGGAAATCTTACCACTTTAAATAAAAAGGTAGGAAATGTATTATTGGATACGCCGTTAGATAAAGTGGGTCGTGTCAATTCTGAAGGTTTCATACTTACCAAGGTTGTGGTAGAAATTAGTGAAACAAAATATAAATTCAGTGTATTTAGCAGTGGGAAATGGGCAAAAGAAATAGAAAAGCAAAAAAGAATATTCAACAATGCTTGATTGGATGATTATGATGACTAATTAATCAGTCATCGCTAATATACTGATGCATTTTTCTAAATTTTGTCAAGCCGATACTTGTTATATCAAAAAAAACTTTTTGTGAGTTAATTTAGTATCAATATTTTTTACTCGTTGGTACAGCTAAACATAAAAAAATTGAAGATTTTGATTTCATGTTCGAATTATGCTAATATTATCAGCAGACTTTGTCTATCATTCATTAACCTGTTGGCTTTTGCATATTCATATCCATCTTAGTCTTGTTACCCATATGAGACATCATATTGACAATATCTGTTTTGCTCGGTATGATACCATATATTGGCGTATCACCAAAGTGATTGTTAGTTTTAGTTGCATCTAACGACAATCCAATTGCGTGATTGTCCATTACCTTAATTTCAATTGGAACATCTTTAACAGGTCCTTCTTTCATCGTTATCGTGACTGTTCCCTTATATAAAGTCGCCTTGTCTTGATTGCTAATGTCGCTAAGAGAAAAGTTAGATATTGTATGTTTATGCATCGCAGATCCGTTCAACATGACCATATTTATCATTGAATCAAACTCTGCAGGATTTGTCTGATTGAAACTATCCTTTGTTTTATTAATAATATTTGTAACCCAATGTCCGGAGAGAATCCATGCGGGCTTCCCTTCTTTGTTATTTTGAATGCTTGAAATAGAGCCAAATATCCAACCCTTTTGGTCCGACCATTTGTTCGGGTACGCTTCACTAACATTTACTGACAATAAGACTGCTGCTATACTTCCCATTACAATTACCGATGCAATTAGAAGGACAGATTCTGGAGGATAATATTTATTCAACATTTAGAATAGGTACAACCGCAAATTATTAAAAGATACCTAAACAGGGTTATATGAGTCATATTTAGATTTTTATCCCATATGAAAAATCTAATGACTACTAGTGAGCCTCATGGCGCTACGAATTTTAAGCAAGGAACTACAGATACGGAAACTAGAATTATAAGTTCCAATTGAAATTGCTAATAATTCTTTGAAGTACATTTGAGACCCAATTTACAGGTCGAAAGGAGGTCCACTCATAAATGTATTCATGTTGGTAATTGAGATTCCATATTTGGAGTCTAACAACTAGTTCCTCCACAAGACATCCACATTATCAACTCTCCATGATTGGTTGACAAAAGACTCACTTATGTCTACAAAATTATTTGATTTCAAATGAGACAATACCCCGGTCCAAGCTATTTGTGCTCCATTATCACCTGCGAAAGAAACTGGACAAGAATTGAACTTTGCTTTATGCCTCAGGCAAGCTAAATTAAGCATTCTAGAAAGTTTTTTGTTCGCAGATACACCTCCAACTACTAGTAATTCTCTTTTTTCAGTAGCAGAAAGAGCCCTCTCAACTGCCTCTGTTATCATGGCAAAAGCAGTCTCTTGAATCGAATAGCAGATATCTTCATTTGAATATTTATTTGTCGAAATCAACCTTTTTGCAGCAGATAGAATGCCAGAGAAGGTAACATCATTACCCTTTATAGAATATGGTAACGAGATATAATTTTTGGTTGATTTATTTGCTAAACCTTCTATCTCTGATCCACATGGTGAAGATAAACCTAAGAATCTGCCAAATTGATCAAGTAATTGTCCTAAGGTGATATCGAGTGTTTCTCCTATAACACGCCATCTTTTGTTATTAAATACTAGTATCATGGTATGTCCTCCAGAAACTAAAAGGACTAATGAATCTCGGCTGCCAGTAAGGCTCATCCCAAGTTCAATGTGACCTAATGCGTGATTAATTGGAATTAATTTTATGTTATAAAATGCTGATATAGAACGCGCGATAACAGCTCCAATACGCAGACATGGACCGAGGCCGGGACCAGCAGAATAAGCTACAACATCTAGCTCCTTGTATGTAATTTTGGATGAAGCTAAGGACTGTTTTAGTACTTTTATTGCAACAGATCCATGATGACGGGCTGCTTCCCTTGGGTGGATCCCTGAACCATCAGGAGCTTTGAAAGTATCTCTAACATCTGAAAGAATATTCGGATATTTTTCATGAGCAGAATATTTTATTACAGAGCAAGCAAACGTGTGAGCCGTACTCTCTATTCCCAGACAAAACATTAACTTTGATTGTTATATACAGGATAAATTAAAGTTACGAGATTTTGGGCGTTCTAAAGCTCTTAGACTAATGTAGTTATTTCTTTAAGCATACGCTTTCTAATAAAATTCGTGCAGGAGCTAGAAAAATATATTATTTATAGCGCTTATGCAACGCAATTCTGCTGGGTTGAATTATTACAGTTTCCATCTTCAACCACTTCTAACTCTTTTATTGTTTGTTGACCATAACCTTACAAGTGTCGACAAGTGCCAAGAACACGCGCGTGGCTGGTGGGCCTTTTACAAATTGGCCCATCAGTTATAATTCCGTAACCCAAGGCGATGAGCTATGTTGGTCGCCTTGAACCATCATTAATCAATTGCCCGCAAATCTTTAATTTTGATGTCCCTCTTTTATCCTCTTATTTCTGAATATCTCCTCAGCTATATTGGCTTGGCTAAAATCGAAGTCATCTGCTCTACGGCTGAGGTGATATATGGTTGATTGAGATGTGCTTCAAGGGATTCTTTATCAGCCCATATTTCATCAAACATTAATTCGTCTGGATTATCCATTGAACGATGCAGAACATATGCTATGTTACCTTCCTCCTTGCGTGTTGATTCTATTACGTTAACCAGAATATTTTGTAGTTGATTGCCTCGGCCATTTTTTGCTGAATGTATAGCAATAAGTCTGATCGAATTGTCACCTCTTCTCTTAAATTTTTCAATATCAGTCGTATCCAATTCTTTCTATTCAAATATAATAATACCCAGTAATAAACAAAAACATACGGCAAAAAGAAACTAGGATTACCACATCCACACGATCCTTTTTTATCAAATAATGAGCCCGTAGGGAACCTATTGTTAATAATTCGAACCCAACTTCGAAGGCGATGACTGAATTTTCAACTGAATTTTTATTAACGACTCTTAGAATCATTTATCAAAATCATATGGCTCTTGTTCCTCTACCTGACTGTTAATACAGGACAATGGGCGTGCCTTACAACATCCGGTGTTACGCTACCAAGAACTATGCTCTTCAGTTTAGACCTCCCCCTAGTTCCTATAACAATTAGATCGATGTGTTTATCTTTGGCATAGCTTACAATGGCATCAGCAATTCTAATTGATGCAATAATTTCTGTTTTAACCCTGACAATATCGTCTTTGTTACTATCTTTATGTATTTTTTCTGATAGTTCGGTAAGGTAGGCTTGGGCTTGTTTCTTTAACTGAATTATGTGACTGGGAGAATTAACAGTATGTAAATTTGTGTTGGCTCGAATGATGTAAAGAATAATCAGTTTTGCGTCGTAGTCTTGTGCAACTTTTATTGCGTAATCTACTGCTGTATCGGCTGACTTAAAAGATTCATGCACCGCTACGAGTATTTTAGAGAAAGTTTTTCTTTTAATTAGATTGTGCATTACTTATTCCCGTTTCTCTTTTTTTGTGTGTTTTATATCTCATAATTAATAACAATCCTGCTAGAAAAATAAAGCCTACAATAACCTTTACATATGTTACCGTCGCCTCAGTCATACGACATAGTTAATCGATCTTAGGAAATAAATTTTTCATGTTTTTTGAATATCTGATTCACCGAATGGCTGGTAAATGGTCTTCAATTCTTTATTGCCTCTTTCTCTTCCTCTCTTCTATTGATTCACTACTGAATGAATAATCAATGTCCAAACCCAATGCTTTAGCAGCTTTTACGAAATGTGTTAGCTTGCGCATGCTTCTAAGTTAGTACTCTAAAAATAAACATTTCATCACACTGAGTTGCAAAATCTAAAAAATGAATTAAATACTCACGTATCAATCTGTTTATTAACGCATACAAAAAAAGTATTGTAGGTAGTGACACATCGCTACCTGTTACGCACTATTGCTACCTGTCAGGGTTTCAGTCCGAAGGTTTGATCATGCCCAACCTGTCCAGTAACATCTTCCGGATTTGCAGCGAAGTTCGAGCATGTAAGTGTATTCCCATTGAGGCTACCACCATTGTTGTCGCTACCGTGGTCATTTTCATTCTCTATCTTACAATTATTTTCCTGTTCTATCTTTTTGTTTCTATCGTTACAGCTGTCGTGACCATTGTCTTCACACTTGTTTTTGTCAGCGGCAAATGCTGGTTCTACCTGTGACATACCTGTTGCTGTTAGCGCTGTCAACATTCCTGTAGACAGTGCTACAAGCATTAACACGTTTTTTGTATTCAAGTTTGTTATCGTAAAATGATACTAAACAAAGTATAAGTAGATTGGGGAAGAACAAGTGCTAAAAAAAGAACAGAGTCTTTTCTACTACGTTAAATCTGAAATTATGAATAGAACATTATTCATGTAATCAGATGGAATTTAATAAAGTATTAAATTAAAGATATCTATTTCAATAAGAAAAGGCAATCATGTGACAATAATCGAAGATCACCTTGATTATTGATCCCTATCTTTGTTATAGCAATGACTTTCTGCTATTTCATCAGCTTTCTGTTCGTGCTTACACTTATCTTTAGTATCAAAACAGAAATGACCATTACCAACTTGGTCATAACAGTAATCCTTATCTGGATTTGAATCAGCCCATGCCGCGCTTGTTATAGCAAAGCCCAGTATCATAATTATAGCCGCAGTTGCAATGATTTTATCCTTTAATATTATAATATGGTCAATATCAAATTGAAACCTATTAGATCAAGTATCTAAATAATGAAATTTTCTCTTCTCTACTAAGCAAATATCTATTTTCACTTCCTACTTGTTGCAGATACAATTTTAATTACATCGTTATTTTTTAATTTATAATCAGCACCTAATCTCTTTCTTGTTCTAACATCAATAGCAAAAAGGAAACCTCTTCCTAATTCATCATGTATAGCATTTGCTAGATCTTTTGCAGTTGATTTCTCATTTAGTAAATAAGCTTCTGGGAGGATATTCCCTTTTTTGTCAGTCAACTTTGACTCGTCTTCAACAGGATAAACCACTATTTTCCTCAACAGGTCAAAACACGCGACGTTTAAAGCATCTTGAACACCAGTTGAACCGTGTTTTTTAATAAAATCAGAAACAATTTGGAGTGCGCTCCTTTGTTTTTCGGTTAATTGCACATTTTCCTTAATTTCGAATGAATTATCTCCTGGAAGATAATGCACAAAGCCATTTTTCGCAGCTTTTCTTAACAACATTTCTAGCTCGGCCGTGCAAGCTATTACATTATCGTATTTTACCATAATTTTTTTCAGATGATCTTGCGATGTTAAAATATCTGCCTTATTTGCTGCAATTAACACAGGTTTTACGATTTTTCTTGTATTTGTACAAAAGTCTAATAGCTCTTGTTCTGTCCAAGATCGAATTTTCTTATTTTGCAGTTTCAGATTATTCAAAACTTTATCTATTGCTGATTCCCTGATTCCCAATCCAGATAATCTTCTTTTTAATATTTGATTTGTATTTAGTCCGGAACTATCTAGTTCTTTTATCTTGTCCCAATCCCTTCTAATAATTGAAACAAGCCACATATCAAATTCTTCCTCTACAAATTTTATGTCTCCAAGAGGATCACCGGTACCTGGTGTTAAGGGCTTTCCTTCAGAATCAGTAGAGCCTGAAACATCAATAACGTGTATTAGGCCATCAGCCTGCCTAGCATCATCAAGGAATTTATTCCCAAGTCCTTTTCCTTCATGAGCTCCTGGTACCAGACCAGCAACATCAATTATTTGAACCGGTACAAATCTTATGCCATCGATACATATGGAATGAACTGGATTATCCTTAACTCCAAACTCAGTACAGACACATTTTACTCTCACATGACAAATTCCAAGGTTGGGCTTAACTGTTGTAAACGGATAGTTCGCAATGTTCACAATATTGTCTGTTGAGGCAGAGAAAAAGGTAGATTTGCCTACATTTGCCTTACCAATTAATCCTATAAGCACCTAATACGTTTGTTATAGTTCATAATTTAATGTTTTGAGATTTAAAATTAAACTGATCAAAATAGATCTTTGCAAACACAAAAATTTAATTTCTTTGGCAATATAATATTCATAATTGGCCGGCATTTTTGCAATTACAAATTATTCAACAGACAGAGATATCCTTATTTCATATTTTATTAATTCATTGCAAATGCTTCAACACAGAGGAAAGGCATATTGGAGGATAATTATTGATAATCTAGTTAAAAGCGGTATTGGTCCTTTTCCTTCTGATGGATCATTTCTAAAGCTCATAGAGAATAATAGTAACATTCGATATATGGTTGGTTTAGGCTATTTATCTAAAAGAACTCCTAGATTCAAAAGTATGAATAAAATTAATGTAATTCTAGATGGATTCTTTGTAGATATTGAAAAATTACATCTTCACCCACTCATCGGGAATGCAGCAAATGCGGATTCTCTATACAAGATTTATTGTATATTTAAAAAATTACTAATAGATAGTGAAAATCCTGAAAAAGCCTGTGAATTCTTAGACAGACATTTAAGAGGAAATCTTACTATGATGTATGATGGAAAAATTTATTCATATAGAGACTCTACTGGTTTCAAACCCCTTGTAAATGGTACGAACAGAAATAAATCAATCTCAATAATAGCTTCTGAAAACTCTCTTCGCATTCCTTTTCCAAATATAAATTTTCATGACGTAAAACCAGGACAGCTAATCAAGATGGATATTGAAAGTGGTCAAAATAAGATACTATCGCTTCCTATAACCAGGACCATGATAGACCCCTTTGAATTTATACGTGAATCTCATGTTACTGCAACTATAGATGGAAAAGGTATTTATGAAGTTAGAAAAAAAATTGGTAAGGTACAAGCAGATTTTCTTTCAACATATTCTGATATTGATATTGAATCAGCGTATGCAGAACCTGATTATCCTAGACCAATGACACTTGGATTTAGTGCAGAGTATCGCAATAAACTTCCAAAATTCGACTTGGGGGAGGGAATAATCAACGACAGATATGATGATTCTGATCGCATGATTGATTTTTCAGAAAATATTAGTAAGAATAAAATGATAACTTCTGGGAGGTCGTTAAAATATGTTCTTAAACATAAAATTAGTCAGAAAAATATTGGTTTAATTCAAGGAACAATTCAAACTGGAATAACTGCCAAAGAAACAATTTATTATTTAAGAAAATCAAATGTTAAATCAGTTTCTGTTATCGTTAGCTATGTTCCCACGGTGGATGGACGCCAGGTTGGGCTTTATACGCAGAATAGAGAATTGATTGCACATAAATACATTGGACAAGTGCCTAATCTTGAGAAATTAAATACAAAGATCGCAAAAGAATTGGGTGCGGATAAAGTGTATTATAATTCTCCTTCGATACTCTCCAAAGGTATTGGAATCTCAGAATATAATTTATGGTTCCCAGAATGGGTCAGATTTTTAGAATACCATAAGAAATGACATTTAAACGTGATGTAGATTTAACTCATTGGAAAAATCATCCATTTAAAAAAATCACAATATTGAAAAAGCAAGTCGTGGATGGAATAAAAATATATAATTTTCAAATTAGACAATATACACATAATTGTTCCTCTCAGAAAGATCATACAATTTATACTATTTATATGGAAACCGACAATAATAAAATTGAAACAAGATATAACCAAGGTAATTTAATGAACGACAATAACATTGAAAACTTAGCACTTTCTATCAAAAATTTCAATGGTGTTTATTCAATAATAAATCGATTGCTAATAGAGTTGAATAACTTTTAACAGAAAAATTGGAATAGATTTAATATATCGATAAGGTGTTTTTATCTTGCTTAACTTAGTCACTTGAATTTTGAGGCGATTTCATACTTTTAAATTCTATTAAGCCACAAAAAAGTAGACATAGCAATCACTTGCATAATATGATAAAAGTATAAATTAAACTAGCAAATTCAACATATCCTCAACTGTCTTTGAGTATTATTTATTTAAAAATTAATTAAATTTGAAATATTTTAGGATATTTTCTGAAAAAAAATTAAAACTGATGCTTAATTTGTATTGCACTTGATAGCTTTGGACGTTTATTGACAGAAATTGACGTAAGGAGTAAAATATATTTGACCAGAATAACTATTTGACTTCCCACCTCTCAAGCTAGCAATATAGAGGATGTGCTACCTAAATGCAAAATCAACCTATTTACCTTAAGGCCATTACTCTCAAAGACATTAGCGACCTCGAATCTATAAAAAATGATGCGAAAAGACACATGATTTTGATTGTACGAATAACACCTATGGCCCAGAAAGATATTGGATCATTACGAAAGGCTATAGATGATCTATATAATTTCGTTAAATCAGCGGGAGGAGATATTGCAAGATTGGGTGAAGAACGCGTCGTGATTACGCCGCCAGCTGTAAAGATATGGAAAGGAGTTCATGATCTTAAATAGTTCTTCCATAATTACAATACCTTTATTGATTCTTGAACAAGTGGATGAAAACTCTGGATTTTGAATATTTTGTTGATAGAATTTGACAAGTTTTGACATTTTTTTCCTTCACCATGATTAGTTATTACTTTTTTTAATTTTGGTTTTAACCGGTTTATGTAAGCCAATAATTGATTATAATCACTATGGATAGAAAATCCCTGTATCACATCAATTTTGCATTTAATTTCAAGACTTTTCCTCTCTATAGTAATATTACGTTCTCCTTCCTGTAGCAGTTTTCCGACAGTAGAGTTAAATTGCTCTGACAATAAAATTACTTTACTCAAAGGATCATTTGCTATTTCACTCAAATATGTCACTGAAGGTCCACTTGTAAGCATCGAAGATGGACATAATATTATTGATCGTTCCCATTTTACAGATGGTTCTAATTTAACTAAGCTATTTATAAAAAGCGGATCTTCTGTTTGCTCACTTATCCGCTGTTTTAGAATCTTTGACAAATAGTCTGAATAGATCTCGTAAAAATTAAACATATCCAATATTTTTTCATCCACAAAAATATTGTCGGGATTTATTTTATTCATACTCCTTAATAATCCCAATGTTACACAAACTTCTTGCGATAAACCAATTACGGGAACAGGAATCAACAATCGACCACCTTCTTCAATAGTTGAATTGATACTTTTTACTAAATTTTCTTCCGCTACGTCTCTTGTAACAAATTTATCATCCCTATTACCATTAGTACTTTCTATAACTAGTGTTTCAGCTCTTAGGAAGTTCCAAAAAGCGTTGTCCACAGTATTAAGTCTACCAAATTTTAAATCACCGGTATATACAATATTATGATCACCGTTGCCTATATGCATATGCGTAGAAGCAGAACCAATCATGTGTCCCGAATTTGCAAAGGTTATTCTAACATCTGGAGAGATATCAGTTACTGCACCAAAATTTAGAGGAATTACATGAGTAATTAAACTTTCAATGTCTCTTGTAGAGTATAAGGGTTCTTTGCTTCTTGAAATATAATCCTGTAGTATTGATATCATAATTGGAAATGTGGGATCAGTACAATATACGGGACCGTCATATCCATATTTGAACAAAATTGGGACAGCACCACAATGGTCAAGATGTGCATGTGAAATTATAACTGCGTCTATTTCATTCATGCCTATTCCATATATATCTAATCTTGGTAATATATCATTATCTTCGTGGTCATAACTTTTAATTCCAAAATCCAGTAGGATTTTACTTTCATGAGTAACGACCAATATTGCACTTCTGCCAATTTCTGAAAAGCCTCCCAAACAAACAATACCTGCTTCTTCAGGGCCAGACAATTTTTGTCTAAATATTTTTTCACCAACGCGTTTATAAAAATACATCCGTTGTTCCGATGAACTGTATAATATTTCATTTATAGATTTGAGTAGCTTTAAATTTTTTGGGGCTCTCCTATACAGTAATTTCCAACCTGTTTTTTCGACTAATTGAATCTGCAGTCGATTCAATTCTGTTAGAGTTCTAAAATCACTCACAAAAATTGTTGCCTCTCCTAAAGCAGAATCAAAAAAAATCTCTGAAAGATCATTTGGATAAGAACAGCTGGATCGTAATATTTGATGAACAGCTTGTTCGGAAGATCTGATTGAAGTATCAGTTCTAATAACTATTCTTTTTTTTATTGAATTTACCATTTTGGAAATAATTTCTTGATTTTCTAAAAGGACAGTAGGTTTTCTTGAATACAATACGATAAATGGTCCTTCATATTCTATCTTAGTTATTTCGGATTCAGAGGGGATATTGTTCAGAATAGTAGCTACAATATTTTGGTTTCTCCCCTCATCCTGAACTCTATCATACATATCAATATTTCACTGAACTATACTCTCTTCATGTAGAAGTTTGTATATTGGAATGTATAATGATCTAAATAAAGGTTCTCAATAGATGCTGCTAATCGGCAATATGTCCCATGTTATGTAGACGACTATTAATCCATTGATTTTCCTGATTTTATTTTCAAGTTTATTTGCAAAGCGATAGAAATAAAATGAAATAGAACATCTGTATATCAAGACTAATTGACATCGGATCCGAATCATTTAATGGAATTACCAAGAAAGATATTAATTGGTAACGACGTAATCTTTCAACTCGGGTCATTTATAAAAGATCTGAATGACGAAGCCACAACAGTTATTGTAATCTCTGGAAATACTGTAAAAACAAGAGTAGGAAAGGTATGTATCGAAGCATTCGATAGCTCCTCTTTAAGGCATAAATGGATTGAGACTCCGAATGCTTCAATGAGTGATATTAATTCTTCTCAATCAATGATAAATCATGAACAACCTAATTTTATTATAGGAGTAGGCGGAGGGCGATCAGTCGATGTTGCAAAAATGATCTCCTTTAATCTTAACATTCCATTTATTAGCGTGCCTACTTCTGCGTCTCATGACGGAATTTCAAGTCCTTTTGTTTCTATTAGAGGTAGAGATAAACCGTATTCACTTAAAGCTAATGCGCCTATTGGTGTCATTGCAGATACAAAGCTTATTTCAGAAGCTCCATATAGGCTTCAGGCAAGCGGATGCGGTGATCTAATAGGAAAAATTACAGCAGTTAAAGATTGGGAATTAGCTAGAGACGATAAAAATGAGTACTTTGGCAGTTATGCAGCAAATCTTGCGAATATGAGTGCAAAAATAATTATGGAAAACTCTGGTAAATTAAAGAATCGTGGGTATACAAGAACAATTGTAGAGGCGTTAATTAGCGCAGGGGTTGCTTCTTGTATTGCCGGCAGTAGTAGACCTTGTTCTGGTTCTGAACACTTGTTCAGTCACGCATTAGAATATGTTTCAAATGGTAATTGTGGTTTGCATGGAGAAAGAGTTGGGATAGGGACAATAATCATGTCAAAGATTCACGGGTTAGATTATGAGAGCGTAATTAAGACTCTGGAAAATGTCAAGGCACCAACCACCGCGAAAGAAATTGATGTCAGCGAAGAAGAAATCATAAAATCATTATTAATTGCTCAATCCCTCAGACCTGAAAGATACACTATTCTCAATAAATTCAAGATGGATCAAGATTCGGCAAGGGAATTGGCAAAATCTGTCAGCGTCATCTAACGAAATATCAATAAAAAACCTTCAAGAAATGAGTTCTTATGCATAGGAATGCATAGGAAATAACGTCAAAGATCTTATTTCTTTTGTTCTTTAGGTTCGAGCTTCTGTTCTTTAGGTTCGAGCTTCTGTTCTTTTGGTGATGACTTTGATTTGTTATAAATCTCTAGAAATTTTATACTCTCAATAGAGGGAATGAATTTGAACAAATCGCCAGATATCGCCTTTTTGATTACTTGGAGTCCATCAATCAAAAAAGACTCTTCAGGCAAAGTTATGGTTAGATCGGATTTGTTAAGAGCTATTGAAACCTTATCCTTCTCCACAAGAAGCCTCCTTTTGATCAGAGAAGTTATTTTATCTTCGTCTGTCTTTAGAATTTTTAATATATTGACATTATAATTCAATGTTTTTCCAGCTAATCTATGGTTAAAATCAACTTGTACGCGTCCTGAACCAATAAACCTCACGAAACCGCGCCGGTCATCGATCTCAACGGCATCTCCTGCCTTTAATTCATCAGCTTTATCACCAAACTTTCTTTGCGGAATCATTCTAACCTTGTTTGGGTCTCTCAAACCGAATGCCTTGTCAGGCAATATTTCTACGTTCAAATTATCGCCAGGTTTTGCTGTCGACAATATTTCATCGAGTCCTTTTAATACCCATCCTTCTCCTATTGAGACTAATGTAGGTTCATATTTTATACCTGGGTCATACAGATTAGATTTTTTTGCATTTTCCTCAATTGTAGTTTCAAAAATTTCATCCGAATCCTTTACTTTAGCAGTATAGTCGATAAGTATGAGTGATCCTTTCTCTATTGTCACGAAATTTGCTGTCGGTTTACCATAATATTAAGCTTAACAACTTGGAGTTATTTACTCAGAATATCGTTGGCAACTGACAAACCATCTTTTATTGGGGGTACACCCAGAATGGACATAGAAGATGAGATCGCAGAAAGAGTTCTCATCACGTGGTAACTACTTACTTCACCCATATTTCCTACTCTAAAAACTTTTCCCTTAAGTTCGCCAAAACCTCCAGCCAACAAAACTTTGAATTTTGTCGAAATCAGTTCTCGAAATTTCTTGTCATCAATTCCGGTAAGATATTTTACCGCTATCACTACATTGCTTCTTGAACCTGGCTCTGCAAATGGTGTATAACCTAAGGCTTCCAATCCTGAATAAAATGCGTTAGCGCATCTAGTGTGTCGCTTAATTCTATTTTCCAATCCCTCTTCAATAATAATATTTAGGGCCTCTTGATATGCATAAAAAAGACTAATCGCAGGTGTGAAAGGAGTTTCATAGTTCTCATTGTAATATTTGAAATATCTCTTTAAATTCAAATATTGGCTTGGTGGAGGATTTTCGATCATGTATTTTTTTGCTTCCTTACTTATCGAAATTGGGGCTATTCCCGGTGGTGCTGCAAGTGCTTTCTGGGTTGCGGTGAAGCATATATCTACATTCCATTTATCTACAGGTAATTCATCACCGCCAAGAATTGAGACTGCATCTACAACAAAGAATGCTCCATGAGACTTGCAAATATCGCCTAATTTGGATAAATACCTCAGAGTTGTACCTGTTGAGGTCTCGTTATAAACTACGTATAGTGCCTTAATTCTAGAGTTATTTTCAAAAGCCTCTTCTATTTTCTCGATTGGGGGGTTTTGACCATAAGGTGAGTTTATCCTAATAGTTTTCCCACCATAGTTGTCAATAAGATCTGCAAGTCTAGTACTAAACTCTCCGTTAACAGGTATAATCACATTATCATCTTTTTTTATCAGATTTACAACTGAAGCTTCTACGGCACCGGTACCGGAAGTTGTAAGTACCACAATATCATTTGAAGTTTCAAATACAGTTTGTGTCTTACTAACAATATCTTTGTATAATTTTCTAAAATCATCACTTCTGTGGTTTATCATTGGCGTTAACATTGCATTAATAACTCTATTAGGAACATTAGTTGGACCAGGAAGCATTACAAGGTATTCCAATTACATTCATGAAAAGATTATAGCCAATATTTATAATTACGTAAAAGTTTGGAAAGAGAAATAAATGATTTTACTTTCTTCTAATTTATGTTTAAAGAACGTGCTAGAAAAATTCTTGATTCTATATTCGACAGTGGATTCAATGCATTGATGGTTTTCAAACCAGAAAATATATTTTATTTGACTGGCTTTTGGGGTGAATGTATAGCCATGTGTGAACAGGACGAAATCAAACTATTTGTTCCTAAATTAGAAAGCGCTAGAGCAGAGAATGAATCTAGATATTCAGAAATTATTTCAACTGAACGTGGAGTAGGATTAATAAAATCACTTGTTCCTTACTTGTCAAAATCTAGATTTTATTCCGATTGCAGCGATTATGAAACAATTCGATCAATTTTACCATATACGGATACCAGTAAATTTGTCTTGGATGCGGAACCATTTTACAATTCAAGGAGTATCAAAGATGAACTTGAAATTGAAAATATTAAAGAGGCTTCCTACATTATAGACAGACTTTACGAAATTTGCATTGAAGAGATAAAAGCAGGACTAACTGAAAAACAGCTTCAGGCAAAGTTACTCTATGAGGCGATGAAACTTGAAGCCAGTTCCACATGTTATCCCTTTACTTTAAATCCATTTATTGTTGCAGGAGGATCAAATAGCGCACTACCTCATGCGGAAACATCAAATAGGAAATTTGTTGATGGAGATCCCGTTGTTGTCGATCTAACTTTGAAATATAAAGGATATGTCTCTGATGCTACTCGTACTTTTGCCATAAAGAAAGCGAATCCTGAGATGGTCGAGATTTATGACATTGTTAAGACATCTCAAAATGAAGGTCTCGAACAAGTAAAAGAAGGGATTGAATGTGGCAAAGTAGATGAAGCTTGCCGTAAGGTGGTATCAAATAGAGGATATGGCCGAAATTTTATTCATTCTACAGGACATGGAGTTGGTCTAGAGGTTCATGAACAACCATGGCTACGTCAAAATGAATCTAAGAAATTATCAAAAGATATGGTTGTTACTGTTGAACCTGGTATCTACATAGATTCTAAATTCGGAGTTAGGATAGAAGATACAATTGTAGTTAAGGATAAAGGTCCAAACATCAATGAAGCAACCTTAACCAAATTTACCAAAGAGTTACTAATCTTGTAGATCACAAAAACATATCACATTAATCAATTTTTAGTTTTTTGCAAACAATTTTTATTAAATCTCTTGCTATTTCCCTTTTTGATTTAAGTGGAACATGAATTATGTTCTTTTCTTTATCTATTATATAGACTTCGTTTGTATCAGAACCAAAATTGCATCCTTCTCTTGAAACATCATTGGCTACAATGATATCACCATTGCACTCATTCAGTTTAACATAAGCCTTTTTTATTAGCGATTTCTCAGAAATATTATATTCCGCTTTAAATGCTACCAGAAAAATTCTCTTATCTAATTTTTTTAGTTTGTCGACAATTTTGCTTGTGGGAACAAGCTTAATAATTTTAGTTCCATCTCGAGTATCGATTTTGTTCGGCCTATTCTTGTTTGAATCTGATAAGGAGAAATCTGCGACTGCGGCAGCCTGGAAAACAACATGCTGTTTTTCTTTCAAAATAGTTTCTCTTACAGCTTCAAACATTTCTTCGGTGGTCTTGACTCTTATAACATTCATTCTTGGATCACTTGGAATATTCAGGTATCCATAACCGTAAACTAATGTTACTTTGAAACCTTTATCTGAGCAATGTTGTGCTATATTCAACCCCATTTTTCCAGAACTTAGATTGGTCAAAATTCTAAATGAATCAATATATTCAACAGTTGAACCTGCTGTTACCAATACGTTTATTGATGACATTGCTTTTTGATTATTTCCAATTTTATTAATTACAAATTGTACTACATTTTCTGCAGAAATTACTTTTGCTTTATCTTCCGAAATTGATGGTTCTAATATAGAGACTCCTAACGATATTAATTTTTTGATATTTTGCATTATAATGATATTTTCGTACATAGCCTCATGCATTGCTGGAGCTATTATTATTGGAATTCTTGATCCAAAAGCGATGCTCAACACAGTAGTTATCGGAGTATCCTCTATTCCGTTCACAAATTTTCCCAAAGTATTAGCCGTGCAAGGATATACGATAATAAGATCTGAATTACCATAATTAGCTAGGGAAACATGTTCCAAATCTGATGTTAATTCGCTTACTGTTTTGTTTCCAGTAGCCCAATTCATTATTTCTTCTGTTAATAATTTAGATTTAGTTGATTTTGACATTACAGGAAATATTTCTGCTCCATGGCGCATCAGCATCCTACTAAGATCTATTGCTTTGTATGCAGCAACACTTCCAGTTATGCATAACACAATTTTTTTCCCCTTTAGAATACTGCTATCTAAACCTATTATTTCTTTTGAGACGTGTTTTCCATTATCAGAGGTGTTATATGATGGATTCATGTTTATGTCTAAACTCTTTTTAACATTTTTTCTAGCTTGGCCAATTCTTCTCCTGCCATATGATATGTATGTTCTTCCGTTGGGAACCTTTCGGACTTAACCTCATCCTCATATTCTTTTATTGCGTCATATATTTTTCCTGCCAAATCTAGATACCTCTTGACAAATTTAGGTTCAATGTCCTTGTATAAACCCAGCATATCATGAATAACCAATACTTGCCCATCTACATGAGGACCACACCCTATACCAATTATTGGTACTTTAATGATTTCAGATATGATTGATGATACTTCACTGGTAACTTTCTCAAGAACAATGCTAAAAACACCTGCTTCTTCTAGAGCTTTGGCTTCGCTTATCAATTTAACTGCACCTTCAGCAGTTTTACCCTGTGAGCCGTACCCATGATACAATGGAGTGGTTTGAGGTTTTAACCCTATATGTCCCATTACAGGAATACCAAAGCTAGTGAAATTTTTGATTATATCAATAAATTCCTGTCCGCCCTCTAATTTAACTGCATCACAACCACATCTTAAGAATTTAATGGCGTTACCAATTGAGTCTTCCTTCCCTGTATAATACGAGCCGAATGGCATATCAGCAACTACTAATGATCTTGTAATTCCATTTGCTACTCCTTTACAGAAAGTTAACATTTCATCCATTCCTATTTTTCTTGTGGTATCATAACCCAACATGACAGTAGCTGCACTATCACCTATCAAAACTATATCCAGATTAGCTTCATTACAAATACGGGACATGGAATAATCGTATGACGTTAACATCGTTATTTTCTCCTTGTTTTTCTTCTTATTCATTATTTCAGAAATTGTTATCTTTGATTTTTTTTGATTTTGCACTCTAAATCCCTCTCTTTATCATAAGTAATGATTTGTGCATATTTTCCTTATTATTAAAGCTCTTAACTAGTCGTAATAAAAATTGCTTATCTTTCTTGACCAATTGTTTTGCAATTTTTATCATATTTGGTATGACACGTACAATATTATCAACAATGGTAACATTAGATACTATTGCTGTTCTAGATAAAGGATTTAGATCAACTGAAATTACTTTCTTACCCATTTTTATTAGATTTTCTGTTCTATCTCCATCTTCAAGCGCTAGGAAAATAGTATCAGAATTCATTATTCCATTTTTGTCAACAAATTTTCTATTACTTGAAATATTTTCAATTATTGTCTTTGATTTATTATCCAACCCCAATACAACTATTGCGTTTTCCTTTTTTAATATCCTAGCGATAGCACTAGATCTGGCTGTACTTTTATGAAAAAGATTCACCTCAATTCTTGATTTGGTAACATTACTCAGAGTTACCAGATCTCTAGCACATAGTGCAGCTGTGTTACCATTTATAGAGATAATTGGTTTTTTTGATAGCAACATCAAACAAACAGCCACTTTTTCGGCTTCATATGCAAATTTTGTAGTTTTTTCACCTAATAGATAATCAAATGCCTCTCCTCTACCATGAGCTATTAGTCCATGCGGAACAACAATTCCATTGTTGAATCCTTCTACCAACTTTTCACGTATAACTAGCGAATTTGCCCTTGGATGAGTTGGAGTAATTTTATGTTTCATCTTTTTTAGTAAGTCTAACTCCTTCATTTTCAATTTCAGAAATAAATAATCTTGCAGCAAAGTTTTTTGAAATCTCTTTTATAACTTCTAATTCATTTTCTTTAACAACTGTAAAAACAGTTTGCCCAAACAGTGCTAGACTACTTTGGAAACCATTTTGACTCAAAAGATTCATTAGATTATTGCAAGTTCTATTTGCAAATCCTAAACCTTGTGAAAATCGGTAAGACAAATCTAGAAAATCTATAATTTTTTCTGTTTTTAGGACTTTCAGCATCATTTTGTGACAATCATCATTTGAGATTCTTCTAATCCCTTGGATAAAATATTGAGTGAAGACAGGAGAAAAACAAAAAATAGCCACTTTACAATTATTTAATTTAATAATGGTTGTTTTTCCAATACCTGGGGCACCACCCTTAGTTCTAATACAAAAACCTCCATAAAATTCTGATAGTACTGTTCCTAAACCTGTTTTACACTGTATTTCAGCGTTATGAGCTATCTGAGCTGTTTCAATATCTGAGAGTCCTAAGGAAAGTGCGTCATTTAGTGCGTAAGAGAGACTCAAAGCTCCAGAACCGCTTGTACCAATTCCGTACCCAATGGGCACTTCCACTTCATGATTTACCTTTAGAAAGTAGTTCTTCTTCGCTTTTTTTAGAAATTCATTTATTACGAATTTTGAAACTATGGCATCTTTTGAAATAATGCCGTTGATACGAATTATGTAATTATTCCTTTCACTATTGTAAAGTTCGATTGTACTCTTGACACCTTTCTTAATAGATATCCCAGCTCCGAGCGAACCACGATTAAGAATGGATTCATCCTTGACTTCACTGTAGAATCCAGTAATGTGACTCGGACTATATGCCGTTGCAACAGAAATAGGTGGACTTATTTCTAAAGTCATTTATGTCATAATATAATATCTTGAAAAATATAAGAATAATGTTTAATTAATTTATATGCATTTAAATTTTATATGTCTCAAAATGAACGACGTTTGCAAAAAATTGGAAGCAGTATTTTGATGTCATTGCCAGCAGAATGGATAAAGACCCTAGGTCTAAAAAAGGGAGATATTCTATCCATTGAAATTAATGATGATAACTCAATCACGATATTTCCGGTTAGTGATAGAAATAGTCAGGGTAAGGAAATTGCGATTCATCTATTTGATCTGTCTCACGACAAACTGATCAATCAAATTTATGGTGCATATTTGTTAGGTTATGACATTATAAAGATAGGAGATAAAAATCAGATTGATTTTGAAAATAGGGAAATTATAAAAAAAGCAATGAGGAATCTGATTGGTCTAGAAATCGTTGACGAAGATGGACTTAATATGACTATTCAATTTCTTCTAGATGCGCATTCTATGAATATTTCAAAAATATTGAAACAAATGAGCTCTATTGTCAACGGTATGCATAGAGATATAATTACTGCCATGAAAAATAGAGAAACCGATATAGACCTTCTTGTGAGGGGAAGGGATGATGAGGTGAACAGACAATATTTCTTGATTGTACGATTAATTAGAACTGCAATGATGGATCGTAAATTGGCATCTAGTCTTGGCCTTAGTAATATAGATATACTCGATTATAGAATTGCGGCAAATCATTTAGAAAATGCAGGAGATCTTATTTCCAAATTATCCTCACAGTTATCAGGTATTCTTGATGAAACAAAATACGAAAAAATTATTGAAGCAAATTTCTTAATTTTAGAAATGCAAGAAAAATCTATATCGGGATTCATTACTAAAGACACTGAAAAGTCCTCTCATGTTGTAACTCTCTTTAACAAATTCAATACGATATCTAATTTCATAAAAAATTATGATATCAAACTAGAAGGGAATTATCAATTTGTATTAAAGATAATAAATACGATTTACATAATGGATGAAATAGCCAAGTGTTGGGTTGATATTGCAGATTTAATCAAACCAGTATATTCTATCAGATAAAAAATTTTACAGGCTTTTTTTGTTGAGCAATTAAACAACTAACTAACTCTCAAGCTTTGCAATTACATCGTCAAAATATCTTAATGGAACTATCTTTACTGTGTTGAATGAAGAAATTCCCACCGCAATACTTAGTTCCTCTATATCATGTGCATTTTCGGCTTCCAAAATAATAATCCATTGATGCTCAAGAACCGACATGTAAAAAGCCACGATCCTTTTTACATTGAATCTTGAAATATTTGTGTTAATTTTGTTCTGTATTTCTTTAAAGATCTTCTTATTTGTTTCATTATTTAATGGACAACTTTCTGGACTGTGTGTTGCGAATACACCGAACAATGAATTCTTATCCGATTTCATTTTGTCTACTATTTATTTGGACATTTAAATGAGTTATCAAAGATCTGCAAATCAAGTTAATTGTTCTAAGGCAAAACTAGAAAATGTGTTTATCATGATTCATGATTGTTACAAGCGCTGCGCTTTTTGCAGCGAATTCTGCAGTTCTTTCAGATTTATTGTCACTTCCAATTATTAATACATCATCCGCTTGAGGACTTAAACATTCTACCAATAAATTATGTAATTTTTGCTCTTTTTGAAGTGCATCAAAATTGGTGTTTGGAATCATAAACCTCTCATCTTTAAACACTAAAGTTGTAGCCCCAAGGGCGTTCATTTTTATTGCAGCGTCCCTCTGTTCTATTCCTGTTCTAATTACATAACTCATTTGTTTTAGCAGAATCGCGTAGTTAAATTTGCCTAATGCGACCGAACACGTAGAAATACTCATTTCAGCCGGCATTGATAATATTAATTCTGAGAGTAATTTGTTTCCTTTTTCACTTATTTTTGTTCCAGTCTTATCAGTTTCAATAAGATCATAAATCTTCAAGTGCTTAACAAGGGTTTTTACTGTTCCTTCCCCTAGATCTAATTTTTTACATAGAGTATGTCTACTAACATGTCCTCTTTCTTGAATGAGTTGTAATGTTTTCAATATATGCACTATCTCGAATGAAAGAATACGACTAGGTGCAATTCTGCTTGCTACCTTCTGAAGTGTCCTCACATAGGTATGCATTGCGTTTATGGTAATACAACTAATAGTGTAATTTATAGAATATCATGAAGGTCAATTAGTTTTGTTGGATAAACCAACCAATTATTTATATATATTAAATATATTAAAGAATGAGATGTCATATAGTAGGCAATTATTAATAAAACGATCAGATATTTCCAAGGTAGCAATAGGCATATTGCTTGCAATCATGTTGTTTGGATTTTTTGTAGTAGGATTTGACCAAGGGCAACTTTTTAGTTTGGTTGAAGGTAAACAGGCATTTAATTCCAAGTGGTTACATGAATTCACTCATGATATGAGGCATGCCGCTGGTTTTCCATGTCACTGAAAATGAACTGGATAATGAAGTGGATAATGAACTATCTATGAGAACACTGCCTTTTCTCGTTATTACAATTATTTCAGGTGCCATTGCAGGCACAATTCTTGGGATAATTAATCTCGGGATAGTGGAACCATATATTGATAAAGCAATCGAGTTAGAAACACAAAAAGACATTCAAGCAGGTCAAAATGTAAATTTGGATGAGATCGTTGGCTACAGAATTTGGCAAAAGGGTGGCGAAATTGTTGGAGGGATAATTTATGGTATTTCATTATCTTCATTATTCGGAATTGTGTTTGCCTATTCAAGAAATTCGTTACCCACTAGTAATGACAAAGTGAAGGCAATCTTCCTAGCTTCAATAATGTGCTTTGTACTCTTTATAGTTCCTGCATTAAAATATCCTGCAAATCCTCCTGCTGTTGGAGCTCCGGAGACAATTTACTATCGTCAAGGTCTATTTGTAGGATTTCTTGTCATTTCTGGAGCCACTGCACTGGCTGTAGCGGCTATTACATTAAAAAAAATAGATGGAACAACATCCAAGAAAATTTCTATCGCGTGTGCCATTTATGGAGCTGTCATGCTCGTATCTTATTTGGTTATGCCTCCAAATCCAGATAAAATATCAATACCAATAGACCTGATAATAACATTCAGATTTGCCAGCGCGCTAACGATTAGCATGTTCTGGGGTATCCTTGGTCTAACATTTGGTACTTTATGGGGCAAGTTTGAACCTCACAAGTTTGAGAAAATTACAGCTTTCTAAGATTCATTTTTTTCTTGCTCATCTTTTGCGATAATGGTTCTTTGATAAGACATTATATTCTGATATAGTAAAGAGACGATATATTATTGCTGCAAATAATGGCATCTGATTTTTTATTTTGTATAAGAATATTTATATGGAATTGTAATACTATCATTCTCATAGCTAGAAAAACTGTTTACGGTAAATGTCCAAAATGTAGGACTAAGAGTCAACTTGAGGTACTATCAAGTAATCCTGGAAATGAGAAATTTAAGTGCAATATGTGCTATAACAAATTCACGATGGACGAACTTTAAGAATTAATATCCATTTTATTGAAAACTTCTCTTTTCTTTATGGCTATTTCCTGAAATGTACAGACAAAAATTAATTTATTCGAAAGTCCAATTTATTATAGAATTTAAAGATATTAAGATTGAAATAGTTGATCATCCAAATTATGATTGGTTTGGATACTGTAGATGGATCTTTAGGCAATACAAAAAAAAATTCCCTTCCTGAAAGTTCGCATGAACACCATAATCGTTTCTCTAACAAAAGATCGGTATATCATTCGTCCTTTCAATATCCAGTAAAAATAGGAGATGAATACGATGTAAGTATTGAAGATATGAGTAGAAACGGTGATTCTGGTGTTACACGGATTGGAGGATTGATTACTTTTGTAACCGGGACAAAACCTGACGACAGAGCAAGAATTAAGATTACAAAGGTAGGAAAAGGATATGCTAGAGGACAGCTGATTGCCTATTTAGATACACAAAAATAAAGAATCTTAGATATCTTTACAATAGAATTATAGTCCAAGGTTTATAAAAATAATTGCGCAAATGAATTTGTAAGTTTATTGTTATTTAGTAAGATTATGATTGTTTAATTATGCATATGGAAAAAATGAGCTGCAAGTTATATGATCTATAATCATGATTAAAGACTATTCCAAGATAAGCTACATAGACCACCATGAAATAAAGGTTTAATTTATAGCACTATCAAAATTATGCGTGGAACGCTTCCGGGGAATACTTTTTTTTGGATAATGTGGAACGATCTCATAAAGCTCTACTTCTTACTGGCAGTGTAGTAGTAAAGTCATTTTTAATGGCAATAGTTTCAAGTTACATCTTTTGTGGCAGTATTAATCCAAATATTTTATTTTTTCATTGTATTAATAATATTCCATTTGTAAGTGCAAGCGTAGGCGCCGTTGCAATCATGGGAGTTTTTTTTGGATACTATATTATTAAGATCAAGACATTTGATTCGATATTTCAAAATCTAATGATGGCAGACTTCATAGTGACTGCAATGTTTTTTGGAGCGTCCTTCTCTGCTCCTTCAATTATTGCTTCAAAAGTGATGATTTGGCTATTTGGTGTATGGATACTTGGTATGCTTCTTGCTCCATTTAATAAGGAAAGAACTATCTTAAAAAAGATAACGCAATACGGTGCACTGATCGCTTTAGGAGCTTTGCTTACTGCACATTTTATACCTAATCTACAGGAATTTCAATCTTCATATACTAGTGGAATTATGGTAACAAGTCTTCTGAGTTTATTTGGAGCCGGCAGAGACAAATAAATTAATTTCGCAAAAATTTCAATTAATGTAAAATCATAACTTACCTTCTGAAGGGAAGCCGAGACTGTAAGAGTTAGTGGCGAACAATGAAGCAACAATCTACATTCAACAAGTAACGAGTGAATTCAGAGTTATTTCTTGTTTACTTCCTTTCTTATCCTATATCTTGCCATTATGTAGAAGATATTTAATCCATCAAGCAGATTCGAATACAATCAAAGTTATCGGGTAACAAAGTGATATGATCCTATATACAATGGACCCACAAGTATGACTCTTGAATATGGTCTTAATTTCAGTCACAATATTGCTTAGAGAATATTGATTTTGATGGGGAACTCAATACTTAATAGAACTTTAGCTTTTCTTTTTCTATCTCATAATGGACCAGGCGCAGTGCGTAAACCAAGAGCAACTGACACAAAATAGGAGACTATCCATATAATGACAGCAATAATAGCAGCTCTAGTCCAACTAAGTCCATACAATCCCTTTAATGCTAATAGCCAAGCTATACCTCCTATTACAATTGCCAGTAATCCATGACCAAGGAGACGATAGGCAACAACCCAAACTAATGCTCCTATAACAGCTGTTACAAAGGCTTTCCCTATGTTTGTTCTTCCTCTGAATAACTTTGTTACAATGAAGATTATGATTGTTGAAATAACTAGGCCTATTACGAAAATGACGGCTGAATTGTCCAATTGTAATGATGTCATTATGATCTAGGGTATTATGTGGCTAAGTTAAATAGTTATGTAGTTTTTCTTCAATGGTGCTTTACTGAAAAAGGAATACGGTCATTATCCATGAGATAGAAGAATGAAGAATAAAATGAAATCCATATTAAAATAATCAAGTCGTTTATAGAATCTCATGGTTACCTGCTTTATGCTCACACTACATAGATTTCTTGATATCGTAATTTGAGAGAACCCCTCCCCATCCCATAGGAGCCTTTTTTATTAAATATTCCAAGATGGTAGGCTTATGCCTTATCTTACTATATTTAATCAAAGTCATTATGAACCAAGATTCCAAAATGCTTATGAATATCTTGATAAGATTAGACTTGAAATTAGAAGGTTAAGGTCAGCAATAGAACTTGAGGTTAACGATATTGTATGCGTTGTGGGAATTTCAGAACTTACAAATATACTTCTAACGAGAATTGGTGTATGTTGCTTACTTCCTAGAACGCCCTGTAGCTTTATCCCCAATCGTACATCATCTCCTAATTCAACTGTACTAGTTATAGATGCGGGTAATAGCATACATTGGACACTAGACAAGTCTTGCAAAGAGTAGTGGTAACAAGAGTTTTTACAATCTATCAGCTTGTATATTTAATAGTCTATAATTTACCAAAGATGATTCATACATTCAATGTTAAATTAATATTGATTCCAAATTTGTTTGATATGTTTATTCAAGATCAGATCGATATCAATGAAGCTAAATCACTGATAAAAGAAATTGTAGATGCAATATTGATATTATCACGTAGAAACAACGTCTTATTTATAACTTCAATACTATTAAATAACCTTCTTTCAATTTCAGATTTATATTATAAAACACTACTTCCTTTGTTTAATAAGAGTATAGAAATTATTCAAAGCAAATCCAGTGAGCGATTTATCATGAAAATTGATGAAAAATTCTGCAACTATGTTACTAATTATGTTACTAATAATAGAAAATATTTTATATCCAAGAATGACTTACTAATAGTTTCAAAAATAAGTAGATGATATAATGGGCAGAACAATTGCATCATTCAGAATCTCAAGTATAATTGAAGAGCGAAAATGGAAACCATTTCGGAATTCCCTTGATAAAGGAGACAAGAAGATGTTTGATGAAATGTTTTCACTTGCACGTCAATATAATAGTGCATCTTATCATTGTGTTAGACCTATCAGAATACAACCTATTTTGATGTCCATCATATTTCATCATTACAAAAAATTGTTTCAATTGTCTAAAACTAATATAAAATTTGCAGAAATAGATCTTAATTTAAATGTGATATAGTCATGATCTTATTTCCAGAAGACGACATTCTAATACGAGAAATCGAATCATGGAAAGGTTTTGCTGATATGTTATGTTCAGAGGATAGAAGATTATTTTTACAAATGTTAAATGATTGCCACAGATACAGTAATGTAATAAATGCCAAGGGAGAAGCATTCCTAGCTGAAGCTTTATTGATGGCTCTAGTGTTTATACAGCACAAAATAATTAGTTGGTTAATAAAATCTCAATGGAAGAAATCAAAATAATCTAAACCCTGTGTATGATTATTCAAATCAAGATCTAGAAATAGCATCTTTACCTAATTTTATCAAAATATCAATTTAAAAAACCATAAACCTGATCCAATGCCCTTGATTAGAGAATCTAAACAATAACATAATTCAGGCATGAATTATATTATCATTATTTTAATTCCATACAATCATCTCAGAGAATTTACGTATGATTTAGATAATTATTCAAGATAACAATTATAAATAGCAAGAAATATAAAAATATGTATAAAATGGATCATTTATTATAAGATTATAATACCGTATTATTGAAATATTGCAAAAGGTTGATTTATGTATGATGATTGTGAGCTGTAAATAATGAACAAGACACAATCAATAAAAACGTCCCTTATATTGGGAACAATTTTTGCAGTAGGAATGATTGGTCTTACTAGCAGTACCAATCTGGTTTTTGCTGGTAAGGATGGCTATGGCAACAATGACGATCATATAAACTGGAAAAAATTCAAAAATTCTAACACATATGATGACGCAGATAAAAAAACACAAAAATGCTTTGACAGGGCACATGACAGAGGAGATAACCTAGCTGGATATGAAGTACAAAAATGCGAAGATAAACCTAAATCCTATGACTGAGAACTACTAGAGCAAGTACCTAAATAAATTCAACACAATTTTTTTCTTTTTTTGTAGAAAGATTACTAGATTATGATTGCTTATAATTATCAAGTAATGTTTCACAATAATAGAACAACAATATTCTAAAAATGAATGAAATTAATTCCTAAAAAATTAATTGAAATAAATTAGAAATTATTTTCTACTCAACCTCCTGTTTTTCATTACCTAGAAAAAGATAAATAAATAATCATGACACACTTGACAAATCAGATATTCTAAAATCACATGAGAATAAATAGGATAAGTCAAAAATCTCTGTTAATGGTCACTGTACTTTGGCGCGAATGCTGGTTAAAGCCTCTTTCAATCTATGACATTGAAACTGAGAGTTGCAAATCCTGTAAGATAACATTAGAAGATCAAGATTTCGTTACATCATGTGAATTTTGCGATATTGGGATCATGCATGATAATTGTGCCAATAGTCACATCTTGAATAAACACAAGGATGACGTTAAAAAGAAAATAGAATTACATAAGGACAAACGATTACATGATTATCAATAACTCACAATGTGTTTAGGTCCTTTGATTCCAACGAGCAAAAATAGAAAATAAAGTGATTTACACAAAACTTCTATCAATTACTAGAAACTTAATACCAATACTTATAGCCTATAAAGCTAAAGCCTTAGCCCAGCATTTATAGGTCTTAATCTCAATATTATATTTAATATCAAAAAGTGTCAACCATTACAGAGAAGGAGCAAGCCGGTAATAGTAGCAAGTTATTGTATTTGAGGGACTTTAACGAAGTGTTTGAATTTGTAAAGCTAGCTGTCAATTCAACATATAAAATGAAACGAGCTGGTTTGAGCTTATTGCTTCATGGAATGCCCACAAGAGTGGGAGCGTATCATGTTTTGGGTTCAAATGTGATTGCTGTCAATAGTTTCATACTTGACTTGGTAAAAAAATATTCAACTTCTAATGATGAATACAATTCTTATTTATTCACGGTGCTTTTACATGAGTATCTCCATAGTTTTGGGATTTTGGACGAACAGAAAGTTAGATGGATGACTGTTGAAATTTGCAAGAGATTCTTTGGTCAGAAACATACCGTAACAATTATGGCTGAAGATCCTTTGAAGATTTTTCCTCAGTTAGGGTTGGTCAGCTATGATAACTTTGAAAATAAATATGAAATCATCAAAAACTTTGATAACACAAATCAAACTTACATTCAATAGGAGAAGAAAATTTACAGTAGTCATTGATTGACTATCTAGCTTTGCAATTCTGACAAGTAACGACATTTGAATTTTATAATAATTGATATAATATTAGTTCTATGACAAAGAAAAAAGGTGAATCTTAATTTGAGAATATCATTGGTTCCATTTCGAGTATAATTTCTTCTTCTTCTTCTTCTTCCTTATTGATTGCATTCTTACTCTTGGGTTTCAGGTTCTCAGGGACTTCAAAATCATAGCACATTGTATTTCTAAATGTATTATGGTATTTGTACTATAAAGCATTTTTGAGACCTGGAGATCGGCAAATATTCTTGTGGGATCATGCTCACTCCTGTACTTTTATCTCTGAGTATTTCGTATGTTAATTCTAGAAGGAGTCTCCTTTGCGAAGGTATTGATTTAGGATTGTCCCGATAAGCTACTAATAGTTGAATCTTCAATTAACAAATGATGTGTGACACCGCAGTCATAATAGGCAAGGAGCTCTCAACTTATTCCTTTGGTGAGAAACACCCACTGAATTCTGGTAGACTTGATGCGTTTTGGTCAAAAATTAGGCAATCAAATACTATGAATTCGAGTAATATGAAACTGGTTCCTCCTGTTCTAGCAGATGAAATCGCAGTATCTTCTTTTCATGATAGAGGATATATCAATTTTGTAAAAAACTCTTCAATAACAGGACTTGGTTATCTGGATCTTGGCGATACACCCTCCTTTAAAGGAGTGTTTAATGCTTCTTTGTATGTGGTAGGTTCTACTTTATTGGCTCTTGATATTGTCATTAATAAACCGAATGGAGTAGTTCATGCATTTAACCCAATTGGAGGCCTTCACCATGCAAGAAGGGACGCAGCTGGCGGTTTTTGTGTATTCAACGATATAGGAATCGCTATTATGTATGCTAGGAGTAAATACAACATAAAGAAAATTTTGTACATAGATATAGATGCTCATCATGGTGATGGCGTCTACTACGAATTTGAGGAAGATCCTGATGTATTTATAGCGGATATTCATGAGGATGGTTCATTCTTATATCCCGGAACTGGATTTGAATCAGAAATCGGTGTAGGACTTGGTAAGGGCACTAAGCTAAATTTATCCTTACGTCCTGGCGCTACTGATCATGATTTTATTTCCGCCTTTATGAAGATTGAAAATTTTATTAGTTCTATGAATTTTGAACTAATCATATTCCAATGTGGAGCGGACGGATTATCAGGAGACCCATTGACACATTTAGAATATACTGAAAAATCACATAGATATGCTGCCCAGGTATTGCATAGAATTGCTCATGAGAAATCTGACGGAAGAATTATTGGACTCGGTGGAGGTGGATATAATAGACAGAATTTGGCTAATGCGTGGGATCAAGTCGTAAAATCATTTATTTCAAATCCGATAAATAAAAATGGTGAAACGTAGACAATTAGCTTTAACCTAGTTTTAGATAGAATTAACTCGCTGATAAATCGATGTTATGCTACAGGTTCATCATAATAATAGAAGCTACTTCTAGCATCGATATTCACAGGTCTCGAGGTTGTTTGAGCTATGCACTAATTCTCATAAATAATCATAAGTTCAAGGGGCAGCTAAGTTATTCACAATATGTAGTACCCAAAAGAAACATTTTTTATTTAGGAAAAGTAAAAGATTATTGGCTGAATGATAAAAATGTCTAATTTATCAAGATATTTGATTCTGTTAATCTTGGGTTTATCACTATTCCTATTATACCCAATAAGGAGCAATATGCAATTATCTTTTGCACAAAATAATCAAGCAATATCTATTACGGTAGCTAATTCAAGCTATGTGCCTCTAACAAATACTGAGGCAAACCAAGTTAGAGTGCATGTAAAGTATACGGTTGAAGACAAATCAATAGAAAATCAAAAAATAAATGCGGTTATGAAAGTGTATGGTCCAAACGGAACATTGCTACGAACAACTTCATTTCCAGGTGGATTTACTGCTAAGAATAATGGCGGCGTACAAGGACTTAAGACCACATTCAATGACAAGTCATTACAAAGCTTATTAGCAAATATTACTTTCACTGACTTGGCAAAGACAAAATCATTATCAAATGCAATTACAGTCAATCTCAATCTTGAAGAGGCGCCAGCAAAAGGAAATACATCGTCAACGTCAATACAAAATTAATAACTAAACTTTACTTTGATTATGCTTATGCTTATGCTTAACCGCGGTACAAGATAGATAACTCTGAGTTATTAGATGTTCAAGTTTCTACATAAACAACTTAAAATTTGACCTCAAACTGAGAATATTGACAAACCGATGTATTGTTAAGAACCGATCAAGCAAATGAAGATTCGCTTAATACTAAACTAACCAGTGATGACAATCTATTGCATGCTCTTAGGTTCTAATTAAGGGCTATTGATATAAAATAACTTAGATTTCTGTTCTTTTTCTTCCGTCCTCAGTTAAGTTTATTTTAGTTCCAACTATTTTTTTTATATAACCATACGAGGTTAATTCATCTATGATATTGTCGGTCTGTTCATCTAGTAACCCAACTTCTTTTCCAATCTCATATCTATCAACAGTCTCAACTCCACTATTTACTGTCTTTTCATATAGTTTCCGAAGAATTTTATCTCCAATTTTTTCGCCTCCACCTGACATTATATCTAGTACTTTAGCATAACGATATTTATTTAGTTTCGAAAGGTCCACGTGGTATAATATTTTAAAAGGATATAATCTAGCATAAACTAAGTATCAGTGGCTAGTAACTCCTGAACTATGCTGCTATCAAATTCGTTCCATAGATGGCATCATTTACAGTGACTATGACCCTGTTCCTTCTTTTTCTGTCTCTTTTAAGGATTCAATTATCTTTGCATTTACATCATCAATCTTCAAATTTTCTTTTAGATAACTTGCAAAATCACTAGGTGTGATTATACCCAGCGGTTTGTTTACATCATTATCTTCTACAACAAGCAAATGTCTGACTTTATTTTGTATCATTATATCAGCAGCAACTCCTACTTCCGATACGGCGTCACTAGTGACTAAGGTATCAGACATTATGTCTTTTACTGTACTGTGCTTACTGCTTGCGTCATGAACACATACCTTTGTTACTAAATCTCGTTCTGTTATTATGCCCACAGGTTTGCTATTATCATCAACAACTACTAAGGAACTTATCTTTTTATCTCGCATTTTCTTTGCTGCCTCTTGGGCTGAACTAGATGCTTCAATCATCTCTAGTTTCTGAGTCATTAATTCACCTATTGTTGTCATAATACCTACGCTAAGAAGGGTTGATTCTTATCCATATAAAGATTGATAAAGTAGAGTTTAAAATAAAACAAAAAATTAAGTCCCCTCTCTTAAAAGAACTTCGTATATTGTATTCTAAGTCAACTGCAATTAGTATATGAATCTAGAGCAAGTATTACAGAAATCGAGAAATACAAAAAAAATTGAATGTTAACTATTCAATTTATTGAATTGAAGGGCTTCCCTGTGGTTCATCGGAACTGGTCGGAGGTGCTTTATTGTTTATTGTGCATAATGAGATAAGTACAAAACACATAATACATTACCTCGGTGGGTCTTATGTGGTCCACCAAACACCAAAATTCTTTATCTAATAATTGAATCGTTTTATAGTTTGTTGAGCACATTATTACCAACATCAAATACCTAACTACCGAATATCATTCTGGTGGGCTTGGTGTCAAGGGCCCATCAGTCTTTTTATATTAGTTGTCCCTCATAATGGTCACCTACGATGTCATAACTTGGTGGGTCAATCGAAACGTTGGTCTCTATTGTCTTTCCATGCCCCACCAGTTTCAGTAATCTTCTAAACTGATTAAACTTTTTTATTAAATGTTGGTCATAATAAGACAAGTACAGAACAGAAGACATAATATACGATACGCTTCGGTGGGTCTTACACGATGACCCACCAAACACCAAATCTCTTTCCTTCTCCTAACTCTTTAATGTCAGCATCCTTTTTTCTATCAAATTATTTCAGGAATAATATCTTTTTTCAAATTTATTGTACATTTATTACTATATTTAGTAACTATTAATTTTATTATACTTTATGAACTCAACGTAATTTTATTATACTTTATGAACTCAACGTAGGAACATTTTACCCATGTCACTTAATTATATTACAAAAAATTGTCTATTGATACTTATTGAGACTTTTTGAATGAAACCAAAGAAGTAAGAGAAGCAGAAATGTGACATTATCTATCTTTCCGCTTCTGTTTTTGTTTTGACGCTGTCTCCTACTTTTACGTATTTGTTAACGCCAACCCTAACCTGTCTCTGTTCACAATTTTCACAAATAAATATCCTTCTGCCTCCAATATCCTCGAACTCACCCGCTGATTCTCCCTCTACTGCAACTGTTCCAGTGGGCGTAAGATAACCAGTCTTACATATGGAACATAAGTCCAAATCGCCGCTCATTTCTTAGAGAAGTTAGATAACACGCAGCACAGTTTTAAGTATTATGCTACTTTAGGATGAAAACAACCTCTTTGTTTTTGGATTCAACTTTTTTTCCTACTAGTATCCCATTTATTTGCCATTAATGTTAACTATCAGTTCCTTCAAATTTGAAGCGTTTGAAACGAGACTAATCTCCACAGTTATCACATTTTTTTACCTTCATGATTAATCATTAAATTGACCATGAGGAATGTTAATATTTAAAGATACTTTTTTAAGTATAACAATCAAGATGTTTGAAGTAGATGGATGAAAGCATCCGAAATTTAATTGATATTGGACTATGAGTAGGAAGGATTAGTGCTTCTTTATGAAGAGACTATAAATTAATTCATTATTTTCTATCTTTCTCTGTGATTTTCAAGATTCTCTATTATGTTTTCCTGTCCAACAAGGGAAAAGTTCCAAGATTACAATCCGAACTACTTTCTTATATACAACTAGAATCAAATTAATTTGAACAGTAATTCCGTAAATTGGAAACTGAACTATTAGACTGAAATTATCACATACTTAAATACTATTCCTCTCTATAATATTCAATGTTATCAGTATCTTGTAGAGATGTGGGAGTTGACTGTGATTTCGTAGGAAAAGGTGAAACGGAGAAAGAATTAATGGATCAGTTAGTAGATCATGCAATAAAAGATCACGGGTATACTCGTGAAGATGTGTTCAAGCCTGAGATGCAGGAAAAAATTAAAGCCCATATCAATAAATCATAAAATTGATTGATTAAATCTTCTCCACTATCCACTTTTTTTAATCTATTTTATTGTTACTGGTTCTGTAATTAGGAATTACTCTATATATTATTCCACTTGTAAGTAACTAAGATCTATTATTCTCGTCAATCAAGTACTACTGATGTGACCTTTCCGATTATTTACTGGAATCCTCATTGTCAACATGCTTATTTGCTTATCTTTCGATCTTTGGCTACAATAATTATGCTCAATACAATAAAAGGAAGTTGAAATACTTCTACTGCAATTGCTGTTTCACCTATTGAACCACCTCTACCATTAATTGGATTTTCTGGAAACCTTGTAATTACCCACACTAAGACCAAGATCAATGTTCCTCCAATACCTACATAATACCAAACTCTATTCCAACTTCTGATAACAGGAAGAACCCAGAATATTTGAACCAATCCCCCGACTAAGAACAGAATTCCTGTATTAAGGTTTCTGTCAATTACGTTTGTGACCAATGTGAGATGCAATATTCCTGCTATAAAAGTACTCGCAGAAGCGCCATAACGCAATAGATTAGAAATTTCTCTCATATTTTTCGTATTGACATTTATCGGTCGTGTTATAAAAAAAGAATCGGTCACTAAATTAAATTATTTAAATGTGTTGAATAAGTCATATAGATCGAATTCTTTTTTACTATTCCCTTATAAGGTAACTGATTTCTTTGATATGAAATGAATTAAGAAAAAGTAAAATTGAAAAGAATTTGTGTAAATAGTATCATGATAAAGGTAGGATAGAAAAAATCGATATCTTAATCTCACTGACCTTGTATGAATTTGATTCTTGGTTTAATTGAATTATAAATTTGATATTTTTTGTTTTCCTCTAAACTTATTAAGATTTCATGAACAGAAAGACTCGTTTTATATGGTACTTGAAGATGATATTTATTTTCTGATATCTATTTGCATAATGTATCTTATTGTGTATTTCTTTCCATTAATTCTTTACCACATTCTAACTCTTACTAATAAGATTAGTTCGTTACAAAACAGGGAAATTTTTCTTTCTTTGTTTTATGTGTTGGAGGTCAAACACTGCAACTTGCATTAAACAGTCAAGACCATCCGCTAGCAGCTACTGTCATATACTATGGTCGTCTAGTAACAGAAAAAGGAATCCTCGCAAATATAATGTGGCCCGTATTGGGAATTTTTGGGGACCAAGATAGGTCAATATCAGTTGATACAGTAAAGGCATTTGAGTTATCACTAAATTCTAACGGGATAACAAACGAGATATACATCTACAAAGGAGTTGGCCATGCTTTCGCTAACCCTTCTGGTGAAAATTACGCACCAAAAGAAACTCAAGATGCTTGGCAGAAGACAGTGTCTTTCCTAAACAAGTTGAGTTCGTGAGACAAATCGTAGCATATTATTTCATACTTTACCAAATGCTCGTGGGGTATTCAATTGCAATGAGTTCTAGATTTATTTGCAATCTGATATCAGGTCGTTGGATTCGAAAATTGTTAATGTCTTTCTACATTTTTGCGTAGTATTTTGAATAATTACATAAATCACTTAAATTCTCAGATGTACCTTGATAATTGTAATGTTTTTTACTCTAAAGAGTAGGAAGAGCTGAAGTTGGCTTTTAGTTTTTATAATTGAGAAAGACGTCAAGATATAATGCAAAAGAAAAGTATTGTATCTACAAAGGATGAATCAAGAGAAAAATACAAGGATAAATTCACTGGAGATTTCCGAATTAAGAGTATCTTAGATAAATATGATTCCAGCGAGCAAGAGATGTATTATGTGACGTTTAAGAGTGGTTGTAAAACTAGACCTCACATACATGCTTCAGATCAGATATTAATTGCCACTGAAGGAAAGGGTGTTGTAGTATTCGCTAAAAGGATTTTGATTGAGCCTGATGAGATTACAAAAACAGAGATAGAAATTGAAAAAACAGTCATGATGGAAAAAGGTGATGTTATTTGTATTCCGGCTTTTATGTTGCACTGGCATGGTTCCATAGATAAGAAGGAAGACTTCACTCATATTGCAATACGGAAGAGGACAGAGACGGAAAATATTTGGTTCTGAGAGGCTTTCTTTTGTACTTTGAAAACTAGATAATTTGTAATCCGAATCTTAATAGGATTAAATAACTAGCTCTTTTGATAGAAACAATCATTATTTCATTGATATTACCCACTTGCATGAAAAATTGGCGAATTGCAGCTCAATCAATCATCATATTTCTGGCTATCTATACTATCGTTGGATTGGCATCGGTGATCCCATCGGATGTTTCTGCCGCGACAGTAACTAATGGTACAATATCTGAAGAGAGATACGTTGGACAGAAAACAGAAATGTCAAATCCAGCTTCTCCATTAGTTACACCTCATGGCAAAATTCCACATCAAATCGTATTTGCTCTTCCTTTACGAAATGATAGCAAGGTCTGGACTGGTACTGTGACATTCACTGCAAGCAAACCTATAGAAATAGAAGTATTGCATAATTATAAACCTCGATCCGTTATAGATACCGAACATGGTGAACCGTATCACGCCACTTTACCTAATAACATGATAGTCGCGATTTCTACGATGACCATGTTTTCAGATACTCCTGTGAAGCTCACAGGTACTCCGATAAGTACAGGCTCTTTACAATTCACAGGAAGTGCGTTAGTTTTTCATAAGACTAGCGGTGAACCATTTACTGTTACCTATACGGTAGATGCTGTCACTAGAACACCTAATAATTAAGACATTGGGTAGAACAATTTTAACTATAATTGTAATCTATAGGCGGATAAATCGTACTATCAGATATACTATATATTAGTAATATGTCTTTTTTCAATTGCCTCTATTCTTCCACCATATTTTTTCTTGTATTCTGATTTACATGAGGTACAACAGAAGAATCGTTCGTAGTTAGCAAATCTTAACACTTGCGGATCACCAGCAATAGTACCACGACAAAAGTCGCAATCGAGCAATATCTTTATGCCTCTCTTTATTTTCTTCATGCGTTGAGTTTGGTTGTCAATTTGTAATTCAGAAATGTGGATTCTGTTTTCAACTTTTCCAAAGTCAATGAGTGGCACTACTGCTTTTATGAATCCTATATTTTGTAGTCTTTCAAATCTTGCCTTAACGGTAGGAGTAGTTATCCCAGTTTCCCGAGAAACCTGACGGAATGACTTACGACCGTCCTTGGACAAGGATTTTATTATTGAAACATCATAGTCATCTAGTTCAATAGGCAAGATTACAATGAAAAAGGACTCCTCGTTATATTAAATTTAACATTTGTAAAGTCCTAATGTTATATTTGTAGTTGTTTTAGTATATTTGTATGGCAAAAGATCCCGTGTGTGGTATGTTTATAGAAGAGAAAACCGACTCCATTCGACACACTGTTGATAGTAATGAATACTTCTTTTGTAGTACCCAATGTTTAAACGAATTCAGAGAGCCTGAAAAAGAACTAAAAAAACTAAAGATTCATGTAGCAGTAAGTGTAGTCCTATCAATTCCAATCATAATCCTAAGTTTACCGCACATGTTACCAGCACAGTTTGGACATCTACTTCCAATGGACATGATGCATAACTCTAGCTACATTATGTTTGTACTGGCTACACCCCTGCAATTTTGGGTAGGATGGAAATTCTACAAAGGTTTCTGGGAAGGTATGAAGGCAAAAGCTTCTAATATGGATACACTTATTGCGATCGGAACTACTGCAGCATATTTATATAGTGCAGCAGTAACAATTGCTCCAAACTTTTTTCCGTTAAATTCTGTCTATTTCGAAACGTCTGCTGTAATTATTACACTGATTCTTGTAGGTAAATTACTCGAAACAAGAACAAAAGAAAAAGCCTCCAACGCAGTTAGAAAACTACTGGATTTGCAGCCTCGTATGGCAAAAGTTTTGCGGCCGAGCAACAACCCATCAATAAAATCTTGGGAAGAGGTAGAAATTCCTATTGAAGAAATTCAGGAAGGAGATTTATTGATGGTAAGACCCGGCGAAAAAATTCCTACTGACGGTACGGTGATAGAAGGCTCTTCTAATGTTGACGAGTCTACCATTACCGGTGAAAGTATTCCTGTAGACAAGTCAAATGGTGATGAGGTTATTGGAGCAACCATGAATAGTAGTGGGTTACTAAAAATAAAAGCCACAAAGGTAGGACAAGATACCGTACTTTCACAGATAATAAAATTGGTAGAAGAAGCACGAACAGGCAAAGCTCAGATGCAAAGGATGGTAGACCAAGTTGCTAAATATTTTGTTCCTGCGATACTTATTACTGCAATCGGAGTAGGTTTAGGATGGAATCTTATAGGTAGTATAGGATTTACATACAGTCTCTTGGCATTCGTTTCTGTCATAATCATCGCATGCCCTTGCGCCTTGGGAATTGCAACGCCTGCTGCATTGATGATGGGTTCTGGAAAAGCTGCCGAATATGGTATACTATTCAAAGGTGGAGAGTACTTGGAGATAGCCAGCAAAGTAAATACAATCGTATTTGACAAGACTGGAACGCTAACTGAAGGAAAACCATCTGTTACTGACATTTATGATATTTCAGGCATGGGAGAAAAAGAACTACTGAGAATGGCAGCTATTGCAGAATCAGGATCTGAACATCCTTTGGGACGAGCAATCGTAAGGAAAGCCAAGGCAGAAATGATAGTCCCAAACCCAAATTCGTTTGAAGCGGTATCAGGTCATGGGCTTAAGGCGATATACGAAGGACGCATAATTTTAGTAGGAACCAGAAAGCTGATGAGTGAGAGTGACATTCCAGTTTCAGATACCGTAGAGACAAAACTGAATGAATTTGAAAACATGGGGAAAACGGCTGTATTAGTGACAATAGAATCAAAGCTTGCAGGAATTATAGCACTTGCTGATACGATAAAGGAAAATGCAAAAGAAGCTATCAACGCACTCAAGTCAAAGGGTAAAGAGGTTATAATGCTTACAGGAGACAATGAAAGAACTGCAAATCATATCGGAAAAAGATTAGGAATCGATAGAGTAATCGCTCAAGTTCTACCTCAACAAAAAGAACAAAGAATTTCAAGTCTAAAATCTGAAGGGAAAATAGTTGCTATGGTGGGGGATGGAATTAATGATGCGCCAGCATTAGCAAAAGCGGATTTAGGGATTGCAATAGGATCAGGGACTGACGTTGCAAAAGAAACTGGAGGTATCATACTGATAAAGGGGGATGTCAGAGATGTCTTTATAGCTCTCCAACTTGGAAAAAAGACAGTCTCCAAGATAATACAAAATCTATTCTGGGCATTTGCTTACAATACTGGATTGATACCCATCGCTGGAGGAGCTTTAGTCCCGTTTCTTGGCGTAGGAATATTTGGATGGCTTCCAATGTTAGCAGGCGTCGCAATGGCCCTGAGCTCAGTAACGGTTGTAGGTAACTCAATTTTGCTTGGGAGATATAAACCACCATTTCTATCGACAAAACAGGGTTGGCAATCTACTAAAGTTTCTCAAGTGAATCCAAACTAGGAAATAGAAAGAGACAATATCTTGATGCAAAAAATAGAACAAATCAGCTGTGATCGTCTAATGTGAATATTATAAATGGGAATTTGCACGATAATAAATAGGACTTTCCGTAGTATAAAATGGTGATACTCAATACTTTAGAGCAAGCATCAGTTAAAGTCTCTCAACTTACGATATTTTGTTTTATAATAAAATAATTAAAATATTGGATAATTTTATTTAATATAATTCCTATTATAGCTGTATCATATAAATGGAAAATACTAACACTACAAAAGCTAATTATTCATTCGTGGCTGATGCTATGCTTGGTAAAATTGCCAGAAAATTAAGAATGTTTGGATTTGATACTATTTATGATTCTAATATAGAGGACTATGATATTTTAAATTCATCAAAATATACAAAAAGAATCGTTTTAACAAGTGATAACGCGTTATTTAATAGATGTAAGAAAAAAGGAATTGATGCAATTCTAACTTATAAAAAGACAGAAATAGAAAACCTAGTTACAATTCTCAGCTCCTTAGGTATTAGATTTATTAATCTACAACAGTTACCTTATTTATGTACTTGTTGTAATGGTTTGTTAGATACAATTACTGATAAGAGTTTAATCAATCATGAAATTCCAATCCATGTCTTAAACAATAACAAAATGTTTTATGAATGTCGCAAGTGTAGCAAGATATATTGGAAAGGCAGCCATATTGAACATATTTCCCGTTTAATTAAAAGAATAAACTCAGAGTTATCATCTTTAACTAATTTAGATTAATAATGAATTTTAATAAAATGTCCAGTAGGGTAATAGAATCCATTTAAGTATGATGACTGCATAAGAATAGAAAAACATGAAATGT
>WNFX01000332.1_pt1 | contig 44550 bp, 27 predicted proteins | sample 5400111 | NCBI WGS metagenome assembly WNFX01 (sample SAMN13153363, study PRJNA577476) | soil metagenome | isolation source: 40 cm soil or saprolite under grassland replicate 1 | place: USA:California | collected 2016-06-15
CTAGCTGACGCACCACGGTGAATTTGAATTCTCTGGTGTGAACTCTTCCGCCCATCTGATTTCTCCTTTGGTATCCTTCGATACGAGTATACCATATTTTTGACTTGATGTGCGGTCTGGTTACTTGGGTTCACTCCAAGCTGTCCCACTCATTTCCTCTCTCCGTTCCCGTTCTCTGGCAACTACGCCTGATCATAACACCTGCTTTGAGTAGCTACAGAGACAAACCAGAGGCACAAGAGAGACAGCAGCAGAGGCAGAAATGCGACCACCACCCGCGTGTAGCGTACACCAGCATGCGCAAGATCACAACTAGGCAGAAGAGACGAACTGTGCTACAATCGAAAGAGGAAGAGAATGAAGAGGTCACACACGCCGCTGTGTGCCATCTGAAGGCAGCAGCGCTGCAGGTTTCGCAGGAGGGTTATCATGTCAGCGATCCCCGGACAGGAGCCGCGTTCCACGGCGCTGTTTCGTGCCTATTTATTGGGGTGCTTCAGCCTGCAACGGCGCACGACGCCCGAAGGGGCAGCCGCCGTCTATGCAGAGGTGCCTGCTGAGCACTGGGGGAAGCGCCGACAAGCGATGCGTCTACTGATGGTGCTGCTGGCCCGTCCTGGCAGGCGGGCGAGCAAAGACTTCTTGCTCGAGTTGTTCTGGCCCGACACCGAGCCTGAACAGGCCGCCGTCTATCTGATCCAGAATGTGGCCAAGCTGCGCAAGGTGCTGCGGCTGGTGGAAGGCGGGGAGAGCCTGTTGATCGATGAGCGTGCAGGCTATCGGCTCGGCTCCCAGGAGCAGCTCTGGGTGGATGCCGATGCCGCTGAAGCCTTGCTCCAGCAAGCCAGCGCCCAGGGCACCCAGCCGTTGCCGCTGCTGCAGGAGGCCGTCAACTTGTTGCAGCGGGGGACGTTGCTGGAAGAGGAAGAAGGAACCTGGGTGTTGGGACGACGAGGACGCCTGGAAGATCTGCGCAAGAAGAGTCAGGTCCGACTGGGGCAGATGTTGGCCCAACAAGACCGACTGGACGAAGCGGAAAGCACGCTGCACACGTTGCTAGAGGAGGACCCCACCGACGAAGAGGTGCTCTACCCTTTGATGGAGCTCTTGCATGAGCAGGGCTTGACGCAGCAGGCGCTGCGTGTCTACGAACGTTCCTGCGAGGTGGCGGCCAGGGAAGGGCTGGAGCCAACCGAAGAAGTGAGGCTCCTGGCAGAAAGACTTCGCTCGGAGAAGCGACGATCTGTGAGCCACCTGAAATATCGTTCTCTCGATCGGGAAGAGTCCACAGAACAACCTTCACAGGAGATGTATACATTTGCAACAGGGATAGCGCAGTCCTTCAAAGAAGCGGAAAGTCACATTCTGCAACCTTCAAGACGCCAATTGATGCAACAAGTACTCAGAGCTACAGGTACGGCAATGGTTGCATCCTCATCTCTTTTAGAACAATTTGCGCAAGTCCTCGCCAGACCATCAACCATTGACGAGGCAACGTTGGGGTATCTTGAAACACGTACAGCTCATTATTGGCGCGATCGACATAGCGCAATGGTGGCATCATCACTGTTACTCGATTATGTTCTGGAACATCTTCAGAAGCTACTTACCTTCCTCGAATACTCATTACTGCCTTCGGAGCGTAGACGTCTCTGCGCTCTTGCGAGTGGAACAGCTCAGTTGATTGGCCACCTTTTTTTTGACCTGGGCGATTACAGGCATGCGAGAAAGTTTCACGAGAAAGCTATCCAGGCGGCGCAAGAAGCTGATAATACCGCACTAGAGGTAGCGGCGTGGGGAAGAATGAGCTTCACCTGGAGCTATAGCGGCCATGTTCAAAAAGCTCTTCCTTGTATACAACAGGCTCGTTCCCTGGCAGCAGGAAAGACTGCTCAGGTTGTTCAAGCCTATCTCTCGGCTATCGAGGCAGAGATACAGGCGATGCTCCATGACCGAGAGGCATCCCTCAAAGCACTTGGTGAAGCAGAATGGATCAAGACGCAATCAGAGACTGGAGAGGGTCATTATTGGCTTCGTTTTGATCGCTCTCGCCTGGAAGGCTATCAAGGGACCTGCTTCCAACGTTTCTACCGTCCAGAAGATCCTCAAACAGGTGCATTTCTCACCCAGGCTCAAAAAACCTTGAAGGAGGCTCTGGCTCTTCTCTCTCCATCGATGATGCAGCGTCGTCCTGCTCTGTTAATTGATCTTGCCAGGACCTTCACCCAACAGGGAGAAATTGGGGAAGCTTGTGAACATGCGATACAAGCCATCATCCTTCTCGCACAACTACAATCACGAACAGGAATGCAGCGTCTGTTGACGCTGCGGCAGGACCTGGAGCCGTGGATCGAGACATCGTCTGTGAAGAAGGTAGATGAGCATATAGAGGCTCTGCTTGTACCGGAGTGGCAGAGAAGCCTATGAACGAAAACAAGCCAGCGACAAGGGGGATTCTCTATCTTATCTCTTGTGGGTGCTCTTCGGCATCACTCACGCAGAATGTCGTGATGCAGGCTCAGGCGGTAGGATGGGAGGTGTGTGTCATTACAACACCCAATGGGAGAAAGTTTCTGAATATGCCACTGCTTGCACACCTCACCGGGCATCCTGTGAGAAGCGAGTACAAGCAACCAGACGAACCTGATGTCTTGCCACGAGCTGATGCCATTGTCGTCTTTCCTGCTTCCTTTAATACCATCAACAAGTGGGCATTAGGCATTAGTGACACACTTGCTGTTGGCCTTCTCAGTGAATATACAGGCTTGAAAAGGCCCATTGTCGCCATCCCTTGCTTTAAGACGGGCGGCGGTCTTGACACCAATCCCGCCTTCTTGAGAAGTCTCCGCATGCTCAGAAGATATGGGGTGCGTGTGATCTATGAACCGCAACGCTATCCACCGAAGAATCAAGTCCCAGCAGACGTGATTCTCGATGAGTTACACCAACTCATACAACAATGATGCTATTTCCTGACACGCTCTCGCTAGAGTCTGTTAGTAATTCAAAGTCGAGAAAGTGGTAAAATGAAGGATGACACCTTCACGAACCCCTTACCCGACCGATGTGAGCGACGACGAATGGGCCTTTGTCGCTCCGTACTTACTGTTGTTCCCCGAAGATGCCAGACAACGTACCTACAGCCTGCGCGAAGTGTTCAACGGCTTGCGCTGGATTGCACGAGCAGGCGCGCCTTGGCGCATGATGCCCAACGACTTGCCGCCTTGGTGGGCGGTGTATCAACAAACACAACGCTGGCTGGCGGCTGGCTGTTTTGCAGCTCTGGTTGACGATCTGCGCTTGTTGCTGCGAGAGGCCAAAGGACGCAACCGACAGCCCTCGGCAGCCATTTTTGACAGTCGAACGCTGCAATCGACGCCGGAAAGTGGGAGTCATGCGGGCTATGACGGAGCCAAACGACGGAAAGGCAGCAAAGTCCATGTGGCAGTTGACACTCTGGGAAACCTCTTGGCATTGCTGGTCACGCCTGCCAATGAGCAAGATCGAGCGCAAGTGGGCGAACTGGCTCAAGCAGTGCAAGAAGCGACAGGTCAAACGGTCGAACTCGCCTTCGTTGACCAAGGCTATACCGGTGATGTCCCTGCTCAAGAGGCCAAGAAACGGGGCATCCAGCTGGAAGTGGTGAAACTGCCCCAGGCCAAGCGCGGCTTTGTGTTGCTGCCCCGGCGTTGGGTCGTCGAACGCTCGTTTGCTTGGACGACACGCTTCCGACGACTGGTGCGTGATTATGAGCGGCTTGCTGCCACTCTTGCTGGCTTGCATTTGATCGTCTTTGCTTGTCTCATGCTTCATCAATGGATGGCCTTTTCCAGTCCTTGAGCAGTTTTTGACATCGAGTCCCTAACAGACTCTAGAGAGAGCGGTGGCATGACAAGCATAGGGAAGCGTGATTGCGCGAAACGTGTCGTGAGCAAGAGATGTCCTTGCCACGGGGGGACGAGGCTCAGATCCCGGATGTTGTCCAGGATCAGAAGCGTCTTTTCGTTCTCTATGAGTTTCTGGGAGAGCGAAGGCGCAACCTTGCGCATCAAAGTGAGCTCCTGGTTCATGGTCTCCTCTGAGGAAGCATCAAGCCAGATAATCGCTTGATAGTGCTCTTTGTACGCATCCATCCCCTCCAAACACAGCTCAGACTTTCCCATCCCGCCTGGCCCACTTACCGCTACGATATGTTTTTCACTGAGCAACTCGTACAATGAGACGAGGAGTGCCTTATGACCGGTGTAATAGATGTTGAACAAATGACCGCCGCCCCATATATCTGCCATACCAACTCCTTTCCTCAGCCTCTTGGCCTTGCTTCATGGGCTCCAACAGCACTGTAATTACTTTCGCTAGATGTGCTCAATCTTTCATGGGCAAAAAAATGGTCGTAGATGATGGACAGCCTATGTGGTAGCTTGCAGAAGGCTCCATCATTCTCATCTCCTCGATCTCTGGCTACAAACCATCGCTGTCTCTCCGATATGGCAGCAAGAAAGCAGCAGAGTCTTCTGTTGGTTCATGCTTCATCTGTCGAGCAAGGAGTTCCTGAATCAGAAAGTAGCCGAGTTGGCAGGTTGAATACCCACATGTCCGCAGAAACGAAAGCGGCTCCCAGGAAACACGTCCTTTTCAGAACTTTCTTCCACTCAGTGTGTACCATTCCCATCGGCTGGCAATTGTCCTCATATTGAACTCTTCTTCTACCTGCTGAAGTCCCCGCGCCAGCAGACGTGGCGATGCCACCCCTGCCGCCTGGAGAGAGGAGTGGAAAGCGAGAAGCCTGCCATGGAGGGTGTGGACCTGCTCGGCCGTAAGAAATCCCTGTCGCACCGCCGTCTTCTGAAGCGGGATGGCGGTCTTCTGGATCTCAATCTCCTGCAAGGAGTCGATCTGCCGAAAGAGGTCTTGCATTGACATGGCAATCTGGGGACTGCCTCCCATCTGCGCTATTGCTTGTTCGATCCAGTCCAGCCATTGATTCCAGGCGGATGTTTGCTCACCCTTTGTTGGCAGTGCTGGTTCGCACCAGACGACCCACCCTCCTGGTTTACAGACACGAACGAGTTCCTCCAAGAGGGCCGGCCAGGCATGTGGAGCGACGAAAGGCGAGAGGAAACGAGCGTGTACCAGATCATAACGACCACTGAAATCGGCAGGCATGTGGAACATATCGCCTGGCAGGGCAGCCACTCGCCCCCGTCCGGAGCGCATCTGCTGGTTTGCCACACGCACCATGTCTGGATGATTGTCGATGCCCTCGATCCGCACATCTGCCACCAGATCATGTCCCCCTTGCTCAAGCATGACACGGAACAGGTCTCTTCCCCACAAGTGGAGACCACAACCGACATCCAGGACGCTGGTGAGCCAGGCCAACGAAATCCTCGGCGGTATGAGAGGAAGATACGTGTGTAAATGTAGGTGCAGGGCCTCAAACAATTGAAGGTCTAACCGAAATTCCTGTCCTGGCATCATCAATACTCCTTGTCCTCTTTTGTCGTATTCCTGTTGGTATTCTGTGTCTTTGTTCCTGCCATTCTTGACCATCCCTCTTTTTTCGAGTGGTGCGTCATTTCAAGAATATGCTGAAGGGACTTGCATCACCCGCATTCATAGGTCTTCAAGGGAAAACGATGAAACAGAAATGCCTTTCAGGGGTGAGATACTCCGAGAGTTCTCTCATATCCTCAAAGGTCGTTTGCTTTATTGCTTCTATCTCTTCGCAGAAGGAGATGAGACGCTGGTACCCTGCTAGATCATCCATCGCGGCTTCCAGCAGGTCAAAGCCTGCATAGTCCATCCGATAGATGCAGAACAACGTTTCTTGCTTGATCTTAATAAATGCTTCTTCTTTTTGAAATATCGACGTGAGAACCTGCCAGAGGATGCCTCTCGCTGTTTCTAGAGCCTCCGGAGGAATCTCAAACTCTATGTGCAAGGTGCGACAATCCTGGTAATGCTCCGAACCCACGTCGACGTGATAGGTCAGTTGCGTTTCATATCGTAGCTCTTCTATCAGCTGGTCCTCCAACAGATCGCCGAAGATTCGCACACATTGTCTTTTGAAATGCAATGGGAGTACCCACTCAAAGGTGCATTTTGCTTTCGAGAGGGCCAATGTTGAGAAGTGAGATAGGTGAATGATCTGCTCATGTCTTTGAGGAGAGTGAGGAGAAAATGGAGTTGGCAGAGGATTTCTTTGCCCTTGCTTCTGTACAGCAAACGGGCTCTGTTGTAACAGATTGAACACCTCTTGCACACTCGTTTGCCCCAGGCAGATGAGACTCATATTTTTTGGAACATAATAGGTATCGTAAAACGTCTGAATTTCCTGCGTAGTGCTCTGCATGAATTCCTCATCGATGCCTATTGCAGAGTGAAATGACTGGAGCCGGGGATGACCTTCAAAAAGGAATGGTCGTCCCTGCAAGTTCCAGCTCCGTTGCTGTTGGTGATCATATTTTCGATGATACTCACGGACAATCACGGATTTTTCTTCAGCGATCTTTTGCGTCAGTCTTCCTAGAAGCAGCATGGTTCCGAAAAGGGTCAATGCCTCTTGAATACTTCTCTGGTCAGCGGGCACATGAAAATAATATCGTGTGTCGAGGTAGGAGGTCTTGCCAAAACATCCATACCCTCCTAGTGCTCCCAACCTTTTTTGTATCTGAGAAAATGTCATACCGTTGACATTTTCTCCTACTAAATGTTCAACGACGTGTGCCAATCCCTGCCGTCCTGCCGGGTCTTCTCTTGCGCCAGCATGGATGACAAAGCCGGCATAGAACCAGGATACCTCTGGCCGCGCCTGTATAGACACAGGTAAGCCATTGGAGACTGTGAGATACTGAAAATCAGTATACACATCATGAAACCCCATTTCTACTCCTCTCCTCATTGTTCACCTCAGAAATGCTGTTTTGATTCCTACGAGGATCTTTGCAAACGTGGCCTGGATCACCATCTGCTGCAACAGTGGCGAGGCACGCGAGCTATTGAGCACCAGCCTCCATCTTCTCGCAGCTTGAGCTCACTGTCGGTAATAATTCATCACAGCCTGCACGACGTCACCATGCAGGCTGTAGACGCTGTCTTGCCATGGTCGCAGGATGTCATAGAGTTGTAAAGGCAATGCATGAACCACACGATGTGCTCTCTCGTCCAGATCCTCAAGCGGGTAGGGTGCTCTCAGAGCATCATCGAGGCCATCCAGCAGGGTGACACGCACCTGTTGGAGAAGTGCAAGATTGCTGATGTGGTATGCCTGCTTGATATGCATGACATTCCTCTCGACCATCTGTTGGCGTGCGGCCTGATCACCTGCTTGTGCCCGAGTGAGCAGATCCCTGAGATGAGCAGTGAGGTCGCCTGGCCGCTTCGACTCGCCGACGATCCCGGCAAAGTGTAGCCGCACGCACGCTTCATCGTGGTGTTGAAGCACGGCCCATTCGTCTCCCTTGTAGACATGCCCATTGTGTTGAGAGGTGACAAGAGTTCTTGCGTCGCTCTCGTCAACAAGTAGTTGGATGTCGTACTCCTGGGCCAGAGCACTGAACTGTTCGTAGCTCCATACCTGGTTCCCTTCCTGGGGTGCCGCTTGGCGCTTTGCGTCTGCTTCTCGCATAAATCCGCTGTTTTTGAGAAGCTGTTCGACCTCACGTGGTTGCGTGTGGATCGTCATGTGCACAAGACTGGCAAGAACCTGCCCATCTTCAAGGATGTGCATATTCGGCCAGGTCACCCTGACTCCATCGAACTCGAACGACCTCCCGCTTTGAGATTTCCAGCGCAGATGAAGCCCTCTTGCATTTGTAGAGGTCTGCTCATCGGCAAGAACGATCGTGATGGTGTACCAGAGCACCATCTCAATCATTTCCATGCTGATGAGATACGTTTTCTTGACTCTTTCTTGCATCGTTTTGCCTGATCGAGTACACGTTCTCGATCAGAGTGCTCCTGGTTTCTAGACGCTGGCGTTTGAGAAGAGCGACGACTGGCTGTACGCCCGGCGCGTTCTCCACAGCGATATCCTGATCAATGTTTAAGAGATCAGCAGGCCCTGATAAGAAGTCACCCCATCTCCATTTCTGGTTTTCCTTCCTCACCACTCCGCTCAGCCTTACGTCGGCCTCAAAGAGGAAAGGGACGCCTTGACAGCAAGCGTGTCAGGATGGCTTGCCCCCCACGCTCGCTCATAGATTTCCAGTGCCCGCTGGAAGAGAAGTTCTGCCAACACCTTGTCGTTTTGCTGCTGATAGCAGCGGGCGAGATTCCCAAGGCAGGTCGCCAGATTGGGATGCTCTCGACCAGAAACCGCATCCCGTAGCGTGATGGCTTGCCGAAGTGTTGCCTCGGCTTGCGCGTAGTCCTTCTGTTCCAAATAGAGCACTCCAAGGTTGTTTACCACGGTTGCCACATCAGCAGGATCGGCATCATCAGGATGCTGCTCATAGATGATCAGTGCTCGTCGATACAGGCGTTCTGCTTCGTCGTATGTTGCTTGCTCCCGCAAAAAGCGGGCATATTTGCTCAGCGCCAGAGCGGTCTTCACATGCTCCGGCCCTTGAATCCGCTCACTGAGCAGCAATGCTTCCTTGTAAAGTGCTTCCGCCTGGACCGCATCTCCTTGCTCATCGGCGATCCCCGCCACGTCTCCAAGACAGGCAATCGTGAGGGGGTGCTCATGGCCGAGGAGTCGCTTGCAAAGCTCCCAGGCCCGCCGATAGTTCGCCTCCGCCTCGACATACTGGCACCGTGTTTGTTTGATTTCCCCAACGCCGTGAGGGTTGGGATGAGATCGGCATGCTCAACTCCCTGCTCACGCTCCCGAAGCAGAAGCGCGCGTTGAGAGAGATCTTCTGCCTGAGCAGAGTTGGCTTGCTTGCTGGCTTCGGCTCCCAGATGCTCAAGAGATGGAGCATCCAGGTGGTCTGATGATGAGAATAACATCCTGCTTCCTTTCTGGCCGACTTCCTTCCCCTCACTTACGGTGACAAGAAAGCCGCCATGCGCTCATAGGCACGTTGTTGCCTTGTTGTAAGGGTCGAGATGATGATATCCCGAACAATGCGATACATACTCAGCATCCTCGTGTGGGGATTGGGGTGGACCAATGAGAAACGGAGCAACTCGGCACGAGCCTCATCGAGTGCCAACGGATCAGCTGCAAGTGCTCGCAATGGCCTGTTCAATGCAATATGGCCTCCTGCTAGCTCATCAGGGGCGTCGGGGAAGCAAAAGGCAAAGAGACGGAGCAGTTCCAGTGCTGGCGGGATCAAGGCGCTGGCAAATCTGCTCTATTGTTTCCCCTAGAGAGTCGGGATGACATGCATCCACCATCTGCCCACGTTGGCTCAGGAGTGCTGTTTGCTCCTGAGGAGAGAGATCCTGATAAGTAGCAAGGCCGCATCTCGTTTCTTTGAGAGAGGCTCCTGCTTGATCGAGCGCAAGAGGTAATCCGTCCAGCTTGTGGGCAATGGCTTTCGCCAGAGACACCTCAGCCGCAGGAGCTTGATCGATGGTCGCCTCGGCGGGAAGGAGCCCGGTCCGACGCAGGAGAAAGAGGGCACCTGCATCGGTGCTCATTGGTTCAACAGGGAGGACATCAGCGTAGGTACCCGTTGCCCGCGCACGCGTGGTGATCAGGACATGATCCCCGCTGCGTTTAGGAGGGACGATCAAGTCGATCAGGCTCAGATCCTCGATCTGATCAAGCACGAGCAACCAATTTCGCTCATGGTACAGCCAACTCTTAAAGCCCACAAAGAACTGACCTTTGCCCGCAGCGTTGCCCAGCGAGGAAGCGGTAAGCCAGAGGATGAGCCGGTAATCCTTCTGATGCCGATAAGCATATTCGACGGCGACCTGCGTCTTGCCGATGCCACCCAGGCCCGTTAAAGCCAGTGTGGGATCAGCAACGCGCTCCTGAAAGCGATGATAAAGCTGGGTAAGAAGCTCTTCCCGCCCTGTGAACAATGGATTCCGCTGATACGGCAGATTCCACAGTCGAGGCATAGTCGCTCCTTTCAATCCGATCATTTCCACTCGCCGTTGCCGTGCTCTGGCAACTACGCCTGATCATAGCACCTGCTTTGAGCCATGTGAGAGACGAAGAAGAGGCACAGGAGAGACAGCAGCACAAACAGCAGAGGCGGAAATGCGGCCACCAGCAGGGAGCAGCGCGCACTATCATTGGCAGGACCATAACCAGGCAGAGGAGAAGAACTGTGTTACAATCGAAAGAGGATGCCAGGACACATGCATGAAGAGCAGAGGTCACGCCAGCCGCTCATTGGGTAGTGGCTCACTTGAGAAGGATAGCCCGGTCTCAATGATCTCGATGCAGAAAGAGGAGGAGGCAAGCCTCGTGCATGACCTGGAATCTGGAAAGCGACAACGTCATGCGCACAAAGCGGGCGAGTCGTTGGCGCAGCGTGTTCTTCCAGCGCTCCACATGAGCGGTTTCTCCCGTCTCTTTCCCCACCGCAGAGTATTGCTCCTGGGCAATCAAGTGCAACCGTAGTGCTGCAATCCTTTCCGTTTTCCTTCCCGGCCCTTTTCTGGTGTTGTTCTGGTCTGTTCTGCTTTTCCCGCTCGCTCATTGGGTAGACTCACTGGTGAATCGTACCGCGAGGGGCAAGCTTCAGAGCAAACCTGTTCTTTGCCTGAGCGTGTACATCGAAACGTTTCCGGTCATCATTTCCATACAGAAAGGAAGTACGCATGACAACTCATCATTCACCACAGGAGAAGGAGCCTGTGAACTCCCCAGGAGATGGAGGAGAGTCATCGTCAGGAATGTCACCACAATCATTGACCCCACCGTCTGCTGTTCCTCCCACTCATCCAGAGGAGGAATCCTTCTCCTTTGAAGAGGAGCAGCCTGATCTGGTTGGGGTTCCTTATGTAGCGCCCTGGCAATCGTCCCATGCGATGCCAACGATTCCTGCTCAGACTCAGCAAGCCGGGCAGGCGTCCACCATACCAACTGGGCAATCGTCTGCCAAGAAATCAGGTCGTAAGCCACGGTTCTCTCTGATTCTGGTCGCGACCCTCGTCTGTGTCGTCGTTCTTCTTGGCTTGTTCGTTATGAATGCCCTGGCACAAACAACCCCACCACTTCAAACGCGTGCCAGTGCAATGCCGCCGACGACGCAACAAGGGGCTCCGCCACCAAAGACGCCAACAGGGAAGCAGCAGAAATCAACGATCAAGCCAACACAAGCTCCAACACATGGGCCGGGGCAAAACCAGGGGCAGGCTCAAGGACAAGGAGCGATCGATTGGGTTCCGCCGCAATTGCCAAATGGATGGACCAATGCGGGTCTTTTGACTGGGGATGCCATCCAGGCGCTTCGTACGGCAATGGCCTTCAACGACCGTGAAATGAGCCTGGATTACCGCAGTGTCGGGACGAGAGCCAACCATGGTGGTACGTTCACTGCCGCGACCTTTGTTCTGACCCCTGCAGCCAGGCTGCGATTTCAGCACAATGATGTCAGAGTGATCAACAACACCCTGTTTGACATGGTGGCGAATGCTAAGCTGGTCAGGCTTGTCGTCAATCCACATCCGCAGCTCGTCAACTTTGCCCAGCAGGGCCAGCAGCAGTTTGCCTGGGTCGATGTGGCTTTCCAACTCTGGCAATCCCAGATCGATCCCAATCATCCGCAGCTTCGGATGGAAGGCAAAGATCTCGATCCCACGACCAATCAGCCGCGTATCCACCATATGATGGTGCTGCTCTTGCGCGTTCCACAGCAAAACGCAGGGAATAATCCCGCGATGGGAGGCACGGGATGGCTTGTGAGCACGTATGCATTAGATAGCGCAAATGGAACACTCCCAAACATTTTACAACCAGCATAGGAGCAGTGTACATGATTTGGGGAGCGGGAGATGAACATGCTTTTCCGCGCGCTTTCATCATCCACAATCCTCTTTGGCTTTCGCTTTGTTTTGATTTTTCTTGTCCAGCAGGCTTTGTACGTTCTTTAGAGGATGCAAAAGAGTGACAGAGAGAAGAAACCGCCAAGGTATTCCATCGACACCCACAGCAGAGGAGAAATCGCAGAGTCTGTAAGCTCTCTGCTGCTTGCAGAGCACCAACAACCCGAAGAGGAAGGGGAGACAATGCCACGCTGCTCCCCTTTCCGCTCGGCTGTACGCTCCCTGCAACCCCTGATCATCATACTCATCTGTATTACTCTGGCTGTCCTTGCAAGCCTTTCGTTGCTGGCCTCAAGGCATCAGTTCACGAAAGATGGCATACTGAAAGCTCTATCCACGCTGTTCCATCACCTATTGCGGCAGAGTCTCATGAAACGCTAGAGTTTTTCTGCATGAGGAGAACAAGGAAAGATTGTGCTTCCTCATTGACCTGGCACCGAGGTATCAGGGCACTACTAGTGGTTGATTGAGAGACGAGGAGAGTTGCTGGATGTTCGCCGCAGAACCACTGTACTCTTGACCTCCTGTTGCCTGGGCAATCTGCGTTAAGCTCTCAATGTCAGCTCTGGTCTGGCTATAGGCCAGGGAAAAGATTTTTACCTTCTGCTGTGTCCCTGTATTGGCTGCTGTGAGTTGTTTCAGCAATTGATCGAGCGTGAGGTGCTGCGCCGTATCCTCTCCATCAGTGAATACGATGAGCACTTCAGGATATCTGGTTGGCTGCGCTTGCAGTCTGTGTATCTCGTCAGCAATGGATTCGTAGAGGCGCGTGGAACCTGCAGGGGTGATCGTATTCATTCTGTTCATGATATCCTGGCGCTGTGCATGCACTGATGAGGGCGCAACGAGGGTAATATCCCGGTCGCTAAAAGCGTTGAGACCTAGATGATCACTGCCAGGGAGCAAATTGACCAGGGCAGTAATGTCACGCCTTACCGCCTGGATTTTGCTGCTACCATCGCTGGTAAAGGCATCGTTCATACTCCCAGAGCTATCTACCAGCAGTTGTACATCTACCCGGCGGGAGAGTTTGTGCCAGGCCGCATTGATAGCAGTAACCACATCCTGGTCAGGGATCAGATTCCCTCCCAATCGTTAATCGTATGCCGACGTTGCCCAACGTTTTTATTGTCGGTGGTTTTTCAGGGCATGGTATGCCCTTTGGAATGCGTTTTGGACAATTACTGGCAAGTGCAACTGCAACAGGATCTGTGCCACCCGCATTGAAGCCTTTTCAGTTGGATCGGCCAACGCTCAAGAAATGGGAGAATGAGTAAAGTGTTCATCACGTTGTCAATGCGAAACGAGAATGGCCCCTATCTACACTAAAGAGTATTTCTCATCTGTCGATAGGGAGATAGAGACACGTTGATCTCTCGTAGTGAAAGGGGGCTGTTTACTCACAGGTTTCCTCTGATGACTTGCGACATGTTTTAGAGGGAAAATAGCTCTTCATGCGTTATGGCTAACTCTGGTGGGAAGCCAGAAGCATGAGGAGCTGTTTTCTTTTGAAAGCGGAGAAAGATCACGAGCATCTACAGAGTGAAGCGACCCTGTAGAGATCAAGTAAAATCACACAAAGAGAATACTCATCAGCAAAAAGTCCCCGTCGGCTAGCAAACATGAGAGCGAGAACTGCGAACGACGAGAATATGGCGTTCTTCCTGAAGGATATGCCTTCCCCTGCCACTCTGCACGATATCCTCCTACAGCGTGTATAATATTGCACATATGACCGTAAAAACAAACATCACTGAACACACGACTTTGAGTCCAGGGCGCAAGCACATTCAGGGGTCTTCCGCAAATAAACTGACTAGATGCAATGGAAACAGTACATAAGGATCACAAACTATGGCAAAAACCATCTTCATTTCATATGCCGATCGAGATATTGCATTAAGAGATGAACTCATTACACATTTGAAACTCCTCGAACGGCAGGGACACATCATTTGGCATCGGGGTATGCTGGCCCCTGGTAGTGAGCGAAAAATGCAGCTTATGAATCACATGAAAAATTCACATATTATCCTTTTACTTATCAGTCCCGATATTCTGGCAACATATGAATGCCGAGAAGAAATTGACTTTGCTCTGCAAAGGGAAGGTCTCAATCAGGCTCATGTCATCCCTATTCTTCTGCGTCCTACAAATTGGGAGCATGAAACATTCGCCAGGCTTCAGGTAGTGCCTCAAGATCGCAGTTTCATCACCGAGAAGTCGAAAAGCAAGCGTGATAAGGCTTTCGCCACTCTGGTTAAAGAGATCATGAAGAGTATCCAGGAGCAGGAGATCGCCCACAAACGCTGGAATATTCCCTACCACCGCAATCCGCTCTTTACTGGTCGTGAGGAAGTCATGACGCAGCTTCACGACATTTTGCATGCAGGTCAGGTAGCAGAACTGTCGCAAGCTCCAGCTCTTAGTGGTCTTGGAGGCGTTGGAAAGACCCAGATCGCGGTGGAATATGCCTACCGCTACCAGAATAACTACCAGGCTATCCTCTGGTTGCAGGCAGAGAGTCGTGATACGCAACTGGCAAGCCTGGCTCAGATAGCTAATGTGTTACAACTCCCAGAACGCGACGAGCAGGAGCAGGAGCGCATTGTTGAGGCTGTAAAACGCTGGTTGGAACAACACTCTGGTTGGCTGCTCATCTTCGATAATGTCGAAGACATGACCATTACTGCTGATTTCTTGCCACAGCATTATCGTGGGCATCTGATTATTACCACCCGTACCCACGCAATGCTAGGCCGCTCCCAACGTATCGAAATCCCAAAAATGGGCGAGGAGGAGAGTATATGGTTCCTCTTGAGCCGTGCCGGACTCCTGCCTCCAGGAATGACAGACGAACTGATCACTCAAGAATTAAAGGATGAGGCCCGAGCCATCGTGGCAGAACTGGGCGGTTTGCCTCTCGCTCTTGATCAGGCCGGTGCTTACATCGAAGAAACCGGCTGCAATCTCACACGCTACTTACAACTTTATCGCATCAAACGACAAGAGTTACTAGCATATCGTGGTAAAAAAAAAGATAACGGCCATCCTGAGTCAGTCACTGTAACGTTTCTTCTTTCCTTTGAAAAAGTTGTACAGATCAACTCGGCTGCAGCCGAACTATTACGTTTCTGTGCCTTTCTACAACCAGATGACATTCCTGAAGAGTTTATCCCTAACGCCAGACAGCTCCTACCCCCAGAACTTCAGGAATTAGCTGCTGATCCGTTGCTTTTTGACGACGCCATCAGCGATCTGCTTCAGTATTCGCTCGTGCAGCGCCTGCGCCGCCAACAGGCATTAAGTGTCCACCGCTTAGTACAGGTGGTGCTCAGAGATGACATGGATCAGGAAACTCAACAGGAATGGGCAAAAGTAGCTATCAAAGTAGTACAGACCAATCTTCCTCATGTAGAAGATGTGAACAAATGGGGCCGCTTCCAACGCTATTTGCCTCAGGCATACGTCAGTGCTTCACTGATAGAACAATTCCATCTGACTTTTGTAGAGACGGCACTCTTGCTAAACCAGACAGGTTCTTATCTCCATCAACGAGGACAATACTCTGAAGCTGAGCGTTTCTTGCAACAAGCGCTCGATATACGAGAACAAACCCTTGGATCTGAGCATTCTGATACAGCCGACGCTCTCAATAATCTTGCCATTCTCTATGATGACGAGGGTAAGCTTGACCTTGCGGTGTCTCTCTTGCAACGTGCCGCCTCTATCTACGAAAACACTTTGGGACTCGATCATCCTGACACCGCTATCACCATGAACAATCTCGCCCTACTCTATGAGACTCAGGGACAGGTCGATCTTGCCGTACCGCTTTTGCAGCGTTCGCTTGCTGTATGTGAACGGGCTCTTGGGCTTGATAACCCCATCACGGCGACCACACTCAATAACCTTGCCTTCCTCTACGATGCTCAAGGAAAGCTCGATCTTGCGTTGCCTCTCTATCAACAAGCGCTTGCCATCCGTGAGCGTCTTCTGGGACCTGATCATCCTGAGACCGCCAACACGCTCAGCAACCTCTCTGCTCTCTACGAGGCTCAGGGCAAAGCTGATCTTGCCGTGCCGCTTTATGAACGTGCACTTGCTATTCAAGAACGCGTCTTAGGCCCTGACCATCCTAGTACAGCAGACACACTGAATAATCTCGCCGCTCTCTACCATCATCAGGACAAGCTTGAACAGGCTGAGTTTTTCTATAAACGGGCTCTCGCTCTCTGTGAACGCGTCTTGGGGGCCGACCACCCTAACACAGCAGATACATTGAATAATCTCGCCGTTCTCTACCGCGAACAGGGCAAACTCGACCAGGCTGAACCACTCTATCAACGTGCCTTTACGATTCGGGATCAGGTTCTGGGCTCTAACCATCCTAGTACAGCAGATTCACTGGATGGCCTCGCTCTCCTCTATAATGATCAAGGTCGGTTTGCTGAAGCTGAACAGCTCTTTCAGCTGGCATTTCTTATCTTCCTGGCGGCATTTGGTCTTGAACATCCCAAGACGGATGCGGTTCTAGACAGCCTGATCGCTCTCTACCCACCCGAAGAGGCGGAACAACGCACGGCGGCATTCCTTGAACAGGCACTTGCACCAGGGAAGCAGATATCAGCACCCCAAACAGATGAAACATAAGAGTATGACAATAGCAGAAAAGAAGCAATATACTTCCTTCAGCTACGTCTTACGCTATTGCAGTGCCGTAATCTCTCTCGCTTTTGATGTATTTATTACTTTGTGTTACTGAGTCACTTCTGTATTTGAGGAAGAAAAGCAGCTCTCGTTCAAGTGAATAAGAGAAAAAGTTGTATTGCTAAGAAGGCACAGCTGTACTATACTTAGCGATAGAGATTTACGTATGTACTTGTAAGGGCAGAATAGATGGCTGATCCAATAAAAGGTTTCATTTCTTATTCTCACAAAGATCAATGGCTACTGAACGAATTCAAAAGTCACCTGGCAGCATTGGAGAAGCCAGGACTGGCTTGCTTCTGGACTGATCATATGATTGATGCAGGAGGAAACTGGGAAGAGGCTCTTCTTGAACAACTACAAACAGCGCATATCATTTTGTTACTGATCAGTTCCGATTTTATCGCATCGGGTTATATCAATACTGTTGAAGTAAAGGAAGCACTCGCGAGATCTAATAATGGAAAAGCGCGTGTCATTCCGGTGATTCTGCGCAGTGTGCTCTGGGAGACGATGCCTTTTAGCAAGTTGCAAGCGCTACCGACACTGGGAAGGCCTGTCAATGACACGGCCTCCTGGGGAAGCCGGGACGAGGCATTTCTGGATGTTGTGCGGGGCATTGGTCAGGTCATCGGTGAACTGATGGAACAACCCTCTGTCTACGAACCTGCAAAAGAGCAGTTATTATCTGAAAGTACATTGCATACTGCGCTGCTTTCACTTGATTACAAAGAGCAAGTAAAGACATTTCGGCAGGTGATTGAACGTAAACCGCATACTGGCGCGTTCCTCATCTATGGCGAGCTGGATCATGGTCAAATCTGGTTATTACATCGCCTGATCAATAATGCGGCGATAAGAAATGTCGATAAGCCGATGTTCAGATTTCCCCTCAGGCGTCGTGCTTGTGGTGTCACCCTGGACAACCTGTGGTACAGCCTGGGGAAGTGGGTCAATATGCGTCATCCTCCAAAGTCGCCATTGGAGATTGCCGAGCAAGTGTATGAGTTGTGGAAAAAGCAGTCGATTATTCTCATCCTCGATGACCTTGACAGAGTCAATGAATCGTATCTCCAGATGTTTCTCAAAGAATTCTGGGAGCCTCTAATGAACGTCATCGAGAAGAACGGCGGGGAGATGTTGGCTCATTATCTTTTGTTATTTCTCATTGATAATGAGGGTCGTGTTGACAGGTGGAGAATTCCCTGGAGTGAAGAACTGGATGAGCCATATGTACCTGTTAAATTAAGAAAAATTCGCTCTTTTACGCAGAGAGACATCAATGATTGGATTGACAACGAAGTAAATAGATTACCGTCAAAGCTGACAGTGGAAGGTATTCTCTCTACTGGTAGTATTCCTGGCAACGTTCTTCAGCAAATTTGTGAGCTATGCGGTCATAACTGGTATGATCGAGAAAGCGAGTGGTTGGAAAAGTATGGCAACATTAGATAATACCAGGCAAAGATACCGATATACCGGCAGTAGAGCGTTGCAACCAAAGCCGGGCGAGAAAGATAAGAATGGACGGCTTCTCTATGGTTACCTGCCTGATAAAGAACTGGTCGATGCTGTCAATCTGGCGATTTATCTGAACCGGCCTCTCTTGATTAAAGGTGAGCCGGGATGTGGGAAGACACGTCTCGCACAGGCGGTTGCGTACGAACTGCGTCTTCCCTATGAAGCCTGGCACATCAAATCGACAAGCCGGGCACATGATGGACTCTATACCTATGACACAGTTGGTCGATTGCGCGATGCACAACTTGCGTCAAAAGGCTGGCTGAGAAACATACCCGGTCCTGAAAGTTACATTCGCTGGAATGCTCTTGGTCGTGCCTTTCAGAGTAACGTGCCTACCATTGTGCTTATTGATGAAATAGATAAAGCCGATATCGATTTTCCCAACGACTTGCTCTTGGAGCTTGATGAGCAGCGCTTTCTCGTAGAAGAGACCGGAAGAGAGATGAGGGCCAGGGAGGATGCTAGGCCAATCGTCATTATCACCAGTAATGATGAGAAAGATCTACCAGACGCTTTTTTGCGACGCTGCCTGTTTCACTACATCAATTTTCCTGATGAGATACGTTTGAAGGAGATTATCAATGTGCATTGTCCGGGAGCATCACAGGCCATTGTCAATGCCGCAGTAGGACGCTTCCTGGAACTACGAGGGAAGATGAAGGAGGACAAAGAGAGCGGCAAGAAGGTCAGTACCAGCGAGTTGATAGACTGGTTTCGCGTCCTGAGCCTCGATGCCGAACTGTCTTCAGCAGGTGAGATACTGGCACAACTCGCGGAAGACCAGCCACTTCCACATGCAAGCGTTCTTTTAAAAAGCCTGGAAGATCAACGTTATCGAGCGTTAAGAGCCTCAAGGACTGCAAAGTGACAGAACACACGCTGCCATTATTTGAACTCTTTACACGCCTGCGCCAAGCGGACCTTCCGCTCGGCATTGATGAGTATAAGCTGCTCTTACAGGCTTTAGAGGCAGGTTTCGGAGGACCGGACCTCGATGCGCTGGCCCACCTCTGCCGTACGCTCTGGATTAAGTCGGAAGCTGATCTGAGGGTCTTTGAGCGCCATTTTCAGCAAATCATGGTGCGTTCAATGACTCGTGATGCACCCTCATCCTCCGCATCGACAGCACCGCTTCAAACACAGGGACAGGCTTCCTCGTCACACATACCACCGGTTTCTCAACCAGCTCCATCTGCAAATGTGGCGACGAATGTAGAAGCACAAGCGGTGCAGGCAGTCTTGCATACAGCTAGTGAGGACGAGCTGCCGTATAACCACTTCGTCAGGAGCGACGAATATTTTCCAGTAACGCGTCGACAGATGAAGCAGAGCTGGCGGTACTTACGGCGTCCAGTACGTGAGGGGCCAGCCATAGATGTTGATATAGAAAGGACGGTAGAGAAGATAGGGCGGCAGGAGATGCTGCTTGAACCTGTCTTCGTCGCACGCCATGTGAACCGTGTCGAACTGCTCTTACTGATGGATCAAGGCGGTTCGATGGTTCCATTTCACGCATTGTCACGTCGCCTCGCAGAAACCGCTTTACGAGGGGGGAATCTGAGCAACGCCGAGATCTACTATTTTCGCAACAGTCCTGTCGAACATCTTTTTCTCGATCCTTCCTATCAAGAAGCCAGGCCGATACAGGAAGTGATCAAGCGTCTTCATGAGAAGCGAGCGGCAGTACTTCTCTTTAGCGACGCGGGTGCGGCACGAGGTCATTACAACGAAGAACGCTACATTCTAACAAAAGAATTTCTCGACCAACTCAAGCAGCATACGCGTTACAGCGCTTGGCTGAATCCGATGCCGCCAGGACGGTGGGTCGACACAACAGCAGAGAGAATTGCCCAGATCATCCCTATGTTTGATGTCAGCCGTCGAGGTCTGGATACGACGATCAGCGTATTGTGTGGGCGTTTTCTACCGCGCAGGGAGCAGAGTCACCATGGCTGAGAGCATACGTTCAGGATTACTAGTACAGGGCATGCGCCCCGAAGTAGCAAGACGGCGGATTGAAACATTTCGTCAACGCTTCAAGGAGCCTCATTTTTACTTCGCTCAGCACGCGGCGTTTCCTTTAGCGCTCACGCCTGATCTCCTGTATCGTCTCTGGGCGAATTTTCAGCGAAACATCCGAGATGAGCAGCTCAAGGTTCCCTGGATAGCGGTGGCGGACCTGCTCCTGTCACCGCTTTGTGAAGAGGTTGATGTAGGGTACGAACTGTACGAAATGGACGTGACGATACGTGCACTCCTGCTGAATGATCTGCAAGCCAATCCCAGGTTTGGCAAAAGGCGCATCGATGAACTTTCTTCTTTTTTACAGGATTATGCAAGGCAGCAGTTAAAAAGTTCCGATCCTGCACTTCTGGACACCGCACGGGGACAACGATGGACGGCCCTAGCGTATACGAGACCGGGAGAGGCCGCTCATGAGCTGGCTGAAGCACTGACCGTACTCCATAAAAACAATGGCATGGAGCAAGTACGCATCGCCTCACTCATGGAAACGCTGGGGATCCTTGCAGAGCCTCTTGCCGCGCTTGAGGGTTTTGCGCCGCTCCTGACATATGCGCAGGGGATCGCAAATTCCGTCATGGGAGATGAAGATATCGCGCAGACGCAAACGAGTTTCACAAAGGAGACAGAACTTGTTGAGCGAGCATTAGGGGTACGCCTACCGACACTGGAGCAGATGCAGCAAGCCCGTGAGACGCGCAAAGACTTTTTCATCAGTTATCATCAGGCGGACCAGGACTGGAGCAAGTGGATTGGCTGGCAGCTTGAAGAGGCCGGGTATGACATTGTGCTGCAAGAGTGGAGCTTTCAGCCCGGTTCAGATTTCGAGCGAGAAATTGACGCTATCTTACAGGGTGCAAAGCGGATTATCATTGTGCTTTCGCCAGATTACCTCAACGAGTTTACTGACATGACGAGCTGGGGCTCAGCCCTGCTACAGGATGTAAGGACAAAAGACGAGCGGCGTACGTTGATAGCGGTGCAGGTACGTGAATGTGTGGAAGAACTTAAGAGCCTGTTGGGGAATTTTGTCTATACAGATTTTGTGGGTGTGAGCGAACAGAAAGCTCGTGAGATGTTACTCCAGGATGTGGATGTAAGTGATACGGATACAGATGTATTGGTTTCTACGCCTTCTACTGTGCAGAGAGCACGCCTTATAGCTGAAAAGCCCTCATTCTCAGGCCAGCGGAGCGCAGTTTCTGAGTCTTCACCTACACCACTGGTGTTCATCTCTTACGCCAGAGCTGATTCTGAGTTCGTTGCTCGTCTGGAAGCTGACTTGCGTACCTATGGCATTACTACGTGGGCCGATAGAGGAACGATAGCAGGAGGGACCGATTGGGAGGAGACCACCCGAGAGGCTATTATGGCGGCACGCGCTGTCCTACTCATTGCTTCGCCTGAGTCTCGCAGTTCGAGCTACGTCAGAGGCGAGTTGGACATTGCAAAGATGTATGCACGGACTATTTACCCCATCCTGGTCGCAGGAAGCGATTGGGCAGATGTAATGCCGATCGAAATGTCAAGGCACCAATATATTGATGCCCGAGGGTCTCGATATGAAACGGCCTTCCGGGAGATCATTACATCTCTTCTCATTGAAACCGTCAAAGTGCACATGCAGCCGCCACCTCGTGCAATGGCGACAGCAAACACGCTTCAACAGTTGAGTATTTTTATCCCCAATGACGTGACACTTGCTGATCTTGTCGTGGGCTGGCGAACACTTTCTCATTCTTCTCAGCAGGAAGAAGAACCAGCTACGTCACAACGTCGCGTTACTTGTAGCGAATTGGCAACTATGGCTTCTCAGTTCACGACAGGTCAAGGAAACTTAGCACAGGCAATAAAGACCTGGCAGATCTGGTTAGACGCTTTTAAAAATAGTGGCGATCCAAGGCAAGCTGCTATGGCAAGAACCTTTGCTCGTGAGTTAGCCGAGCTACAAGAAGCCACCCACTCATTGAGGTTGCCCCCGCAATCAAAGCTTGCTGCTCCATCTTCTCATCAACGTCGTGTACCCAGTCAGGTTTTGCTTGATTCAAAGCTTCGTATCTTTATAAGCCATAGTACTACAGACAATGACTTCGGCCTGAAATTGACACGAGACCTGCGCCAGTTTTTTGAAAACGATAATGCGGTATGGTTTGACGCGAGTAGTGATCAACTAGAGGTTGATAGGTGGTGGGAAAAGATCAGGCAAGAAGTGGAAGAACGTGATGTCTTTATCGTGATACTCTCACCTGATGCGATGGATTCTGCCTGGGTGCGCACTGAAATTGATATGGCACTCAGCAAGGGCAAGCGTATTATTCCATTGCTCTACCGCAGGTGTGAAATTCGGGGAGAATTGAGGGCAATACAATATATCTCTTTTCTGTCACCAGAGAGGTACGAGTTTGCCTTTGATGAATTGCTATTTGCGCTTGAAGCGGCAGCTCAGTCTGCTGGGACTTCTCGCCCCGAAACAGCGGAGCAATGAAAGGCTGTAGGTGATGCTTATTAATAAGAACAACCAGTATATAGAGGCTCTTGATGCCTACGGGCAAGCAATTCAGCTTACCCCTAATGACGCGAATCTTTACGTTGTTCTAAGGGATGTGCAGTGGTCCCGCGATGAACGAGAGGCTGCGTTGGAGTCATACGAGGAAGCTGTCCCGACAGGTGAGAGATCGACTGGGGAGGCGAGCGTTCTTCGAGCGATAGGAGATGGGTGAGCTTGTCCCGGAGCCGGACCTACAGAGAGACTCAATGCAAGGTCGGCTTCTAAGAACTGTTGTCGCCACTGCTGCAGCCAGATAGAGAGGACACTTTTGGCAAGCGGATGTTCCTGACACATTTGAGCAGAAGTCATTTCGCCATCGATTACCAGGCGCACCATCGAGTCTTGAAAATCGTTGCGAGACCTTTTCGCCATCACAGCCCTTCTTTCTCTTCTTTATATGTGTACCTTCCAGATGGTGACGGTCTTCCCAGATCCTACCGCGATTTGTCCGCGAACCGGTGACCACGCGACTGCCACGACTGGATCGGCATAGATCGTCTTTGTCACCAGCGCTGGTACCTGACCCTGGATGTAGGACCAGATCGCAAAGGTGCCATCATCCCCACCAGTGGCAAAGGAATGCCCATCGGGAGACCAGGAAACCGATCTGACTGGGGCGGTATGTGCGTGAAGTCGTAGTGGCACATCAACACAAAGCCTGCCCTGAACAGTGAGAGATGATTGTTGACAGATCAATCCATCCCTCCACAGCCGGATCTGCCCATCATTGCCACCAACGGCAAGTTGATTTCCTATTGGAGCAAAGGCAACAGTACGCATGGGCAGTTGTGCATCCTGGTAAAAGCCATGCACTTCGGTAAGCGTGTCCACGTGCCAGACGCGAACCGCTCCCCCCTTCGAGGCCGATGCAACGGTTGTCTTGCCAGCTTGGCATGAGAGAGCATCAATCGCTGCCGTATGACGAGTAAAGACATTCCGTGGCAGGTAATCTTGTGTCTCCCATACGATGGCCTGCATATCAAGCGACCCGGAGACAAGGGGATTTCCCAGGGTGTCCGACCAGGCCAGACTGGTCACTTGTGCTGTATGGACACGACGAACTGGTGCAAGCGAAGTTGCGGTCTGTGCATCAAAGAAACGCACACTATTTTCTGATCCACTTGCCAGTTGCTCTCCTGATGGCGACCAGGCCAGAGCCGCAATCCCGGCAGGATGAGGGATCTGCTGTTGCACCTGACCATCTGGCGTCCAGAGCAAGAGCAATCCATCATCCGCTCCGCTTGCGACCGTTGTGCCATCTGGGGACCAGCTTACAGCCCGTACCATCTGTTGATGACCAGAAAAGAGGAACGTTTGTTGGAGCATCGCAGACAGCGTTTGTGGTGGAGGCGTAGCAGGTGGTGCCATAGCAATGGGTAATGCGATCCTCCTTGTTGCGAAAGCTGTGGTCATCCCTGTGAAGAGTCCACCAAGTGCGCAGCCGACAAGAATGCTCCCAGAGACAAAGGTGCGTCGGTTCATGATCTGGTGGAAGGGAACCACAGAGGATACAGGTGCAGGAAGAGAGGAAGTCACTCTCTTCGACGGTTTTCTCAATAGCCGACGCTCTGACATTGCTCGTCCTCGCTCTCATCGCTGAAATTATGGGTGATCTCATGTGGCTTTGCCCAGGAAATAACTTTCGATTCAAAGTATAGCAAGGTGCCGAGCGGGAAAAACGGAACGTGAGCGGACAAACCTGAAGGAAAACCAGGAAGAGATCCTGAACCGACGAGAAAAACGTGTCTATCTGCAAGATCTTTACCAGAGCTGGCTTCGTCCCGGAAGCGGATGTACCAGGGAAATCGGTCAAAATAGCAGACCAGAGCTGGTACACTGTCCACAATCGACGGCTCGGATCATAGATAGTCAGTTTGTGCATGCTCTGGTTTGTATCAGATATTATCTGGATCCAGGATTGTTTCTATAACTTTGTTCCATACTTCATCTTTCTCATGCTGGCTCATTTTGCTGAGTGGCACAGATGGATTATTGACGGCCTGGAAGCGTTCTAAACGCGTATGTTTGAAGCCGCAAGGTCCAATCATGATTGGCAAGATGGTAATGCCCTCTTACTCTGAAGCTGCCAATAATGGGGGTAATTCATTTTCTATAATGGAGTTTGAAGCCAGGTAGTCTACACTGACGAGGAGTATGGCTATTCGTGTCAAGGTGATTGCACGCTGAATTTCATCAAACCAATTTGCGCCGGGTTTGATTTGTGTGTCATCCCACCAATCTATTGGTATTGGTTGATGAAACTTGGCTGCCTTGAGATGGGTAAGCAGGCGCTGGAACTCCTCCTTATTCTCTGCGCTATGGCTGATGAAAATTTTTGTGCGACTACTGGCAGGAGAAGCTGGCGGTACGATTGATTGCTCGGGTTTCTGTGTTTCAGTGGGTATCGCGCCTTCCTTTTTGGGAAGCATACTCTCGTAAAGGAACACCATCATCTGGAACGTATCAAAGCCTGCGAACTGGGGAAGTGACTGTAAGTGGACCAACAACTGGCGATTTAGTGCAAGAAGATCACCTTTGGGTTGCTGCCCGAACCAGTTCAAAAATTTTTTTAGATGTTCTGGATTGGAGATGGGCAAAAAATAGTCTGGAAAGTAGAGGGAGAGCGGTTTGGCGCGTAGTGAGTAACGATTAGGTCCAAGCAACTCTTTGCCAATCTTATCAAGCTCATCAAATCTTCCCGTATTAGCAACATCTGCCAGTGTTTGTAACCCTCGTGTGAGACATGCAAGGGCATCCTCTGCATTCTGGTAGATACTATTCCAGCGCCAGCGTTCCTCACTTTTGCTCCACCAGATCCCAAACTTGGCAGCGCTTCCTCCTCGAATATCTCCCAGCACTTTTGTTTTAAACTCCAACCAGTAGCAGAAGCTGTCTGGCTTTCCAACAGCATACTGATCAAGAGTCATATCTTTCAGACGGTCAACTGGAAAATGCTGTACAAAATCTTCGCGTAGCTGCCGCAATTGGTCAGATATCGTTTTTGTATGGTGTTGCCCCCATCTTTGCAGGGCTGCTTGCCAGCCTCTCAGATCATCCATAGATTCTCTTCCTCATAAAAACCTGTCGTCGATAGAGCATGTTTTTTAAATGAGCTCAAATCAATGTAACGCCCGGTAAACAACCATATGCCATAAAATGGTCCATAACACTCTACAATCATTTCATTTAGCTGTTCAAACTGTCACATTCGTTTGAGCTTTCTCTTAACCATGTCTTAACGAAGTATTGTGTGGCTCTGCTGCAGTTTCATAGTATAGTGTTTCGAAAGAGTTATTACAACATATTGGTACATGAGCATACAGGAAGACCTTCTTATCCTTCCTCTTCGATCGCCCCTAACGACTTAAGGGCTGCTTTTTGAGTTTCTGTCAGTCCTTTTACATGCGAAATGTTCATTTGTTCGTAAGGCCTGTCGCTTCTCAATGTCTGCATACAGGTACCAGTGTGCCAATCCCAGAGATTGATTATTCCATCATTACTCCCGCTGGCAAGGGTCTTGCCATCAGGGCTGAAGGCCACTGACCTGACCCAATGGCTGTGGCCTTGTAGGGTGATGAGGCACTTTCCGCTGCTCAATTCCCACAAGCGTACCGTCTGGTCACTACTCCCACTGGCAAGGATCTTCCCGCCAGGGCTGAAGGTCACCGAATGGATCACTTCGGTATGACCTTGTAAGCTGGTGAGGCACTTCCCGCTGCTCAGTTCCCACACATGCACCATCTGGTCACTACCACCACAAGCGAGGGTTCTTCCATCAGGACTGAAGGCGACAGCGTAGATTGCGCTGGTATGATTTTGCAAAATGGTGAGGCACTTTCCGCTGCTCAATTCCCACACACACACCGTCTGATCCCCACTCCCGCTAGCAAGTGTTTTTCCATCAGGGCTGAAGACGACAGCGTAGATGGTATTGGTATGGCCTTGTAGAGTGGTGATGCACTTCCCACTGCTGATCTCCCACAAACGCGCTGTTCGGTCGCCACTCCCACTGGCAAGGGTCTTGCCATCGAGACTGAAGGCCACCGATCTGACGATATCGGCATGATCTTGCAAGATAGTGAGGCACTTTCCGCTGCTGACCTCCCACAAACGCACTGTTTGATCCTCACTCCCACTGGCGAGAATTTTTCCATCAGGGCTGAAGGCCACCGACCTGGCTATGTCGGCGTGACCTTGCAGAATAGTGAGGCACTTTCCACTGCTGATCTCCCACAAATGGACCATTCGATCATAGCTTCCACTAGCAAGCGTCTTCCCATCGGAGCTGAAGGCCACTGATCTGACTCGATCAGTATGGCCTTGCAGAATAGTGAGGCACTTTCCGCTGTTTAGTTCCCACAAACGCACCGTCTGGTCGTAGCTTCCACTGGCAAGGATTTTGCCATCGGGACTGAAGGCGACGGTGTAAACGATACCAGTATGGCCTTGCAGGATAGTGAGACACTTCTCACTGCTCAGTTCCCACAAACACACCGTCTGGTCATAACTTCCACTAGCAAGCGTCTTGCCATCAGGACTGAAGACCACCGATCTGACTCTATCAATATGGCTTTGTAGAGTGGTGAGGCACTTCCCACTGCTGACCTCCCACAAACGCACCATCTGGTCATGGCTTCCACTGGCGAGGATCTTGCCATCAGGGCTGAAGGCGACAGTGTAAACGATACCGCTATGTCCTTGCAGAACGGTGAGACATTTTCCACTACTGACCTCCCACAGATAGATCATCCGATCGCCACTCCCACTGGCAAGGATCTTGCCATCAGGGCTGAAGGCCACCGAATAGATTGCGTGGATATGGCCTTGTAGAGTGGTGAGGCACTTCCCAGTGCTGATCTCCCACACGCGCACGGTTCGATCGCCACTGCCACTGGCAAGGATCTTGCCATCGGGGCTGAAGGCCACCGATCTTACCCAATCGGTGTGCGCCTGAACCGTTGAGAGTGGGAGACCATTGCCATGCCAGAAACGGATCTCTCCATTCGCTGTTCCGGCTGCCAGCAGATCTTCCTGTGAGCTAAATGCCACCGAAAGAATGCTCCCGAAGATATCAGTAAATACTGATGTCTCAAGATCAGCGTACGCAAAATTTATTCTGGGCAGATCCACTCCCTGGAGATAGGCTTGCTTCACTACCAGGTGTGAGAAATCATAGTCGTGCAGCGTACACCCCATCTGAAGTAACAGATTCAGGATGTTGCCTGCTGCATAACCGGAACGATGATCGCGTTGTGCTCGTAGAAGTGCAAGGAGGCGCTGAAACTGTTGCTCAAGATCCTCTTTTGGGAAGCTGACCAGGAGCCGTTGCAGAAGCGGTTGCACAATAAGGCGACGTTGACTCTCTCGAATATAGTCTTTGGCCTGTGCCTTCAGCAACGCATGTCGCTCAAAGAGCTCCAACTTCTCCGTCTTGATCTCCTCACTCACCCGCTCTACAAAGCGATCGGTCAGATATTCCATAATCAGAGGATGCAAGGTGATACCCGTTGCACTCGTCTCGATCAGTTGTCGCCTCTGCAGGGAACGCACTGCTTCCTGAAGCTCACCCTTTGGCAGAGCATGAGCGATATCTTCTTGTAGATCGGAGAGCGTAATAGACTCGCGTTCAAGAGCTAACCAGTAGACAATTTCCTCTTCGGGTGCTGACAAGCGTTTCATCTGTTGCTCTAAGACATCACGTACATCACGAAAGAACAACTCGCCATCCTGGAGAAAAGCGGTGATCGTGCTGCCGAAGACCTCGCGAATCACCTGGGCCACCAGCTTCAAAGCCAATGGATTTCCCCCATAGTGGGTGAAGAGCACTTCCCAATTGTCCTGGGTACCTTGTAATCCCTTATCTTTGAGGATACCCAGCCCATCTGCCAATTTCAGCCCTCCTAAATGCAGGGATCGTGTAGCGAGAGTCTCTCCTTCCAACAATGCCACTTCTGGTGGCTTTTCTCGACTGGTGAGAAGCAGGCAACTTTGATGTTTGCTTTCGCCAATGCGCTGGATCAGCCAGCTGTATCCTTCATAGCCTTCTCGATAGTGACCAGCCTGACTCCTTCCTTGCAGGATCGACTCGACGTTGTCCAATATTAGCAGACAACGATAGGCTTGGAAGTATTCAAGCAAAAGCGTGATCTGATGGTCCAGGCCTGTCGGCAAAGCCGACACGGTTTGAGCAGAGACCAGCTGAATGCACTCCTGGAGTATACTCTCTAGAGGTGGCGTGTTATAGAGGGAACGCCAAAAGACGTAATCGTAGTGCTCTTTTATCTGATCAACCACTGTGGCTGCCAGGCCTGTCTTCCCAATGCCTCCCATACCCAGGATCGCGACTAAACGACAGCGGTCATCCACCAGCCACTGCTTCAACGTGGTAAGCTCCCTATTGCGCCCGTAAAGCCGATCAACGTGCGGCGCTTCTCCCCAATCGAAATGGCGATTTTCCTGATTCGTCGATGTAAGAGCAATGTTCTTCTTCTTATGCCCTTGTCGTAGATCCTTGAAAAAACCTGGAGATTGAGTATGCTCACGATCGATAGGAGGAAGCGTTTGCAGGAAAGATGCTGGCGTGAGTTTTTCGGATGCAGAAGCGTCTTTGGGGTGATGCCATTGCAGAAAAGAAATCAGAAGGCTCAAGACGCCAATCACGAAACCGACGACAATCGAGAGAATGGTCAACGTATTGATCCCCTGAGTCGTCCCTTGACTGTTCAGGATAAGAAGCGTGACAACGAAAAAGGCAAGGATCACGATAAGCGTACCGCTTATAATAATTACAACCATCCAGGGAAATCGCTTGCTTTTGTGCTGTGTATTGGATCGTGCATCTGGCGATGGTAGTTGCATCTCCTTGCTTCTTCCTTTTTTACGTGGCGCTAAAGCACCTTAGCGGTAGTATATCATATCCATTCACTGCAATACACTGAAACTATGACAAGAGATAAATTTGAATCATCTCTATTACTCGAATGAGGGTCTTGATCTCTGTAAAAACGATGACGAATGGCGTGAAGGCACTATACAGAAGAGTCAATTGCTGGAAATAGAGGCACAATTTTCTTCTTGTGAACCTTTATCGTAATCAGGGCAAGTATGCAGAAGCGTGGCCGCTCTTCCAGCGTATTCTGCATATCAGTGAACGGTTTCTGTTTTTTCAGGCGAGAATAGGCCTTGTTGTTGTCAGAGCGATATCATTGGTTACAATTTGGCAGCCAGGCATTAAACCTTCCAGGTTTTCCTACCTATTTTTCTGGTTCCTTTCCTTCTGCTTTTCTGGTGCATTTCTTCTTGCTTACTTCTTTATACCACATGTATTTCCGGCACATTATGCTACGATAAACGATGAGAGTATATGACCAGGATCTCTCTAGCAGAAGGAGATGCACCCCATGACTCAAAACCGGACCATTTCTCCGGCGAAGCGAAAACGGCTGCTGAAAATGTATGGCTCTTGCCCAGTAGGATATACGAATGACGATTTGGAGCGCTTCTTAGACTTGCTGTATGGCTTATATAGCCATGTCTATACCCTGGTGGAATTGCAGCAGGTCGTGGTGAGCGACCCGTTTGATCGTTCTGGAGCGCCGCGCCAGCTAAAACTTACTGAACTGACAGATTGGCTGGAGGCTCTCCTCTCGTAGGTTTTGGAAAAGCAGGTGCCTGTAGGATGGTTGTTTTCGCTATGCACGATGCTACCCTCACCACCTTAAAATGCTAATCACCGATCCTGCCTAGGCACGCGCATTGCAGCTCTCTGATTGCGGCGCGCTGGCACGCCAGATCAAGCAGCTTTTTGCCGTGGCTGGGGTGGGTAGGATCTCATTAACATTTCTCCGCCAGGTGGGCAGAGTGATGGTTAACAAATGGGCAGGGTGCTGCATAGCGTCAACAATGGTATTCTTTCTTGTGGCCAGTGTTCTTCACACAAAAAGGCGTTGCGGTGTTTCTGATGCTATCACGTCTGGTTCAGAACACCGCAACGCCTTTCACAGCGGGGAGTACAGGCTGCTCTCTACCGTTTACTTTTTCTGTGTTGCTCTTTCACCTCAAAGCCCTTGCGTCTGATATCCTTTGGCCCTGGCATGCCAGTTGGAATGTGGTCGCCCGGGCTGTATTTGCGCTTTTGTTCCTGCAGGGTCGTATCGTTCATATGAATGTAGTTGAGGACAGTCGTCAGATCTTCGTGCCCTAAGAGCTCTTGTAAACTAAAGGGATCATTGCTCTTGATGAGGTAGTTCATAGCAAAGGTGTGGCGCAAGATATGCGGGCTAATCCTTTTGCCGGTAATACCTGCACGTTTCTTGAGCCGCTTGAAGAGCATCTCCATGCCATTTTTGGTGAGCGGTTGGCGGGTTTCTGAGAGAAAGAGATGATCTTCTCCAACGCAGCCCCATTCGGCCAGCTCCTTCTCATTGGGACGATGCTTGTCCAGGTAGTAGGAGAGATTACGCAGACAGTTTTGCCCAAGCGCAACGCGCCGCTCCTTCGATCCTTTTCCTAAAACGGTCACGACGCCTTTTTTGCGATCAACATCACTCACATGGAGATGAATGAGTTCGGAGACACGCACACCTGTATCATACAGGAGCCAGAGAATCGCACGGTTACGCACCGCTGCCCGTTCTGCAAGATGACTTGTCTCATGGGGAGGAGTACAGGCCAGTAAAAGCTTTTCAAACTCTTCATTGGTGATCGTCTGGATCAGTGGCCTGCCAACTTTAGGAAAGACCACACGATCAAAGGGGTTGGTTTCAAGTGCTCCCCGCCGCACCAGCCAGTGAAAGAACGCACGGGCCGAGCGGGCATAGGTCTGAATTGTGCGTTCACACCGCACTTTTCCATTGGCTCCAGTCGTGATGCGCATATGAGCAAACCAGGCGCTAATATCACCTGCTTCGATATCGTCGATAAGCATAATGTCCAACTCCTCTGCCAGGAATAGTCGCATCAATCCCAGAGCCGTCCGATGCCACTCCAGAGTTTTCTCGCTATGATTTCCACCAATATGATCCTGGATGTAGGCTTCAATCAACGTTTCGATGGCACGCCGTCTGGCTTGCAAATCTTGCCGTGCCGCCTTCTTCTCCAGCGTTTTACAGGCAGCTTCTTCTTGTGCCTGCTGAGCCTGAGCCTGACCATCGAGTTTGATCCGTTGTGCTTTTGCACGTTCTTCTGTGACGGACGAGCCTTTCTTTCTTTCTCGCCCAGCTAATCCTTTTGGCTTTCCAATGTTTGCCGCATAGAGGTTATGACTTATTTCCTTCATGATTCCCTTGTCTCCTTTCGTTAGCATCACCTTGAACTGTTGTGGTAATAGATGAGGCACGTATAACATAGAGGCGTACTCAATCCGTGGTCCAGTTCCACTCGCCATTAAGTGTACCTATGTGATCGGTGATATTTCCTGAAAGGGATGATAATCCAGGCAGACAATTTCCGGTTTCTCATAGGGAGGGAAACCTGGAAGTAGGGGTTTGTGTACTATGAAAGGCTGGTGGTCAGGAGCCAAAATGCTTATGTGCATTGCATCACGAGAAATCGGCCAACTTTTTGGTGAAGCCTGCGTAACAAAAGAGATTCATCAGACGAGAATATGCCATGTTTGGGGACCTGAAATATCGGTATCACTGGGTGCTCTCAACAATTCGTTACCAGGGTACCGATGAGCCCCTCGCTTTGCTCCAGGCACGCATTATTGCACCAACAGAGCAAAAAAGCGGGAGGGCCGACAGTGCTCAGATAATACCATTACAAGCTACCACTTTATAGCGTGAGATGGCTAGCGGTGAGCCTTCATTTTACCTTACAGTCTTATGGTCAGAACTCACCACGCTCTCTAGCAACACTATGAGAAAGGGAACAGACCAATGAACACGATTAGTATGCCATCTGATGAGTTACTCACGCATCTACTTCAAGCAACCATTACCCGTTATGTTTCGGGAGAAGCATATATGGTTGTATTGCAAAAACTCGTCACCGAATGCAACGGGTGTGGAAGAATGCGTTTTGCTCAGCTTAGGCGGCCACTCCAAACAGGGTGGCGATGAATGTCACCTGACAGCTGATATCTCCTTTCTCCACGCCCTGTATTTGCCCCTTCCTCATCATATTCATCACTTCATATCCCCGTAGTGTTCGCCATGCCGTTTCAAAAGAGAAGAAGTCAGGACCTGGCTTGACCAGCCGTTTGATGAAGCGATGACCTTGTTCGACGAGGTGGTTGAGATACTTGACGCGGACGTCAGTTCCACGCTTTCAGGCAAGATCCCAAGCGCTTTGAGGTCGGCAATGGCTTTGGGATAAGCGGCATTTTTATCCACGTTGATGACGCGAGGTGCCGGCTTGCTGGCTTTGCGCGTCTCCGTTATGATGGGCTCAGTGGCTTGTTCATCGATCGTACTGGCTTGAGCAGTTGAACAGGGAGGCAGGTGCAAGGCTTTGAGGAAGAAGCGTTTAGCGGCCTGGGCGTCTCGTGTCGGACTGAGCAGGAACTCCCTTGTGTTTCCCTCCGAATCGACGGCTCGGTAGAGATAGGTCCAGGTCTTTTTGATTTTGATGTACGTTTCATCCACGCGCCAGGAGTCATTGGTGGCTTTGAGGTGGGGACGGCAGCGCTTCTCCAGTTCGGGAGCATACCGTTGGACGAGAGCGAAAGATGATCGTGTGATCGACATGCAGACCCCCGTTCCCGCATCATCTCCTCCAGATCGCGGTAGCTGAGCGCGTAGCGCTGGTACCAGCGCACGCACAGCAAAATGATCTCGGCTTCGAAATGACGCCATTTGAAGGGGCTTTGATTGCTCACGAAGGAAACTCCTCTGCTCTTCTCGAATACAGCAGAGTTTACCAGACCAGCATCGTTTTTGCAACACAACCGCGAAGTGCTGAGCAGAAAAAGCAGAACACGAGCGGAAAAACCGGGAGGGAATCTTGTAAAGTGCATGTCCATTTTGTCGGTGGCCCTGATAGTCCTTATGGTAAAAAAGTGACAATTAGGTCCGCCCAAGTAAACTACCACCTGTTTATATTGCAGAGTTAAAAAGTTGGTAAGAGCCCACTTGATGGCTCGTGTGACAACAACCCAGATTTGATTACAGTTTCACATGCTTTTTTATCATATTGACGTTTGGATTACCTCAGACAAAACCCCGATCTTATGGAGGGGCGGGATTGAGTAATATTCCGGTAATCAAAACTCAAAGGATGTTTACAAGGCGTTTCGCTTACAATAAACTGGTCAAGTCCATAGTTGTTCATCATATAATTCTTTCTCTTTTAGAATATCAGAAAGTACTTTACTCTTTTTTCGCTCGCCTATCCCAAGGAAGAAAAATCTTTTTTTTGCACGAGAGACACTGACATACCACCGTTTTTGGTTAATGGGCCAATCTGCTCCTAGCAAAAACACAGTATCGAAAGCATTACTTTTTGCAGAATCTATACTGGTTACAATCAAGTTTCTTTTGCCATTGTGCTCATTAAGGAATGAAATATGGCTATCCACCTTATATATTGCTTGTTCTACTGTAAGATCCTTAAAATCTATACTTATTTTTTCAACTTCTTTAAGCCGTTCATTGTCTTCAATATGGGCGAAAAGACCATTTTGTACATTTTTAATTACTTCATACACTTCGCTAAACGGACTATGAGCATTGAAACCATACAATAGAGGATGTTCATCATAAAGGGTTAATTCTTGTTGATGACTTATCTCTAGCTGTTTGAGGATCTCTTGTTTTATAATTGCATCTCTCAAAAAGCATTGGTTGCTCTGTGCCAATGTTTTTAGCTTTCTTAACTGTTCTTCATTAATGATGGAACTATCGAGCAGCCAGCGTGCTACTCTATCGTCCTGGTTCTCGTCTCTAATCAAGCGTAAATAATTAATGAAGGGATCAATATGACGAGACTGATAAGGATGGCCACCGAGCAGACTATGCGGTACATCTTGCAAATATTTACTCACACGCCAGACCCACGAACTTTTTGCGACGATAAATGCTACACTTTCTTGATCAGATGCTGGTAGTACGTTCTTCTGCTGAAGCGCAATATCTACCATTATGTGTAGAAGTGCGTCACTAATTTCTTCGTCATTGTTATCAATATCAACCAATGGAGGCACATTGATATGAATAAATGTTGGCTTTATTCCTCGTGAACCACAAAATGCGATCTGACGTTGGCGACCTCCGTAAGGATAAATCGCTGTTGCAAAATCTAAGATCTCTTGCACGGAACGGAAGTTTGTGCTCAAGGGATGTACAACGAGCTGTTGTGACTTGAGCCAGGTGAACCGTTTACCCAATGGCATAGACTCACTTTGAGTAACGCGAATATCTTGTCCAAAATCTCCAAAAGCCAGGAGATTTTGGTATCTGGCGCTTAATAGACCAATAAGTTCGGATTGAGCACCTGTAAGATCCTGGAACTCATCAATAATGATGTGCTCATAACGGCTTTGCTGTTTGCTTATATCTGGATGTGCTTTTAGTATTGCCAACGCAAAAAGGATGACGTCTTCGTAGGTGTAGAGTCCCTTTTTGGCAAGAAAAAGGAGATAGTAGCAGTAGGCATCATAATAAAACTGTATGTCAACGTCCTTCGTATATCGTGAAATAACTTGAGAGGCTTCTTCGCAAGACGCAAACGTTGGAAAGATACCGTATTCTTTTAGAGCGTGTATGATTGTTAAGCATTTCTTAGCAATACGAATTTGCTGTTGCTCATACTTGTCTGGGAACCGAAAGATCTCTTGTTGAAAATATCTCCTGTTTATAGGATGTATTTCCTGTTCCATACAAGCAAACATTTCGCGCACCAAGGCAAGTTCCCTTTTTTCAATTTCTTGCCACTCTCCTCCAATACGTTGGAGTTTTGTATCTCCAGCAAAATATTGGTCACCTTCAGTTGTTTGCAGAAGGTGAAGGTATTGTCTAAAAATCGTCTCTGCCAGCGAATGTAAGGTTGTTGTCTTAAAAGCCTGTGTTTTGTACTCTTCGCTAAAACGATCATTCGTGCTACGGAAATGAGAGGTAATTAAAATGCGATCTGCTGGAACTAGCTTGCAATCAACAAGGTATCTGAGATGTTCCCTGATAGTGCTCGTTTTACCGCTACCTGCAGGTCCTTCGATGAGATGGTAGCCATCGGTCAAGGTCACTATTTCCTGTTGCCGATTTGTAAGCCGTGGATCTATAGTAAAAGGTTCCATTAATGGCATTCTGCCTTCAAAGTAGCTCATGAGTAAAAAGTGGCGTCGCTCGTATTCTTTTTCTTCCGCATACATTTGCATGAGATTTAGCTTTTCTTCTTCATATTTCTCCTGGAGACGTAACGAAGAAAGATCAATCTTCAGTAGCTCTGTAGGTGTAGGACCATATGTGAAGGTGATATGCATTGCTCCATTGAGTGAAGGCTCTGGCTGGTATGAAATGATGTCAAGGAGCATGAGACAGAGAAGCTGCTGATGAAATGTCTGACGTTCCTGGTATTGCGGAATACGAATACTCAGTTCAAGTGGTTGCCACTGATCGTTTATACCCCAGTCATACAGTTTTTTTAGAGTATCGGATAAGGCCGCGAAGATGTTGTTCACTAGACGGAGCAACACATCTATTGGTCGTAATTTGATTGTGCATGTGTAGTAATGTGGTCGTGTACTAGGCAAGTCGAGCTTGAAACTTTCCAGCAATTTTTGGGAGCCTATTGAAACACGTGAGAGTTGGAATAGAAAGTTAGCGAGCGTTGATAGAGGAATAACCCGGAGTCCAAGCTTTTGCGCAAGAGTATCCAGATTAAAAGAAAATCTATCCTTTTGTAGGAGACCACTTTCATTCATATGTTTGAATAATAGGAGCATATCTTTTTTCAAAGTATCCAAAAAGGATTGGGCATCTGATCGTTTTTTACCCAGCTGTATCTGATCCTGCGACTCATAGCTTATAATTCCGTTCATCGCCAGTTTTGCTATGGCAGGCTCTAGTACTTTTATCTCTTGTTTAACGGATAATGCTAGACTGCGAGCATCAATACTACTGAACTTCTCCTCTCGTAAGCCAAATTCGCCCGGCGCGCAAAACCATTTGAGGAGCTGTTCGGACACCCCCGTGAGTTCAGCAGCCTTTTGTTGATATCCTGCTTCAAGCTTAAGGGGCCAGAGATGACTTACCCATTCACCACGTTTTAATGGACGTACCCCATGTATCGTTGAATGGTATTCAAGATAGTAGAGAATTGTATCTATAAGTTTCTCGCTCACTCCTGTCATCATCGCTATCACTTGCCTGGTAATAAGTAACTCCTTCTGATCAGAGCGCCTGAGTCGGCATAGCAACTCGTAAACAGCCTCTACTTGCTGTTCAGTAAACATATTTTGTGCTCTGAGAAAGCGTTGTCCCTGGAGATCAGATTTATGATAAAGAAGTATGCATTGTGCATAGTCTTCTCCACTTTTAAAAGAGGCATCGCGTCCCGCACGCCCTGCTTCTTGATAGTATGCTTCAGGAGTCGCAGGGATATCGAAATGGATCACAAAGGCCAGGTGCCGAACATCGATCCCCATGCCGAAGGCGTTGGTTGCCACGATGATATCGAGTCTGTCGTCTTTACTATGAGTTATAAATCGCTGGTAGGTTTTCTCTCTTTCCACTTTCGCATTTTGCATCTGTGAGTGATAGCGGCCTACATGTATTCCTCGAATATCTTGTAAATAGTTTGCAACTTCATCTACGGTAGGGATTGTACGGCAGTAAATAATACCGCGATAGCGTTTGCTCTGATCGTGATCAGACCAGCGTTTGCCTAAACCGCTTTGTCCCATGTCAGTAAGCAATGCTTTTAATTTTTCAAGTTTTGCATATTTGATGTTTTTAAGACATTCCTTGCTACAGGAGAAAGATGTCTTTTCTTCTTGCATGCGTGCAGAAAGCTCACATTGCGAGCAAGAGAATGCGATAGGCTCAATGTAGAACTTAAGTTCTCTACGTTCCGGAGAGTTTATTATTACGTCATCTTCTGTAAGAGGAGTGAATACCGATTTTCTTAGTCCAAGGTTGTTGATAATGTCCTGTATTGTACTTGGTTCTCTATATCCACCATCAGGATTTCGGTACCCTTTTCTTGCTGTTGCCGTCAACGCCAGAAGGGGAAAATTTCGCTGTCCTTCTATTGCACAAATTTGTGCGTCAATCCAGCCTTTCACTGCAAAATAGTCGGTGCGGAAATTATGCCCCCATTGGCTCACACAGTGCGCTTCATCAAATGCTATTAATCCAACCTCACGCGTCTCAAGAGCCTTACGTAACTTTGAAGTATGGATTTGCTCGGGAGCAATATAGATGATCGAGTAATCGCCTTGCTTAATTCCTCGCTGGTAATCTTGTCGTTCAGCTTCAGGAAGCGTAGAGTTCCATCTAATAGCCGTAAAAACTCCTTTGCTTCTAAGCATGTTCACTTGATCTTCCATGAGGGCTATGAGTGGTGAAAAGATAAGAGTCACTTTAGGAACAACATCCTGTGCCATGAGGATTGCTGGTAATTGAAAACACAATGACTTTCCACCGCCGGTTGCCGCAATCACTAACTGGTCTTTTCCCGCAAGAACATTATGCACAATCTTCTTTTGATCAGGTTCTTCCCTGAAGGTCTTTTCTCCCCAGATGGTTTGTAATGTCAGGTATAAGTCCTCTTCAGAGATGTCGGTGTGATTACTTATTCCCTGTTTGTCCAGTTCAAGGCGCAGACAATTTAAAAATGATTGAGATGAGTATTGTACAACACTTAACATTCCAGATAATGTACTTATAATTTCTTTTTCGTTAAACAATGAAAAGGCTTCATCTTGATAAACTTTTGCGCGTAATGCACTATCAAGGATAATATGTAATTTTGCGTTTGTTGATAGCCGCGATTTCAACTCAAGGAGGGCCTGTGGTAGAAGATATGCGGTTATCGGTCCCTCACCTCTATATTTATGAGCAAAAACTTGCATTTGAGCTGCGACAAGAGGGTCACGCTGATTAAGAAAGCGTATTGGTCCCGTGACTTCTACATCGACGTCGTTGTCTAACATCGTTTTACGTGCATGCGGAGAAAGTATCGTGATAGTTTGTTTTGTCGAACAAGCTAAACGTTTGGCTATTTTCGCTGTAGTCCATTTCAGGTGCGGTGATAAAATTTGATACGGTAAGCGTTTTTGCTGGCTTTCTTCGTTCAATGCATTTGCTAATGCGTGGGCTATAGTTGTTTCGTTCAAACTTACAATAAATGATCGTTGTTGCGATAAGGCAAACGCGTACAGAAAGTTTCCAATACTCTCGGCCCAAGATCGTCGTGCCAGGAAACTGGCCGGACGGAGAACGTCAAGCGGAGGTACATACACCCTGGAACGAGAAGATGGTGCATTTTCGTCTTTGTAAAAGTCGATCTCTTCTGGTAACCCAAAGAAGCGTTGTAGAAACTTTGTTTTCAGGTTTCCCAGCGTGATTGCTGTTCCACAGATAATATGCTGTTTGTAGGGAGCCCAGAAGCTTTCGTGAAAAGCTTTCGGCAGAGTTCGGCTTAAGCCACAAAAGCGCCATTGTTCGATTTTTCTACGCGTTTCTTGCTCAAACTCTAGATCAAGCCAATAGGCATGAATAGCTTCTTTATCTTCTCTCTCACGCATGGCTGCATCACAAAAGCTTTGTAGTTTCTGGGCAATGTACTTTCCGACAGGGCCAGCTTCTTTTAGTCGTACCAGAAGGCTTTTTTCCTCATCGTTCTGTGAAGAGATGAGATATGGCATCATGTTTCGCATATGATGTCGTTCACGAGATTCCTGGCGACCTGCATGCTCCTGGCTAAACGCTGTAATTTGAGCGTGAAGGAGTTGGAAAATTTCTGTCGACCATGATTGGAGTTGTTGATTGGTCAGTTGATCCGCCAGATATTCAGCAAAATGTAGCTGCAATTTGTCGATTTCATCAATGATGATGGTTTCTGCGCGTGGCTGATATATTGGGGGAAGTGCAAGGAAACTCTCGTGGGTAGCAAGTAGGAGAGTGTGTTGGTCAATGGCAGCCTCAGTTGCAGAAACTGCCGCGCACGAGGTAGAGTGTGACCAATCACTCACACAGCATGAGGCAAGAAGGAGTTCCTTCAAATTAGTCGAAGGCGCTTTGTCAGTTAGCGCTGTTTTATTTGAAGGAATACGTAATGGGTAAAGGGTACGTGCATCGTGATTGTGCGAAGCTTGATAGAGACAAAAAAGCTCAAGCTTTGTCTGATGGCTCTCAGCCTGTTCGATGTGCTGACGTAAAAGGTGAGGGCACAGAAGCGTGCGGAAATCGGGCAATACAAAATGATCATTTCGCTGCTGCGAAGAGGCGAGAATACGCTCCAGACGTAATCTTGTGTTGACAACAACAATAGTTCTTTGATCGCCTAGCAGATGCTGCACATATGCAGCATTTCGATCATCGCTCTCTATCAGAGCATCCCTTTTGCTCGCAAGAGCTGCAAGAATATGTGAACTGGCAGACGCTCCATCGATAGATCCCAGTATATGAGATGATGTGGGAGTGGGATCTAATTCCCAGGAGTATGTTGGATCAATGAGAATACCTCGCGGTTGTAGAACTGCTCTATCAAAAGCACTTCCAGGGGATACAAACGCCCGGAAGCCTGCAAGGAGATGTTCACCGCGCTTCAGCAGTTCCTCTCCAAGCGCATAGGAAAGATGAGCGCAAGCTCGTGCATCAGGAAGTGCCTCATGTGCATTCCCCTCGAAGGAGATTTTATGCGCATGACAGAGTAACTCAAGATGGTGGTGGAGGCTCTCAGGATAGAGCAGGCGGGCGAATTCCAGAGTATCTACAATCTGCTCATCGTTTAGCTTGATATCCATGATCTCCAGGTATTCTGCGTCGAACGAACGGAGATTATGACCTGTGACAATGGCGGGCGCTTCTTCATCCAGTGTTGATTGTTCTATAAACTCCAGCAGTTCCTGGGTCACTTGCTCTAAGGCTTTTGCTTCCCCTTGTCGGTGTCGGAATTTTTCGGCAATAGATTCGGTTTGTATGATTGCTTCATACTCGTCTATGATGAAATCCCCTTTTATACGTACCGCACCGACTTCAAATATGCTTGATCTGGTAGGCCCATCAGGCTCATAATCGCACTCCAGGTCAATAACGACTAGGGGGGGATAGGTGAAATACGCATGCTTCCTTAGCGCAGGAATTACGTCCCATTTTCCCTGACGGAAGGTTTGTAATTGGGGAACGAACATACCTCGACGTTCCGCTTCTTTGTATGCTTCGACGGCTTTCAGGCCATCCTCCAGGTATTCGCTATACAGATCACCGATAGCGAGGTATGCCTGTGCGACTCGTTTATCTGTGGGCAACAGAGTAATGAACGATTCCAGTAGTTGAACTTGTTCGTGTGGAGATTGTTGAAGTCCTCTGAGAGCCTGGGCCTTAAGCCAGATACTCTCTGGGTCAAATTGTTCTTGTTGAATTAACTGGGAGAGTAGTGGCTCAGCCCAGGCATAGAAACCTTTTGCCATATAATATCGGGCGAGAAAGAGATCTCTGTCACTCTGAGCGACTTGATAGCCATCCAGTACATTGAAGAAAGGGATAGCAAGCTCATCATCTTGTGTCGTATATTCCCATTCTGTGGCAATATTACTAGCAAGACTCGTGAGACCTGGTAGGGCAAATGGCCTGAGGAGTATTAGCAGTTGGGCAATATATCTGTTTTTACTTTGACCAATGAGAGTTAAAGCGTCTTCCCGTTTGTCTTCTGATAAATATGTGAGCATTTTGTGGAGCATTTGTACGTTTTTAAAGCATGCCACAGCGGAAACGCAGTGGGTATCAAACAGTTGCTCATAAAGAGTCCCTATATGCGAAAACGTTTGATGCAGGTAAGGATCTATGCCTCCCAGTTCTAAAAAGCAATAAAATAACTCTAGTTGGACGTCGGCAGGTCGGTGAGAGCATTTCAACGTAGATGCAAGGAGCCAGAGTTTATCTGGGTCTGTTTCATCAGCGGCAAGTCGAAGGCACTTTTTATATTCCTCAGCGGCCTCGTCAGGCTTATTAAAGATAGTGAGGATATCCCCCAATCTTAAGTGTACTTCTGTTTTATGTGTATGAAAAGTAACTGCTTGTACGTACGTCTGATATGCCTCTAAGTAACGTCCAAGACCGAAAAGAGCGTGCCCACGTCCTATATAAAAGGGCTGAGGAAGGTTTTCAAAAAGAATAGCTTTGTCATACATCTGGAGAGCTTCATTATAGTGATCCTCTTTAATGAGGATGTCGCCCGAATAGATATAACAAAAAACGTCACTTGTATTTAACTTAATAGCTTCTTCATAAGATTTCAATGCCTTTGCGAAATAATTAAGAGCGTAAAGAGCATGACCTTTCCCGACATGTGCAAAAGTAAAGTTTGCCTGTTTTTTCAGCGCTTCATCATAGGCTCGAATAGCTTCTTGGTATCGGTTGACTTTGAGAAGATTGTTTCCTTTTTCTGTGTGAGCAAGTACATGGAATGGGTCGATGAGAAGTGCGAGCTCGTATTCTTTGAGAGCTTCTTCATAGTGCTGCTGATCAGAGAGCGTCTTACCTTTGCCAAGATGCTCAAAAATGTTTTCTGGCTGTCTCTCTCTGAACGAATTTTCGTGATATCCCTGAGATTTATATTTAGCAATGATCTCAGCGTGCAATTTCGTGAAGCGGGGATTGCTATTATCAAGAGTGATGGCAATGTCGAGCATTTTTAACGCATATTCATATCTACAAAGCTTATTCAGCACAAATGCCTTGTTATAATAGTATCCTGCTAAATTGTCTTCGTCGGTAGCTAGTTTAATCGCCTCTTCGAACGACTCCAACGCTCTTTGGTATTGTTTCTCAATTTCTAAGATCTGCCCTCTCGCATTATGGGCAACAGCACTTTCAAGATTAAGCGCAAGTGCTTCCTTATTCGCAAGATGAGCTTTTCCTCTATAGTTTGTTAGAAGAGAAGTTTCCTCCAAATGTTTTTTGATGTATACGTAGCTTCTTCCATTATATGCTGCGACATTTTTAGGATCGTTGTGAATGGCCTGATCATAGGCGTATAGAGCTGGATCATACTGTTCTAGCTTGTAAAAACAATTCCCTGTGCCTACATAAGCAATCGCATTTGTAGGGTTTATCCCAATAGCTTCTCTATAAGCAACAAGCGCCTTTTCATATTCTTTTGCTTTATAGTAAGTTCTTCCTTCTTCCATAAGCTCTTCTTCAAGAGACTTACTAACATCATGACTACTATTCTTGTTTGCTCTACTCATTTTCCTTACCCTACGATCACAAGGCAATAATACGCTGCCACTTTCAGACCGTCAGCCTTTCATCATTACGATTTTGCTGCATATGCTCATTTTGAGAATCTATGTCGTGCAATTCTCAGGTATAAATGGTCTATAATATCTTCTTTGTATTCTCCACTCACTTCTTCGGTTCCAGACACTCCACCAGCCGATACAAAATCCCTGGCTTCCCCCTGCGTCCTATAATCGTACCGCGTAATTCCTGAGCTATATTTTGCGAAATAGGCCCACCATGCGCAAGTTTATTGCGATTGTCGGCGACGTGCTCGTTTACCATACACCGTAAAATGTCTTCAAACTCTTTAATACTGCTTTTTGTGTTAACGACGATTGCCTCACATAGCGGCCAATTATGTTGAGCTGATTTAATTTTACCTTTGTCACTCTTTTCTGCGCTTTGCAGATCCTTATCCTTAAACGCATAGATTACCTCTACAGCTCCAAGTGTCATATTCTCCCGAGGAACGTCAAATCCTTTTTGCCCAACATCTGCATAGTAGTCTTTGGAACTGGGATAATAATCATGGATGCGTCGCTTGATTTCCGCTTCCAGTGCTCGGCAAAACTGAACTGCAGGCGCAGCCCAGTCATTGAGCATTGTCTGTTTGTATTCATCCCAAACGTATGCTCCACTGAGCAAAATATTGCGCGTCTCTTCTGCCAGGCAACGAGAATGGCTCTTCCAATATTCGCCAAATACCCACTCCTCAAAATAGGCTTCAATAGTAGCGGTATTGCCACGCAGCTTTACATATTGCTCTACAGTACGGCCCACACCGAGAAAGATGTGATTGCGTAGCTGCTCTGCTTTCTCTTCTTCCCCGTTTTTTTCTGCCTGCTTCAATGTTTCATCGGCCCGGTTGCGGATGTCGCTGCTTTGTTGGTTCATAGCATCACGCGTGGAGGCTCGAACGACAAATGGAGGTATTTTTGCCTGCCCGTAGATGTGGCAAATGCGAGGATCTTTTAAGCAATGTACTGTATCGTTGACCAGGTCAAAGACTCCCTCGCCAATATGAGGTTTGGGGCAAAGCATAGTATAGGAAGCCGGGCGAGAACGTCCGTCATTGATGGTGTCCCCGTCGAGGATGATCCCATGACATGCCGGCTCGGAACGCTCTGGCAGCACTTCTTTGCTGGTGACATCATTCAGTAGCGCTTTGAGCCTGTCTTGTAGTACCTTGATGTCCATTCCTGGTACAAGCTTGCAAAGGCGAATGGAAGGATCTTTCAGGTTATAACTCATACCTTCGGTGTATACTGAAGTGTCACGGGACGCTCTCGTATACGGTTCTCCCTGTGCTGGTTCAGGGAGCGTGGATGCAAACAGTACAGCGTGTCGTGTTCCCTGCAAGCGCATCTCGCCCAGCAACTTTTGTAGTGTGGTTGTGTGGCCGTTGTT
>WNFX01002947.1_pt1 | contig 44470 bp, 40 predicted proteins | sample 5400111 | NCBI WGS metagenome assembly WNFX01 (sample SAMN13153363, study PRJNA577476) | soil metagenome | isolation source: 40 cm soil or saprolite under grassland replicate 1 | place: USA:California | collected 2016-06-15
TCGATCCGGCGCACCGCAACCTTCCCCCGGCCGCACTGCTGAGCTTGCGTCCCGATGGAAATCCGAACGTGGCCGCCGTCCTACGCTCCGTCATGGCGCAACCTAGGCAGCTGCCGGATCTGATGCGGCTTGCGGTCGATGCCACGATTGCCCGCGCTGCGCTGCGTCGCGGACGCGCGCTGCTCGGCCCGGCCCTCGCCTTTCCGGATTTCCGCGAGCTTGAAATGGATTTCGCGCCGGCGCCGGCCCTCAGCTGAGCGTGTGCTGCCGGCCGCGGGTCCGAACCCGGCTTCTTACCGCCATCGGCAGACCCCCTTGCGGCCGCAGAGTCACCCGATGCACCGGCCAAACCGCGTGGCCGGGGGGCACTCGAAGCTCGAAGTTCCGGGTGACACTCGCCACCACGATCGTAGCCTCCTGCAACGCGAATGCCGACCCGATGCATCCACGCGGCCCGGCGCCAAACGGCAGATAGGCGTACCGGTCGATCCGGTCGCGGGCCCCGTTGAGAAAGCGGTCGGGATCGAAAATGTCGGGCCGATCCCACAGCAGGCGATGACGGTGCAGCACGTAGGGTGCAATCACCACCATCGCGCCACGTCGGATCCGTTGACCAGCGAGCTCATCCGGCCCAATCGCCGCCCGACTGATGGCGACGAGCGGCGGATACAGCCGGATCGCCTCTTCGACCACGGCCCGCGTCTCGACCAGCCGCTCAGCAAGGGCATCGGCGGATCCACCCATCTCACGTTCCGCCTCCGCCGCCACCCGTTCACGCCATTGCGGCGACTGCGACAGCAGGAACAGCGACCAGGTGATGGCGTTCGCCGTGGTCTCATGACCGGCGGCGATGAACGTGATGACATTGGCCCGCACTTCCGCCTCGCTCAGGCCGTGTCCGGTCTCCGGATCCTGGGCTTCCAGCAGCAGCGTGAGGATGTCGCGCGGCATCGCGGAGGGATCCTCGGCGAGGCGCGATCGTCGCGTGGCGATAATGGCATCGACGGCGGCGTCGAAGAATCGCAGCGCCGGCCGGACCCGCCATCGTCCAAGCCGCGGCACGAAATCCGGCAACCCCAGCACGTCGAACGGATCGATGCGCCCGATCGTATCGAAATAGGTCCTCATGGCCGTGCGCACGTCCTCGGGATCGCCGCCGAGGCCGTCCGAGAAGATGGTGCGCTCGAGCACATCGAGGGTCACTTGCGTGACCTCCGCCGCGATATCGAGGACGCAGCCCTCTCCGCGGCGTCGCCAGCGGTCAACCAGCGCATCGGCGGCGCGTGCCATCGCGGGGGCGAAACTCATTACGCACCGCTTGGCGAAGAGCGGGGCCAGGGTGCGGCGCTGGATGCGCCATTGCTCGGCTTCGGCGGTCAGCAGGCCATCGCGCAACACCGCGGAAAGCATGCGCCGTTGCAGCGAGTCCTTGCGATAATTGCCGACGTTCTCGAGCAGCACGCGGCGGATCGAGGCGGGGTCGCTGACCACCGCGACCTCTCCGATCAGGAGACCGCCGGTCACGATCGGCTGCTCGAAGTGCGCCCGGGTCCAGGTCTCGAGCGGGTTGTTTCTGAGCGCTTTGAGCAGTGCGATTGGCCCCAGCGGCTCGGCCCTCGGCACCGGCGCGGGTGGACGCAAGCTTGCGCGAGTATCGAGGGTGAGCAGGCTCATCTTGCCGAATGCGAAACCGCGATCCCGGGGCGACAGTCGGGGGGAACGAGAGGCCAAGCGGAAGGTTCCCTTCCGCAAGGTAAAATGTAACCACCCACAAAAGCAAAGCAAGCCCTCGGCATTCCGGCCGATGGCAACAAAGTTAACGTTGCAATGGGATTCCGCGCGCCGAGGCAGCGTGCGGGGCTGTCCGCCTTATTCTGCCGCCTCGGAGTGCCGGGCCCGGGATTGATGTTCCCGGATCTCGTGCAGCTTGAGCTCCACGTGGCGCGAGAACACGAATTGGGCCGGGCGCTGGCGGTCGAGCGAAATTTCCGGCGCCATCGGACCCTCGGTGCGTACCCCGCGCAGGGCAACTTGCAGGGCTTTCACCGGATGGGCGATCGCGTCCTGAACGGCGGTGGCTTCATAACCGCTGTGGACCATGCAATTGGCGCATTTCGCATAGTTTCCGGTGCCGTAGGAATCCCAATCCGTTTCCTCCATCAGCTCGCGGAAGGTCTTGGCATAACCCTCGCCGAGCAGATAGCAGGGGCGCTGCCACCCGAACACGGTACGGGTAGGATTGCCCCAGGGCGTGCAATGGTACTCCTGATTCCCCGCCAGGAAGTCGAGGAACAGACCGGACTGGCTGAACGACCAGGCTTTGCCGGCGCGGCCGCGACGGAAGATGTCGCGGAACAGCTGCTTGGTCTTCTCGCGATGGAGAAAATGCTGCTGATCCGGCGCTCGCTCGTAGGCGTAACCGGGTGAAACGGTGATGGCATCGATCCCGAGGTCGCCCGCCTTGTCGAAGAACGACGCCACCTGCTCGGGATCCACGTTGTTGAACAAGGTGCAGTTGATGTTGACGCGAAAGCCGCGCTGTTTGGCGGCGCGGATCGCGGCGACCGCGCGATCGTAGACGCCGGTCTGGCACACCGACCGATCGTGCATCTGCTCATCGCCGTCGAGGTGCACCGACCAGACGAAGAACGGGCTCGGCTGGTACTGGTCGAGCTTCTTCTGCATCAACAGCGCGTTGGTGCACAGATAGACGAACTTGCGCCTCGCAAGAATGCCCTTGACGATCTCGGCGAGCTCGCGGTGCAGCAGCGGCTCGCCGCCGGCGATCGACACCACCGGCGCGCCGCATTCGTCGACGGCCTCGAGGCATTCGGCCACCGAGAGGCGCTGGTTCAGAATCTCGTCCGGATAGTCGATCTTGCCGCATCCCGCACAAGCGAGATTGCAGCGGAACAGCGGCTCGAGCATGAGCACCAGTGGATAGCGCTTGCGCCCCGTCAGATGCTGACGAAGCACGTAAGCGCCGACTACGGCTTTTTGCAGAAGAGGGATCCCCAAGGCGGGCTCCTATGTTCGGTTCCGATGATAGGGTTTACGTCGGCTGCGGCGACATGCGCCGTTCGCGCGTGAGCTCCACCGGAAGGCGAAACTCGATCGTCTCCTCGCGGCCCGGCAAGGTCGAAACTTCGACCTGACCGAGCCGGCGCAATGCGGCGATGACGTCCTCGACCAGGACTTCGGGCGCGGAGGCGCCTGCCGTGATGCCTACCGTCTTGGCGTCCCGCACCCAGGCCGGATCCAGCTCGCTCCCATCCGCGATCAGGTAGCTCGGGATGCCCGCCTCGGCGCCGATCTCGCGCAGCCGGTTGGAATTGGAACTATTCTTCGCGCCCACGACCAGGATCACGTCGACCAGCTTGCTGAGCTCGCGAACCGCCGTTTGCCGGTTCTGCGTGGCGTAGCAAATGTCTCTGGTATCCGGACCGATGATATCCGTGAATTTCCGCTCGAGCGCCGCGATGATTTCGCGGGTGTCGTCGACGCTGAGCGTCGTCTGCGTCACATAGGCGACCGGCGCATCGACCGGCAGCTCGAGCATCTCCACGTCGTTCTCGGTCTGCACCAGGAACACCGGACCAGCAATCTGGCCCATGGTTCCCTCCACCTCGGGATGCCCGGCGTGGCCGATCAAGATCAAGGTGCGGCCTTGAGCGACGTAGCGCTTGCCTTGGTTGTGGACCTTGGTCACCAGCGGGCAGGTCGCGTCGAGCACCGGGATGTTGCGTGCGGCGGCCTCTTGCTCGACCGCCTTTGCGACGCCATGGGCGCTGAAGATCGTCACCGCATTGGGCGGCACCTCGGAAAGGTTCTCGACGAAGCGCGCGCCCTTGGCCTTCAGGCTCTCGACCACATGGCGGTTGTGGACGATCTCGTGGCGCACGTAGACCGGCGGACCGTATTTCTCCAGCGCGCGCTCGACGATCTCGATCGCGCGCACGACGCCGGCGCAAAAACCTCGGGGTTGGGCGAGAATGACCTGCATGTTCGGCTCATCGGGGCGGGCGAGAAACCGGTCCGCGACCATCGGCCGCGCCAAGAGTCCTCGCCGGAAACATCCGCATCAACCCGATCTTTCTCCCTTCGCAACATCGATAAGCGAAATGCCGCAACGACGGCGCGGCATACAGGTATTCCCCGGCTCAGGCAACCTTGCCGCCGCCCGCGAGCAGCTTCGCCTCGCTCGGCGCCAAACTCTTGCCCAGCGCCGTCATGACCTTGGCGGTGATGCCCGCGGCATCGAGCCCGGCCTGGGCGTACATGCGCTCGGGCTTGTCGTGATCGACGAAGACATCGGGCAGCACCATGGTGCGCACCTTGATGCCGCGATCAAGAACCCCCTGCTCAGCCAGAAGCTGGAGAACGTGGCTGCCGAACCCCCCGATGGCGGCTTCCTCGGTCGTCACGAGCACCTCGTGCTCGCGCGCAAGCCGCAGGATCAGCTGGCAATCGAGCGGCTTGGCGAAACGCGCGTCGGCGACGGTCGTCGACAGACCGTGTGCCGCCAGCATGTCGGCGGCTTTCAAGCATTCCGCGAGCCGGGTGCCGAGCGAGAGCAGAGCCACCGTGCCCCCTTCCCGCAGAATGCGGCCCCTGCCGATCTCGAGCGGCGTTCCCTCTTCGGGCATCTCGACGCCGACCCCTTCGCCGCGCGGATAGCGCAGCGCCGAAGGACGATCGTCGATCCCCGCGGCGGTCGCGACCATGTGCATGAGCTCGGCTTCATCCGCCGCTGCCATGATCACGAAGCCGGGCAGGCAGCCCAAATAGGCGAGATCGAACGAGCCCGCGTGGGTCGGACCATCGGCGCCGACGAGACCGGCGCGGTCCATGGCAAAGCGGACCGGCAGCCGCTGGATCGCCACGTCGTGGACGACCTGGTCATAGGCTCGCTGCAGGAACGTGGAGTAGATGGTTGCAAACGGCTTGAAACCTTCTGCCGCCAGCCCCGCCGCAAAGGTCACGGCGTGCTGCTCGGCGATGCCGACATCGAACGTACGCTCGGGAAACTCCTTGCCGAACAGATCGAGCCCGGTGCCCGACGGCATCGCCGCGGTGATGGCGACGATGCGGGAGTCCTTGCGCGCCTCCTTGATCAGGCTCTGAGCGTACACTTTGGTGTATTGCGGCGCATTGGTCTTGGTCTTGGCCTGCGCGCCGGTGGCGATGTCGAACTTGACGACGCCATGGTACTTATCGGCGGAAGTCTCGGCCGGCGGATAGCCTTTGCCTTTCTGAGTCACGACGTGCAGCAGAATCGGCCCGGTCTCGGCATCGCGCACGTTCTTCAAGACCGGCAGAAGGTGATCGAGATTGTGCCCGTCGATCGGGCCGACGTAATAGAAGCCGAGCTCTTCGAACAGCGTGCCGCCGGTCACGAACCCGCGTGCGAGCTCCTCGATCTGCATGGCCTTCTCGTTGAGAATTTTGGGCAGGCCCTTGGCGAGCTGCTTGCCGATCTCACGCAGCGACAGATAGGTGCGTCCCGAGATCAGCCTCGCCAGATACGCCGACATCGCGCCGACCGGCGGCGCAATGGACATGTCATTGTCATTGAGCACGACGATGAGCCGCGAGTTCATGGCGCCGGCGTTGTTCATCGCCTCGTACGCCATGCCTGCCGACATCGCGCCGTCCCCGATGACGCAAACGACATTGTGGGTCTTGCCTTCGAGATCCCGCGCCACCGCCATGCCCAGACCTGCCGAGATCGAGGTGGAGGAATGCGCGGCGCCGAAGGCGTCGTACTCGCTTTCCACGCGCTTGGTGAACCCGGAAAGGCCGCCGCCCTGGCGCAGCGTGCGGATGCGGTCACGTCGCCCGGTCAGGATCTTATGGGGATAGGCTTGATGACCGACGTCCCAGATCAATTTGTCGCGGGGTGTGTCGAACACGTAATGCAAGGCCACGGTGAGTTCGACAACTCCCAGGCCCGCTCCCAAATGCCCGCCGGTGACCGAGACGGCGCTGATCGTCTCCGCTCGCAGCTCATCGGCAAGCTCCCGCAGCTCGTTCTCCTTGAGCCGCCGCAGATCGGCGGGATCATGGATCGCGTCGAGCAACTTGGTTTCCGCTGTCATGGCGTTGGGCTGATCCTGACGAACAAAGAGGGCGTCATGGTGCAATTTCCGAACTCAAGGAAGGGTTCCGGAGATGTTCCCAAAAACGGCTCCGCGAAGGCATAAGGCATGTGGACGCTGGCGGATGAAGAACCTCAAGCAAATCCCCGGAACTGCCATGAATTGCCGGAGCCTCGTGCCCGGATTTTACCTCTTCGGCGGCATCCCGCACCAGGGACATTGCCCCGTTCATCTTGACGATATTGCCCACCCCCCAGTTCTAGCTATACCTACATGTATACACAATGGCCGGCAATTCAAAGGTCCGCGCGGCGGATGCTGCCGCCCGGGCCGATGCGGTCTGCGGCTCGAACCGAATGTTCACCATCTTTCCCGTCGGGCTTTGAACCCGCCCGAGTGTTCCGGGCTGCAACAAGGGACGCCCAGGAAAACAACCACGGGGCAATGCGAGAGCAAGATCGATGCCAATGAGCGATGCCGCGGTGATCATCGGCGCGGGACAAGGCGCGGCGCAGGTCGCCATCAGCCTGCGCCAGGGCAGGTTCCGAGCTCCGGTGGTGATCATCGGCGCAGAGCCGTATCTGCCCTATCAGCGACCGCCGTTGTCGAAAAAATTCTTGAGCGCACCGCAAGCGGCCGAAAGTCTGTTTCTGCGTCCGCACGCGTTCTGGCGCGACCAAGAGGTGACGCTGCAATTGGGAACGGCAGTCGGAGCGGTGGACCGGGGACGCCGCTGCGTCACGCTGACGGACGGGCGGGAGCTTGCTTATGCAAGCTTGGTGTTCGCAACAGGTACGTTCGCCCGCGCGCTGCCCATCCCGGGCGTGGATCGCCACGGCGTGCATTCATTGCGCAGCATCGAAGATGTGCGCCGGCTGCGGACCGAACTCGATTCGGCGCGCCGCGTGGTGATCATAGGCGGCGGCTACATCGGGCTGGAGGTCGCCGCGGTCATGCGAAGCGAAGGCCGCGACGTCACGGTCGTGGAAGCCGAGGAGCGCGTCTTGAAGCGGGTCACCGGCAAGACGATGTCGGGGTTCTTCGACGCCTTCCACCGTGACAAGGGCGTCGATATCCGGCTGAACATTCGCGCCGCGGGCATCGCCGGCGACGAGCGCGTTCGATCGGTGCGAACCTCGCAGGCGGAAGAACTGCCGGCCGACGTCGTCCTCATCGCCGCGGGGGCGTGTGCCAACGACGAACTCGCCGCCGCCGCCGGGATCCACTGCCGAGACGGCATTCTCGTGGACGAAACGGCGCGGACCGACAGTCCCGGAATCTACGCGGTCGGCGACTGCACGCGATTCCCGAGCCGGCGTTATGCGCGACGGCTTCGCCTGGAAAGCGTGCAGAACGCCATCGATCAGGCGAAGGTCGCGGCGGCTTCGATCCTCGGACGGGCGGAGACCTATGATCCGGTGCCGTGGTTCTGGTCGGATCAATACGATCTGAAGCTGCAGATCGCCGGCCTCGCCGACGATCATGATTCCGAACAGCTGATCGGCGATGTCGCGGCGCCGCGTTTCTCGGTCGAATACCGCAAATCAGGCCGCCTGATTGCGGTGGACGCAGTCAACGATGGACGCGCCCACATGATGGCGCGCCGCCGCATCGCGCAAGAAACGGCAGCCGAGATGGCAATCGGAACATGAGCTTCGGGCGGCGAAGTGTCGCCCGAACGCGCAGCGAGCGCGGGAAGCCCGGCGGACGAGCCGGGCCTCTCCCGAACTGGTCACTTGCTGGTCACTTGCGCCGGGAAGCTCGCCGCCGCGCGCGCAGCGAAAGCCCCATCGCAAACGCCTTCTGCCGCACCGCGCCTTCCGAGCGCTTGAGCCTGCGGCCGATGATTCTCGCCGGAGTTTTTTGCCGCGCCAAGTTCTTGAGCTCGCGCTTGTCGCGCGACGACCACTCCCGTCGGGCTACCCGTCTCTTTGCTGGCATTCTCTCGATCTCCAATCGTTTGCTCATCGCGTTGTACTGCGCTTTGTGGCCGAAGTCTGACCATCAAGCGCGTCGCAACAACAATCGCAAAGCCGTGAAGGTTTGGTAATCGCCTGCCCCGATCCAACCAACAACAGGCGCCTACCTGCGCGCACACGTCGCTCTCGGTGAACCGGCGCGTATGCTATCGGCGCTGTTGAACCGCCAATCGCGCGATCATCGCCGAATATTCCCCGGTTAATCATAGCTCGTGACCATCCGCCCCTCGATCGGATACGCGGGATCGTTATAGCCGGGCGTCGAGGGGTGTCCGGACACAACCAGACGGTCCACGAGCGCTTCGTCCTCGCCGCTGAAGCGATATTCGAGCGCCGCGACGTACTCGTCCCACTGCCGTTCGGTGCGCGGACCGGCAATGGTCCCGGTAACCAACCGATTGTTCAGCACCCAGGCCACCGCGAATTGCGCCGCGGTGATGCCGCGGGACTGCGCGTGCTGCTTGATCTCCTGGGCGAGGCGCAGCGATTCGGGCCGCCATTCGGTCTGCATCATCCGGGGGTCGCGGCGGCCGGCGCGGGTGTCGGCGGGCGGCGGCGCATCCGGCCCGTACTTGCCGGTGAGCACGCCGCGCGCCAACGGGCTGTAGCCGATCACGCCCAAGCCGTAATGGGCGCACGCCGGCAGATGCTCGGTTTCCGGCATGCGGTTCATGGCGTTGTAATACGGCTGGCTGACGATCGGGCGATCGATCCCGAGACGATCGCACAGGCCGCAGATCTCGGCCACGCGCCAAGCCCGGTAGTTCGAAACGCCGAAATAGCGGATCTTACCGAGGCGAACGAGGTCGCCCATGGCGCGCGCCGTCTCCTCGAGCGGTGTGTCGTGATCCTCCTTGTGCAGATAGTAGATGTCCAGGTAATCGGTGCCGAGCCGTTTCAGGCTCGCATCGGCCGCCTGCATCACCCATTTGCGCGAAAGGCCGCGCTCGTTCACCCCCTCGCCCATCGGGTTGGCGAGCTTGGTCGCCAAGACCCACTTGTCCCGCTCCGCGGCGATGCCTCGACCGGTGATCTCCTCGGAACGGCCTTGGTTATAGGCATCGGCCGTGTCGATGAAATTCACGCCGGCATCGCGGGCGCGAGCGATGATCCGCACCGATGTCGGCTCGTCGGTCGGCCCGCCGAACATCATGGTGCCGAGGCAGAGCGGCGATACCTTCAGTCCGCTCCGGCCGAGCTTGCGATATTCCAAGTTCGCCTCCGCCCGATCTATTCCAGCATCACGGTCTCGAACTCGGCCGGCAGAATGATCTCCAGCACTTCGCAATCGTCGGAATATTCCAGCACGGTGTGCTTGATGCGGGGCGGCTGAATCCAGCAAGCGCCGGTCCGCAACAGGACCTCGCCTTGCCCTTCGAACTCCGATCGCAGCCAGCCTTTCAGCACGTAGACCATCTGGAAGTCCACGTCGTGATAATGCCGTTTGGCGACCTCCTCGGGCCGAGACGGCGGCACGAACCGGATCACGTGCGCCTGCACCATGCCATCGGTCGCCTTGCTGATGCCGAGATCGCGGTACTTGGCGTAATTGCGCAGGCCGGTCCGGAAATCCCGCTCGTCGTGGTGGCTGACGGTGAATTTCTGCCGCGGCGCTCGTCTCGACTTGGTTCGCGCGGCGGGTTTCCGCCTGGGCGCGCTCTTGGCTACCGGTTTCCGCGGCTTGGATGCAGCCGATTTCCGCGGCTTGGACTTGGTGTTCTTCGCCATGATTGCCTCCATTCCAACCGGGGGGCCTGCTCCGGGATCGTCGGGCAGTTCCGCGAATTTCTCGCACTGGTGTGAAACTGCCACACCCATGGGCGCCCTTCCATGCGAAAATGACGTCGTGGGCAGGTCTCGCCGCTGGCCAGCCTTGGACCCACGGGCCCGCATCGCTCCGCACGAGCCGTCGCCATGAACAAGCAGATCTTCAGTGCTGTCTTGCTTGCAGCCGTCCCGATTGCCGCATCGGACCCCGGGACAGCTTTGGCCGCGGACGAAATCCAGGTCTACAACGCCGAGATCGCCGAGGTCGGCCAATGGACCTTCGAGCAGCATCTCAATTACATTCTGCAAGGCCGCACCCGACCGGAGTTTCCGGGCGGATTGATCCCGAATCACAGCCTCAACGGCACTCCGGAACTGGCTTACGGCGTCACCGAGGGGTGGGAACTTGGCTTTTATGCGCCGTTTGCCGTCGATAGCCGCGGCCAATTCCTGTCCGACGGCGTCAAGGTGCGGACTCTCTTCGTGACCCCGCATGCGAGCCAACGCAATTTCTTCTACGGCGTGAACCTGGAGCTCAGCTATTCGACGCCGGAATTCTCGCAAACCAGATTCGGCATCGAGGTACGGCCGATCGTGGGGGTTCGCAATTCGGATTGGGAATTCATCGTAAATCCCATCGTCGACATAGGATTGGGCGACAAGGGCCAAGCCGAGTTTGCGCCGGCGGCCCGGCTCGCCCGCAAGCTGGGCGAGGATTTCTTCGTCGGCCTCGAACACTACAGCGAGCTCGGAGAGATCGGGCATTTCCTGCCGCTGCGGGAGCAGCAGCACACGCTGTTCGCGGTCACGGACTTCAAGCTCGGCAAGTTCGATATCAATCTCGGCATCGGCTGCGGTCTCACGCCGGGATCGGACCGGCTCGTCGCCAAGACCATCATCGGCTACGCCTTCCCGGTTCCGGGCAAAAATGACGGTGCCGGCGATCGAATGCCGAACCGCCCGCCAACGGCAAGGCTCGCGACGCATACGTCTACGGGGAGTGCCTTCGCCCCGGACCTGTTTGCGACGCGATGAGCAGGGTAGGAAGCGGAGCAGCCAGCCAAGAGGTCGCTATAACAAAGGGATCCTCAGCACCATCGCACGCGCACTCCGGGCGACCGATTTCGGCCGAGCCGGAAACATTCCCGTGCTGATGCCGGCCAAAGACGCGGGCGGTCGCAGCGGCGGGTGTCATTGCATCCGGGGTTCCGCAGCCATGATCATCGTGGCAATCGCAGGAAGTCGGCAAATGCTTTGAGCGTCGTCTCGGAGACGTAGTGCTCGATGCCCTCCGCGTCGGCCTCGGCGGCTTCAACGGGCACGCCCAATGCCAGCAGCACATCTGGACATCGGCCGCGGTCTCACGCCGGGATCGGACCGGCTGGTCGCCGAGACCATCATCGGCTCGCGTTCCCCGGGCAAAGATGACGGCGCTTACGATCGAATGCCGAACGACCCGCCACCGGGGAGGCCCGCCATGCACATGTTTGTCGAGAGTGTTTTCGCCCCGGACCTGTTTGCGATGCGATGAGCAGGGTAGAATCCGGATTGGCCAATCAAGAGACCGCCGTGAAGAAGCTCAGCATCGGGATCATCGTGCTAGCCCTGCTTGGGGCCAGCCCCGCAGACGCCGGGGACGCGGCGATGCCGACCACGGCGCCCGCCGTGCCGGCCTATGACTGGACCGGCGCCTATGTCGGCTTTCATTTCGGCTACGGCGGTGGAAGCCTGGGTTCCGGCACCCACCCCATCCTCGATAAGGGCGTGATTTTTCCCCCTACGATTACCGGGCTGGTGGGTGGCTATCAGGCCGGTTGGAATGTCCAGCTCTCCAATCGCCTCGTGCTCGGCGTCGAAGCGGATGTCACATTCACCAGTCCGATCGATCGGGGCGCGACCGACTTGGCCGCCCCGTTCAATACGAAGCTCGATTATATCGGAACGGCGCGAGCGCGCGTTGGCTATGCGTTCGGCACCCTGTTTCCGTACCTGACGGGAGGTCTTGCCTGGGGCGAGACCACGATCGATATCAACAACAACGGCAGCGTGATAGGCTCGAAATCTTCCGCGCATGCCGGCTGGACCATCGGGCTTGGCGTGGCGTTTCCGGTCGCCGGTAGATGGACCGGAAAGATCGAATACAATTACGTCGACCTCGCCCCGGCGGGGTTCGCTTTTCCCGGCCAGACGGTCGATCCCAAGGTACACCTCGTCAAGATCGGCTTGAACTATAGAATTTGGGACGCACCGCCGTGGCCTTCGCCGGGCTTCACTCCCCTGGGGCGGACATCGGTCCCGGAATCGAACGACTTCAACGTCCACGGACAAACCACGTTCATCGAGCAGGCCTACCCCCGCTTCCATTCGCCCTATCAGGGGCAGAACAGCCTTCCCGGCGGCGGCGAGGGTCGCGAGACCTGGACCAGCACGGCATTCCTCGGATGGCGGCTCTGGGACGGCGGGGAATTCTATTTCAATCCGGAGCTCGATCAGGGTTTTGGCATCGGCGGAACCCTGGGTTTGGCCGGCTTCCCCAACGGCGAAGGCCAGAAAGCCGGGAATGCGTTCCCGAAATTTCACGCGCAACGTTATTTTTTCCGGCAAACAATTGGTCTGGGCGGCGAGCAGGAGACGGTCGAGGACGGTCCCAATCAACTGCCGGGCAAGCGCGACATCGACCGCGTCACGCTAACGGTCGGCCGGATTGCGGTTGGCGACATTTTCGATGCCAATGCCTATGCGCACGATCCGCGCGCGGATTTCCTGAATGCGGCGCTGTGGGAATCCGCCGCCTACGATTTTCCCGCGGACCTGCCGGGCTTCACCCGCGGCGCGGTGGTCGAGCTCAACCGCAAGGACTGGGCGCTGCGAGCCGGTATCTTCCAGGTCCCGGAGGAACCCGGCAGCGACGTTCTCGTGTTCAAGACCGGCGGCGCGATCGTCGAGCTCGAGAAGCGCTACAAAATCTTCGATCAAGCCGGCAAGCTCCGGCTCGGTGCGTTCGCCAACCGCGGCCGCACCGGCAACTATAACGAGGCGCTGGCGATCGTCGCAGCCGATCCGACCCTCGATATAAACAGCGCCATGTTGGGTACGCGGGCACAGCGTTGGAAATACGGCTTCTATGCAAAGTTGGCGCAGGCGATCGACAAAGAGGTCGGCGTGTTCGCCCGGGCGAGCTGGAACGACGGTCGAAACGAAATCCTGTCGTTCACCGATGTCGATTGGAGTCTTTCGGGTGGGGTTGCGATCAAGGGAAACCGCTGGGGACGATCGGACGATACGCTCGGGTTCGGGACCGCCATCAATGGGCTATCAAACGCGCACCGCGCGTTCCTCGCGGCCGGCGGCCTCGGCCTGCTCATTGGCGACGGCAAGCTCAATTACCGCGAAGAAAAAATTTTGGAGACCTATTATGCCTACAAGATCGACAAATCGACGACGCTCACCTTCGATTATCAGTTCTTCGTCGACCCCGCGCACAACGCCGACCGCGGCCCGGTTTCGGTTTTCGCCACCCGGTTGCACGCGGAATTCTGATGCCGCCACAAACAATTGAATCGTCGTCCCCGCGAAAGCGGGGACCCATGGCCAGAGATCGCGCAACATTGCAAACTCGGCGGTCATGGATCCCGGCTCGCGGCCGCTGCGCGGCCCCGGCCGGGACGACAAGCGGTAGGCTCTCGGCCTCATTTACAGACCTGCTGCCCGTTGATGATCTGGCACTTCTGCTGGTGCGGTTGCGGCGGCGGAGTTGCCGATCGCTGCGGCGGCGGCGCTGCTGGAGATGCCGATCGCTGCTGCGGCGGTGGCGGCGGGGACACCGATCGCTGCGGGGGCGGGGGCGGCGGGGATGCCGAGCGCTGGGGCGGCGGCGGTGGTTGATGGACGACCGTAATTTGCGGCGGCGGCGATGGCGGGCGCGGTCCCGCGGGTTTGGGCGGCGGCCCCTGATTGACCACGGCGTTCGACTGCGGATGCGGTGTTGGCGGCGGCTGCCGGGTAGTCGCGTTCGACTGCGGATGGGGCGGCGGCTGATTTCGCTGCAGATTGGGCGGCGGCTGGTTCGGGGGAGCGCGCGTCGCCAGCGGTTTGGACGAAGGGCCCTGTGGACCGACATTGGCCGGCCCGGTCTGTGGCCGCACCCTGGGCGGCGGCTGATTGGCGCCGGGCGGCTGGTTGCCGCTCGGCGTCTGGGTCGCCGTCTTCGGCTTGGGCGTTGATCCCGGCCCACCGAGGTTCGCCGGACCGGTCGGCTGACCGGGCTTGGGTCCGGTTTGCAGGTTCCGGCTCGGCGGCTTGAGGTTGCCCGGTCCTGTGCCCGGCGTCCGCGAGGAGATCGCCGGCGAGGGCTTGCCCGGCCCTAGCTGGCCGCCCTGGACGCCGGGGCCGCCGGGGCCGCCGGGCCCCGCAGGGCCGCTCGGCGTCAGATTGGCGCGCTTGAGCGCATTGGGGGCGTCGGGTCCGAGATTCGGCCGCTCGCCGGGCCGGAAGGGCGTGGGCGGCGGGATGTTGGCCGCCGGCTGGATGAGCTTGGGCTGCGGCTTGATGACCTCGTGCACGGGCGCTCCCCTGCCAGGCCCGCCGACGACAGCCCCCGTGACCCCGACGGTGCCGTTCACGACACGCGGCTCAACCGAGACGGTCTGAATGGGCCGTCCGACCTTGGCGGCCACGAACGAGGGCGGCACGCCGGGGTTGGCGCAGATCACCCGGTTGTTCTCTCGAATGATCACCGTCTGATTGATGATCACGGTCTGACGCACATAAAGGATCGCCTGCGGGGCCGGCAGGATGACCACCACCAGCGCGGGCGCGATGATGTCCGGAGCCCGGACGAACAGCCAAAAATCCGGCTCGTCCTGCACCGAAACATAGATCTCCTCGGGCGGCATCGGCGCCCAGCCGATGGTTTCCTCGCCTCGGCGCCAGGTGACCCAGGCCGGACTCCATTCCGTTCCGGGCACCCAGACCCAGCCGAGCCCGAGATCGCGATCGAACATCCAGCGCCCGTAGTGATAGGCAATCCAGCCCCATTCCTCGTCGGCGACCCAGTACCAGCCCCACTCATCGGTGTAGACCCAGTGACCGGAGCGGTAGGGCCGCCAATCGACCGGCATGTCCGCCGGGACCCACACCGCGCCCCAGCGCGGATGCTCGATCCAGCGGCCGTAAGCGCCGAGCGTTTCGCGGAATTCGCCCATCATCTCCTGGGCCTGGACCGGCCGCAGCGATGCGTCGGCGAAAAGCCCGCTCAATCCGAACAGCGCGATGGCCGCGGCAGCCAGCAGGCGCGCGACGCCGCCGCGGATTTGGAATCCGAACATGTTCCCCTCCGAGGGTCGGGCGGACACCAGCAGATGATTCCGCCGGAGTCCAGTTCAGCCGGCGTGACGACTGCCGGCCGATGATGACGCGATCATGGCCGGCGGTATCTGAATGCGATCTGATGGCGCAATTCATCGAGCGTTTAGCTCCGTGACTTGATTTCGCCATCCTTGCGCGAAGCCGAATGGCTCGTGCGGTCACGGCCCCGGGCAGACAGCCGGACCGATCGCTGGAACTGCAGCCTGGAAACCGGTGCTATATCCCGACGGACGCGAGTGCCGGAAGCCGCTTCATCGCCATCGCCACCGGCTGCCGCCGCGCCGATTGATCAGCCAAAGGATCAGCAGAAGCACCACCGCGCCGATCGTGGCGGAGATGATCGCGGCGACGATGCCCCGTCCGAGATGAATACCCAATTTCGGCAGCAGCCAAGCGCCGATGAAGGCGCCAATGATTCCAATGCAGATGTCGGCCACGAGACCGAAGCCCGTACCCCGCACGATCTGCCCGGCCAGCCAGCCTGCGATAAGGCCGACAATCAGAATGACCAGAAGACTTTCCCCCGACATGGCCTTCTCCCATCGTTTGCCGCTAAAGCCAGTCCAGCCTAGCGCTCCGCAGTGTTGCTGTCACTCAGGCGAGATCCCGCATCCATCGCTTCAGTCGCCGACTTCCCCCGCGACGGGCCGTTCCGGAGGCTCGCCCGATCCGACGACGCGGAACGGGGCTAGCGCGAGCCGGGGAGGCGAGCCAAGGGTTCGTGAGAATGACCGATGTTCGGAGCGGCGGATTGCGTCAGTGCACTCAAGGCCAACATCAGGCCCAGCGCGGCAGCCAATGGAGCCCGAACACTTTGCTATAGTGGGAATGGTCCATCGCACCGTCCTCCTTGTCCTCGAGCAGGATGAACGCGGCAAATTGCGAAACGCTTAATCGCCGCCCGGCCGTCCCTGCGCGAATTGCCCTAGCGCGGCCCATGGCCGGCGGGCCCACAGCCCATTTTGCCCTTCCCTCCGATAGGTAGGGGGGGTATTGTATGGCATGAGCCATACGATCCGCGAGAAGACCAAGCTCCTGAACCGGGTGCGCCGTATCCGCGGCCAGGTGGAGGCCGTCGAGCGCGCCCTCGAGCAGGAGCTGGGCTGCGCCGATGTCCTGCACCTGGTTGCGGCGGTGCGCGGCGCCATCAACGGCCTGATGGCGGAAGTGATGGAGGACCATATCCGCCTCCACGTCGTCGATCCGGCGCGCGAGCGCAACTCCGAACGCGCCGAGAGCGCCCAGGAGCTGATCGAGGTCGTTCACGCCTACCTGAAATAGCCGGCCGGAGAGTAACGATGGCAGTCCGGGACGAGCATGGAAATCCCCACAGCCTGGCGGGCGAGGCGCATTTGCGCAGCGCGGCTGCGGCGGCCGGGGAGCAGGAACCCGACGACGAGCATGACCATGCACATGCCTTCGCGTGGATCGAGGCAGCACGCATCGGGCTCGTCGCTTTGGCCGCGGCGGCCGTGTGGTTCCGGGTCTGGGAGCCGATCCCGAGCGTGAGCTTGATCGGCGTCATCGGCCTGCTGGTCGGCGGCTGGCCGATCTTCAAGGAGGCGCTGGAGAACCTCATCGCCCGCCTCGATCAGTCGCGCATCACCGGCGAATCGATGCCGGTGGAAAAAACTGCGGGCTCTGCGGTCTATGCGGGCTCGATCAACCAGTCCGGAGCGATCGAGATCCGCGCCGAACGGCTCGGCCGCGACACCAGCTTCGGGAAGATCATCGAGGCGGTGGAGCGTGCCGAGAAGTCGCGCGCGCCGGTGCAACGCCTGGCCGACCGCATGGCGGGCTATCTCGTGTATTTTGCGCTCGGCGCCGCCGCGCTCACGTATCTGCTCACGCGCGACATGCGTTCGACCATTTCCGTGGTGATCGTGGCCGGCGCCTGCGGCATCGCGGCGGGAACGCCCCTGGCGATCCTCGGCGCCATCGGTCGTGCGGCGCGCCTCGGCGCCATCATCAAAGGCGGGCTTTATCTGGAGATCTTGGGCCGCGTGGATACCGTCGTGCTCGACAAGACCGGCACGCTGACCTACGGACGGCCGGAGGTGCAACAGGTCGTCGCGGCCGAAACCGCCACCGCGGAAGCCGTGCTCGACGCCGCCGCCTCGGCAGAGCTGCGATCCGAGCATCCGCTCGGCCGGGCGATCGTTGCCTACGCTCGCGCCCAGGGCCGCAGCATCCGCGAGCCTGAACGTTTCGATTATACGCCGGGCCGCGGCATCTGCGCGCTGGTAGACGGCGCGACGATCCTCGTCGGCAATCGCGCGCTGCTGATCGGGCGCGGTATCGCGGTGCCGCGGACTTTGGGGTCCCGGGAAAAAGCCGCGTCAGAGATCCTGGTCGCTCGCGATGGCCGGCTGCTGGGCGCAATCGTCGTCGCGGATAGTGTGCGGCCGGAGGCCAAGCCGGCCGTCGAGGCCCTGGCGCGGATGGGCATGCGCACCATTCTGTTGACCGGCGACACGAAGTCGGTGGCGGATGCAGTCGGCGGCAGGCTCGGTATTGCCGAAGTCCATGCCGATCTGCTGCCCGAGGACAAGCTCGCGCGGATCAAGGACCTGGTGGGTCGGGGCTGCGTGGTCGCGATGCTCGGCGACGGCATCAACGACGCCCCGGCGCTGACCGAGGCCAACGTGGGCGTCGCCATGGGCTCGGGCACCGACGTCGCGCGCGAGAGCGCGGATATCGTGCTGCTCGGCAACGACCTGGCCCGTTTCGTCGATACGGTCGCCATCGCGCGGCGTACGCGCCGCATCATCTGGCAGAACTTCACCGGGACGATCGCGGTGGACACGGTCGGGATGGTGCTTGCGGGTCTCGGCTTCCTCAATCCGCTCCTCGCTGCCTTCATCCACGTTGCATCCGAGATGGCTTTCATTCTCAACTCCGCCCGGCTGCTGCCGGCCGCGGAGCGGATAGCGGCACCGATCGCCGCCGATGCGCCGGCCGCGCCGCGGCCTGCATAGGCTGCAGACAATCATGTTTGCCACGCGGGTGATCACAGCGACGGCATCGGTTGCCGTGGCGTTCGAGATTCACCTCGACTGTCGGAAATAGATATAAGGGGACCCGCGCGGAGCCGAGGCGCCGGCCAGTCCGTCGTACTCGATTTTCAAGCGGCGTCCGAGATCGCATCCGACTGTCTCAGGGCATCGACGATCGCGTCCATCTCGTTGGGATCGACGGCGGTGCTGACCAGCCTGGCGACGATGTAGACGCTATCGTCCGGCCTCGCTGTTTCCTCGGTCGCGCTGGGCCTGGATCAGGCGTGCCCGGGCGGCCATGAGATCCTGCTGGGCGTTGAGCACGTCGATGGTCGTGCGCTGGCCGGCCGAGGCTTCCTTGCGCACGCCTTCGAGCGCTGAAGTCGACGCGGCACGCCCACCACTTGCCGGTAGGTCGCCTGATCGATGGCCAGCGCGGCGGATGAGCACGCGCGCCGGAGCGCAACGGGTGCGACGCCTGCAATCCGCATTTTTCCGCGCCGTGGGGACCGTCCGGAGCCCGCTCCCCGATTGCCGCGAACATTGCTCGGCGGGCTGGTCCCCGAGCCATCATGCCCGAGCCGATGCGGCTTCGCCATCCGCTCCGGGCCTGGTGGCAGGCCACGCCTGTGGATCGAGCGTCGGAACCGCAGCTCTTGCCGGAAACGGCTCCCCATGGCCGCGCCCCGGAGTGGCGGTTCGCTGCTGTGGTGATAATCTCGCCGCAATCGGCCGGCAGAGCCGGGCCAAGCAACGCGCATGATCGAGGCGGCGATGCGCTCGGAGCAGAGGCAACCATCGGAAACGGGCCGCGTAATCACGTTTCGGCAGCGTTCCTCGGGACCGTTGCAGAACGGCGCGTCCGGCAACGAATCTGCGGCAAAATTCGACCCGAGCGCCGTCGCGGATTTGCAAAAATATCAGCGCGCCCGGGAGGAGGAGGAGGACTATCGCCATCGAATGGTCGTCAATGGGCTCGCCTTGGCATTCTGCATCGTGCTCGCCGTCGCCGGCGTGTGGCTCGTCAACGAGATCGCCGAAATGAAACGCATCCAGGATTGCGTCCTTTCGGGACGAGCCGGCTGTATCCCTCTCGACCTACCGCCGCACCGCGGCGGTTGAAGCGAATTCCCGCGCTGCCGAGTTGCGGATTTCGCGGCGCTGAACCGGGCCCGCCGAAAGCCGTCGGCCGGGCATCCAATAACAAGCGGGGGGGCGGCGAACCGCCCCGCGCGAAAACGATTTGCTGCCTTGCCGGCGTCGGCGATCGGCAGCCTAGCGCAAGACTGAAAGCGCGACCGGCGTCACCCCGGAAAATCCCAGCTGATGGGCCGCGGCAGGGGTTACGTCGATGACCCGGCCCTGCACAAAGGGGCCCCGATCGTTGATCCGAACCACGACCGAGCGTCCGGTGCTGCGGTTCGTCACGCGGACCATCGTTCCGAATGGGAGCGATCGATGCGCGGCGGTCATGTGCGAGGGAGCGGCGGTTTCCCCATTGGCCGTCCGGCCGCCGGAGTAGACCGAGGCGAGGCCGACCTGATTTTCCCCGGCGTGCGCAGCATGTGCGGCTCCGGTCAAGCCGACCGAAAGAATAGCCGCTGCAGTTAGGTTGATGAAGCCAGTCTTCGTCATTCTCGTTCCCTTTTGTTGGACTTGGGTTTACGGTGGACGGTCAGAGGAATTACTTGGAAAATTGGCTTTTTCCGGTCGCAAATCGCTCTTTTTGCTGTCCCCGATCGCACGTTTTGCTGGCGATAGCGGGGCCATTGGCGGACGAATGCGGCGTCAATTTGGCAGCAAGATTGACCTATTGCGGCGGGGGCGCACGGATCGGGCCTGGAAGCCCGCGCCAGGTCGGCGAAAATTCGCATTAAGCCCAAGCGGGCTCAAAAAACCGAACCGTCACGGGGCAAGGATTGGTCGAGCCGACCCGCCATCGCCCCGTCCCGTCCCGTCGAACCATGTCGGTAAGCAGGCGGCGAAGCCACGACGGTGTTCATGCAGTGACAAGCGCAGGGTGCAGTTTCCCGTCCGCCGGGGGTCGCCGCCCGCGGCCGGACCGGCAGCAACGGATTTCTTTACACCGAAACTCAAGTTCGTTATCGGCAGGCGACCGCAGCCCCGAGCTTTGCAAGCTCCCATGAAGATCATCCGTGGAAAAAAGGCGCTTATCACCGGAGCCGCGTCCGGCATCGGACGCGCGATCGCCATCGCGCTTGCCGATCAAGGTGCCGACCTCTACCTGGTCGATATCGACGAAGCCGGTCTCGGGCTCACGGCCCGCGAGGTCGCGAGCCGCGGCGTCGAAGTGGTTACCGCGGTTTGCGATCTTCGGGAACCGGTCCAGATCAGTGCCGCCGTACGCGCTCTGCTCTCGCGCTGGGACCATCTCAACATCCTGATCAACAATGCCGGTGTGCTGTTTTATGGTCCGACGCACCGCATGACCGACGAGCAGTGGAATCGAGTGATGTCGGTCAATCTCGCCGCGCCCATTCAGCTGGCCCGCGAGCTGTTGCCTGCGCTCCTGAGCTCGCAAGATGCGCATCTGGTGAACATCTGCAGCATTTTCGGCCTGGTGAGTTCGCGCAACATCGCGGCCTACCAGACCAGCAAATATGGGCTGATCGGCTTCACCGAGGCGCTGCGAACCGAATACGGCGGGCGTAGGTTCGGGGTCACCGCCGTGTGTCCCGGCTTCGTCTCGACCCCGATGATGGAACGGGTAGTGACCGGCGAACCGATAGTGAATGGCCGCTCCGGCAGACCTCCCACCTCGCCCCCGGCGTGGATCATCACCAGCCCGGACAAGGTCGCCGCAAAAACCATCGCAGCCATGCGCAAGAACCGCGGACTCGTAATCGTGACCCCGGCAGCACGCTTGCTGTGGTGGCTCAAGCGGCTCTCGCCGGGCGCGGTCGATTGGGTCTCCCGCGAGGGCTGGCGCAGCAAGGGACCGGTCGAACTCGAGGCCGAGCGTCTTGTAGGTGATGAACGAGGCCCGTAGCGCGAGCGAGCGTGGCGCCGCGGCAGCCTTCGCACAATGCCCCGGAAGATGCGGGCGCGCGCAGCCGGCGTCGTTGAACTCAGCGGCGTCCTTCGCTATAGGGGCACACGCCGGTTGGGGGGCATGGGGCCTTGCTTCGCGCCGCTCGGTCCCGGGGCGTCATTCCAGGCCGGTGAACATCAAGAGCGTCGCAAATGTCCGATACATTCAATACGGTTGCGGATATCATTGCCGAAACCTGCGACATTCCGCGGGAGAAGATCAAGCCGGAAAGCCACGCCATCGACGATCTCGAAATCGACAGCCTGGATTTTCTCGACATCGCCTTTGCCGTCGACAAGGCGTTCGGCATCAAGCTGCCGCTGGAGCAATGGACGCAGGAAGTCAACGACGGCAAGGCGTCGACCGAGCAATATTTCGTCCTCAAGAATCTGTGCGCCCGCATCGACGACCTCATCGCCGCCAAGGGCGCATGAGCGCCGAATGAGGCTCGAGTATTTCCAGATGGTCGACCGCGTCGTCGAAATGTCGCTCGACGACGGCTCGATCCGCGTCGAATCCGTAGTCCCGACGGCGAGCACGGTGTTCGAGGGCCATTTTCCCGGTCATCCGCTGCTCCCGGGGGTGCTGCTCATCGAGACCATGGCGCAGGCGGCGGGGTGGATCATCCTGGCGCACCACCGGTTCGAGCGCATGCCGTTCCTCGCCGGGGTGCGGGCAGCGAAGCTCCGACGCTTCGTATCGCCCGGCGAGCGGCTGTCGGTCGACGGCCGGATCATTCACGAGGGTTCCGGGTTCGCGGTGGCGAGCTGCCAAATCAACGCCGACGGCAAGGCCGTGTGCGATGCCGAGCTCACGTTCCGTATCCTGCCGTTTCCCAATCCTGAGATCCGGGCCGACCTGGAGGCGGCGGCCGCGCGCATCGGATTCCCGCTAGAGGCGCTCAGCCATGCCGGCTGAGGCCTGGATCACCGGGATCGGCATCGTCTCCTGTCTCGGCGAAGGCCCGGAAGCACATTGGCAGGGATTGCTGCATCCGCATCCGAGCGCCGACACGAGCCGGTTCGCGCCCTACGTGATCCATCCGCTGGCGCCCATCGAATTCGACAAACAAATTCCGAAAAAAGGCGACCAGCGCCAAATGGAAGCCTGGCAGCGGATCGGAACCTATGCGGCGGGTTTGGCGCTCGACAGCGGCAAGCTGAAGGGCAATGCCGCGCTGCTTGGCAGCACCGACATGATCGTCGCCGGCGGCGGCGGCGAACGCGATGTCGAGGTGGACGCCACCATCATGACCGGGCTGCGCAAAGCTGCCGACCCCGATGCTTTCATCAATGAACGGCTGATGAGCGATCTGCGCCCTACCCTGTTCCTCGCGCAGCTCTCGAACTTGCTCGCCGGCAACATTTCCATCGTTCACGGGGTCACCGGCTCCTCGCGTACCTTCATGGGCGAGGAGGCGGCCGGAATCGATGCGGTCCGCATCGCGCTCTCGCGCATTGCCGCCGGCCAAAGCAAGCTCGCGCTGGTGGGCGGCGCGCACAATGCGGAGCGCAAGGATCTGTTGCTGCTCTACGAATTCGGCGGCTTCGTCCTCAAGAACCGGTATCAGCCGGTCTGGTCGCGCCGGTCGAACCCGGGATTTGCGCCCGCCTCGGTCGGCGCTTTTCTGGTCCTGGAAGAACGCCAACATGCCGAGGCGCGCGGCGCGGAGCCCTTTGCCCGGCTTTCACTCGTGCTTTCCGGCCGCACCGGCCGGGATGCGGGCGCGGTAACGGATGCGCTGCGCCGCATGTGGGAACCGGTCGAGCACCGGCTCCAGGCCGGCCGTTACGCTATTCTGTCCGGGGCAACCGGGGTCGAGCCGCCGACCGGCGAGGAGCAGCGCTTCCTGGCCGAGCACCCCGAAGCGGCCGTTCGCGCGACCGGCAGCCGTATCGGGCACGGCATGGAAGGGCAGTTCCCGATGAACATTGCCCTTGCGGCCCTTGCGGTGCGCCATGGCATATTGTTCCCGCCGTGTAACGAATCGCCGGTCGAGCGGGCGATGGAGGGCCCCTTGGCCCAGGCGGTCGTGACCGGCGTCGGGCACTGGCGGGGAGAGGGCATGGCCCTGGTCGAGGCCGCCCATTGAGCAAAAGGATCCGGCATATGCAACCCACGCGGGATAAGGCGGGCCGCCCCATCGTGGTGGTGACGGGAATAGGCGTCGTCACCTCGCTCGGAGCCGGCAAGACCGAGAACTGGCGGCGCCTCACCGCGGGCCAGTCCGGCATTCGGGCGATCACGCGCTTCTCGACCGACGGCCTGAGGACCAAGGTTGCCGGCACCATCGATTTCGTGCCGGCCGAGCCGTTCTGTGCCCCGGCGCTGGCGGAGCGCCTCGCCGAGATCGTCATCGAGGAGGCGATCGGCGAAGCGGAGATCGGCGGCGCCAAACATTTTCCCGGACCTTTATTCCTTGCGGCGCCGCCGGTCGAGATCGAATGGCTGCAGCGCCGGGCGCTCGTCACGGCGGCGAGAGCCGATGACGCAGTCGATTACGACGAATTGCTGCGCTTGGCTTCGAGCGGCGGGTTTCGCAGCTATCACGAGCGCCTCCTGTTCGGCTCGGTGGCGGAGCACCTTGCCGCGAGGTTCGGCACCCAAGGCTCCCCGATCACGCTGTCCACCGCCTGCGCCTCCGGCGCGAGCGCGATTCAGCTAGGATTCGAGGCGATCCGCCGTGGCGAGGTCGACGCGGCGCTATGCGTCGCGACCGACGGCTCCATCAATCCGGAATCCGTGGTGCGCTTCTCGCTGCTCTCCGCGCTCTCGACCCACAACGAGCCCCCCGCGCAAGCGGCGAAGCCGTTTGCCAAGGACCGCGACGGTTTCGTGATGGCCGAAGGCGCCGGCGCGCTGGTGCTCGAGAGCTACGACGCGGCCAAGGCCCGCGGCGCCAGGATCCTCGGCGTCATCGAAGGTTGCGGGGAAATGGCCGACGCGTTCCATCGCACCCGTTCGAGCCCGGACGGCAAGCCGATCATCGGCAGCATTCACAACGCCATCGCCGACGCCGGGCTCGACCCCGACGACATCGATTACATCAACGCCCATGGCACCGGCACGCCGGAAAACGACAAGATGGAATATATCGGAGTGTCGGCCGTGCTCGGCGAGCGAGCCAAGCAAGTGCCGATCTCGTCGAACAAGTCGATGATCGGGCACACGCTGTCGGCGGCGGGGGCGGTGGAGGCGATCTTCACCCTGCTCACGCTCGAGCATCAGCGCATTCCGCCGACGATCAATTATAAGATCCCGGACCCCGCCATCCCGCTCGACGTGGTGCCGAACGTCGCACGTGATGCCGGCGTCCGGCATGCGCTGTCAAATTCCTTCGGATTCGGCGGCCAGAACGTGTCGCTGGTGATGGGGCGCGAACCGTCGTGACGGGTCGATCTCGGCGATCGTCGTCCCGGAACCTGCGAAGCGGGTATCCGGGACCCATGACCACCGATCTCGCAATTCCGCTCGGTCCCGTGGTCATGGGTCCCCGCTTTCGCGGGGACGACGCTCTAGCGAGTCCGCGGTTTACGGCTTGCGGCGACTCGCACCGATGCGAGCGCTGACCCTCGTTGCCGACCGCAAGCTCGAGCTGCGGGAGGCGCCCCCGCCGCCTGCGCCGGCCGCTGGCGAGGTGCAGATTCGGATCCGGGCGGTGGCGCTCAATCACATCGACGTGTGGGGCTGGCGCGGCATGGCGTTCGCCAAACGCAAGCTGCCGCTGGTGGTCGGCGCGGAAGCCGCAGGCGAGATCGCGGCAGTGGGACCCGGCGTAACCGGTTTTGGTGTCGGGGACGGCGTCGTCATGTATGGCGCGCTCACCTGCGGAGAATGCCGGGCCTGCCGCGAGGGCCGGGACAACCTTTGCGAAAACGTCAAGGGCATTCTCGGTTTTCATGTCGACGGCTTTGCTCGCGACCTCCTTAACTTCCCCGTCCGGCTCGTGATCCGGATACCGGAAGGCGTCGCGTTTCGCGATGCCGCTTGCGCACCGATCGCGTTCTCGACGGTCGAGCACATGCTGTTCGACAATGCCAAGCTTCGGCCGGGCGAGACCATCCTGGTTCATGCCGGCGGCTCGGGAATCGGCACCGCTGCCATCAAAATGGCGAAGGCGATCGGCTGCACGGTGATCACCACGGTCGGCGACGACGCCAAGGCCGCCAAGGCAAAAGAGCTCGGCGCCGACCACGTCGTCAATTATCGCACCGACCGGTTCGAGCATGCGGTGCGCAAGCTCACGGGCAAGAAAGGCGTCGACGTGGTATTCGAGCATGTCGGGGCGGATACCTTCAACGGCTCACTCCTGGCGTTGAAGCGCGGCGGACGCCTGGTGACGTGCGGCGCGACCTCCGGCCCGAGCACGACGCTCAACCTGATGCAGCTGTTCCAGCAGCAATACCGGATCTTCGGTTCGTTCGGCGCCACCATGGGCAACATCCGCGACAGCCTCGTCAAAATGGCTGCCGGGCTGACCCCGGTGATCGACACCGAGGTCGAGCTTGCCGATTTCGCGGCGGGCCTCGAACGGCTGGCAAGCCGGCAGGTATTCGGCAAGATCGTCGTGCATTTCTAGGCGCGCAGCTTATGAGGAGCGCCTTCCGCCGTCGGTTGCAACGTTACGCCCGGTATCTCGGGCGAGCCGTCGACGCGCTCATCGGCTTTGCCGCCGCGGCGGTGCTCAAGCTCCTGCGCCGGACCAATCCGGACCGGATGGCGAACTTTACCGGCAAGCTCATGCGCATGCTGGGCCCCTGGCTGCCCGAGCACCGCACCGGGCGCGCCAATCTCGTCGCGGCGTTTCCGGAAAAATCCGCCGCCGAGATCGAAGCGATCCTGGCCGGCGTGTGGGACAATCTCGGACGCGTCGGCGCGGAATTCGCGCATCTCGACCGATTGTGGGATTACGATTCCGAGCGGCCCAATGCCGGCCGCATCGAGTTCACCCCGAGATCGGTGGAGCTGTTCTTGCGGCTTCGCGACGACGGCAAGCCGGCCCTGGTATTCGCCGCGCATCTCGCCAATTGGGAGCTCCCGCCGCTTGCAGCCAGCGCCTACGACATGCCCGCCGCGGTGGTGTACCGGCGGCCGAACCTCGGCGCGGTCGCGGAAGCGATCATCCCGTTGCGGTCGGTCAGCATGGGTGAGCTGATCCCGAGCGATCGCGCCGCGCCCATCCGGGTTGCGCGCGCGCTGGAGAAGGGCGTGCACGTCGGCATGCTGGTCGACCAGCATTTCGGCCAGGGCGTGGACGTGATGTTCTTCGGCCGGCGCTGCAAAGCCAATCCGCTGATCGCGCGCCTTGCCCGGCATTTCGATTGCCCGATTCACGGCGTGCGCGCCATCCGCCTCCCCGGCGGGCGCTTCCGCGCCGAGATCAGCGAAGCGATCGAGGCGCCGCGCGACGCCGGCGGCAGGATCGACGTCGAGGCCACCATGCAGGCGATCACCGCGGTGGTCGAGGGCTGGGTGCGCGAACATCCCGAGCAATGGCTGTGGCTGCACCGCAGATGGCGGTGACTCGCCGCCTCATGCCGAACATTGGGGCTTCCGCCTTCTTCGTGGCCGCCGGTCGGTTTGCCGCATGCTCAGCCTCTCGCAGAGCGGTCGGGGGAGTCCGTGTGGCAGACCTGAATTGTTATCAATCGAAGGAAGCACTGCGAGCCCCGGCCACGAACTCTGCCCCCACCGATAGCACATCACGGAACAACTTGCTGCACTGCGGGACTTTGATCCGGCCAATGTCGCAGACGGGTCAAACCCGGTCCTTCGGGTGTTTCCGCTAAACGTCCGCTTGGGCCCCGCAAGCGGAATTCCAAGGGGCACAGCACGATGTCGCAGTCGCGCCAATAGCGGACATTGACGAGCCAGCAAAAAGCCCTGGTACCAAGGTTCAACCGTTGCACATCTGCGCGTGCGGCTCGGTTGAATTGTTTCAAGTGGCTACAAACTCAACTTTAAGGCGATCTGGGTCCTCTACGTAGAGGGCGTAATAGTCGTTGCCGCCGTTGGCGAAAGGATACCTTTCGTCGTAGAGACAGGTAATATTGTTGTCTAAGCAGTATTGCCTGATCGAATCAACGAGACTTCTGCCTTTCACCCTAAAAGCAAGATGATTCAGACCGACACCGGACCTATTATAATTGTGCGATGCATATTTTTCCTTCACTTGCACAAATGTAAGATAAGCATCTTCGCCATTGCTGAGCGTGAAACCTTCTTCCCAATAAGCAGTCAGCTTGTATCCGAGTTTGCTTAGGATCTCGGACCAGAAAGCACGGGAGACGCCCGGAGACGCCCAAGTTTGAAACATTAATTTCAACGTGATGTAGCATTGGATGCCCCAGCTAAATGAAAACACGTCGTCCACGTGGTCCAGCAGCCGCAGACCAGCAAACTCAGCACCATGCAAGCGCAGCAATTTCGAACCGCGCGCATGATTCCCCCGCGATCCCGGGAACTGCAAAACCAGTCGACCGCGGAGTTTTACCCCTTTACGGCAATGGGTCAATCAGCCAACAACCCCGTGGCTCGGCGTAGCCGACAACGGCCACTGGCATCCAAGCGTGGAGGTTCCGCACTCAAAACCCGCGCTGCAGGCTCGCGGCCCACTTGCCGTCGGCGATCATTTGCTAGTTTGCTGAGCGATTGTCTCGACTATTTCAATGCGCAAATCACTTCCGACTTGGGTCATCTTGAGACTATCTGGCTGCCCAGTGGCACGGCTGCTTTGCCCCGGTAAGCGGTCATTCCAGCGGCCCAGTGGATGGTCTCTTCAGTGCCAGTTGCAGACATCGCCCTATCGATCACCGATCGGGCCAGGAACTTAGTGCCGGGGCTACTTTTCCGCTACCGAACCTATCTGTTCGTTCCAGGTGGCGCGACGGCGCTACTACTTGACGCCGGTGCGTTCCGAACCTGCGTCAGGAGCCGAATTTTCCATGTTCCGCCCTCGCGCACATATACCGCAGCCCAATGGCCGTCGGCGTTTGTGCCGCTGTTTCGGCCCTGGCCAGTTACATGGAACTCGCCCCTTCCTATTACTGCATCGCTCCCAAGAGGCGAAACTTCATCGAGTGTCGATTGTCGACGCAGGGGGCCCATTTTGAACTCGTCTTGATAAAACCGCTCGATGGCCTGCGGTCCCAGTGCGACAGCCGTGGAAGACACTAAGATACCGTCTTTCGTATAGAGGCCAGCGACACCAGCAGCATCTTGCTTCTCGAGATTGTCCATGTATTTGAGGCCGAAACTCTGAATCTCTTGCCGCAAGAGGAATTTGGCACCGAGGCGCGCAATCTCTTGCTGCTTCTCCTGATCGGACTGTTGAGCGGATGCTGGCGCGGCTACACAGATAGCCGCCATTGCAAACATGACCCTAATCGCGCGCATGATCATTACTCCCTCCCAGAATGCTGCACCTGGAGCCATCTTGATCGCTTCGAGGACTATTGACTAGCCTGAAAAACGGTAAGATGTCCGGATTGGGTCTTGGTCGTGTGAAAACGCGGTGGAGTGGAGATCTGATAGAATGGATCATCTTTTCGATTGCGAATTTCGCTGCGAAGATCGTTATGCGCGATCGATTTCGGTCGATCTGGGAAAAACAATTCTAGTCGTTCCCGAGCTTACGGGGTTTTCACACAGCCAGGGTCATGGGCGGAAGAACTCGCAGCGAGTATATGTTTTCCGAGTTGTCCCTGATAGCGGACATTCGTCGGTAGCGCCGTCAACCCCAACAGGGTAAGGCGAAAGCGAGCCGCTTTTGTGCGCTGCGCCGCATCCGGGGCAAGAGCGTCAAATCCCGGTCTTGATCCGCGTCCACAGCCGGTTGATCAGGCGCTGGGTCTTCTGATCGTGCGCGGTGATGGTGTAGAGCTGCTGCATGGTCGCCGCATCGGGATAGATGCCGCGGTCCTGCAGGATCGCCCGGTCGACGAACGGACGGCTCGCCGCGACGCCGTTGGCGTAAGCGATCAAATTGGTGTTCCTGCCTGCGATCTCCGGCCGCAATAGGAAATCGATCAGCGCGTGGGCCTCGGCCGGGTGCCTGGCGTCGCGCGGAATCGCCAGATTGTCGAACCACAATTGTGCGCCCTCCTTGGGGATCACGTAACCGATGTCGACGCCGTTCTTGGCCTCGCCGGCGCGCTTCTGCGCCTGCTTGATGTCGCCGGAGAAGCCGAGGACGAGGCAGATTTCGCCCGACGCGAGCGCGTTGAGATATTCCGCGGAATGGAATTTGCGCACGGACGGCCGCACCTTCGCCAGAACATCGGCGGCCTGCTCGAGCTGCGCCGGGTCGCTGGTATTCGGATCGAGCCCGAGATAGTTCAGCGCCGCCGAAAGCACGTCGTCGGAGGAATCGAGCATGTGAACGCCGCAAGCCTTGAACTTCGCGATCGCTTCCGGCTTGAACACCAGATCCCAGCTGTCGGGCGTCGCTTGCGCCCCGAGGATCGCCTTCGCGCTGCCGACGTTGTAGCCGATCCCGGTCGTGCCCCACATGTAGTTGACCGCGTAGAGATTGCCCGGATCGTACGCGGCGAGCCGCCGCGCAATCTCGTCCCACACGTTGGCCAGATTGGGGAGCCGCGGCTTGTCCAGCTTCCGGAAAATGCCGGCCTTGATCTGGCGCTCGAGAAAATACGCCGTCGGCACCACGAGATCGTAACCCGAATTCCCGGCGAGCAGCTTGGTCTCGAGCATGTCGTTGGAATCGAAGGTGTCGTATTTGACCGCAATCCCCGTCTCGCGGGTGAAGGCTTCGATCGCGGCGGGGTCGATGTAATCCGACCAATTGTAGAAATTGACGATCCTGTCGCCGGCTTGCGCCGCCGGCGCGTCCGTGCGCCCGCCCGCGGCCGCAGCGACCAATGCGAGGATCAGGAGCAGCCGAGGCATGCGTGCTTTCAGCTCTCGGTCGGATGGCCGGCGGCCTTCCAGGCGAGGATGCCGCCCGCGAGATGCGCATCATAGGGCAGGCCCGCGGCCTGCGCCGCCTGCGAGGCCGTCACCGACCGGCGGCCGGACCTGCAGGCGAACACCACCTCCTTGCCTTCCGGATCGGGAATGCGCGCGGGATCGAACGAGGACAGCGGCAGGAGCACCGCACCGGGAAAGCCTTCGAGCGCCGTCTCGTTGGGCTCGCGGACGTCGACCAGCAGGATCCGGTTCTGCCGCATCCCGCGCGCCACTTCGTCGACGTCAAGATTGCGCACGGCCTTGCCTTGCCGGAACATCGTTTTCTCCTCGAGGTACCGCGCCGACGGTGCGCACCGGCTCGTCGCGGACAGCCGCGCCGGAATGTTCCCGGATGATGGGTCGCAACAGCACCGGGAATCAAGGCCGCCCACGGCCGGCGGATCTTTGGCTCAGATGGTCACCTGGGTCCCGACCTCGACCACGCGTCCGGTCGGGATCTTGAAATAATCGGTTGCGTCGTTCGCGGCGTGGGCAAGGTGGATGAACAGCCGATCCTGCCAACGCGGCATGCCGGAATGCGCGGCCGGCCGCAGCGATCGGCGCGAAAGAAAGAACGACGTCGACATGATGTCGAACTGCCATCCGAGCTTGCGCGCGATCCCCAGCGCTTTCGGCACGTTCGGCGTCTCCATGAAGCCGAACCGCAGCCGCACCCGCGAGAACGTCTTGCCGATCGGCTCGATTCTCACGCGCTCCGACAGCGGAACCCGCGGCGTGTTTGCGGTCTCCACGGTCAAGATCACGTTCTTCTCGTGCAGCACCTTGTAGTGCTTGAGGCTATGGAGCAGCGCGGTCGGCGCGCTCTGGGGATCGCTGGTCAGGAATACCGCGGTCCCGGGCACGATCTGGGGCGGCTTGCGCTCGAGCATGGCAACGAGATTGTCGAGCGACATCTCCTGGCGGCGGGTCTTCTCGAACAGCAGCCGGGTGCCGCGCCGCCATGTATACATGAGCGTCATGACCAGACTGGCAAAAGCCAGGGGCGCCCAGCCACCCTCGAAGATCTTCAGCAGATTGGCGGCAAAGAAGGTGAGGTTGATCGCCTGGAACGGCAACATCAAGGCGCCTGCAGCCGCCGGCGACCAATGCCAGTGTTTCCAGATCACGATGAAGGCCATGGTCGCGTCCGCCACCATGGTGCCGGTCACCGCGATTCCATATGCGGAGGCGAGCGCGCTCGATGAGCGGAACATGGCAACCAGGAGCAGCACCGCGATCAACAACAGCGCGTTCACGCGCGGCATGAAGATCTGCCCGGCGAGCGCTTCGGAAGTGTGACGAACCTCGAGCCGGGGCAGCAGACCGAGACCGATCGCCTGCCGGGTCAGCGAATAGGCCCCCGTGATCACCGCCTGGCTGGCAATCACCGTCGCGGCGGTCGCAAGCAGGACCATCGGCAATTGCGCCCAGTCCGGGTAAAGCAGGAAGAACGGATTCTCGAGTGCCTTTTCGTCCGCGAGCACCAGCGCACCCTGCCCGAGATAGTTGATCGCCAGCGCGGGAAGCACCAATCCGGTCCAAGCCGTCTGGATCGGTTTCCTGCCGAAATGCCCCAGATCGGCGTAGAGCGCTTCCGCTCCGGTCACGGCCAGGAACACGGCGCCCAGCGCGACCAGACCGATGATCCCGTGGCCGGCCAAAAACGTCAGCCCATAGATCGGATTGAGAGCGCGCAACACGCTGGGGTTCGCAGCGAGATGCACGAGACCCCCGATGGCGATCACCGCGAACCACACCGCCATGATCGGCCCGAAAAACGCCGCGACCCGGGCGGTGCCGCGAGATTGCACCAGAAACAGAGCGATCAGGATGGCCATCGTGAGGGGCACTACATACGGATCGAACCCGGGCGCGACGATCTTCAAACCTTCGATCGCGGAGAGAACCGAAATGGCCGGGGTGATGATGGCATCGCCGTAGAACAGGGCCGCGCTGCTGACGCCGAGCAGGAGTACCACCACGCCGGCAGGGCCCATCGCGCGCTGCGCCAAGGCCATCAGCGCCAGCGTGCCGCCTTCCCCGTTGTTGTCGAGCCGCAACAGGATGAGCACGTATTTCGCGGTGACGACGAGCAGCAGCGCCCAAATGATCAGCGACAATACCCCGAGCACTGCCGACTCGGTCGCCACCCCGCCTGGTCCCCCCGCGGCGACCACCGCCTCGCGCAATGCGTAGAGCGGGCTCGTGCCGATGTCGCCGTAAACGACGCCGAGACTGCCCAGCGTCAGCGCCCAAAAGCCGGCCTTGGGGTGAACTTCGCCGTTCCCATGGGCCGATGCCTCGCTCCCTTTGGGAGCGGCTACGGTGTGGGCCATCTGTTTTGCCAGGAATTATGCCAGCGATGCTGCACTGCACAATGCGCAGGGTCGCGGCTTATAGCACCGGACCCTGGTTCTGTCAGTCGTGCAGTCATATCAAAAACGCAGATCAGCCATGCGGGAGCGCGGGTGCCTTCGGCGCATCGTTCTACTGCTCCAAGGCCGCATGGTTGGAATCGTTCCGGATGGTTTGTTGTCCGAGGGCAATGCGGTCTGGGCGAGCCCGCGCTAGGCGAGATCCGCGCCAGTCCATCGGCCCTGCGCCTGCTTGTTGTCGGGAAATTTCGTAGCGGGCCGGCCCCGGCGTTGGATTCCTTTGCGACTTCGCAACGCCTTTCCGAGCCTGCCGTGGTGGGCTATCAGACTGGATCACGAGAAAACGGAAGCGGCGGCAAGCAGCGGAGGACCAAGATGCGCGAGATCGGGCATTTCATCGGCGGCAAGGCCGTGAAGGGCACATCGGGGCGGTTCGGAGACGTGTTCGACCCCAATACCGGCGAGGTGCAGGCCAAGGTCGCGTTCGCCAAGCATGCCGAAGTCGAGCATGCCATTGCGGTGGCGCAGGCGGCCTTTCCGGCCTGGGCGGCGACCAACCCGCAGCGCCGCGCCCGCGTGCTGATGAAATTCATCGATCTCGTGCAGAACGAGTTCGACGAGCTGGCAAAATTGCTGTCGTCCGAGCACGGCAAGACCATTCCCGATTCCAAAGGCGATATTCAGCGCGGTCTCGAAGTGATCGAGTTCGCCTGCGGCATCCCGCACCTGATGAAGGGCGAGTTCACCGAGGGCGCCGGTCCGGGCATCGATCTGTTCTCGCTGCGCCAGCCGCTCGGGGTCGTCGCCGGCATTACGCCGTTCAATTTCCCCGCCATGATTCCGATGTGGAAATTCGGCCCGGCACTCGCCTGCGGCAACACCTACGTCCTGAAACCCTCGGAACGGGATCCCTCGGTGCCGCTGCGCCTGGCGGAGCTCTTGCTCGAAGCCGGCCTGCCGAAAGGCGTGCTCAACGTGGTGAACGGCGACAAGGAAGCAGTCGACACGCTGCTCACCGACCCGCGGGTGCGGGCGATCGGCTTCGTCGGCTCCTCGGCGATCGCCGAATACATCTACACGACGGGCTGCGCCAACGGGAAGCGCGTGCAATGTTTCGGCGGCGCCAAGAACCACATGATCGTGATGCCCGACGCCGACATGGAGCAGGCGGTCGATGCCCTGATCGGCGCGGGCTATGGATCGGCGGGCGAGCGCTGCATGGCGGTCTCGGTCGCGGTGCCGGTCGGCAAGAAGACGGCCGACACGCTGGTGCAAAAGCTCATCCCGCGCGTCGAGGGTCTGAAAGTCGGCATCTCGACAAGGTCAAGAATTACGTCGACCTCAGCATCCAGGAAGGCGCCAAGCTCGTGGTCGACGGGCGCGATTTCAAGCTGCAGGGCTACGAGAACGGGAATTTCATGGGCGGCTGCCTGTTCGACGAGGTCAAGCCGAACATGCGGATCTACAAGGAGGAGATTTTCGGCCCGGTGCTCTCGGTGGTGCGCGCGAAGGACTACGAGGAGGCCCTGCGGCTTCCCTCCGAGCACGAGTACGGCAACGGCGTCGCCATCTTCACCCGCGACGGCGACACCGCGCGGGATTTCACCTCGCGCGTCAACGTCGGCATGGTGGGCGTCAACGTGCCGATCCCGGTGCCGCTCGCCTATCACACCTTCGGCGGCTGGAAACGTTCCATCTTCGGCGACCTCAACCAGCACGGACCGGATTCGATCCGCTTCTACACGCAGACCAAGACCGTGACCTCGCGCTGGCCCTCCGGCACCAAGGAAGGCGCGGAATTCGTCATTCCGACGATGAAGTGAGGGGTTCGGATTGCTGAATCGCATGAAGCGCGCGTGGTCACGCACATGCTAGGCGGCTGGCTCGGAACACCCCCCCTGGAAAGGGGGAGGTCGACCGCGCAGCGGTCGGGAGGGGGTCGCGATCCCCACCCCATCCCTCCCCTTTTCAAGGGGAGGGAGTCGTTTGCCGCTCGCTCAGCGAGCTAATCACCTGGATTTCCATCACATGCCCGAATATCAGCTCTATTGCTTCGCCCAGTCCGGCAATTCCTACAAGGCGGCGCTGATGCTGGCGTTGATCGGCGCGCGCTGGAAGCCGATCCAGGTCGACTTTTTCCATGGCGAGACGCGCTCGGCGCAATACCGGCAGAACGTCAACGAGATGGGCGAAGTCCCGGTGCTGGTCGAGGGCGCGCGCAAGCTCAGCCAGTCCGGCGCAATCCTGACGCACTTGTCGCAACGATCCGGAAAATTCGGATCGGAGGAGGCGGACGCGCGGCTGGAGATCCTGCGCTGGATTCTTTTCGACAATCACAAATTCACCAGCTATCTCGCGACCTACCGGTTCCTCCACGCCTTCGCCAAGACCGGCGATCCGGCGGTGATGGAGTTTCTCAAGGGCCGCATCGCGGGCGCGCTCGGCATCGTCGCCAAGCACCTGAGCGCGCAAGCATTCATGGCGGGAGCCGAGCCGACCATCGCCGACCTCTCGCTGTGCGGCTATTTGTTCTATCCGGCGGAGGAGTTCGGCTTCGACGTCGCCGCCGAGCATCCGTCGATCGGCGCCTGGCTACAACGCATCCGCGCGCTGCCCGGATGGATGCACCCGTACAAACTGATGCCCGGCCATCCAGTTAAATGAGGCCGTAGCCCGGATGGAGCGCAGCGAAATCCGGGACCGGCGATCCCGCATTGCGCTTCGCTTCATGCGGGCTATCTCCGGTGAAAGGCCAGCGGAGCGAACGCCTGCTGAACCGGCATCAGCTGCAGGCGGTTGATGTTGACGTGGCGCGGCAAGGTGCAGGACCAGAACACGCTCTCCGCGATCTCTGCCGCGGACATCGGCTTGACGCCCCGGTACGGCGCGTTGGCCTTCTCGGCATCGCCTTTGAACCGCACCAGCGCGAACTCGGTCTCCGCCATGCCGGGCTCGATGTTGGTGACGCGCACGTTGGAGCCGAGCAGATCGGCGCGCAGGTTGAGGGCGAATTGCTTCACGAACGCCTTGGTGCCGCCGTAGACGTTGCCGCCCGGGTAGGGGTAATCGCCGGCAATCGAGCCGATCAGCACCACGTGGCCCTCGTCGCGCGCGACCATGCCGGGCAGCACCGCCCGCACCGTGTACAGCAGCCCGTTGATATTGGTTGCGACCATGCTGTCCCAATCGTCGAGATCGGCCTTTTGCGCCGGCTCGAGCCCGAGCGCGAGCCCGGCGTTGGCGACGGCGACATTGACGTTTGCGAACCCGCCCGGAAGCCCGGCCACCAGGGCATCGACCGCCTTGCGATCGCGCACGTCGAGCACGGCGGTATGGCAGCGATCCCCGAGCTCGCGCTTGAGCGCGTCGAGGCGCTGTGCGCGCCGTCCCGTGGCGATCACGCGGCTTCCCGCTTCGGCAAACCGCCGGCACAGCGCCGCGCCGAACCCGGCGGTGGCGCCGGTGACCAGCACGGTCAGGGTCTTCGGGTCGAGCATCGCGATCATGGTCGGCTCCTGTGCAGATTCCCGGGTCCGATCAAGCACGACCCGGAGCCTGCCGCAATTCGGGGATACCGATGTTGCATGCTCGGCATCGCTCCGATCGTCTTGTCCGGTCCACCTAGCGATCGGCGCTGACGCCCCAGACTTCCTCCGCATAGGCGCGAATTGCGCGGTCGGAGGAGAACCAGCCCATTCGCCCGGTGCTGTGAACGCTGGCTTTCCACCAGGCATCCGGGTTATTCCATAATGCATCGATCAAGCGTTGCGTCTGCCAATAGGCATCGAAATCGGCCGCGACCATGAAATGGTCGTAATCCATCAAAGCGTCCGCGATCGTGCGAAATCGATCCGGTTCATCCGGCGAGAACACTCCGGACGCGATGGCCGCGATGGCATCCGCCAGCATCGGGCTTGCTAGTGCCGCGTCGTGGCCGGTGAAACGCTCCCGGCGCTTTTCATCGACCTCGGCCGCCGTCAAGCCAAAGACGAAAAGGCTCTTCGGTCCGAGCCGTTCCAGCATTTCGATATTGGCACCGTCGAGTGTCCCGATCGTGAGCGCCCCATTTAGCGCGAGCTTCATGTTGCCGGTTCCGGATGCCTCCATGCCGGCGGTGGAAATCTGCTCGGACAGATCGGCTGCCGGAATGATGGTTTCAGCCAAGCTCACGCTGTAGTTCGGCAGAAAGACGATCTTGAGCCGATCTCCGACGGATGCGTCGGAATTGATTACTCGCGCGACGTCATGCGCGAGCTTGATGATGAGCTTGGCCCGCGCATAGTTGGCCGCCGCCTTTCCCGCGAAGATCTTGACGCGGGGGGTCCAATTGCCGTCGGGTCGGGCACGGATGGCCCGAAACAGTGCAACGGCCTCGAGAATATTGAGAAGCTGACGTTTGTACTCGTGAATGCGCTTGATATGCACATCGTACAGCGCGGAAGGGTCGACGACGATGCCGGTTAAATCGCGCACGCGCCGGGCCAGCGCGACCTTGTTTTGCCGACGCGTGTCGGCGTAGCGCTGGACGAACGAAGCATCGCCCGCAAACCGTTCGAGCCCTGCCAGCACCTCGGCGTCGTCGCATACTCGCTCGCCGAGCGCATCGATCAAGAGCGCGGCGAGCCTCGGATTGGCCTGCAACAGCCAACGGCGAAAACTGATGCCGTTGGTCACGTTGACGATCTTGCCGGGGCTCGACGCTTCCAGGTCGCGGAACACCGTCCGGCGCATCAACTCGGTGTGCAAAGCCGAGACACCATTGACCTTGCGCGATCCGAGAAATGCCAGATGACCCATCCGCACCAATTTCTCACCGCCCTCGTCGATCAGCGACATCGATGCGAGAACCGCCGGATCGAAGCCGCCGCGTTTCGTCAACTCCTTCAAATTGAGCCAGTTGATGAGATAGATGATCTGCAGATGGCGCGGGAGCAGCCTGCCCAGCAACGCCACCGGCCAGGTCTCGAGCGCTTCCGGCAGCAGGGTGTGGTTCGTGTAGTTCAATGTCGCGGTGCAGATGCACCAAGCATCTTGCCAAGAGAACTCGTGCTCGTCGACGAGGATGCGCATGAGCTCCGCAACGGCGATCGCAGCATGGGTCTCGTTGAGCTGGATGGCCGCCTTATCCGGGAGTGAGTGCAAGCTTCCGTGTTGCAGGAGATGGCGGCGCACGATGTCCTGCAGCGAGGCCGACGTGAAGAAATACTCCTGCCGCAAGCGGAGCTCGCGGCCAGCCGGCGTGGCATCGCTGGGATAGAGCACGCGAGAGATCGCCTCCGCGTTCGAGCGCGCGGCGATCGCGCCGACGAAGTCGCCCTGGTTGAACGCCGCAAGCTGAATCGGGTCTCTCGCGCGCGCCGACCACAATCGCAGCGTATTGATGTGGCGCCCGCGCCAGCCCACGACCGGCGTGTCATAGGCCACTGCGTCCACCGTCTCCGCCGGATACCAGATGCCCCGCGCAGTATCGCCGTCGCCGCCGAGATATTCGACCATTCCGCCGAACCGGACGGGATAGGCGAGCTCGCTGCGCGCCAATTCCCAGGGATTGCCGTTGGCGAGCCAATCGTCGGGCAGCTCGCTCTGCCAGCCATTGGTGAATTGCTGGCGAAACAGGCCATGTTCGTAACGGATGCCGTAACCATGGGCCGGCACGCCGAGACTAGCCGTGCTGTCCAGGTAACAGGCCGCGAGCCGGCCGAGCCCGCCGGTTCCGAGCCCCGCATCCGACTCCAGCGTGCGCAAGTGTTCGAGATCGATCTCGAAGCCGGCCAGCGCCTCGCGTATCGCCTCGATCAGCCCGAGGTTCGTCAACGTGTCGAATAGGAGCCGTCCGATCAGATATTCGATCGAAAGATAATAGACCCGTTTCTTGCGTTCGGCCTCGGCCCGGCGATCGGATTCGAGCCAGCGCTCGATGATTCGATCGCGCACCGTGAGCGCCGTGGCAACGAACCAATCGTGGTCGCGCGCGCGCTGTCGATCCTTGCCGAGGAAATAGGTAAGCTTGCCCAGGATTGCCGCGCGGAGTTCCGCAACCTCGGCCCTCTCCGCCGCACGCGCTTTCGATTTGGTTCGAATCAGCTGCAACAGTGACTCCCGCAAAACGTTGAGACGTTAGCGGAGGCTGCCGGTCGGTCAACCACCCCTGTTTAGTTACACACCGTCGTCGTGCCTCCCGAAACTGCCGCGACGAAACGTAGCAGATGGGAGACCCGGCGTGCCGCCACCGCCTAGTCGTGCAGACGCTTGACAAGCACGCGGTCCGCGCGCTAGTTAACCGAAAGGTTATTTAACCGACTGGTATATGACGCGATGCGACCCGATCATCTCAGCGCGACCTTTGCGGCCCTCGCCGATCCCACGCGGCGCGCGATCCTGGCGCGGCTCGCGTCGGGCGAGACTACGGTGAGCGAGCTCGCCGAGCCCTTCGCCATCAGCCTTCCCGCCGTTTCCAAGCACCTCAAGGTGCTGGAGCGCGCCGGCCTGATCGCGCGCGCACGCGAGGCGCAACGGCGGCCCTGCCGGCTCGAGGCCGGTCGACTCAAGGAAGTCGCCGACTGGGTCGAGCGCTACCGCCGATTCTGGGAGCAGAGCTTCGACCGCCTCGACGATTACCTGCGCAAGCTGCAAGCGAAGGAGAAGAAGCATGGCCGTAAGCAACGCAAGAGCTAGCGCCGCCGCGGACCCCGGGGAGCGCGTGCTCGTCATCACCCGCGTGTTCGATGCGCCGCGCGAGCTGATATGGAAGCTTTGGACCGACCCCGCGCACGCAAAGCATTGGATGGGTCCGCGCGGCTTCACCGCGACACACTTCGAGCAGGACCCTCGGCCCGGCGGCGCATGGCGGGGGTGCCTGCGCCAGGACGACGGCAGCCGCGAGCTTTGGCAAGGCGGCGTCTTTCGCGAAATCGTCGAACCGGAGCGCCTGGTCTACACCTTCGCCTGGGATCGCGAGGACGGCAGCCGGGGCCATGAGAGTCTGGTCACGATCACCTTCGCCGAACAGGGGGGCAAGACGAAGATGAGGTTCCATCAAGCCGAGTTCGAGTCGGTCGGACAGCGCGACGGCCATCAAGGCGGCTGGAACAGCAGCTTCGATCGACTCGCGGAATATGCAGCGAGGGCCTGAAGCACGGCAAGTGCCCGAGCCACGCAGCGAACCTGTCTATTACCAACCAGCCCCAGGAGAGCGTGATGCAATTGAACCCATATCTGTTCTTCAACGGCCAATGCGAGGCCGCGTTCCAGTTCTATGCGAAGGTTCTCGGCGGCAAGATCGAAGCAATGATGCCGCATGAGGGCAGTCCGGCAGCCGAGCACGTCCCGCCGGAATGGCGCAGCAAGATCATGCACGCCCGCCTCGTCATCGGCGACAAGGTATTGATGGCCTCCGATGCTCCACCCGATCGCGCCGATGGGGCGATGAAAGGCTTCTCCGTGACCCTCGGGGTCGACAGCCCGGGGGAGGCGGAACGCGTTTTCCATGCGTTGGCCGAGAACGGGGCGGTGCGGATGCCGATCGCACAAACCTTCTTTGCAGTGCGGTTCGGCATGCTGGTCGATCAATTCGGCACGCCGTGGATGATCCTCTGCGAGCAACCTCGCTGACGCCGGCTCAACTCGACGGTTGTGCCCGCGAGCCGGAATCCCCGACGTCCATCTCGAGAAAAGGAACAGAGCATCATGCAAAAGATCGCCCCATTCCTGTGGTTCGACGGCAAAGCCGAGGAGGCGGCGGAGTTCTACGTCTCGATCTTCAAGAATTCCAAGATCGTCGGCATCAGCCGCTACGGCGAACAGGGGCCGGGGCCGAAGGGCTCGGTGATGGTCATCACGTTCCAGCTCGACGGCCAAGACTTCTGCGCCCTCAACGGCGGGCCGCAGTTCACCTTCTCGCCCGCCATATCGTTCGCCGTGAACTGCGAGACGCAGAAGGAAATAGATGAATTATGGGAGAAGCTTTCCGATGGCGGAGAAAAACAACGATGCGGCTGGGTGACAGACAAATACGGCGTGTCCTGGCAGATCGTCCCTTCCAATTTGGGCGAGATGCTGCACGGGGCCGAGGCTGAAAAAACCGACCGAGTCATGAAGGTAGTGCTGCAAATGAGCAAACTCGATATGGAAAGCATGAAGCAGGCATACGAGCAAGCATAACCCGATCTGCGGTTATGAAGATCCGCCGGGCTGCGAAAGCGGACATGACTTTCACCTCGGATTCGAAAGGCAGGGACATGACTACAGCAAAAGCCGCGACCAGCGGCACTGCCGCGGCGGCGACGAGCTCGGAGTTCGTCATCACGCGGGTGTTCGAGGCGCCGCGCGAGCTCGTGTGGCAGGCGTTCACCGAACCCGAGCGCATGCAGCACTGGTGGGGACCGAAGGGCTTCACGGTGATCGCGTCGAAGATGGATCTGCGACCGGGCGGCATCTATCACTACGGCATGCGGGCGCCGGACGGGAGCACGATGTGGGGCAAGTTCGTGTATCGCGAAATCGTCCGTCCGGAGCGCATCGTTCTCGTGAATTCCTTCTCGGACGAAGCGGGCAACATCACCCGCCATCCGATGAGCCCCACGTGGCCGCTGCAAATGCTGTCCACCTTCCTATTCGCCGAGCAGGACGGCCGGACCAGGCTGACGATCCGATGGTCCCCGCTCGATGCGGACAAGACGGAGCGTGCGACGTTCGCCGGCGCGCATCAGAACATGCAGCAGGGCTGGACCGGAACGCTGGATCAGCTCGCCGAATACCTAGCCAACGCTTGAGACGGGGAAGCAACATGGTCGCAACAACGAGCGCTGCCGTGCAGCGAAACGAGCGGACGGTGGTCATCACGCGCGTGTTCGATACGCCGCGCGAGTTGGTGTGGAAGGCGTGGACCGATCCCAGGCACATGGCGCAATGGTGGGGCCCGCAGGGCTTCACCAACCCGGTCTGCGAAATGGACGTCAGGCCGGGCGGCGCGCTGCGGATCGTGATGCGCGCGCCCGACGGCGCCGAACATCCGATGAGGGGCGTGTTCCGCGAGATTTTGGAACCCGAGCGGCTCGTCTTCATTGCGGTGGCGGAGGATGAGAACGGCAGCCCCTTGCTCGAAGCGCTCACGACGGTCACCTTCGCCGAGCAGGGCGGCAAGACGAAGCTCAATGTGCACGCTCGCGCCGTAGGCTTGGCCGTCGTGGCGGAGCGCATGCTCGAAGGCATGCAGGCGGGCTGGACCCAAAGCCTGGAGCGGCTCGAAGCCCATTTGGCGGGCGCGTGAGGACACGCAGCCGATTTCGCCGGCACGTGATTTCTCGTTTTGAATTCCGAGCTGGATCGGTGCTCAGGCTTCTGCCCCCTATTTGACGCAGGGTGGAGGAAGGCGAGGTGAATTTTGCTGTCCGCCTCGCGAGCGGGGTGCTGTATGGCGATCTCGATCGACGCCACAACCGGCCCCTCGGCGGGCTAACCGATACTGCCGGCAAAGCGCTCCGCGAGGCGCTGGCGCTGAAAGGCGGCTACGACGAAATCGACGAAGACACGGGTTTTTGCCGGCAAGAGCGTCCGCGTGGCGTAGTAGATCGAAATCGGACCGGCGTCGGCGTACCATTGAGGGACCAGCCGCACGACCGCGCCACTTTCCAGATGCGGCAACGCGTGCGGAACTGCGATCAAAGTCACGCCGAGCCCCAGCAGCGCTGCACGGCACATCGCCTCGGGATCATCGAACGTTATTGTCTCTTTGAGCGGGGCCATCATTTCCGCACCCGCAACATTGCGCATTATCCGTTCGCGAATGCGGCCGGTATGAGATGCGCGCATGACAATCCCATCGAGAACGGCGAGCCCGGATGGATCGGCCGGCGGCGTCCGGTTTTTCATATAGGATGGCGAGGCAACGGCGATGATGTGCAAAGGCGCAAGCGTGCGAGACACCACGCCGGGCGCCAGCTCGATGCCGCCGGCGATCGCCGCGTCGAAGCCTTCGGCAATGAGATCGACCTGCCGGCTCTCGAAATGCCAATCCGGACGGACATCCGGGTAGCGGTTCAAGAAATCCGGCAAGAGCGGCAGAATGTAATCGACCCCGAATGTCAGGCCGAGGCTCAGCTTGAGCACTCCGGCCGGCTCGCCGCGGTCCGTGGCGACGTTCGCAATCGACGTCTGCAGTGCTTCCAGATTATCCCGGATCGCGTGCAGGAAACGCTCGCCGGCTTCAGTCAGGGTCAGCTTCCGCGTGCTGCGGTGAAACAGCCGGACGCCGAGATTCCGCTCCAGCATCGCGACGTTACGGCTCACCGCGGCGGGGGTCAGCGACATTCGCCGGGCTGCCGTTGAGAACCCGCCCGATTCGGCACTCCTCACGAAGGATTCGAGGTTCGCGAGAGTCTCCATGGCCTCACTCTCAAGGAATACTTGTAAGTAATTCCAGCTATTACCGGCTAATCGTATGCCAATAAATCGGCGATATCCACTCCGCGAACAACAGATCTCAGTCGGGAGTGACGCCTATGACCCAGTCCGCCGCACCCAAGAACGGCCTAAACGCCCTCCTCACCCCGGAGGACTCGGTTCTGGTCCTGATCGATCACCAGCCCTTCCAATTCGCGAACCTGAATAGCCATGAGCCGACGATGGTCGTGAACAACGTCATCGGGCTCGCCAAGGCAGCGAAGATTTTCAACGTGCCGACCATCCTGACCACCGTGGTGGAGGACCGCGGCGGCAAGCTCATCAAGGGATTGCAGGACGTCTTCCCCGACCAGAAGCCGATCGACCGCACCTTCATCAACACCTGGGAGGACGCGCGGGTCGTCGATGCAGTGAAGAGGACCAGCCGCAAGAAGCTCATCATCGCGGCGCTCTGGTCGGAAGTCTGCCTCGCCATGCCGGCGATCCAGGCGGCCGGGGAAGGCTACGAGGTTTACGCCGTCACCGACGCCTCAGGGGGCGTGAGTGTCGAAGCGCATGAGATGGCGATCCGCCGCATGGTCATGGCCGGCGTGGTTCCGATTACTTGGCTGGCCGTGGCAAGCGAACTGCAACGCGACTGGGCCCGCCAGGACTCGGCCAAGGCACTCGGCCCAATTCTCCTCGATCACGGCGGCGGCACCGGGACCGCTTTCGCCTGGGAGCTGCAGCTTCTAGGTCAGAAGACGGGCGCCGGCGCCTGAGTCGGCACATGCAAAGGTGCGCAGCATTCTCAAAACACTTGGAGGCAAGTCATGACCAGCATCGGTTCGAGCGACGCCGCCAAGGCAGTGGTTCGTCGCAACACGGAGGAAGTCCAAGGCGGCGGGAATTTCCAGGTGTTCGATGAACTCTTCGCCGACGATTTTCTCGACCACACGCCGCAGCCAGGCCGCACGCCCGACAAGGCCGGTGCAAGAGAGCTATACCGAACGCTGCGCGCCGCGTTCCCCGACTTTCACGCCGAGATCCATTGGCAGCTAGCCGATGGCGACCGCGTGACGACGTACAAGACCTACCACGGGACGCACCGGGGGGAATTCCTCGGCGTCGCGCCGACTGGCCGCAACATTCAATTCGAGACCGTCGACGTGATGCGCGTGCGCAGCGGCAAGATCGTCGAACATTGGGGCGTCGCCAATCTCTTCTCCCTCATGGAGCAGCTGGGCGCCTGGCCGGCCAAGCAAAATCGCTCTTGAACGCGGGACGGCGATTCCGCCGCCGCCCCTCCGCTCCGCAAACCTGAGGAACATCCCATGACCATCGGCATCATCGGATCGGGCGCCATCGGCACAGCCTTCGCTCGGACGCTGGCCCGCGCCGGCATCCAGGCGACCATCTCGAACAGCCGCGGCCCCGACTCGTTGAAAGAGGTGGTCCATGAGCTGGGCCCGTCGATCAGGGCCAGCAA
>WNFX01001031.1_pt1 | contig 44377 bp, 35 predicted proteins | sample 5400111 | NCBI WGS metagenome assembly WNFX01 (sample SAMN13153363, study PRJNA577476) | soil metagenome | isolation source: 40 cm soil or saprolite under grassland replicate 1 | place: USA:California | collected 2016-06-15
TACGCCTGCAGGAAGATCCGGTCCACCGACCGGCAGCTGAGCGTCACATGATCCCGCAGTAACGTCGCATAGTCGGCCATCACAGCCTCCCCGGCTTCAGCAACCAGGAGGCTACGACCGGCAAGCGGGGGAGTCTCCTGCGGAGACTCCCCCGCGCCCAACCCCCACCAACCAGCAGCACCGGCGGCACCGCCGCCAGCGCCCCCGCTACCCCGCCATCAGCCCATCGGTATGAGAACCCTCGCTACTACTAAGCCGGCGGCTGGCCATTCGTTCCGCGCGGGAACCACTATTCAGTCGCGTTGCTGAGCCGGCGCGAGCCCGCTGAGACTGCCGTCTTATGGTGGGATTCCTTCCAGTGTGTTGGTTCGCGGGCTGGGACGGGGCCGCCGTCAGGGCACCAGGATGATCTTGCCGAGGGCGGTCCGGCCGGAGGACTCGGCCAGTTCCATGGCCGCGGCCACTTCGGCCAGCGGGTAGCGGGCGGCGATCTTCGCGGTGAGCACGCCGTCGCGCAACAGGCCGAACAAGTGCGTGAGATCGGTGCGCAGCCGGGCCCGGAACGCTTCCCGCTTGGCTGAGTCCGGCTTTCCTGCACCCGCCCAGACGTTGTAGAAGCTCGCGTGCTTGCGCGCGGGCAGGTAGTTCCAGATCGCCAGTTTCGCCAGCAGCCGCAGGAAGCCGGGCAGCACCGGGCTGGTGTCATCGAGCTTGCTGGCGATGCTGTAAGAGACCAGGGTGCCGGTGCGGTTGAGCAGCCGGTATGAGCGGGTGACGCTGGCGCCGCCAAGGTGGTCGAACACGGCGCCCACCCCGTGGGGAGCCAGTTCCCGGACGCGCGCGGCCAGGTCGGGTCCCGGTAGTCGATCGGCTCCACTCCCAGCGCGCGCAGCGCGTCGTGGTGGCGCGGGCTGGCCGTGCCGATCACACGCGCCGCCCGCACGCCGGGCAAGCTGCACCAGGATCGTGCCCACGCCGCAGGCGGTGGCACAACCGCGCAGCTTCGTTTCCCCTTGACAGAACTGAGCCACACGCCAGCCCAGCGCCTTCACGACGTGCGGTCGAGTGTCCTGAGTGGACGGATGTGCCCGGGTGGACCGCTGTGTCGGCTGCGAGTGCCTCGCGGAAGAACCGGTCGGCGATGTCGTCGAGTGGGTAGGTCAGCTCGATGCGCAGTTCGTCGAGGGTGACTTCGGCGACCGGGTCGAGCCGGGAGGCGACGCCGATCATCTTGATCACCTGTTCGCCGATGCGAACCACGGGCACATCACGGGCCCGGCGGATGGTTCGCTGGGTCGGGCCAGCCCGGCCAGTGCTGCGTCGGCTTGCCGGACGAGTTCCGCGAGTGTCTCGTCGAACGGGGCGCGGTCGAGCTGGTGGCGTAGCCGGTCGAGGCCGGCCCGGGCCACGTCGGCCCAGTTGACCACGGCCTGCCGGGTGGCCGGGTCCGTCAGGAACAGCCGGATGAGGTTGGCGCCGACGATGTCGCCGCCGTACAGCCGGGCACAGGCGGTGTTGGCCACGAGTACGGTCCAGTGTTGTCGACGACCATTGCCGGGTACGGCCGATGGGCGGTGAGCAGGCGGTCCAGCGCAGCGCGGTACGGGGCCAGATCGTGGCCGACCGGGTCCGCCGCGGGTACAGGGGTGGTAGGCCGGCGTCCCGCAGCAGCTGGTTGCGCTCCCGGAGCGAGACGTCGAGCGCCTCGCCGAGGCGCAGCACCATCTGCCGGCTGGGCCGCGACCGACCGGTCTCTGGGAATGACAGGTGCCGTGGCGTGGATCCCACCTTGGCGGCCAGGGCCGGTTGGCTGATGCCGCGGTGAGCCCGCCACCGGCGCAGCCGGGCACCGAACGGGCTGGCGGCCCGCTCACCGTTTATGATCGGGAGTATGAAAGGCGGCCGTGGGTAGTGCCGATCCCTTTCCGGGAGTCGGTTCACCGTGAGCACCGATGACATCGGGTCGTGTGCGGGATCAGACGGGGTGAGCGCCGCCGCCGGCGGCCCTGACATCGCGGAGGCGTGACGATGGACCAGAGGACGATCGCCAACCTGTACCACGACGCGTGGATCAACCGTGCCGGTGACATGACCGATGTGCCCCTGGCCGCCGACTTCTCCTTCCGCGGGCCGGTAGCGTCCTTCACTGACGCGGCCGGGTACCAGCAGATGGCCCAGCAGGCCGGCGCGGCGGTGCGGAGCTTCCGGGTGCGCCACCAGTTCACCGACGGCGACCTGGTCTGCTCGGTGGTGGACTGGGAGATGGCGCCGCTGCCGGGCGTGCTGACCGCGGCGGAGATTCTGGAGATCCGCGACGGGCGGATCGTGCGGGGCGAGCTGATCTACGACGCGGAGGAGCTGCGCAAGGCCATGAGCCGACCCTGACCGTCACGGGCCGCGCAGGCGCGCGGCGCGCGCCGTGAGGTAGTCGCGTTCGGCGAGGCTGGTGGTACGGCCGGCGGCCCGCAGGTAGTGCGTGATCGCGCGATCGGTGTCCCCGGCCAGGTCCAGCAGGTGCGCCCGGACCGCGTCGAGGCGATGGTGGCCCGGCAGACGGGCGTCGAGATCGGCGAGGGCGCTCAAGCCGGCTGCGGTGCTGTGAACCATGGCCAGCGCGATGGCCCGGCTCAGGGTGACCATCGGGTTGCCAGTCATGCGTTCCAGCAACCCGTACAGGGTGAGGATCTGCGGCCAGTCGGTGTCCTCGGCGGCGGCGGCCTCGTCGTGGATCGCCGCGATGGCCGCCTGCAGCTGGTACTCGCCGACGGCTCGCCGGGGCAGCACGGCTGACAGCAGCGCGATTCCCTCGGCGATGAGCGTCTCGTTCCAGCGGGTGCGATCCTGTTCGGCCAGTGGGATGAGTTGGCCGGTCGGTCCGGTCCGGGCCGGACGGCGGGCGTCGGTGAGCAGCATGAGCGCCAGCAGGCCGGCCACCTCGGGCTCGTCGGGCAGCGCCGCGCTCAACGCCCGGGTGAGCCGGATCGCCTCGGTCGACAGGTCAACGCGGACGACGTGCATACCCGAACTGGCGGCGTACCCCTCGTTGAAGATGAGGTAAAGCACATGCAGGACGCTGCGCAGCCGGTCGTCCCACTCCACCGGGGTTGGCATCCGAAACGGGACGCCCGAAGTCCTGATCCGCTGTTTGGCGCGGCTGATGCGCTTGGCCATCGTGTCCTCGGGCACCAGGAACGCAGCGGCGATCTCCGCCGTGGTGAGCCCGCCGACGGCGCGCAGGGTGAGCGGGATCGCCGAGCCGGGTGCGAGGACGGGGTGGCAGCACAGGAAGATCAGTACCAGCGAATCGTCCTCATTGGAGGGTTGTGCGGGCACCGCGGGCTCGCGGGTCGCGACCAGGTCCTCGCGGTGGCGGCGGGCCGCATGGGCCCGCCAGGCATCGGTCAGCCGGCGGCCGGCGACGGCGATCAGCCAGCCCCGCGGGTTGGCTGGCACACCGTCGACCGGCCACTGTGTGGCTGCGGCGATCAGTGCCTCCTGGACGGCGTCCTCGGCGTCGGCGAAGTCCCCGTGGCGGCGTACCAGCACGGTGAGGACCTGTGGCGCCAGCGTGCGCAACAGGTCCTCGACCTCGGCATAGAGGTTCACCACTCCGGCGGCGGCGCATCCATGATCGGCCGGACGACGATGGGCTTGCGGGTGGGCGTCCCACCAGGGCCGGGCGCCGCCGAGGTACGGGCCGCGATCTCGATCGCCCGCTGCTCGCTGTCCACGTCGACCATCCAGAACCCGGCCAGCAGTTCCTTGGCCTCCGGGTAAACCCCGTCGGTGACCACCGGCGCGCTGGCCCCATCCGCGGTCACGATCTTCGTGGCCTCCGGGCCCGCCAGCTTCTCCGCAGCCAGCAGCTCGCCGGCCTCCGCCATCTCTTGGTGTATCTGTTGCATGTGTGCCCAGCTGGCCTTGACGTCGTCGGCTGTCCATTCCTGGACGGGATCGTCGGGCGAGTGAGTCATCATGATCAAATATTTCATCGGTCCTGCTCTCGTTCACGCTGTGCACCCTGGTCGGCGCTCTCACCCTACGGTCGGAGCCGGCTGCCGGTTCTGGACATCGGCCGGCGGGGATAGATGTGGTCAGCGGGACTGCCAGGACAGTTTGCGGGGTGGGGGTGTGCCGGTCTCGACGTAGTGCTTGAGATCGTCCAGCAGGTGCTGCCCGTCGCGCAGGACGCGGGCGAGGGTCACCGGACTGGCATACCGGCCGAGCAGGCCGCGGGTGGCGAACTCGGCGGCGATGTCCACCCGGCATCGCGTGGCGGCCAGCGCGGTGACGGTCCACGTGTTGCGGGCGGCAGTCAGGAAGGCGGGCATCCCATCGGTGGCCTGGTAGGTCAGGCTCCTGTTGCTGGCGTCGAACGCGACGATGGTCTCGGTGACCTGCGGCAGTGCCCGGATTCCGGTTTCGCAGACCCGTGCTGCGATCGGGCCGTCGAGGTTGACCAGGCCGAGGTCGGCGACGCCGAGGGAGGAGGTGGGGATGGCTGTCGCCCACTCGCCGATGCGGTCGAACCGGCCGGCGATCACCTCCCAGACGGTGTCAGCGGGTGCATCGATCACGATCTGACGCGTCAGGGTGCTCTGGTTCCGATGATTACGGAGTCGGTGACGCGGAGCGATTCCCGGCCAGGGAACCTCTGCGCCACCGGTCGGCTCGGCGGGCCTCATTGGGGGTGTGCGGCGCGCCGTCGGGCTTCGTTCAGCAGTGTCCGCCAGCGACGGCGGTCCGGTAGGGGTAGCGCGACCCACTCGCGGAAGACCCGCCCGGCGGGCGCGAACGGCTCGGCGTGGCCGGCGGCGATCAGCGCGGTGACGCGGTCGGCGGGCAGCTTGACCAGCAGGGCCTGGGTGCGGCGGTCCAGCGACGCGAAGAACCGGCCGTCCAGCCGCAGGCACGGCAATCGCATCATCGTGGAGCGGGTCGCCGCCGGATCGGCCAGCAGGGGCTCGGCCAACTGCCAGAACAGCTCCTCTCCGGTCAGCGGGTCGAGTTGGCGGGGTTGGTTCTGAACAGGGCGAGCCGGGCCCCGCCCGGGTCGGCGATGGTCACCGACGTCCCGGCCGTCCCGTCGGTTGAGCCCCGGACGATCGTGGCGCTCAGGGAGATGGCCTGTTGGTCGCCTGGTCCAGGTCGTCGACCATGACGTAGGCAGCCACTGCCCGGCCGTGCCGGGCGCGGCGGCGACGATGCCGGCCCATGGCTGCGGGCCGCCGCCGATCCACGGCCGGGAGCCGCCAATCCCGGCGTCGGCGACGTCCCAGCCGAACATCTGCCGGTAGAAATCGGCGGCCTGGTTGCCGTCGTCGGGGGTGGCGAGGTCGAACCACATGAACGGGATGGACACGAGGTGTACTCCTTCGATGGCAACGGCGGGTTGCAGGGCCGCTCACCGTGTCTGATCCACGGGGCACGCGGTCTTTATCGGTCCGTCGGACCCGGCCGCTAGTCTCGCGGCGTGACCATCCTGCCAACGCTGGATCATGAGCCGGACCTGCTGGCCGCAGCCCGGGCTGGAGACCATGCCGCGTTCACCGCGCTGCTGGTACCGCACCGCCGGGCTCTGCACCTGTACTGCTACCGGATGCTCGGCTCGCTCGACGATGCCGACGACGCCCTGCAGGAGGCGCAACTGCTGGCCTGGCGCGGCCTGGACACCTTCGCCGGCCGGGCACCACTACGGCATTGGCTGTACCGGATCACCACCACGACCTGCCTGAAGATCATCCGTACCCGTGGCCGGGTCCCGCTGCCCGCCGGCGACCTGGTGTACCTGCAGCCGTACCCGGATCGGATGCTCGACCAGCTCACCGCGGCCGACACCGACCCCGCCGCGGAGGTCGAGCGGCGCGACAGCGTCGCGTTGGCGTTCATCGTCGCTTTGCAGCGGCTGCCCGCCACTCAACGGGCTGTCCTGCTGCTGCGCGACGTGCTCGCCTACAGTCCGGCCGAGACCGCCCAGTTGCTCGACACAAGCGTCGCCGCCGCCAACAGCCTGCTGCAACGCGCCCGGGCCACACTCCAAGCCGACCACGGCACGAGCGCAGCCGGGCGCCGGGACCGGGCGCTGGACGCCACCGACCGTCAGGTCGTGACGCGGTTCGTCGACGCCTGGCGACGCCGCGACATCTCCGCACTGGCGGCCCTGCTGGCCGAGGACGCCATCCTGCGCATGCCGCCCCAGCGCGCGGAGTTCATCGGCCGCACGGTGATCGCGGACTTCTTCGCCACGGTGCCCGCCAACGGGCGGCTCGAACTGATCGACCTGGTCGTCATCCGGGCCAACGGGCAGCCGGCACTCGCGGCCTACCTCCCGGACGAGTGGGGCGACTGCCGCGGGTACGGCATCATGGTCCTCGACATCGTTGACGGCGCGATCCTCACCATCACCGGCTTCCCCGACCCGACGCTGTTCGCCGCATTAGGCCTGCCTACGACGACTCCAGAATCCGCTTGAGCCGAGCCAGATCCTTCTCGTTGGCGCGGCGCATCGCCGCCGCCATCACCGGTGCGGTCACCCGGGCGAACCCGGCCGGCTCACCCCGGTTGCGCAGCGTCATCCGGGTACCCGACGCGTCCTCCGGTTGCCAGGTGTAGGTGGTCTCCATCGGGAACGGGCCCTGCGCGGTCCGCATCACCAGCCGGTACGGGCCGCACTCGACCACCTCGTACGTGTAGGCCAGGGTGCGGCCGAGGAACCGGGCCACGAACTCCATGCGCGACCCCACGCCCACCGGTGGCAGGGTCTGCCAGCGCACCGAGGTGATGTTGGCGTACCAGTCCGCTGCGTTCGACGGGTCACCGGCGTAGGCGGCCACCTGCTTGCACGGGCGGGCGATGAGGATCTCGGTGCTGACGTCGACGGCCATGCTCACACCCTCTGATGTCTATTTGGGTGGAAGGCTGCGGGCGTACCTGACGCCGCGGCCGACCCACCAGCGCAGGTTGTCGTCTTCGGCGCAGCCGCCCCGGGTCGATCAGCAGCCAGCCCTTCATGGGCCGGCCGGTCAGGTCGAACACCCGGGCGCCCGGTTCGGCCAGCAGCAGCTCTGGCTGGGCAGGGTCGGTTCGCACGATCAGGTCCTCGCCGTGGACACCGACGGCGATGTTGCCGTGCAGCAGCATGGCCAGGCCGCCGAACATCTTCTTCTCGGCCAGTCCCGGTTCGTCGCCGATCAGGTCCCGCAGCCGGGCGGCCAGGCCTCGTCGTATGCCACACCGGCATCCTGGCACGTGGAGCCCGACCGGGCGGGCAGGCCGGGCTACCGCGGTGGGTCGAGCAGGGCGGGCAGCACTCGGGCCAGCCCGGCCAGACCGCCTGCGGCGCGGCGAACGGCGGGTCACCGCGCTAAACCCCGGCGACCGCGACCGCCAGGTCCAGCTCACGGGCGGCGGTGTCACGCGGGCCGAAGGTGTTCAAGCTGGCCGCCCGCACCATCGAAATGGGCCGGCCGCTGATGGTCACCCGCCGGCACCAGTTCCGCGAGGTCTCCGCGCGCCGGCTCTACCCCGGCACGCACCGCATCGACATCCAGGTCAACGGACGCGTGCTCGGCGGCGGCGGCATCGAGCTGGTCGACGGGTAGGCCCGGTGGCAGGCCGAACCGCTCGAATAATCCCACGTGGACAAACCCGGTGATGGCGGTGATCAGTCCACTCTGGACGGTGAGCAGCTTGATGGCGAACGGCACGTGTCCGTGGTCGGCGGGCGCGTAGACGGCCAGCGCGGGCTGGCGGTTTGCCGCGGTCGGCGTCAGCCGTAGGTTGACGCCCCACGGGCTGGCGAACAGCCGCCGCAGGTACACGCCGATGCTGTCCCTACCCTGGTACCAGGATGGGGTCGGCGGCATCGCCATGTGCGCGTCCTCGCGCAGCAAATCGATGAGTGCGGGCACATCCTTGGCATGCCAGGCCCGCACGTACCGGGCGACCAAGTCAGCCTGCTCCGCCGGTGCGGTCGGCGGATAGCCGGCGGCCGGCAGACGGTCCCGCAGACTGTTCCTGGCCCGTTGCAACGCGCTGTTCACCGACGCCGACGTGGTGGCGAGCATTCCGGCGGTCTCGGCCGATGAGAAGCCGAGCACCTCCCGCAGCAGCAGCACGGCCCGCGGCCGGGGCGGCAGGTACTGCACCGCCGCGATGAACGCCAACTCGATGTGCTCCCGACGCACCACCGCCGCGGCCGGATCGGCCAAGGGATCGGGGTCCACCGGGTCGAGCAGCGCATCCGGGTATGGCTGCAGCCAGGGCAGGTCGGCATCGTCCGGCTCGGGAGCCTGGCTCGGGTCAGCCGGGGCGACGATCGCCATGGGCAGGATCCGCCGGGCGCGGTGGTCGAGGGCGTCCAGGCACGCGTTCGTGGCGATCCGGTACAACCAGGCCCGCACGGTCGATCGGCCCTCGAAGCCGGCCAGAGCACGCCACGCCTTGACCAAGGTCTCCTGCACCGCGTCGTCAGCGTCGTCCAGGCTGCCCAGCATCCGGTAACAGTGCACCAGCAACTCCCGTCGGTACGGGGCAGTCAGCCGCTGGAACGCCCGCTCATCCCCGGTCACCGCCGCCGCGAGCAGCGCCGGCACGGCCGCCCGGTCCGTCGAGGCCGCGATCGTCCCGGCCCAGGTTAGGACGCCAACCGCGATGAGTCCGCCGCCCGGCCGCCGTCACAACCGTCAGAAGGCCAATCGCGCGGAAGGAAGACCTGGACCATGCTGAGCATCACCAACACCATCGACATCAAAGCCAGCCCGGACGACGTGTGGGCCGTGCTCGTCGACATGCCCGCCACCCGGCGCTGGCTACCCGGAGTCACGGCGTCCCAGATGGACGGCGACGTCCGAGTCTGTCGAATGGTCGACGGGCAGGAAGTCCATGAAAGGATCAGCGACATCTCGGCCGACCGGCGCAGCTACCAGTTTGAGCACCTGCGGGTCCCGCTGCCGGTCCGGCATTCCGGCGGAACCTTCACCGTCACCGCCGGCCCTGGCCCGGACACCGCCGCCGTGACCCTGACGACCACGTTCGAGCCGCTCGATCAGAGCGGCGCTGACCAACTCGCCGACATGATCGACGGCGCGTTCCAGCAGTCCCTGCAGTCGCTGCGCCGCTACATCGAGGACAAACTGCCCTGGGATGCCGACTGAGCATCCCCGGCCATGCGAGGCTGCTCGCATGGCGACCTTCAGCGGACCGGTACGCCGATGGCGCGAGGACAAGCCGGGCGGACTCGCCGTCGTCGACACACCCGCAGACCTGCTCACCGAACTCGGTGGCCGCCGGCAGACGCGCGTGACCGGCACACTCAACAACGCCCCGTTCACCGGCAGCACCATGCTCGTCGCCGGCGGCGGTCTCTGCGTCGGCGTCAGCAAGGCCGCACTCGAAGCCGCCCGCGCCGCCGTCGGCGACGAGGACCACCTGTCCCTCGCGCCAGCGCCCGCATCAGCATGACCCTCTCCACCCGGCGCAACCGCCGCCAGCCCACCACCCCGGCATTACGCGCGGCCGCAAGGCGCCGATCACGTCAATAGGAGCGACTCCTCAACCACAAGCGACGAACGTTTCCCCTGGTCAGCGGACCTTTCCCTTCCAGTGATCCCCCTGCCGGGGGCACACGTGATCATCTAAGAACGCACAGGTCATGCCCGTTCCCCAGGAGTGGGCCGGACGGCTGGTTCCTGAATCCACACGTCGCACCGTTCTCGTTTGTGCCCTCCGGGGTCGCCCGCCTGGAAGAACAGGTAGGGACCTGCGCCGTGTCTTGCTGTCGCTTGGTGAGACGACGCGGGCGCTCGAGGCTCATGCTGGTGAAGACATCCCAGCCGCTGGGCTGTGGGCCCGGTGGGAGCGGATCACCTCGGCGTGACCTACGACGTCGTCTGGGATATCCAGGCGGCCGGAGCCCGCCGACGCCGTCGCAAGGAGGACCCAGCCGGTGCAGCACGGCTCACCGCCGCCACCGAGGCCCTCGCCGACGACCCCCGCCCGGCCAACGCCGTACCGATGGGTGGCTCGGGCTCGTACCGGCTGCGGCTCGGGCCGTACCGCGCGGTCTACGAGCTGCTGCCGCACAAGTACACGGTCCACATCACGAACGTCGGCCGGGTCCCTCCGGAGCGAGAACGCCGACCCTAGCGGCCGGGTAGCCGCCGGCCGCCGTCCGTTGCAAGCGTGAGATTGCGGCCACTCTGCCGCCGCAGGCGGGGGCGGTGCCGCTACCGCTGGCCGTCGAGCCGCCGGCCGGATGGCAGCCGAGGCCGCTCGCCGCCATCAGCGGCAACCTCGACCGGGCCCGACTGTAGGAGGTGCGGGACGGATCAGCGAGCTGGAGATCCAGAAGCTCGCTACGGCCGAGGCGCAAGCACACGTCGACTGCCGGCGCACCCTCCGTCCACCGGCTGGAGCGGCCTCGTCGCCGTCGTCACGGGCCCGGTGCCGCGAGCCGCCCGCGGCGGTACCTGATCAGGCGGCGCAGCTTAGAGATCCTTCCCCGGTCGAACGGCAGGCTGTCCAACTCGGCCAGCCAGGAGTCGACCCGATCGGCGAGATCGACAAGCACCCTCCGCACTGCTCGCTCTGGCACCCCGACCTCCCCACCGAGCGCGACGAAGTCGGCCAGACCGAAATCGCCGCCACTGCGGTCGCCGATCGACAGCGCCATCGTCGTGTCGCCGTACGGGTAGGAGCTGGGAACGTCGTACAGGGGCGAGACCCGCCACTCGCCGTCGAGTCCCTGCAGCACCGAGAAGTTCTTGGCGTGCGCGTCGCCGTTGCCGGTCAGGTAGGCGAACGCGAGCTGCCGGATGAGGTCGCGCCCAGCAAGCGCGGCCGCGTCGCAGACCGCGGCCAGCGCCGCGACGGTGCGGTCGGCGCCGAGCAGGTATTTGTCGGCAGGCGGGCGATCCAACACCTGACAACCGTCCTCCACGGCCAGCAGGTGCACCGCACCGTCCACAGTGGTGCGATCGAACCGCTGGACCAGCAGGCCCGGCTGGCCGCCCGCGTCCGTGACGACCTCGCTCGGCGGGACCGTCAAGCCGGACCGCCGCGCGGCGTCGAGGAAGAACGCCTCGTTCTCGACCAGATGCGGGTACTCGGCCGGATTGAGCTTGAGAATGTAGCGGTCGCCGGCCCGAGCGACCGGCAGGTTGATCATCGCGGCGCTGGTCTTCTCCTGCACACCAGGCAGCGCGACGCGCTGCGCGCGGATACCGAGCTCGACGAGCAGGTCGGCGAAGCTGATGTCGCCCAGCTGTTCGAGCGCCACCCGCGCCGGCACCTCGGCCGGCCGGACACCCGATGGCACCACCTGCACGTCCCCGATCGCGTCCGCACCGACGGCGAGGAGCAGCGTCAGCTCATCATCGGCGGATGTCTTCACCGCCCGCCGTAGGGCACCTAGCCGCCGGCCCTCTGGCAGGAGCCCGGCGAAGTAGGCGGGAAGGGCACCACCTGGACGCCGGACCGGCTCAGCGACCACGGGCAGCGTCGTGGCCACGGCCGGCCCGCCGTCGGAGATCCAGCCGTCGAGGTAGCGAAACTCGACCCCGCCTTCGGTACGGGTCAACGTCGCCGCGCGCCGTCCCGCCTTGAAGACATCGGCCCGATCGACCGTGCGCAGCTGGTCGAGATCATCGTCGCCCGGTTGCGTCATCGGATCATCCGGACCCGAGATCAGGCTTCGGTCGGATCTCGGTGGCCCCGCCCCGGTGGAGTTCGAGGTGTAGTCCGAGGGCCGAGAGCACGGCGATGACCTTGTCCAGCTGGACCGACTGCTTTCCGTTCTCCAACGCGTAGACGAATCGCTCCGAAACCCCCGCAAGGTCAGCCACCTCGTCTTGGCGTAGTCGCAGCTGCCGGCGCCGCAACCGCACGGCGGTGGCGAACGCGTCGCCGTGCGCGCCAGCAGCGGTTCGACCTCGCGTCGCCAAGGACACCGACCTCCATCCGCACGAACGTGCGGTTTCTGGCACTCTAGCCCAGTGAAGACGGCTGATCCAGCGCTTTCCGCACGAACGTGCGGCCAGACTGGGTCGAGCGCCCCGAGCATCTCAGGTCATCCTGCCGGCCGCACGATCGTGCGGCAGAACCGCTAGGCAGCGATCGCCGCTGGGCGGGCACCCTGACCCTCGTCACGGCGCCATGCACCTGCCCACCGAACACGACCTCAGCGCCGCCGCCCCTCACCCGGCACCGCCCACGCCCTCACCCACCTGCAACCCCGAGTATGCGTACCACGATCGATCTGCCTGACGATTCCCACCGGCAGGCCATGTCGATCGCTCGGGAGACGTCTCGGACGCTGAGCGAGACGGTTGCCGCGCTGATGCGTCGTGGCCTGGAGCAAGGTGTTCGTCCCGACCAGCGCGATCTCGCCGAGATCGACGTTGCTCTCCTGCCGCGCGACCGAATGGACGAACTGCGCCTGGTGCCTCGCCCCGCCAGGAAGCACCGTCACGGGTGGGCCATGACTTCGACAGCCGAGCCAAACGGATTGCCTTAGCGGGCGTCGATCCAGCGTGTCGCCGCCGCGATGACGTGACCCGCGCCCGCTGGGTCGCTCATCCTGGCTGCGAGGGTTTCGGTGGCGAGTTGCGGCGGGAGCACGTCGCCGAATTTCAGCCCGTCGACCGCATCCGGGGTGACGAGTGGGGGTGGCAATGGTCCCGCTGCCGCGCCGCCGAGCGCGCGCCGAAGGCGATCTGGGGAGGTGTCCGCACGCAGAGGCAGCCGGTGGTTGTCGATCCTCCGTTCAACCTCGACGAGGTCCAGTAGCGCTGCCGCCAGCGTGGCGTTGGCGCGGGCGCCGGCCCAGGTCCACCACAGCGGTTGGTCGTCTCGGCGTTCGACCACGGTGCCGCCGTGCCACACCCGGATTCCGGCATCGTTCCGCAGCGACGCCGGCGCCTTGGTCGCCCGGTGGGACAGGTTCACATCCGGGTCCGCGCCAAGCAGGACGGCCCGTTGGGCCTGGGCGAGAGGGTAGGAGTGCGGCGGCAGTCCGCCCTGCCAGAGGCTCCGGCCGGGGAGATCGGTCGTGTCGACGTGGCAGCGATGGTGGGGCCAGTCGATGTGGGTGACGCGCCAGGCGCGACCGCCGAGGGAGATCACTCGTGGTCCGTCCACCTTGGTCATCAGCATGAGGGCGTCGGTGGTGCCGAGCTCCTGCCGGCCGTGCAGGACGGTGAACTCCGGTGCGGCGGCGAAGACGGTGAGCAGCTCGGAGAAGTGCCGCCGGCCGAAGCGACGTTCGGCCTCCGGGCCGATGAACAGCATCCCCTCTTCGACGTCGAGGTGGCCGGTGTCGACCAGCCAATTGACGATCTCCGGCGTGGTCTCGTCGAACAGGCCGATGTCGCCGTACCACTCCGGCCAGGTGGCCCGGCCGACCCGCTTCTCCTGCAGGCACAGCGCGAGCAGTTGCTGCGCCGCGATGTGCCGGGGAGCCGGCGGCGCGGTGACCGGTTCGAGGTAGCCGTCCTGCCACAGCCGCAGCAGCCCGGCCGCGTGCAGGGCCGCGGACTCGCGGGTGGCGAGGAACAGCATGCTGCGACCGGCGCCGGCCCGCCGGCCGGTGCGGCCGAGGCGTTGCGGGAACGAGGCGACGGTGGCGGGAGCGTCGAGTTGGATGACCCGGTCGAGGTCGCCGACGTCGATGCCGAGTTCGAGCGTCGAGGTGGCGACGATGACGCAGTCGCGGGCCTCGGCGAATGCCTGCTCGGCCTGGCGGCGCTCGTCAGCCGACAGCGAGGAGTGGGAGACGAACGTGCGGACCTGGCGCGCCCGCAGCGCGAGCGCAAGTTGCTCGGTCTGGCCGCGGCTCTCGCAGAACACCAGCGGCTTCTCCCCGGCGTGCAGGGCGGAGACGACGGTGGCGGCGTTCTCGACGCTGCCGACGTAGTCCAGGCCGATCTCCGCGGCGGCTCCGGTACCCTCGGCGGGCGGGGCGAGCACCACGGCGGGCCGGGTCGCGGCGGCGCCGCCCTGCAGCCAGCGCACCAGAGCGTCGGGGTTGCCGACGGTCGCGGACAGGCCGATCCGCTGGACCGGCCGGCCTGCCAGGTGAGCGAGCCGCTCCAGCACGGCGAGCAGGTGCCAGCCGCGTTCGTCCCCGGCGAAGGCGTGCACCTCGTCCACGATGACGATCCGTACGCCGCCGAAGAACTGCCGCGGATCGATCAGCGTGGAGACCAGGATCGACTCGATCGACTCCGGGGTGGTGAGCAGGATGTCGGGCCGCTCCAGCCGGATCCGGCGGCGCTGGCCGGCGGTGGTGTCGCCGTGCCAGAGACCTGCGGTGCGGCCGAGCCAGCCGGCGTAGCCCGCGATGCGGGGGTGCAGGTCGTTCAGCAGTGCCCGAAGTGGACATACGTAGAGGACGGACAGACCGCGCCAGTCCCGTTCGGCCATCGCGGTCAGGATCGGGAAGATCGCGGCCTCGGTCTTCCCGCCCGCGGTCGGCGCGAGCAGCAGCGCGTCCCGGCCGTCCAGCAGCGGGTCGACCGCGGCGGCCTGCAGCGGCCGCAGCGACGGCCAGCCCAGGGTGTTGACGACGTAGTGGACGAGCCCGGGATGCAGCCGGGACGCCCCGGTGACAGCGCTCACGGCAGGTCGAGCTCGATGTCGTCGACGCTGCGGACGGCGCGCCCGGCGGCGTTACGTTCGACGTCGGTCAGCTCGCCGGCAACCAGGGTGACCGGGTAGTCCCGGCGCGGGTCGAAGTCCGGATGCAGGTCGACCCGGTCGAGCACGTCGGCGACGAGTTTCTTGAGGAAGATCCGTGGCGCGACGCCGACCTTGCCGCCGAGCGCGCCGGTGACTCGCAGCGCGAGCAGGTCGACGTAGCCGTCGTCGACCACCGCGGCCACCCGCCCGCCGGCCGACGCCCCGGCGGTGTAGACGTCCCGAACCCTCCTACCCAGCTCCCGCAGACCGTCGGCGGAGAACCCGGGCAGTCGCAGTTGGACGGCCCGGGGGTTGTCGAACCGGGCGTCCAGCCCGCCGGCCTCCGCCAGCCGGGTGCGCATCTCGGCCACACCGGCGGCCGGCGGCCGCCCGGTGAAGATCAGGTACGCGAGCGCGCCGAGCGCGAACACGTCCAGCAGCGGCCCCGACACGTCGGCGTAGCCGATCTCCGGCGCCTGGTATACCCGGGCCGCCTCGTCGGCGAGCTGCTCGATGTGGATCGTGCCGCCCAGCGTGCCTGAACCGCCCAGCGTGCCCGGACCGCCCGCCGAGGGCTGGCTGCTGCCGGGCAGCCGGCCGCCGGTCTGCCAGTCGATCACCACCAGCCGGGGCCGGGTCGAGTCCGGCCGCTGCACCAGGATCGACCGCGGGTTGAGGTTGCGGTGCACCAGCCGCCGGGAGTGCGCGTAGCGCATCGTCTCCGCGAGCTGGCGGACCAGCGCCAGCCGCTGGTCGATGCCCAGGCTTCCGCCGTGCTCGTCCATCCACCGGTCCAGCCGGACCGAGTCCTCCTCGTGCTCGAAGACCACCGCCGGGCCGAGGGGGTGCTCGACCATGTCGACGGCGTGCACGATGCCGTCATGGTGGATGTCCTGCAGGATGCGGTACTCCCGCTCCGCGGCCCGCATGATCATGTCCCGTTCGGCCGGCGCGGCCCGCGCCGCCAGGTAGAACCGGACCCGGCGGACCTGCTGGGTCTGCACCTGGTGCCCGGCCAGGAAGTCCTGCCAGCCCGGCCCCTCGGCGTACGGGCGGGGAGCCAGCAGCAGTTGGCCGACCATCCGCTCCGCGGTCGCCGGCCGCACCCCGGCCGTCTCGATCAGTCGGGTGATCGCCCGGCCGGGTGCCCGATCGACCTGCCCGCCGGACCGTCGCGCGAGGAGCAGGTCGCCGATGCCGGGCAGCCCGGAGGCGGTCGCGCCCGGCGGTCCGTAGACGTGCTGCCGGCCCACCGGGTCGAGCGAGGTCCGCACGTCTGCGGCGTGCAGGAAGACGGCGGCGCCGACGTATGGGGCCTTCGCCTGGCGCGGCGGTCGGTCGGCGTAGTGCCCGAGCAGGCTCGCCAGCCGCTTGGCCTTCCGGTTCGCCAGCAGCAGCGGGTTGTCGACCACCCGGGTCTTGCCGTTGGGCATCCGGCGCTCCCACTGGATGCCGTCGCCGCTGATCTCGCCCTGCCAGTGCTTCAACTCCGCAGGTACAGCCCACTTGGGGTCAGGACGAGCAGGTCGACCTCGTTGACGCTGCCGTCGGTGCCCAGGAACTCGACGTTCGCCCAAGCTTGGTACGGCTCGGCGTCCGGAAGCAGGTCACGAATCTGGCCCAGCCCGGCCCGCTCGTGCTCCCAGGCGCTGGCGTTGATTTCCCGCCACCGCGGAGATCCCGCCCGGATGCTGACCGCCCCCCTGACCTCGCCGTCGATCGCAACGCTGCGATTCTGCCAGCAACACCCCGAAGCAAAAGGCTCACATGGCGTGATCCGGCCTCGCGCGGCGCCATCCGGGGACGAGTACGGACTCCTCCGCCGGATCAACGACGGTGACCTCGCCAGGTTGCGCAGAGGTTCCCGCCGCGGCCGAGCCGTGGCGGCAACGACCACCTCGGCCAGGTGGGCAGAGTCTGCCGTGCTCAGGGCATGCAGGGCGGTGCCGCCGGCTCCCTTGCACCCAGCCGCCACGCTGGTCAGGTAGCCCGAGGTTCTCTCGGTCCTCGACTGTGGATAAACACCTCGCGGTCGACGACGTACGTGGGTCCACTGGCCGCTGCGCCCAGTCTCGAGCCGGGTAGGCCGGGCGGCCCGCTTGCCGAGGCTGTGGGCTGTGACTGCCAGCGGGCGGAGCCGCCGCTCGGTGGTCACCAGCGCCCGCGGGGCTGACCGAAGGGATCGCCGCGTTCGGCGCCCGCCGGGTCGCGATGATCGCTCCGTACCTCCCGCCGCTCACCCGGCGCGTCGTCGACTACCTCGGCGGGCTCGGATAGACGTAGTCGACGCGATCAGCCTCGGGGTTGCCGTAGCGGGCACGGCCCGGACCTTCCGCCAGCCTGACGGCGTTGGGCCACATCCGTCGCCATAGGCACGACACGTGCAACGGCTCCGTCGTGCACGGTGCCGGCCAAGGCTGAGTGGTCGCGACCCTGACTGACCGCGACATCCACGCTTGCGCCGCGGTGGACTACGACCTTCACCTACCTCATGGCCGAATCGCCTTCAGGCGCCTGCCAGACCCGTCGTCGAGGAACCAGAACTCCCAGCCATTGCGGTTGGGGCTGACACTCGGCTTGTACTGGGCCACCACCGCTCGGGCGGCGCCGGTCGGAGTCTTGAAGCTCCGCCCGCCGAGCGGTCCAGAGGAGATGTCGATCCGCGTCGTGGCGGGATCGTAGCTCGCGTGCGTCCGGTGGCCCTCGTAGTCGACATAGACCGCCACCATCCGACCGTCAGTGGTCGGCGTCATCGCACCGGCTGCTGGGGGCGACGGCAAGCTCGCTTCTGACACCAACCGGGCCACGAGCTGACCAGGCGTCATGTTGCTCATGCGCGCGGCGAACTCCAACGACCCGTGCGTCTGGTCGTCCACCTCGACGGTTGCAGTCATGCCTCGTCCCTTCGCGAGGCCGTCAAGCTAGCGCACCTAGAGGGAGGAGAGCAAGCATTTGGAGAATCAGGAGCAAGCTCGAGACGACGAGCCCTTGTGGAGGGCGTGTTCGATGGCGGGGTAGGAGATGCGTTCCTGTTCCAGGCGGACGGCGGGGCCGAAGGTGTCCTCGACAAGGTCGCGGTAGAGGTCGGACTCGGCCGGGTCGAGGTGGGCGAGGTGGGTGGCGACCGGATCCGGTTCGCGGACCCACTGGGCCTCGTGGGCGAGCAGGGTGGCGCGGTCCATCAGCAGGGACCGGACGTGGCCGAAGCGTTGCCGCAGCCGGTCGAGGATGGCGAAGCCGTGCGTGTCGATGTCGCCGGAGTAGATCAGGCGGCGTCCGGCGAGCCAGCGTTGGTCGGCAAGGATGGGGACGGCGTAACCCTCGCCGAAGATCGCTACCGCGTCCGGGGCGGGCGGGAAGGCCAGGTAGGTGATCTTGTTCTCGACGACGTGCACGGTGCCGTGCACGGGTGGGGCAACCGCCAGCTCGTCCCGGCGGATCATCAGTTCGGTGTAGCCGCCGGGCAATGGCCGTTCCGGGTCGAGGGAGCGGAGCCGGACGTGGCTCGGCGGCCTGCGGAAGCCGTACCTGGCCGCGAACTCTGACCGCGGTCGCGTCGAGTCGATCCGAGCGGGGTCGAGCTGCAGGTCGAGGAGGGCGGCCAGGGTGGCCTGGTGGCGTTCGATGAACTTGGTGTCCACGCCCGGCACGTCGACCTGGCGGAGGTAGGCCGGCGGGCCGGCGAGCGCGTCGATCCACCGCACGGTGGCCACCAGGGCAGGCCAGGCCGGTCCGTGGTCGAGCACCCGCAGTGGGTGCGCGAGAATCCAGTCCAGCAGTCGCGGAGCCTGCTCGCGGGTGTGCGCGAGCAGCCGACCGAAGCCGTCGACCTGGTCGGTGACGCCGAGGAACGCCCACAGCTCCGGGTAGCTGTCCACCCAGGCCTTGGCCGGCAACTCGTTGCTGCCGATCAGCCGGCCGCCGACGCGCTTGCGTTCGACCCTGAGATATTTCGCCCGGTCCCAGGAAGCCGCCCACCGCTGGGCGGCCGCGAGCTCGGCGGCAGCCTCCCCCGCCGTCGGGCCGCGCAGGCCGATCCCGACCGGCTCCCAGGGCTCGCCGGCGCCCCACCGGCGGAGCAGTTCGCCGGAGTCCCACCGGCGGCGGAGCCGGCGTTCGACGTCGGCCGGGGTGGTCCAGTCGGTCACGAGGCTTCAGCGGGCGGCAGCGCCTGGGCCGGGCGGGCCGCGGACAGGGCGTGGGCGAGGCGCAGCTCCTGGTACTGCTCGATGCTGAGGTTCTGCAGCCGGGAGTAGTCGCCTTCCCGGGTGTTGTCCACGTAGCCGACGGCGGCGACGTACGGCTCGATGACGTGGATCTTCTGCAGCGGCGTCACGATGAGCAGCTGCAACCCGAGCCGGCCGAAGAGTTCGAGCGCGAAGCGGGTCGACTCGTCCGAGCCGCGGCCGAACGCCTCGTCGATGACGGCGAACCGGAACGTCTTCGACCGGGTGGCGTCCCACTCGAGCTTGAACTGGTACGCCAGGGACGCCGCCAGGATCGTGTATGCGAGTTTCTCCTTCTGCCCGCCGGACTTTCCGCCGGAGTCGGTGTAGTTCTCGTGCTCGGTGTCGTCCTCGCGCCAGCGTTCCGAGGCGGAGAAGGCGTACCAGTTGCGGACGTCGGTCACTCGCCGGGCCCAGGCCCGGTCGGCCTCGGTGTGTCCCTCGCGGCCGCGGAATCGCTCGATGATCCGCTTGACCTGGAGGAACCTCTGCTCGGAGTACTGGTCGGAGTCGGCGCCCGAGATCGAGCTGTCGGTGCAGGAGCGCAGCTCGGCGCGGAAGTCGCGTACCTCCGTGTTGGGCGTCGGGTGGTGCTCCAGCTTGATATAGCGACCAGGGTTGTAGTCGATCGCCTCCAGCGACTTGTTGATCGTCGCGATCCGCTGCTTGATCAGCTCGAGCTGCTTGTTCAGCTGGCCCTGGAAACCGGCGATGTCGCGGATCGTGTTGGTGTTGAGGTAACCCTTGAACTGCGCCTCGAACCGGGGCAAGTCGTCGCTCACCAGGCGCCGGTGCAGGGTGCGGTACTCCTCTGCGGCCTCGACCGAGGGGACCAACTCGGCTGCGGTCACCGGATGTGCCTGGCGGAACTGGCTCATCTTCGCCACCGCGCGGTTGGCCGCCGCGGTCTGCGCGCCGGTCCGCGCTGTGATCAGGTTGGTCAGCGCTGCCGCGACCTCGCTCTGCACCTGGTCGAACCCGTCCGGGGTCGCCGGCTCCGGCTGCCCGATGCGCTCGGCGAGCCGATCGAACACCGCGGCGGCGGTCGCGTACCGCGGTGCACCGGTGACGTTTTGCGCGCGCTCCAGACCGCTCCGGGCGGCCTCCAGCTTGCCCCGCAGCTCGCCGTCACTCCCCTGCAGCCGGGCCTGTTCGCCTTCGAGGTCGCTGATCCGCTGCTCGGTGGCCTCGATCTCCCCCCCGAGCCGGCTCAGCTCGCTGGACGCCTGCTCGATCCGGCGCTTCTCGTCGGTCAGCTGCCCGATGCGCCGGACCGTCCCGGCCCAGTCGAGCTCGGCGTACTCGCGGAACTCGGCCAGCTTCGCGAGCGCCTGGTCGCGCTCCTTGGCCGCCTCCATCGCCTCCTGCACGCCGGCCCGTTCCCTGGCGACCTCCTCGAGCCGGCGGTGCAGGGTGCGGGCGCGCTGCAGCAGCGCGTCGATCTTCTGCCGGTTGCTCCAGCCGAGCACGTACGAGGCGCGGTCGTCGATTCGGGTCCGGTCGTCCTTCTCGTGCCGCCCACCGGAACCCTTGATCTGGCCGGCCCTGGTGATCGCGCGAGGCGCCCGGCGGAACTCCTCCATCGTCTCAGCACACAGGTAACCCGCGCGCCGCGTCAGCTCGCGATCCAGCCACGGGTACAGGTCGCAGTCCTTGATCTCCAGCCGGCTGAAGAGCTGCCGCTCGGCGTCCACCGGCGCGGGCGGCGCGTCCGGGACCACCATCCGGGGCACCCGGTAGTAGACCAGCCGGGCGCCCAGATGGTGCTCGTTGATCCAGCCCGACACCGCCTGGTACCGCTCGTCTGGCACGAGCAACGACAGGGCGAACCCGCGCAGCAGCCGCTCCGCCGCGCCCTCCCAAGCCGACCACTCCGGCCGTACGGCGATGAGCTCGCCGGCGAAGGGCAGCACGTCCTCGGGTACCCCGGTCTCGCGGCACAGCCACCCGCGCAGCCGCAGCCGCTCGGTGGGAATGCTGCTGCGCCGCGACCGCAGGCTCAGCAGCTCGGCGTTCAACTCCTCGGCCTCGCCCTGCAGGTCCCGGTGGGCGACGCCCAGCTCCAACGCACGGTTCTGCAGGTCAGCGAACTCCCCGTGCGAGCGGGCAGCGGCGGCATCGATCTCCGTCCGGCGCACGGGGAACTGGTCGGCATGCTCGACCGGCGCCAAGCCCGCCACGGCAAGCAGTTCACCGAACCGGCGGGCCCGGTCCTGGCGCTGCCGTAGAACCTCCTCCTGTTCGGCGATCCGCCGCTCCAGCTCGCCGAGGCGGTCGCCGCCGTGCCCGGCCCGCTCCACGATCAGCGCCTGGTGCCGCTCCCGCGCCTCGCGCAGCTCGCCGCCCACCTGCCGAAGGCCGGCGGCGCACCGCGCGCGTTCACCCTCGAGCGCAACGATGGCGCGCTCCAGCAGCCCCGCCTTCCGTTCGGCGCAGAAATACGGCAACGCCTCCCGTTCCGCCGCCAGCACGCCGATCTGGCGGCCGAGGTCGTCGTAGGCATCGCAGTCGACCAGCAGCGGCTCGAGGTCTGCCAGCTGTGTGCGGGCGGCGACAACGGCGTCGTGCGCCTTCGTCAGATCCTCGAAGTGGGCTATCAAGCGGTCGATCCAGTTCTTGGCCTCGAACGGCTCGAGCATGTGGCCGCGGACGAACTCGTTGAGGTTGCCCACCGACTTCATAGATACCGTCTGGTGGAACAGCTCCATCGCCTGCTCGGACTCGATACCGAGCCGGCGGCGGTAGTCCCGGCCATACTCGGGGAAGTGGTCGCGCAGGGTCGCTCCCGCACCGCGCAGCCGTTTCTTCAGGCTGGCGACGTCATCCCCGAAATCGGCGAAGTCGGCGGCGACGGTCAGCTCCCGCTCGGCGGTCAGGAAGAACCGTTCCGGCTGAGCCTGCGACGAGTCCCTGGTCCAGAACACCTGGGCCAGGCTGACTGCGGCGCCGAACCCCTCGTTCCGGAATACGCCCAGGATCACCGAGTAGGAGCCGGCACCGCGCAGCGCCACCGGTCGCGACGTGCCGGTGCTCTCGACCCGCTCGGCCTTGTAGTGGCCCAGGACGTACGAGCGGAGCGTGCGTTCCTTGGTGTCCGCGCCGGCCGCCTTGTTGTACGACACCCGGTGTGCCGGGACGAGCAGGGTCGTGACGGCGTCCACCAGCGTGGACTTCCCGGACCCGATGTCGCCGGTGAGCAGGGCGTTGTCGCCCGCGGGATCGAATGTCCATACTCGACGGTGGAACGTGCCCCAGTTGAGGATCTCCAGGCGGTGCAACCGGAAACCCGGTCGCTTGGGCGCGGTCACCGGTCCGCCTCGGCGCCGGTCACGATGCCCACGGCTCGGCTCCCGGCTCGCTCCGCTCCTCGCTGCGCTGCGATGCTCACTCGCCGGTCGCCTTCGCGGTCGCCGCGTACTCGGCCAGCCGCCGGTCGAAGTCTGCCAGCCATTGCCCGTCGACGAACGCCTTGAGGATGCGCCGCACCTCGTACAGCTCCTCCGGTGCGCGCACCCGGCGCAGGAAGCCGAGCTCGACCACCTTCGCGAGATACGCGTCGAGCTGGTCGACCAGGCGGGCCTCGTTGCTCTGCTGCGGCAGGAACACCCGCACCATGTCCATGATCTCCTGCCGGCTGAGGATCAGCCGCGTGTCGGCGTCCTTGGCGTCGAACTCGAGCAACTTCCTGCGCAGGAGGGCCAAGAGCAGGCTCAGGTGGAACGACAGCGACCGGCGCGGGATGAGCCGCGGAATCGCCGGCCCGTCCTCGTCGTCGAGGTCCGGCCGGGACCGCAGGAACGCGTACCCCTCGGCCTCGTCGATCACGACCGCAAGCCCGATCACCGCCACGTAGTCGCGGACCTGGGGCTGCAGTTGGAGCAGCTGCCGCCAGGCGGTCTCGTGCTGGTCGCGGTAGACCACCCCCTTCATGAGCTGGGTGACCGGGAGAGACAGGTTGGGCTCGTCATGACTCATCCGGACCCGCTCCCCCCGCTCACCGCACTCCGGACGTAGGTCACCCGGGGCAGCACCGCGACCCGGGTCACGCCCTCCGGGTCCGACCAGCTCACCCGCTCCCGGACGGTGTCGTCGAACACGATGCCGAATGCCTCGTCGGCCAGCCCCAGGTAACCGACCAGCTCGGCCAACCCGTGTTCCAGCGGCTGCTCGCCCACCACCTCGGCCAGGTCCACCCGCGGGCGGTGACGCAGGGCGTAGCGGACGCTGGCGGCCAGCCGGGAGCGATCGACGTAGACCTGGTCGAACAGCCGCGACGGGTCGACGTCGTCGCCGCCCACTTCGACGGCGCTGTCGATCGCCGTTCTGGCGGTCGGCGCGTACAGCGGCCGCTCCATCGGGAGCGCCACGACCGGTGCCGTGCCGTCGATCTCAGCGGTCAGCGTCGGCCGGGCGTCGCGCAGCCGTAGCGCGTTCGCCTCGATGCTCCGAAGCAGTGTCATCACACGGCGGTTTTCCACCCAGGCCTGGTCGTCGAGAAAGCGCCGGAGCTGATCGGACAGCAGCCGGACCGTCGCCTGGGTGCGCTCGCACGCGTCGAGCCAGTCATAGTGGATCTGCCGCAATCGTGGGTCGGGCTCGTCAATGACGTCGATCATCGCCAGCCGGTCCAGCAGCCCGCTGAATTCGGCCTGCCGTTGGGGCGAGAGCAGAAAGTCGTAGAACGCCTGGAAGCTGCGACCCTGATCCGAGTCCGCGATCGCGTCGCGGTCGCCGAGCACCTCGTCCAGCAATTCGCCCTTGCCGCCCCCGAAACCAGCCACCCGCTCGCGCAGCGCGCGGTCCAATGCCCGGAAGTTCGCCTCCACCTCCCGGAAGTCGGCGAGCAGTTCGCGGGCGGTCGTCGCGAACTGCTGGTACCGGTCGCGCTGGCCGGTGGCATCCAGCATCGTGACGTTGCCCGCCTCGGCCTCCGCGATCTCGCGGTCCAGCTCGGCCCGGCGCCGCCGAAGCTCGGCGATCCGGACATCCGGATCCGGCTCGGCGCCGTACACCATCTGCCGCAGCAGCTCGAACAGCGTGTTGAGCCGCGACTCCGTGCCCACGAACGACCGCGCCCGCAGCGATCGCAGCCACGACAGCGCCCGCTCGGCGGCCGGCGTCGCATCGAAATGCGGCTCGTCGGACGCCGGCGGGTAGAACTTGCGCAGCCACCCAGCCTCCGGCGCCGCCCAGTCGTCCAGATACGCCTTCGCCGGCTTCGGGAACCGCGCCTCACCCAGGCGCTCGTTCACCGCGTACAGCTCATCGTCGAGCCGGTTGATCAGATCACCGGCAGCGATGGAGCGTACGTTCTCCTCACCGAAGACACGGTCGATGAAGCTGAGCACGAGCGCGGCATTGTCGGCGCGCAGCAGCCGCCAGGCGGCATGATGGGTCCGCAGCACCTCCACGTCCTCGTACCGCACGGTGTCCCCCTCCAGTCGCCACCGGCCATCGTAGGGACCCCCACCGACAATCCAGGCGACCGACACCGCCGTAGCTGGACGGCACCGGAAGCTGCAGGTCAGCCAGGCAACCGGACGGCAGGCCGGACGCTCAGGGCAACAGTTCGAGAGCGGCCGTGTGCGCCGGGGTGACCGCATGGAAATGCCGACGGTCGAGGGTCGCCACTTCGGTGATCTTCAGCCGCTCGGCGACCGCGACAACCGAGGCGTCGGTGACGCCGAGCGGGAAGCCTCGGTGACGGCGCATGAGTTCGGCCATCCGGCTCAGGTCCGCGGCGACGATGTCGAGCTGGGTGAGGTCGCCGGCGACGATCGCCTCGACGAGGTTGATCTCGGCCTCCGCGCCAACGTACTTGCCGACGAGGTAGCAGGCTTCGGTCACGACGTAGGGCGTGACGAGCAGTTCGTCGCTGCGCGCGACCAACAGCTCGGCGCACCGGGCATGGTCGGGATCGTTGCGGTTCAGGTAGGCGACGAGCGGTCCCGTATCAACGACCAGCATGGTCCTCGCCGATCTCGGCGCGGAGAAGCTGCTTGGCCCGCGCGCCAAGATCAGTCGCCGGTCCGTCGAAGGGCCTCAGCACCCGGAACCTGCCGGCACCGCCCCCGACGAGGCGGAGGGCGTGCTCCTTGATTTCGGCGGCCTGCTCGGGCTCCAGCCGGTCGATGAGCTGGTGGAGGTCCGAGTAGTCGTGTGCGGCGGTCACGGCCCCAGGATACGGCTGCCGGTCGTCTGGTCGCCTTCGTCGACCCCAACGACCAGCCGACCAGCCGACCAGCCGAACCTGTTCCCACCTTCTGGCATCCTGCTGGGGGCACAGGGAGTAGGCACCGGAGCACCTTCGGGTGGGCGTCACGGAGACGGCGCAGCGGGCGTGGTAGCGGACAGGAATCGGACGGCGTCAGCGGTCGGCAGGTCGGCCGGAAGCGACGGACGGCGTCGGCGACCTCGGTCACCTCGCCGAGGAACCCTTCGTGCGCGCCGGCGGCGGGGTCCTCGACCGTCCCCTCGACGAGCACCACCGCGAGCCGGGCCAGCCGCCCGTCGCTCTTCCGGCGCAGGATCCGGCCCATGCGCCGGATCATCTGTCGCCGGGAACTGCTGGCCCCGACGATGACCGCCAGGTCGGCGGCCGGGACATCGACCCCCTCGTCGAGTACCCGGGGAGCGCTCACGGCGGGGAGGGCGCCCGACGCGAAGCGATGCAGGACGTCACGGCGCAGCCTCGCGGGAAGGCCGGAGTGGAGGACGCCGGCCTGGATGCCTCGTCCGGCGAGTCGGCGAGCGACCTCCTCGCTCGCCGCGGACGAATACGTGACCTCGGATGAGGGGTTCTCGAACGTGGCGGCCGAGCGGCGGCTCGGGCGGGTGCCGGTGCTGCTGGTGCGGATGAACGCCGACCTGGTGATGGGCGAGGAGTTGAAGAAACCGGGGGCCGGGAACCTGTTCACCGTGTTCGGCGAGCCGGACATCGAGATCAAGCACGAGGGCGACGAGCTGCGGGTGGTGCTGCGCGGCGTCGACGTGTACGACCCGAACAGCGGCGAGCTGCGCAGCGACGACGCCGACCAGATCGCGCTGTGGATGATCGACACGGCGTACAACCGGTGCACGCCCGGCACCGGCGACTGCTCGGCGAGACCCTGCAGCTGGCGTCAGGCGCATCCAGCGGCTACTACGGGCACCTCCAGCGCAGGGTGTTTCTGGAGTCCATCTCCAGCCGGCGGATCTGGGACGTGCTGGACGGGGCGCGGGAGTCTCAAATACTCCCGATCTTCTTCTTGACTCGGCTGGGGAGTTGCTCCATTACACGCGCCAGTTGCTGTTGAGCGGCGTCCAGTTCGCGCTCCAACGCGGTGGCACGGTCGACGGCCGCCGAGATCGTCCCGAACCAGCGTTCTTGGTCGGCGGCGATCTGGGACACCTTTTCGGTCACGTCCGTGCTTGCCTGCTCCAGGCCCGAGACCCGCTCCTCGACCTGTCGCAATGTTTCCCGCACTGCGCTGACGTCCGTGGATTTCAGGAATTCTCGCGCCAGCATCATCGTCTCGTCCAACGCATCGTGCGCCGCCTTCATCCCGGCGACCACTTCGCCCATCATGCCAGCGGCTGAAGTCAACGACTGCGCCGCTTCCCCCAGCGTACTGGCGTTGTCGGTGGCCGACTCGGCGGCCACGCCGAGTGTTCTTACCCGTGCGGCGGCGTCATCGAGAAGTTGGGCCGCGACGCTGAACCGCTCCATCACCGCTGGCACGTCCAGAGCATTGCGCGGATCGGTCATCAGATCTCACCAATCGAGGTAAGGGTGTCGAGGAGATGTACAGCTTGCTCGAGGCGCATCTCGAGGTCAACAACTGCAATGCCGGGCGCGCTGCTCAGCTCGCCGAATGCTGGCGGAGTCCAACCGGGAAGATGCTGCCGGGCGGTGGCAGCGACAGTAGCCGCAGCGGCAGCGTCACCGCGCTGCAGGAATCGATCGGTCGTCCAGGTGAGTGCCGCCCCGGTCGTGGCGTCGTCGGAGCCGTAGCGGCCACGAGCAGACTGGATGCATGCCGCCAGCGTGGCGGCCGCCTCACGGAGACTTCCGGCGGGATCGGTCAGCTCACTGACCGAACGAGCGAGGAGCAAACCCGGATGATCGGGATAGGACACCAGCAGGCGGGCCGCCGATCCGCGCCATTCCTGCGCCTCATCCGGCCGGACCAGGTCAGCCATCGCGCTCGCCCAGTCCTCGAAGCGGAAGACCCGCTCCTCGGCAAGCCGCTCGAGCAACGGCGCGACGTCCCCCTCGGACAGGTAGTCGAGGACTCGTCGACGCAGTGCGGCGTCGTCGGGGGATTCCCGCGCCGCGAGCCACACCTCACGCAGCGACCTGCGTCGGGCCCGCTCGACCGTGTCGTACACGAAGCTGATGAGTAGCCGGGCACAGCCGACCACGGCCTGCTCCGGCTTCTCCCAGCGCTCCTCCTGCACGACGGCGGCGTAGCCCGACGCTCGACCGGGTTGTGCCTGCTCGACGTACCCGAGAAAGGCATCAATGATCTGCCGGGCACCTGCGCCGGTGAGGGTGACATCGAAACGGCGACCGCTCCAGTCGACGAGGTAGTCGGCGACGACATCGAGCAGCCGGAGCCGATGCAGCGCCCGCTCTCTGCCCTCCCGGTCTCGGTCGGGTCCCATCGGCAGTTCGACGCTGCGCGCGCGCCGCAGGTCGCCGAGCTCGGTCAGAATCTGCTCGAGGATGACCAGCTCCGCTTCCACCCCGGCGAAACTGCGCAGGTGGAAGAAGAGCTGGCGGTCGATGTCGTCGGCCGCCTGCCGCGATGAGGTGCCGAGCGCGCGCACTTGCTCCAGGTCGGCAGCCTCGTCGAGCTTCGAACGGCTCGCCGACTCGCTGAACTCCCTGAACAGGAGCAGACACTTGGCCGGCCCGCGGTCGCGGCCAGCGCGGCCGACCTCCTGGTAGTACGCCTCTATGGAACCTGGAATGCCCACGTGAATGACGTACCGGATGTTGGGCTTGTCGATGCCCATACCGAAGGCCTTGGTCGCGACCAGCAACGGCACCGCATTGTTGATGAAGGCGGCCGCGTTGTCACGCTTGCGCTGTTCCCACATCTCTCGATCCACGCCGCTGGGTGCACTGCCGGCGTAGGGCAGCACCGTCTCGCCCAACGCGGCCGCGGCCTTCTCGGCAAGCCGGATAACCCCGTACTCACCGTTGACATGCGGGGCGAACACGATGCCGCTGTAGGTGCGGGCGCCGTCCGTGACGAAGAATTCCTCGGGTGGCACGCCGAAGCGCCCGGGCAGGCTGCGCAACAGCCCGACCAATGAGGCCTGCGCCTCGTCGGGCCGCGTGCGCACTATCTCGAAGGACAGCTCTGGGCGGTCCATACTGCGCGGCTTGACCAGCGTGTACGGACTTCCGGGCGTTGCAAGCAGCGCATTCTCCGCGGAGGCGGGCACCGGAGCGCAAGTGCCGCGCCGCAGCAGTTTCGTCACGCCGGACCGGATCGCGCCACGCGACCTTGGTGCGGCGGCCGGCGGCAACCGTGGACGGAGCCGGGCGGGATGCCCAGCTGGGCATGGCAGGGCCCGCCAATTCCGACGCGCCCTCGATCTCAGGCTCGAGGGCGAGGACCGTGTGTTGTTCGCCCGGCCGCCAGGCGCTGCATCCCCAGAACTGACCGCCAGCGTTGCGACCCCGCCTCGCCGTCCGGAGCACGAGTGGCGCGCCGCAATACGCGCACGGCTCGACAGGCAACCCCTGCCTCCTCGACGCCTCGTGTCCCGTCCCGGTCAGAGCACTATGGAACCAGATTTGCGATTCCATTGATGCACGATCGGCTGCTTTCGGATCAGGCCGGCAGCGTACCGCTACGATGTCGCCAGCTTGACGCAGGAGGGAATGTTGGCGACGAAGACATGGATAACAGTTGTTTTCGACATACAGTGGGGCGAGACTGCGGAGGAGGTCGCCGGGCTCACCCGCGAGCTGGCGCTCGACCTGGGTGAGGTCGGCGAGACCGAGTACGTCCCGGCGACTCGCGAGGACGGCACCAAGGGCGCCGATGCCGTGGCGGCCGCGACGCTGGCTGTGCTGACCGCCTCCGATTCGGCCTATGTCCAGGCGCTCGTTGACACGGTGATCGCGTTCCTGCGTAGGCACGAGGGTCGGCGGGCGCGGTTGAGAGTCGGTGACATCGAGTTCGCCATCGACCAGCCGTCCACGCCCGAGGTTGCCCAGATGATCGACATCGTTCGGTCCGCGATCGGCGCTCGCGGGGTCGAGCAGGCGGATCGCTGATGGGCCGGTATGCCCTGCTCCTCGGGACCGCGACCTACCTCGGCGACCGCGACCTCACCGCACTTCCCGCCGTCCGGCACGACCTGGCACAGGTCAAGGCGACGCTCGACCACGCCGGTGAGTTCGACCGCGTCGACGTGCACGTCGACCTGACCCGCGACCACCTGACCCGGGTCGTCGAGGAGTTCTTCGGCGCGCGCCGCCGCGGCGATCTCGCCCTGTTGTACTACTCGGGGCACGGCTTGCTGCACCACGACCGCGAGTCGCTGTTCCTCGCCACCACCGACACCAACCGTGAACGGCTGCATGCCAGCGCGGTCGACACCGCCGCCGTCTTCAAGGACATGCTGTCCAGGACGTACGCGACACACAAGGTCGTGGTGCTCGACTGCTGCTTCTCCGGCGCCTTCACCGCCGGGAACCGGTTCCGCAGCGGGCTCAGGGAGGAGCCTCGCGGAGGGCTCCGGCATCCGGGCACGTTCATCCTGACCTCCAGCACCCACCAGCGCGCAAGCTTCACCCAGGGTCCGGACCGACCCTCGGTGTTCACCGAGGTCCTGCTCGACGGCATGCACGGCAAGGCCGAGGCTCGGGGGGAGAGCACCTGGCTCACCACGCACGACCTGTCCCACTACGTCCAGGCCGAGTTGCTGCGTCGCGGCCTGCCCGCGCCGGCCGAGTCCAGCGAGGGTGTGACTGAGCCGATCCCGATCATCGGACTCCGGCCGGACCCGGCGGCCATGGCCCGCGAGCCCGGGCCCGGCGCCGAGCCTGGGTCGCAGGGCCCCCTGGATGCCGACCGCTGGCGGGCGCTGGTCAGTTACTACGTGGCCTGCATCGAGCGGTCCGCGGTGCTCGGGTCTCTTGTCGACCTTGCCGATCGAGAGCGGTACCAGCCTATGCCCGCTGGTGCCGAGCCGGTCCTGACCGGCACAGGCACACCGCTGCACCTCTCCGGCGAGCTCGCCGCGGTGGCCGCCCGGGCCCGGGACGGCGACCGGGAGCTGCGGTACGGCTACCCGGTCGTCGTCCGGCGCTCCGGATCGGGACGACCGGGCGCCGTCGAGTTCGCGCCGCTGCTGGAGTGCGACGCATCGGTCGGGCCGGACGGCCGGCTGCATACGACAATGCCGCCGACGGTCAACCTGGCGCTCGCCGCGGACTGCGGTCTGTCCAGCACTGAGATCGACGACCTGGTAACCCGGGTCAAGGAGACTTTCGTGCCCGGCGATGCGTCGGCGCTGGCCGAGACGGTCACGCAGCTTTCTGATGTGCTCGGCATCCCACCGGCCGTGCCGACCGACCCTCGTGACCTCGCCGGCACAGTGCGAGCGGGACCGCTGCGCCGCCTGCAGAACACCGCCGTCCTGTACGCCGCCGACGCGGCGCGGACGCCGGCGGGCCAGCTGCTGGAGGATCTCCGCCAGGAGCTGGCCACCAAGCCCGGCGCGATCGAGCAGACGGCGCTGGGCGTGCTGACCGATCTGACGCCCCCCGGCAGGCCACCCGCCGAGCCGGACCGCGCCGGGCCAGACGTGACCATCGTGGCGCCGGACCTGCTGAACGATGCCCAGGAACGGGTGATCCGTGCGGCGATGACGAGCCGGCTCACCATCGCCCAGGGACCGCCGGGCACCGGCAAGAGCCAGCTCGTCACCGCGCTCGTCGCCACTGCCACGGCGGCCGGGCAGACCGTACTGGTCGGATCGACCAACAACCGGGCGGTCAGCGAGGTGTCCGACCGGTGCACCGGCCTCGTCGGACCAGGGCTCATCGTCCGCAGCGGCAACAAGGAGTATCTGGCCCAGCCGAGCTGCGCCTGCTGCAGGCCGACCTCGACGCGGCACGGTCCGCCCTGGACGCGAGGCGCGCGCTCGAACGCGACCTGGCCGAGCTGGCCGCGGAACGCCTCGACCTGCCCGAACCCGCCGTTGCGCTGCCGGACAGCGAGCCGGCGCTGCGCGACCTGGTCCGGCACGCCGAGCGAGCCCCGCGTCGGGTGCGGGGCTGGTGGTCCCGCCGCAAGCTGCGCGCCTTCGGTGCCGCCGCCCCGGAGCAGTTCAGCGCGCTCGCTCAGCGGGCAACGGTCGAGCTCCGCTGGCTGCAGGCCCGGAAGGCGCTGGCCGCGCTTCCCGACGAACACCAGGTTTGGGCAGGGCTAGGCGAGCTGACCCGGCAACGCCGTCCGGCGGTGAGTCGCGCCTTGCTCGCGGCGCGGGTAGCCGCCCGAGTGCGCGACGGCCGGGCGATCCTGCAGCGGCGCTGCGAGGAGATGTCCCGGCCCAAGCCGCGCAGCTGGAGCGGGTTCCCAAGGTTGCTCGAGGCGCTGCCGGCCTGGGCGGTCACGGCCATGTCAGCGCGCCGGCTGCCGCCCACGCCCGCGCTCTTCGACCTGGTCATCATCGACGAGGCCGCCGCCTGTACCATCCCCGCAGTGCTACCGATGCTGTTCCGGGCGAGGCGGGCACCATCATCGGCGATCCGCGGCAGCTCGCGCCGGTGGTCACACTTCCCGACGACGAGGATGTCGGCTTCCAGCGACGCACCGGCTTCAGCACCGAATGGCTGGAGAGCAGGCGGCTGGTCTTCAGCCGGCACTCGGCGTACGACGCGTTCGCCGCAGCGGCCGGGGTTTCCCACCTGCTCGATGAGCACTACCGCTGCCATCCGGACATCGTCGCCGCTCCGAACCGTGAGGTATACCAGGGCCGGCTGATCGTCCTGACCGACCCGACCCGCCTCACCCCACGCGTCGACCCGGCCGTCGTCTGGCGGCACGTACCGGGCCAGTACGCCAGAGGCACCAGCGGCTCCGGCTACAACACCGCCGAGATCACCGCAGCCGTCGCCGAGGTGGCCCGCCTACGGGCCGAGTACCCCGACGCCACCGTCGGTATGGTCACGCCGCTGGCCGCCCAGGCGGCGCGGTTGAGGCGGAGTCTGGAGTCGGCCGGGCTGGCCGAGGCAGAGGTGCCTTGCGGTACGGCACACCGCTTTCAGGGCGGCGAGCGAAACATCATGGTCATCTCGGCCGTCGGCGCAAACGGCATCACCGACCGCACCCGCAACTGGCTGGTCAACCAGGCCAACCTGTGGAACGTCGCGATCACCCGGGCCAAGGCACTCCTGGTCATCGTCGGCGACCAGTCCTGGTGGACCGCACAACACGGCATGCTTTCCCGGATCGCGACCGGCAGCGTGCATCACGAACAGCTCGGTGAGCGGTCGACGCGGGCCGCCGACGCCCTGCACGCCGCGGCCCGCACTGCCGGGCTTTCAGTCCGGCGGGATGTTCCGATCGCCGGCCACTGGTGCGACCTGATCCTGACCGCAGGCGCACAGCAGCTCGCGGTGGTGGTCGACGACCCCACCGGCAATGCGGACGGGCACTCGCTGCGAACGCTCCTGGCCCAGCTCGATGTGGCCTGCCGGAGCGGTCCTGTCCGGCGCGTGCCCGCCTGGCGCTGCTTCGCCGAGCCGGAGGCCGTCATCTCCGAGCTGACGTCCGAACCAGCGATTCGACACTGATCGGTTATCACAGCACCTCGAACGGCCACTGCCGGTCACCACCCGATGCGCTGAGTGATACTGTCGCGTCGACGGCCAGCCGGGCGGCCCGCGGCGGTCGGTGTGCTCGATCGGCCGCCGCCGTTGATGATCTCGTAGGAGCCGCGCGCCGGCCCTCGGGATGTCATTGTTGTCGTGCCGGCTACTACGGTTGGCCCTGGCCCGTGGTCGAATTGGCGAGCGTAGAGGGAAGAGTGGCGACAGACGGCGCGTGGCAGGCGTCCTCCCGGCTGGAGGAGGAGCTGCGTGCCCACCTGGAGCAGCTTGTGCCCGGGTCCGGGTCTCGGGTGTCGCGGGCAGCCGAGATGGCTATCGAACGCCGCGCGGTCGACACCGTGCTCGCCGCGGAACGCGCCCTCGGCCGCCACCCGAGGAGATGCCACGCAACAACCCCGGTCACGACATACGCTCCACCGGTGCCGACGGGCGGATGGTGTGGATGCAGTTCGAGGCTGACCGCCGAGGAGCGCAGACCAGCGGTGGAGGCGCGCGGTGACGGACGGTGGCGCCGATGACCCCCGACGAGCTGCGGGAGCGGATCGCGCGCGGCGAGGACCCGCACACCGACTTCAAGCGAACCGTCGACCGCAACGCGGATCTGGCCAGGGATCTGGTCTGCTTCGCGAACAGCGACGGCGGCCAGCTCATCATCGGCGTGGCCGACGACCGGACGGTCGTGGGGGTGCAGGACGTCGATGCGCTGATGCTTCGGGTCGATGATGTGGCGTTCAACCTGTGCTCGCCGCCGGTTACGGCCGTCCCGGAGACCGTACCCTTCGACGGCCACGACGTCGTCGTCCTCAACGTCGCGAAGGGTGACCAGCGGCCATACTCTACCCGCGACGGCAGGTACTACATCCGCGCCGGAGCCCGTTGCCGGCAGGCCAGCCGTGAGGAGCTGCTCCGGCTCTTCCAGGCAGCCCAGTCGCTATTCTATGACGAGCAGCCGCTACCGCGGCTGTCCATCAAGGACCTCGACCTCCTCGACGTGGCGCGCTACCTGGCGTCGACACAGCAGCAGGATCTCGATGACGACCTGCCGCGGCTGCTGCGCGCGTGGCGGCTCTACGACGGCGCGCATCCCACGGTCGGCGGTGTCGTCCTTTTCGGACGGGCAGCCCAGGCCGTGTTGGAGTCCGCCCGCATGGTGGTCGGCGCCGTCGCCGGCGCCGACATCGGCACCGACTTCATCGACCGCAAGGACCTGGTCGGCGGGCTCTTCGATCTCGTGGCGCAAGCCGAAGCGTTCCTCAACCTGTACCTGCGGACCGGGCATGAGATCGTCGGGTTCGAGCCGGAGAAGCGGGAGGAGATCCCGGCGGCGGCGCTACGCGAGGCAGTCATCAACGCGCTGGTGCACCGCGACTACACGATCCCGGGGCCGACTCGCATCTTCGTGCTCGCCGACCGGGTCGAGGTGCGATCCCCCGGCCGACCGCCGAACAGCGTCGACGTCGACGCCATGCGGGCGGGCGTCCACGTCACCCGCAACCCGCACATCTACTCTCGGGTCGCCGATGCGCAGCTCGCCACTCGGGCGGGCACGGGGATCCGCCGGATCGCGCGACTGTTGCGCGAGAACGGAAATGGTCAACTCGGTATCAGGATCAGCGAAGCCGAGGTCGCCTTGACCCTGCCACGTCCCTGACCGACGTTAGCCTCGATTCCCGGTGCAGTAGTTGAGTTGAGGTGGCCTGTTGCTGGGTGTGGGTCAGCGGGGTGGGAAGCGGTAGCGCAGGGTGCGGCCTTCCCACCAGGGGATGGGGATGTTGAGCTCGGCGAGTCGTTGAGGCTTTCAGCGAAGATCAGGATATCCCCGCCTCGATGTGGGCGCATTGTCTTACTCCGGCACACCGCTTCATGCCATTTGCCTTGATTGTCCCTGAACTCAAGGTTCGACCAGGCATGGTGGGGAGCGCTGTCCGGCAGGAGATCACGTACCGCCGCCAGGCCCTCGCGCTCAGGTGCGAACTCGACGGCGTGACCTCGATCCACCGGTCGCTACGCGACCGCATCCGGTTTGCCTCCCCCTCGCCGTCTCGCCTCTGGCCGGCCCGACGCTCACAGTGTTGCGGGCCGGCACACCGTGCTCCTGGAGTCGATCTCCAGTCGGCGGATCTGGGACCTGCTGGACGAGGCGCGCGGGTCCACGACGATTGAGCTCGGCCCCCGCAGCCTGGACACGAGACGTGCGGTCACCGTCGGTCAGCGGACGGATGTCGCGTGCCTGCACGACACCGCCTGAGTTCCCGGCAAGGTGCTGCCGAGTTGGCTGGTCATGGCGATACCCGGTGGGCCAGCCAGGGCGTCGGTCCACCGCACGGTGGCCACCAGGGCAGGCCAGCGGCCCGACGGCGGTCTCTCACCCCCATCCGGCATGACAGCGTGTTGGCTGCGGGAGCGGCCGGTGGCCACATTAAGGTGGCGCGGTGCTGCTTGGGCCGGGCGACTCCGAAGCGTTCGCTGGCGTCGTCGGCTCGGACGCGGTCTTCGTGCCGAACGAGGTACCCCGGCTGGGGTCGCTGGCGCTGTGGGGCGCCGGCGCGGGGCCGGACCGGATCGAGCTGGTCTTCGCCGGCGGCACGTACGGCATCCGCAAGCGCGAGGTTTCGGCGACCCTGCTGCCGGTCGCCGAGGCGCTGCCGCTGCTACTGGCCGTCGATCCGGGGGCGACCGGTCCGCCCGGTGAGCCGGTGCGGCGCAGCCTGGCTGGCTGGGCCGCGGCGGCGACAGCCGGCGTCGGTCTGGTCGCCCGCGGCCGGCTGCTGCCGACGGTCGGTGCCGGGGGCGTGGACGCCTGGCGGGTCGGCCCGCTCGACCCGGCCGACCTGGTGTGGCTGCGTGAGCTCGCCGGCGCGTTCCCAGCGGTCGCGCATGCGCTGGCGGTTCCCGGGTCCCGGCCCATGCGGATCCGTTCTGCCGAGTCCCTGATCCGGGCACTGTGGGACGCGATCGCCGACACGCTGGTGCGTACCGCGGCGGCCCCCCGCACGGTATCCTCGCCGGCGTTCGCCGCGCCGCAGCCCAACCCGGTGGGCGAGCTGGCGGACTGGCTGGCCGACACCACCGGCGGCCTGACCGCCGGCGCGAGCCTTGGCCTCCGCGTCGAGGCGGTCCCGGCGGCACCGGAACCGGCCTGGGACGACGGCGAGCGGGACGAGTACGACCACGCCTGGGACGGGGACGCCTACGGCGACGACCGGGACGACTACGACGAGGAGTTCGGCGGGGTCGGGACCGCGGGCGGGCTCGCGCCGACGCCCACCCAGATGCTGGTCGGCACCGGGCCGGCGGCCGGCCGTGTCGCCGCCGGGGACGGTGAACCAGCCGGCGGCGGGGGCGGGCCGGAGCTTGCCGGGGTGGCCGCGGTCCCGCCGGCGTTCCGGCTGGTGCTGCAGTTGCGCAGCACCGCCGACCCGAGCCTGGTCGTGGACGCCGCCGACTTGTGGGACCAGCCGGAGCGGGTGCTGACCAGGTTCGGCACCCAGGCCGAGACGGATCTGCTGCTGGCGCTGCGACGGGGTGCCGCGGCCTGGCCGCCGCTTGGCCAGGTGCTACAGCAGCCCAGCCCGGCGGTGCTCGAGCTCGACGACGACGCGGTGACCGCCCTGCTCGGGCCGGCCGCCGAGGAGCTGGCCGGGGCCGGCATCGAGGTGCTGTGGCCGGCCAGCCTGCTCGCCGACGGCCTGCAGTTACGGGCGGTCACGGCCGCGCCGGAGAAGCTGACGGAGGCGGGGTTCGACCTGCAGTCGCTGCTGGAGTTCCGCTGGCAGCTGACGCTCGGCGGGCAGCTGCTCGACCCGGAGGAGGTCGCGGAGCTGGCCGAGGCGAAGCGACCGCTGGTCCGGCTGCGGGGCCGGTGGGTGACCCTCGACCCGGAGCTTCTCGCGAGGCTGCGCCGCCGGCCGCGGACCCGGATGACCGCGATGGAGGCGCTCGGCGCCGTGCTGGCCGGGTCCGCAGACATCGACGGCGAGACGGTGCCGGTCGTCGCGCAGGGCCCGCTGGCCGACCTCGCCGGCCGGGTCACGGAACTGGCCGCCGCCCCGCCGCGGCTGGACCCGCCGCCGGGCCTGCTGGCGACGCTGCGGCCGTACCAGCAGCGCGGGGTGGCCTGGCTGGCCGGCATGTGCGACGCAGGGTTCGGCGGCTGCCTTGCCGACGACATGGGGCTCGGGAAGACGATCCAGGTGATCGCGCTGCACCTGCACCGGCGGGCGGCAGCAGCGGGACCGACGCTGGTGGTGTGCCCCGCGTCGCTGCTGGGCACCTGGGAACGGGAGGTGCGCCGGTTCGCTCCGGACGTCCCGGTCCGCCGGTACCACGGCGGTGAGCGGCACCTGCGGGACGTGGCCGCCGGCGAGATCGTGCTGGTGACGTACGGCGTGGTGCTGCGGGACTCGGCCGAGCTGGGCGGGGTCGGCTGGGGACTGGTGGTCGCCGACGAGGCGCAGCACGCGAAGAACCCGTACTCCCGCACCGCCCGGGAGCTGCGCACGCTGCCGGCGCCGGCCCGGGTCGCGCTGACCGGCACCCCGGTGGAGAACCGGCTGTCCGAGCTGTGGTCCATTCTGGACTGGACCACGCCCGGCCTGCTCGGTCAGCTGGAGGCGTTCACCCAGCGGGTGGCGGTCCCGGTGGAGCGGTACAAGAACCCCGAGGTGACCGCCCGGTTCGCCACGCTGGTCCGGCCGTTCCTGCTGCGCCGCAAGAAGACCGACCCGGGTATCGCGCCGGAGCTACCGCCCAAGACCGAGACCGACGTGGTCGTGCCGCTGACCGCCGAGCAGGTCACGCTCTACGAGGCGGTGGTGCGGGAGACGATGGAGACCATCGCCCGCAGGCGAGGCATCGAGCGCGCCGGCCTGGTGTTCAAGCTGCTCACCTCGCTCAAGCAGATCTGCAACCATCCGGCGCAGTACCTCCGTCAGCCCGGGCCGGTGGCCGGCCGGTCGGGCAAGCTCGCCGCGTTCGACGAGCTGACCGATGTCATTTTGGCCGGCGGCGAGTCGATGCTGGTGTTCAGCCAGTACACGCAGCTGGCGACGCTGCTGCAGCGGCACCTGGACACCCGCGGCATCCGGTCGCTGTTCCTGCACGGCGCGGTGCCGGTACGCCGCCGAGAGGAGATGGTCGAGGAGTTCCAGCGCGGCCAGGTGCCGGTCTTCCTGCTGTCGCTGAAGGCCGGCGGCACCGGCCTCACGTTGACCCGCGCCACCCACATACTGCACTACGACCGCTGGTGGAACCCTGCGGTCGAGGACCAGGCCACCGACCGGGCCTACCGGATCGGACAGGATCGCCCTGTGCAGGTGCACCGCTTGATCGCGGAGGGGACCCTAGAGGACCGGATCGCCGCGCTGCTGGAGAAGAAACGGGAGCTGGCCGACGCGGTGGTCGGCTCCGGCGAGGGCTGGATCACCGAGCTGTCCGACGACGAACTCACCGATCTCGTGTCGCTGCGAGCCGTCCCATGAGCGAGCGCGGAGCGTGAGCGGGTGGCGACGATGGCTGTTCGGCCCGAGGAACGAGGGCCGAACAGCCAGGAGGAGCGGACACTGAGCGAGGAGCGGACACTGAGCGGGAGCGCACAGCACACCTGGTGGGGGCAGGCCTGGGTGGACGCGCTGGAGCAGCGGGCCCGGCTGGACCCCAACCGGCTGCCTCGCGGCCGGACCTACGCGCACAGCGGCCTGGTCGGCGAGCTCGTCCTGGCGCCGGGTGAGGCACGGGCGCAGGTGCAGGGACGCCGGCGGCGGCCGTACGACGTCCGGGTCCGGGTGCGTGCGTTCGCCGACGACGAGTGGGACCGGGTGCTGGACGCGATCAGCGCGCAGCTCGGCCGCGCCGCCGCGCTGCTGGACGGCGACCTGCCGCCGGAGGTCGCCACGGATGTCGCCGGCGCCGGTCTGGATCTGCTGCCCGGCGCCGGCGAGGTGGGGCCGCGCTGCACCTGCCCGGACGACGCCGACCCGTGCAAGCACTCCGCGGCCGTCTGCTACCTGGTCGCCGACGCGCTGGACGCCGACCCGTTCGTGGTCTTGCTGCTTCGGGGCCGGACCCGAGGGCAGGTGCTGGCCGGGCTGCGGTCGCGGCGGCGGGGTCAGCGCCCGGACCGGGCCGGACTGGCGGGCGCCGCCGCACCGGCCGGCGCGGCCGAAGCCGATGGGGACGGGGGCGTCGACGCCCGGGCGGCGTTCGCCGCCCCGCCGTCCGCCGAGCCGATCCCGGTCCCTCCGATGCCGCCGAACCGGCCCGGGCTGCCCGCGGCGCTGCCGGTCGACCCCCCGCCCGGGCGGGCCGGCCTGCGGGACGACCTGCTCGCGCTGGCCGCGGACGCCGCGGCGCGGGCCTGGCAGCTCGCCGTCGGCCTCGACCGGGACGCCGGGCTGAGCCTGGACCCCGACTCCGACCTGGCCCGCCGAGCCGACCGGGCGCTGGGCACGCCGGCGTTCTCCACCTTCGCCGCGCGCTGCGGCATCGGCGGCCGGGAACTGGCCCGCCGCGGCCTGGCCTGGCGGCACGGCGGCCGCATCGGCCTCGACCTGCTGCACACGGACTGGGATCCAGGCGCCGAAGCAGCCGGCGCGGCGGATCTGCTGAAGGCGGCCCGGGTGGCCCTGCGCGACCTGGCCGGTGGCACGGCCAGGGTCACCCGCAACCGGGTCACGGCCGGACGCCTCCAGCTCCGGCTCGGCCCCGACCACCTGTGGTACCCGTACGCGAAGTCGAACGACGACTGGGAGCCGGCTGGCCCGCCCCAGCCCGACCCCGCCCGGGCCGCCGAGCAGCTCTAACCCGTTGCGCCACCCGGAGACCGTCGGCCGGCCGCCGGCCCGGCCCGCACGCGGCGTCACCCGGCGTGCGGGCTGCGGGGTCGGTCGGCCGCCTCCGACGGCCTACGGGACCCGTACCGATATCGGGGATGCAAGAACCCGCAGCCCCCCTTCCGCTTCTCATGCGGCCACGTCCGGCGCGCCGACGGGTGCGCAGGCCGAGCCGCGTGTAGATGTTGGGCCGGCGTACAGGCGTGGCCCGAGGAGCGACGGAGTGGCGAAACTGATCATCACTGCCGAGGAGGCGGCCTTGCACCGCCTCGTGGGTACGGCGACGTTCCTGCAAGGGCGTCAGCACGTCCACCGGGGGGACGTGGTGCACGTGCAGTGGCACCCGCAGAGTCGCCGCGCGTTCGGCCAGGTGGGTGGTGACGACGGCTCGCATTCGGCGATCGCGACTCTGGCCGGGGAGCCGGACGGCGCTGTCACCTCCTTGCGGAGCACCTGCACGTGCTCATCCGGCACGGGCTGCCCGCACGCCGTCGCGCTGCTGCTGGCGGCGATGCCCAAGGCTGGCGAGCAGGCCGACCCGGTCGAAGAGCCTGCGCCCTGGCAAGACTGGCTGGCGCCACTGGTCGGAGGCCGCACACCGGAGCAGTCGAGTGCGCCCGCCGAGGTGGGCCTGCAATTCGAGCTCCTGGCCGATCGGCGGCCGGCCACGGCGGGTGCTGCCCACGCGGGAATCCGGTCGCCGTTCCGGATCGGTCTGCGGCCGGTCCTGCCGGGCCGCGGCGGCGGCTGGGTCCGGACCGGGATCAGCTGGGCGACTCTCGGCTACAACCACTACGCACGCTCCCCGGTGCACGCCCGGCACCGGCGGTTGCTCGGCGAGATCCTGCAGCTGGCGTCAGGCGCATCCAGCGGCTACTACGGGCACCTCCAGCACACGGTGTTTCTGGAGTCCATCTCCAGCCGGCGGATCTGGGACCTGCTGGACGAGGCGCGGGAGCTCGGCCTGCCGCTGGTCCAGGCGGGCAGCCGAGCCGCCCCCGTGATCCTGCACGCCGGACCGGCCCGGCCGTCCCTGGCGGTCGGCAGGGCGGCGTCCGGCCTCGACCTCGAGCCGCGCATCGTGGTGGACGGCACGCAGGTGCTGCTGGCTGCCTCGCTGCTGCTCGGTGAGCCCGCGCATGGCATCGCCTGGTGGCAGACGCCGGACGAGCCCGAACCGCAGCCCAAGTGCCGCATCCTGCGGCTGGCGCCGCTGGCGGGGGTGATCGACTCGGAGCTGAGGAGTCTGCTCGCCCGGCCGACGATCCGGATTCCGGAGCGGGACGAGGACAGGTTCCTGACTGACTACTACCCGGCGCTGCGGCAACGGGTCAGCGTGGTCCCTGCCGATGACTCGGTCGACCTGCCGCAGCCACGGCCGCCTGCACTCGCGCTGGCAGTCGACCATCTGGACGGGCATCGGGTGGCGCTGGCCTGGGAGTGGTGCTACGCCCTCGGCGAGGTCCGGCGCCGGGAACCACTCTGGCCCGGGTCGGGCATCCGCGCGGACCGCGACCCGGCAGCCGAGGCCGACGTTCTGCGGCGGGTGAAGGCCGCGGTGGGGGCCGTTCCCGAGCTGCTGGAGGACTCGCCGGGCGGTCACCGGCTCGCGGCCGCTGCCACCCTGGGCGGGAGCCGGATGATCCGGCTGCTGAACGAGGTCCTGCCCCGCATCGCGGAGCTGCCCGACGTCGAGGTGACCGTCACCGCGGACGGCACGCCGGACTACCGCCAGGCCGGCTCCGCCCCTGTCGTCCACTTCTCCGGGGCCGAGGTCGACGGTGAGCGCGACTGGTTCGACCTCGCGGTCTCGGTGTCGGTGGACGGCGAGGAGGTGCCGTTCCAGGAGCTGTTCGTGGCGCTGGCCCAGCAGCAGGAGTACCTGATCCTGCCCAGCGGCACCTACTTCAGCCTCGACCGGGAGGAGTTCCGTCAGCTCGCCACGCTGATCGCGGAGGCCAGGGCGTTGCACGACGCGCCGGGCGACACCGTCCGGCTGAGCCGCTTCCAGGCGGGGCTGTGGGCAGAGCTGGAACGGATCGGAGTGGTCAGCGGTCAGGCGGCCGCCTGGCAGGAGTCGGTGCGGTCGCTGCGCCAGGCCAGCGAGCTCGTCGAGCAGCCTGCACCCGACGGCCTGCGCGCCACCCTGCGCCCGTACCAGCTGGCCGGGTTCAACTGGCTGGCCGCCCTGCACACCTACCGCCTCGGTGGGGTGCTGGCCGACGACATGGGCCTGGGCAAGACGCTGCAGGCGCTCGCACTGATCTGCCACGTCCGCGAGCGAGGCCCAACCGATGGGGGCCTGGCGCAGGCGCCGTTCCTCGTTGTGGCGCCGACCAGCGTGGTGTTCAACTGGGCTGCGGAGGCGGCACGGTTCACGCCAGGACTGACGGTCGCCACGGTCACCGAGACCCGGGCCCGGCGTGGCGCCGCGCTGGCTGACCTCATCGCGGGGGCCGATGTCGTGGTCACGTCGTACACGCTGTTCCGGCTGGAGTACGGCGACTACGCGGCCATCGACTGGGCCGGGCTGCTGCTGGACGAGGCCCAGTTCGTGAAGAACCACCAGTCGCAGACCTACCAGTGCGTCAAGAAGCTGCCGGCTCAGTTCAAACTCGCGATCACCGGCACCCCGATGGAGAACAACCTGATGGAGCTGTGGTCGCTGTTGTCGATCACCGCGCCCGGGCTGTTCGCCAGCCCGACCCGGTTCACCGACTACTACCGCACCCCGATCGAGAAGGGCAGAGACGCCGAGCTGCTCGCCCAGCTGCGTCGCCGGATCAGGCCGTTGATGCTGCGGCGGACCAAGGAGCAGGTGATCGCCGACCTGCCCGACAAGCAGGAACAGGTCGTCGAGCTGGAGCTGAACCCCAAGCACAGGAAGGTCTACCAGACCTACCTGCAGCGGGAGCGTCAGAAGGTGCTCGGACTGCTGGGTGACCTGGCGCGCAACCGGTTCGAGATCTTCCGCTCCCTGACCCTGCTGCGCCAGGCAAGCCTCGATGTCGCGCTGATCGACCCGAAGTACGACAAGATCCCGTCCACCAAGCTCGACGCGATGACCGAGCAGGTCGCGGACATCGTCAGCGAGGGACACCGTACGCTGATCTTCAGCCAGTTCACCCGGTTCCTCGACTCCGCCCGGCGGCGGCTGGACGCACTCGGCATCGGGTACTGCTACCTCGACGGCTCGACCCGCAACCGGACCGCGGTGCTGGAGAGGTTCAAGACCGGCAACGCGCCAGTCTTCCTGATCAGTCTCAAGGCAGGTGGCTTCGGGCTGAACCTCACCGAGGCCGACTACTGCATTCTGCTCGACCCCTGGTGGAACCCCGCCACCGAGGCCCAGGCCGTGGACCGGGTGCACCGGATCGGCCAGACCAACAAGGTCATGGTCTACCGGCTGGTGGCCAAGGACACCATCGAGGAAAAGGTCATGGCCCTCAAGGCGACGAAGGCCGCGTTGTTCAGCAGCGTCCTCGACCACGGCGCCTTCGAGTCCGCCGCGCTGTCAGCGTCCGACATCCGTGGCCTCCTCGAGTAGGGAGAACCAGCCACGGGGACGGACTGCCTGGGTGGGACGGGTCACTCGGCTGGCGGCCGAGGTTCGTCGGAGACCAGGTCGTGGCCGTTCCAGGTGAAGCGGGCGGTGGTGACCGCGTCGTCGCCGTCGCCGGTGATGAGCTGGTGGATGCCGATGCCGCTCAGCTCGGCGTACGTGCACCACTCGTGGTCGGAGGTGAGCACGAGGTCGAGGTCGAGGGCGGAGAGCAGAGCGAAGACCTGACCGCGGTTGGTGCTGTCGACGCCGACGAAGACCTCGTCCAGCAGGATGATCCGCGGCGCCTCGGGGACCGCCTGGTAGTGCGCGGCAACGGCGGCGAAGAGTGGGAGATGCAACGCGATCGCCTTCTCGCCGCCGGACAGCGCGCCGTGCAGCGCCCGGGTGAGCGGCTGCCAGCCGGCGCCGTTGTCGCGGTCGACCTTCACCACGAACCGGTGCCAGCTGGTGTAGTCCAGGACCTGCGCCAGCTGCTCCTCCCAGCTTGTCGCCGTGTCCTGCGCCTTGGCCTGCTCGATGCGGTCGCGGAAGAACCGGTGCAGCGACTCGCGGTCGGAGTCGGTGAGCCGCACCGGATCCCGCAGTAGGAGGTCGCGCGCGGCTCTGGTCCCGGACGGCAGGTCCGGGGACACCTGCCACACCAGCCGCACCGCCACCTTCGATCCTGTTCGCACCCGCTCCAGGTGTGCGTTCATCCCGTCGACCAGCTCGTTCGCCTGCCGGATCCGGGCGGCGAGGTGGCGCCGGGTGTCGCCGGTCAGGGTCTGGTCGAACAGCTCCCGTTCCCGGTCGGTGATCTCGTGCCGACTCTGCTCCATGTCACGCCGGAGGATCTCGCGCAGCTCGGTCGCTCCGACGCGGACACCGTCCACCAAGGCGGTGAAGACCTGCACCTCCTCGTCGGTCTCGAGATCGAGGTCCGCGCGAGCGCTCAGGGTGGTACGGCACGCGTGGACCGCCTCGGCCAGCCGGCCGAGCGCGTCGCCGAGGTTGTTCGGCGCGTGTGGCAGGGCCGGCCAGGCCGCGGCGACCTGCCTGGCAGCCTCCAGCGTCGCCCGTACCCCTTCGGACGACGACAACGCGGCCCGGAACCGGGCCGGATCATCGATCGTGCTGTCGGCGCCGATCACTCCGGTTGCGAGGTGGCGGAACCGGTGCGCCGCCGCATCACGGGTGGCCGTCGCCCTGTCGCGGGCAGTCGCGTCGGCCACCCGCTGGGCTTCCAGCGTGCCCAGCCGCT
>WNFX01002132.1_pt1 | contig 44370 bp, 46 predicted proteins | sample 5400111 | NCBI WGS metagenome assembly WNFX01 (sample SAMN13153363, study PRJNA577476) | soil metagenome | isolation source: 40 cm soil or saprolite under grassland replicate 1 | place: USA:California | collected 2016-06-15
GCCTGGTGCGGGTGGACCGCATCGACGCCCTGCGCGATCTCGCCGCGCACGTCGTCGAGGTGCGCTTCGCCGGCCGCGTACCCGCCGCCGTGTTCGAGCAGATTCCGGGCGTGAGCAACATGATCATCGAGGGCCGCGTTCTGCGGATGCACGTCGCCGGCCCCATTGCCCCGGTGGTTCAGGCTGCCGCGCGCTACGAGCTGGAGGACTTCATCAGTCGCGAGCCGAGCCTGGAGGAGACGTTCCTGGCCGAGTACGGCCAGGAGGTCGTGGAGATGGCTGGCCGTGGTCGCTGAGCTCAGCCGCGCGAACGTGGTACGCGTCGCGCTTGTTGGCCGCCTCTTCGGCTTGGGCGGCGTGTTCGGCAAGACGGTCCGCGATTCCCGCCTGGCGGTCGTGGTCGTGGCCGGCCTGCTGAGCCAGTTGCTGTTGGTCTTCGGAAAGTTCTTCGCCGCCGCTTATCCGGACGCCGAAGCGCGCGGGCAGCTGACCGACCTGGTGGCTAGCCTGCCGTCGGCGCTGAAGGGTCTCACCTATGGAAGCGGGGACCCGGTCAAGCTCGACACCCTCGGGGGTTACATCTCCCAGGATCCGGGCCTCCTGCTCAAGCTGATCCCCGGGCTGTGGTCGATCCTCGCGCTGTCCGTCACACTCGCCGCGGAGGCTCGTCGCGGCAGCCTCGATTTCGTGGCCGTTACCCCAGTTTCCAGACGACGCATCGCCACGCAGAAGCTGACCGCCCATGCCACGGCCATGACCGTCGTCGTGGCCGTCGTCGCGGTCGCTGCGTGGTTGACCGGCCAGGCGTTCGCGCGCCTGCCGGGCGATGCGATCTCGCCCGGGGCGGCGATCGGGTACGCGATCTGGCTCGGCCTGACCGGGCTGGCCGCCGGGTCCATCGCGTTCGCCCTCGCGCCGTGGCTCGGGCGGGCCGCCGCCGCAGCGGTTGCCGGCGCGGTTATGTTCGGCGGTTACATCGTCAACGGCTACCAGGCGTCTTTCCCAAACTTCTCCAAGGTTGCGAACCTGACCTGGTTTTCCTGGACGGCCGACCACAACCCCCTCGCCGGCGAGTACGACTGGCAGTCACTGGCGCTGGTCGCCGCGGTCACCGTCGTCTTCTTCGCCGCGGGGGTCGAGGCGTTTGCGCGGCGCGACCTCGGGCCAGAGGAGCGCATCGCCGTCCGTATCCCTGGCCGGCCGGACGCCACACTGGGCCTGCGCGGCCCGGTCGGCCGCTCACTTGCCGAGTTCCTACCGGCGGCCCTGGGCTGGGGTGCTGGCATCGGGATCTACGGCCTGCTCATCGCGGCGTCGAGCCGGTCGTTCGCCGATCAGCTGGGCAAGACACCCGACATCGCCGCGAAGCTGCGCAGCCTGTTCCCGACCTACGACATCACCACCACCGGCGGGGTCCTGCAGGCCGCATTCATGATGTTCGGGTTCATCCTGGCCTGCCTTGCCGCCGCAACCCTTGTCCGGATCTGGGCATCGGACGAGACGGCCGGACGACTCGAACTGCTGCTCTCCTCGCCGTCAACCCGGGCCAGGTGGGCGATCGCCAGCGGCTTGGCCGTCTACGTCGCGATCGCTGTCGTCACCCTCGTCACCGCGATGGGGATCGGGATCGGCGCGGCGGCCGCCGGCGACGACGTTGCCGTCCCCGTCGCCGCGACACTCACCCTCGGCGTCTACGCGGTCGGCCTGGCCGGGGTTGGCCTCGCCGTGGGTGGGCTCATCCACCCAGCGCCCGCCGCCACCGTGGTCGCCGCGCTGGCGACCGCGACCTTCCTGGTGGACGTGCTCGCCGCGCCGCTCAAGCTGCCCGAGTCGATCCGCCGCCTTGCCCTGACCACCCACCTGGGGCAGCCCATGGCCGGAACGTGGAACTGGGTTGGGATTGTGGTCAGCCTGGTCCTCGCACTCGGCGGTCTGGCACTCGGCGGCTGGGGGATGCGACGTCGCGACCTTTTGCGCTAGGCCCGGCAACTGAGCTTCCCTGACCAATAGCGCTAAGCCGTCGAAAGCGGCGCCAGGACGGCCGCGGACTGCCAGAATGAGGGCGTCGGGCATCGAGGTGGCAAGCCCGCGGAATGACTTGACCCTCCCGTTACGGCAATCCCTAGTGTCGCCGGCATGGCACCTCAAAAGAAGATCTCTCGTCAGGTCACCCTCGAACTCGAGGCCGGCAACGCCGCGATAGTTGACATCGGCAAGATGCTCGGCCCCACCGGCATCAACACCCGGCAACTGAAACTCGACTACGACCAGGCCACCGCCTCGCAGCGCGGCGACATCGTGCCAGTCGTTGTCACCGTCTTCGAGGACCGTTCGTTCGCCCTGCGGTATAAGGCCCCGCCGACGACGTACCTCATCCGCAAGCTCCTCGGGCTACCCAGCGGGTCGGCGAAACCCGGCTCGCAGACGGTCGCGAAGATGTCCCGCCAGCAGTTACGCGAGATCGCCGAACGCAAACTACCGGATCTCAACACCGATGACGTGCAGGCGGCGATGAAGCAGATCGCCGGCACGGCCCGGTCGATGGGCGTGCTTGTTGCCGATGAGTGACAGTCTCTGGCGCGGCGTCGTGCCGCCAAACCGGATGCTCGACCCCGGCCTGCACCGCGCCGAGGCGCTGCTATCCACGACACTCGCCGAGATCTGCTCAGCGCTACCCGACGAGCGGACCGCCGCCCGCCGGCTCAACCACGCGCTGCTGCTGGCTCGCGCCACACCCCGGCTCGCCGCCCACAATGGACGATGGCACATCGTGATCACCGGCCGGGACCCTTCCGCCGAGGCGGTGGCGGCGTTGGCCGTGCTGGTCGCCGCTGGCGGTTTCGGGAAAGGTTTGTCACTATGGAGTTCCTGGCGGCGGCCAGGTGAGAGTGCGTAAGTGGTGCTCGCGCCACCGCGCACTCACCTGCTCCTCGCTGGCGCCGTCGTCGTACGCGGGTGAAATCAACTGTTCCACGGCAGTCACCGTAATGAGAACCGCTGCGTGGACTCGCTCCCGCTTCGTGCCGCGATCAGCCACGAACCAATCGATGATGGCGTCGTAGTCGGGACCGCTGGTGAGGACGCGGGCCCGACCGGCGAAACGATAGCCCTTGCGCTTGATGGGGTCGACGACGTTGACCTCGATCCGCTCGTCCGCCAGAAGATTCGCCACGGTGCCCGGCGAGTGAAGGTGTAGGAACACCAGGTGCTCGTCGTCCCACACGCTCGTCGTGCCCTTCGGTGAAACCGCCGGGCTGCCGTCTGGGCGGACGGTAGCCACGAAGCCGAGTCTCTGCTCGCGCACCAGTCGCTTCATATCATCGGTCATGTGCATGACTGCTTCCGTTCGGTCGCAAGATTCTTCTGGCAGGGTCGTGGCAATGAGATCGCGACTCACATCAAATCAACAACGTGTTTCAATGTGATTCTCCAGCCTGAGTTGAGCACGAACGCATAGAAGACGAGGGGTTTTGACACGCCGTGACATCCGCGACTGCGCCCGCCGCGGCCCCTCGTCGCGCTGGTCCGCCGGAGCGACCTTCGTCAACGGCCAACTCGTCGAACGAGCCGAGCAGGTCGCCGCGTGAACGCCTTCGCCGCGACAACCATCACCACGGAACGGCTGGTCCTGACACCGCTACGCCAAGCAGACGCCGACGTGATGGTCGACGTGTTCGCCGATCAACGACTCCACCAGTTCATCGGCGGACACCCGGCCAGCCACGCTGAGCTGCACGACCGCTACGGCAGGCTCGCCGCCGGCTCGCCGAACTCGGACCAGATATGGCTCAACTGGATCGTGCGTCGCCGCACCGACGAAACCGCCGTCGGCACGATGCAGGCCACCGTGACTCGCCGACCCGATGGCTGGACCGCCGACGTCGCATGGGTCATCGGGGTGCCCTGGCAGGCCCAGGGCATCGCGACCGAAGCCGCCCGCGCGCTCGTCGACTGGCTCCGTGGTCAGGGCGCGAACACCATCACCGCCAACATCCACCCCAACCACCACGCCTCCGCCAGTGTCGCAGCCCGAGCCGGCCTCACCATGACCGACCAAGAAGTTGACGGCGAACGAGTCTGGCGAACGCCCTCGCCCTGACTGCGCAAAAGGAACAGCCAACGCCGTCGGCTGCAGAGGCAGTACGCCGGCCCCCAGCGTGACCGAACGCTTCAGCCGCCGTACTCATGGTGAGTCATCAAGGACTGTCAGGTCGAGGTCGGCCAGGCGTTCGGGGTCGTAGAGCACGTCGATGGCGACGATCTTCCCATGCGCGACGGTGAAACCCATGACCGAAAACACCCGCCCGGCCACCACGGCGACGACTCCGGCGGTTCCGTTGATCAGCGCCGGTCGCACGAACGGGGCGAGCCGCGTGGCGTTGACCGCTTGTCCCGCCACGGTCCGGGCGCCGTGGAGCACGACGGTCGGGCGGGCGCGCGCCGTGCCGCCGTCGGCCCGCAGGACGACGTCCGGGTCCAGCACGGCGACGAGCGCGTCGAAGTCGCCGTCGCGGGCGGCGGCGAAGAACGCGTCGACGACGGCGCGCTGGTGCGCGAGATCGGGGTCGAGAGCCGGGGCCTGCCCCTGCACCCGGCGGCGGGCGCGGCTCGCGAGCTGTCTGGTCGCGGCCGGGGACCGCTCGATCATCGGGGCGATCTCGTCGAACGGCACGGCGAACATGTCGTGCAGCACGAAGGCGAGCCGCTCGGCCGGCGTCAGCGTGTCGAGCACCACCAGCAGCGCCAGCCCGACCGCGTCGGCCAGCAGCGCTTCCTGCTCGGGATCGCTGCGGTCCTCGCGGCCGATGATCGGGTCGGGCACGTGCACGGCGAGGGGCTCCTCGCGCCGCGTCTCGCGTGAGCGCAGCATGTTCAAACACACCCGCGCCACCACCGTGGTCAACCACCCGGGAAGGTTCTCGACGCTGCCGGTGTCGACGCGGCTGAGGCGCAGCCAAGTTTCCTGGACGGCGTCATCGGCCTCGCTGAGCGAACCGAGCATCCGGTAGGCCACCGCTCGCAGGCGGGTCCGGTGTTCCTCGAAACGCTCGGTCAGCCAGGTGCCCTCGTCCATCAGTCACGTTCCTCCGTCGCGGGGTGTCAATTCAGTAGACCCCCGAACCACAGCCGATGTGACGGGGAGATCGACTCTCGGGCGAACGAATGGGAGATGACCGTGGCTTCACCTCTTCTGATCACCGGCGGCACCGGCACGCTGGGGCGCCTCGTCGTGCCCGGCTTGCGGGATGCCGGCCGCCCCGTGCGGGTACTCAGTCGGCGCGGTCACGAGCCCGGGGACGGCATCGAGTACGTGATCGGCGACCTGGCCACCGGCGAGGGCCTCGACGGCGCGGTGGACGGGGTCGAGACCATCGTGCACCTCGGGGGCAGCGCCAAGGGCGATGACGACAAGACCCGCAATCTGGTGCGGGCGGCATCGCGGGCCGGCGCCCCATACCTCGTTTACATCTCGGTCGTCGGCGCCGAACGGGTCCCGGTCGTCAGCGGGGTCGACCGCAACATGTTCGGCTACTTCGCGGCCAAGCGGGCCGCAGAGAACGTGATCGCCGATTCCGGACTGCCGTGGACGACACTGCGCGCCTCCCAGTTCCACGAATCGATGCTGAAGATGATCCGGCAGATGGCGAAGCTGCCAGTGATACCGGTCCTGGCCGGCGTCCGCTTCCAGCCGGTCGACGCCGAACTGGTGGCGGACCGACTCGTCGAGCTTTCCCTCGGCAAGCCGTCCGGCCTCGTGCCCGACGTCGCCGGGCCGCGGGCGTACGAGATGGCCGAGCTGGTCCGCGGGTACCTGCGGGCCACACACCGGCGCCGGCTGATCCTGCCGGTCAAGGCCCCCGGCGGGGCGGCCCGCGCCATCCGGGCCGGCGCGAACCTGGCGCCCGAACGGGCGGCGGGCCGAACTTGGGAGGACTTCCTGGCCGAGCGGCTGCGTTAGCGCACCGATCCGTCGGCGGCCAACGCCCGAGCCTGTCCGCCGCCGAGCCCTGACCGCCACCCGAGCGCGGCCGCCTCCGTCCCGACATCTGGCAAGCCCGGCGCGACGCCCCACGCGCGCAAGCACCTGCGACCAGAGAACGTGCCAGGGCTAGCCATGATCCAGGCGTCGAATGCGGCATCAGCCAGCTCAAACAGTCCCGTGCCCTGGCCAGCCGCTACGACAAGCTCGCCGTCCGCTACCAGGCCACGATCAACATGGCCATCAACCAATGGCTGCCCAGGCGGCTATGAAACACGGCCTGGTAGTGCTTTGTTAGATCTCGGCGTCGCGGAGCCCGCCGTCGATGATGACGAGCAGGTCGATGTTGCTGCGGCCGGGAAGGAAGTCGCCGGTGGCCAGGGATCCGTGCAGGATCACCGAAGGGCCGGGGGCGCCGATGATGCCGCGCGCGGACGCGGCGAGGTGCGCCGCCGCGGCGCGGCCGCGGCCTGGTCAACCTGACCCACCTGACATTCCTACCAGGGACAGGACCTTCAAGACACCGCTGAGGTACGGGCGGGAAGGCTGACCGTCACGCTCAGCCCGCCCTCCGGCAGTGGGCCGGCCACCGCCCCGCCACCGTGCGCGGCCGCGATCGAGGCGACGATCGCCAGGCCCAGCCCGAATCCGCCGTCACCGGTGCGGTCCCGCAGCCGCCGGAACGGTTCGAACAGGCCGGTGACCGCGTCGGGTGCGATGACCGGGCCGGTGTTGCTGACGGTCAGCACCGCCCGGCCGTCGACGGTGGCGGTGCTGACCCAGACGTCACCGTCGGGAACGTTGTAGCGCACCGCGTTGTCGAACAGGTTGCCGGCGAGCCGTTCGAGGAGGATCGGGTCGCCGGCCGTCAGTGCGGGCGCGAGCGACGCGTGCAGCCGCGGGGCCCCGGAAGGTTGCGCTGCGGCGTCCATCGCGTCCTCGGTGATCGTGGCCAGGTCGACCGGCTCCCGCTCGGTGAGTCCCTGATCGGTGCGGGCCAGGGTGAGCAGCGCCTCAATGAGCGCCTCCGCGTGGTCGACCGCGACCCGGACGTCCTGGCCCATGTGCCGCAGCTCGTTCGGGGTGGGCGCCGGCTTGGCGAGCACCACGTCGACGGTGGCCCGCATGACGGTGAGCGGGGTCCGCAGCTCGTGGCTGGCGTTGGCGATGAACCGTCGCTGCCCCTCGAACGCCGCCTGCAGCCGGTCGAGCATCGCGTCGAACGTGTCGGCGAGCTCGCGCAGCTCGTCGCGTGGGCCGGTGAGCGCGACGCGCGCCGTCAGGTGGTGCTCGGAGGCGTCGCGGGCCGCCGCGGTGATCCGGTGCACCGGGCGCAGTACCCGGCCGGCGACGAGCCAGCCCGCGACCGCGGCCAGGAGCGTGACCGCGGCGAGGGTGGCCAGCGAGTACTGCAGCAGGCGGTCCAGGGTCGCGTCGCGCTGGCTCTTCGCGCCTTCGAGGACACCCTCCTTGTACGCGGCCTCACACTTGGTCCGCAGCTCCGGCTCGACCGATGGGTCGTTCAGCGCCCGCTTGCAGTTATCGAGGAAGTCCGTCTGCTCCGCGCCGATCTTCGCCGCGGTGGGGTCGGGCAGGTTGGCCGCGACGAGACCATAGGTGATCACCACGACGATGACGCCGCACGCGGCGAAGAGCCCGGTGTACAGCAGGGTCAACCGCACCCGGACGGTCAGCCTCACAGCCGGTACCCCTTACCCACGACGGTCTCGATCAGCGCGGGCGTGCCGAGCTTGCGCCGCAGCCGGGTCAGCGTCACCGACACGATGTTGCTGAACGGGTCGGCGTTGGCGTCCCACACGTGCTCCAGCAGGTCCTCCGCGCTGACCACGCCACCGTCGGCGGCGACCAGCATCTCCAGGACGCCGAACTCCTTACGGGTCAGTGACAGCGCTCGGCCGGCCCGGGTCGCCCGGTGCCGGGCCCGGTCGACGGTCAGGTCACCCCGGCGGACCAGCGGCGGCGCCGACGGGGCGCGACGGGCCAGCGCCCGCACCCGCGCGACCAGCTCCTGAAACGCGAACGGCTTGCCGAGGTAGTCGTCGGCGCCCAGCTCCAGGCCGTCGACCCGGTCGTCGACCGTCACCGCGGCGGTCAGCATGAGGATCCGCGTCGTGCCGTCGGCGGCGAGGGACCGGCACACGTGGTCGCCGTGCACCACCGGCAGGTCCCGGTCCAGCACGATCACGTCGTACGCCGTGCTGGCCGCGCTGGTCAGGGCCGCCGCGCCGTCGTGGACGACGTCGACCGCCATCCCCGCGTCGCGCAGGCCTTCGCCCAGCCGGGCGGCCAACGTCACGTGGTCCTCGACCACCAGCACCCGCATGCCGCCCATTGTGCGTCGCCGGGAGTGACATCCGTCCGACATACCGGGTAGCGCTGATGTCACCGCCCGCTCGGTACACCTGTCGATGTCCGACAACCGAGGGAGTGTGCGGTGAAACTCAGCCTGATGGCCGTAGCGGCCATCGCGATCAGCCTGCTCAGCGCGTGCGGCGACCGACCGTCGTCGCCCAGCGTGCCCAGACTGTCCGGCGGTGCCGGAGCCAGCGACGGCGCCAGCGGCCGCAACAACCCCAACGCTGCCACCGGCGACGGCAGCGCCGAGCGCCGGGCCAAGCTGCACGCCGCCGCCGAGTGCATCCGCCAGCACGGCGTACCGAAGTACCAGGACCCGGTCCTGACCGCGGACGGCCGGGTCTACACCGACGCCCGCGCCCTGAAGGAAACCGCCGACGAGACGGGCCTGCAGGCCATCGAGCGGGAGTGCGGTGAGCTGATCCGGGCGGCCAAGTTCGTCCCGGAGGACCAGGCACCCGCGCCGCCGAAGCTGATCCAGGCCGGGGTCAAGGCGGCCGAGTGCATGCGGGCGCACGGGCTGCCCAACATCAAGGACCCGACGGCCAACAGCGACTTCACCCCCGGGCACGGCTTCGGGCACACACCCGACGAGCTGCCCAATGGCAAGGACGAGAACTTCCGGCGGGCCACCGAGGCGTGCCGCAGCCTCATCGACGAAGAAGCGCGGCTGTCCAGCCTGGGAAGTCTGGCCGATGCGTAGGCGGGCAGCGCCGCGCACCGTGTACGTCGCCGGGGGTGACATCCGGCTGACTCGCCGGGTAGCGCCGATGTCGCCGCCCGCGCTGTACATCCGTCGATTTCTCGATGTCCTACGATCCGAGGGCGTGTCGTGAAACTCAGACTGGTGGCCGGCACGGCCATCGCGATCGGTCTCAGCGCGCTCGGCGCGTGCACCGACGGACCGCCCTCGCCGGGAGTGCCCAGCCTGTCCGGCGGCACCGCGACCAGCGCCGGCGGCAGCAGCAACCCCAACGCCGTCACCGGTGACGGCAGCGCCGAGCGCCGGGCCACGCTGCACGCCGCCGCCGAGTGCATCCGCCAGCACGGCGCGCCGCGGTACCAGGATCCGGTCCTGACCGCGGAAGGCCGCGTCTACACCGACGAGCGCACCTTGCACGACGCCCTCGACGAGGTACAACTGCAGGCTGTGGAGACCGCCTGCGGCGAGCTGATCCGGGCGGCCAGGTTCGACCCGGACGACCAGGCCCCCCCGCCGCCGAAGCTGCTCCAGGCCGGGGTCAAGTCGGCCACGTGTCTGCGAGAGCACGGGCTGTCCGGCATCACGGATCCGACGGCCGGAAGCCGGTTCACGCCCGGGCGCGGGTTCGGGCTGCAGGGCGAACTGCCGCCCGGCGACAAGGAAAACCCGACCGTCCGGCAGGCCCTCCAGGCATGCCGCAACATCCTCGACGAAGAAGCGCGGCTGTCCAGCCTGGGAAGTCTGGCCGATGCGTAGGCGGGTCGTGCTGACGGCCGCGCTCGCCGCCGCCGGGACCGCCGGTGCCGGCTGGTGGCTGCGGGACCGGCCGGCGGCGGTGCCCGCCGCGGTCGACGTGCCGACCGGTACGGCGACCGTGACCCGCAGCGACCTGTCGACGACCATTCAGGTCGCCGGCACCCTCGGCTACACCGGTACGTACAGCGTGTACGCGCAGGGCTCGTCCGCGCCGGGACAGGGCGGCGGCACGGTGACCTGGCTGCCGCAGCCCGGTCAGGTGGTCACGCGCGGCGAGCCGGTGTTCGCCGTGGACAACCGGCCGGTCCGGCTGTTCTACGCCGACCGGCCCGCGTGGCGACCGCTCGCCATCGGCGTCACCGCCGGGCCCGACGTGTACGCGGTGGAGGAGAACCTCGTCGCCCTCGGCCACGCCACCACGGCGAACCTGACCGTCGACGGCACGTTCAACCAGGCGACCGCCGCGGCGCTGCGGCGCTGGCAGCGCGCCATCGGCCAGCCGGTCACCGGCCGGCTCGAGCTCGGTGCCGTCACGTTCCAGCCGGGCCCGCTGCGGGTAAGCACGGTCACCGCGAAGGTCGGCGCACCGGCCGGAGGCTCCGGCGGTGACAGCGGGCCGCTCGTGTCGGGCACGTCGACGGCGGTGGCGGTGACCCTCGCCGTGCCGGTGGCCCACACCTACCTGATCCACCTCGGCGACGCCGTCACCGTCACCCTCCCGGCCGGCGACGCCGTGCCCGGGAAGGTGACCGCCCTGTCGAGCGTGGCGAACTCCCCGGACGAGAACGACGTCGGCCGTGGGCCGGGCGGCGCCACCGTTCCGGCGACGGTCACCCTGGACCGCCAGGACGCTGCGGCCGCGTTCGACCAGGCACCGGTCCAGGTCAACGTCACCGGCAGGGCCGTCAAGGGCGTCCTCGCCGTGCCGGTCACGGCGCTGGTCGCGCTCGCCGGCGGCGGGTACGGGCTGTACCTGCTCGACGGTGGCAGCCGGCGGCTCGTCGGGGTCACCACCGGCCTGTTCTCCAACACCCTGGTCGAGGTCCGCGGTGACGACCTGCACGAGGGCGCGACGGTGGAGGTGCCGGCCACATGAGGGCATTGGAACTGTCCGGGGTCAGCAAGATCTATCCGTCGCCGACGACCGTAACCGCGCTGGCCGACGTCGACCTCGTCGTCGACACCGGTGAGACCGTGGCCATCACCGGTGCCTCCGGCGCCGGCAAGTCGACGCTGCTGAGCATCCTCGGCACCCTCGAACGGCCGACCAGCGGCGTGGTCCGCATCGCCGGCGTCGACACCTCCGCGATGTCCGACCCGCAGCTGTCCGCGGTCCGCGCGACCAGCCTCGGCTTCGTCTTCCAGCAGTTCTTCCTCCTCGAGCACCTCAGCGTGCTCGACAACGTGGCGACCGGCCTGCTGTACCGCGGCATGCCGGCCGCCGGCCGCCGTCAGCGGGCTACCGAGGCGCTGCAGCAGGTGGGGCTCGCCGACCGGATCCGGCACCGCGCCGCCCAGTTGTCCGGCGGTGAGCGGCAGCGGGTCGCGATCGCCCGGGCGGTCGTCGGCCGGCCCGCGGTGCTGCTCGCCGACGAGCCGACCGGCAACCTCGACTCGGCCACCGGCGCGGAGATCACCACCCTGCTGGCCGGGCTCGCCGACGAGCACACCACCGTCGTGCTGATCACCCACAACGCCGACGTGGCCGCGGCGATGGGGCGGCAGGTGCACCTGCGCGACGGCCGGATCGTCGAGGACTCCGGCCCGCATCCGGCGGCTGGAACGGACGGTGCCTGATGGCCTCACGGCTGCGTCTGCCCGACGCGATCACCCTCGCCTCCGTCGGCCTGCGGGCCCGGCGGGTCCGCTCGGCGCTGTCCGCGCTCGGCATCGGCATCGCCATCGCGGCGGTGGTCGCGGTGCTCGGCATCGCCGAATCGTCCAAGGCCGAACTGCTCACCCAGCTCGGTGAACAGGGCAACCTGCTCACCGTGGCCTCCGCGGAGACGGTCAACGGCCGCTCGATCCCGCTGCCGGTCACCGCCGAGCCGATGATCGCGCGGATCCCGCCGGTCCGCACGGTCACCGCGGTCGGCAACATCGACAACGCGTCCGTACGGCGCAGCGCGGCGATCCCGGCCACCAACACCGGTGGCATCAACGTCCTTGCCGCGCAGCCGTCCCTGCTGGGCACCCTGTCGGCGCGGGTACTGCGCGGCCGGTACCTGGACGCGACCGCCGAGCAGTACCCGGTGACGGTGCTGGGCTACGAGGCGGCCCGCATCCTGGGCGTCGGCGCGCTGACCGAGCCGACGCAGGTCTTCCTCGCCGGGCGCTACTTCACCGTCGTCGGGGTGCTCGCCGCAGTACCGGTCGCACCGGAGATCGACATGGCGGCGCTGATCGGTTTCGGGGTCGCCAACGAGATGTTCGGGCTCAACGGCCGGCCAAGCCGCATCTACCTGCGGGTCGACCCGGACCAGGTGGCGGCGGTCGCGTCGGTGCTCACAGCCACCGCCTCGCCGGACCGGGCCGGCGACGTCCAGGTGCGCCGGCCGTCCGATCTCCTGAAGGCGCGGATCGCGGCGAAGGGCGCGTTCGTCGGGCTGTTCCTCGGCCTGGGCGGCATCGCGCTGCTCATCGCCGGGGTCGGCATCGCCAACATCATGGTGATCTCGGTCCTGGAGCGACGGGGTGAGATCGGCCTGCGCCGCGCGCTCGGTGCCCGCCGCCGGCACGTGGCCCTGCAGTTCCTGCTGGAGTCGACGCTCCTCGCCGCCGCCGGTGGTGTCCTCGGCATCGGGTTGGGCGTCCTGGCGACTGCGGTCGCCGCGCGGCTGGCCGGCAACCCCGTGACCGTCCCGCCGATCGCGCTGGCGGCTGGTCTCGGTGCGGCGCTGCTGGTCGGTGCGCTCGCGGGGGCGTACCCGGCGGCGCGGGCGGCCCGGCTGTCACCCGCGGAAGCACTGCGCACCCTGTAAACAGGGGCTCCCAGACTAGAGCACGGGGGTGAAGGTGATCGGCAGCTCGCGCGGGCTTCGCACGTTAAGGGGATGGCCTTTGAGGCGAGCGGATACCGGCCCGGACGCAAACACTCGCGGTCGCCGCGGTGCTGGCGCACCATGAGTCGAGGACGCCCACCCCTTTTCCCCAGGACCGCCATGACCCAGGTCGCCACCTCGCCGCCGCCCGCGACGCGATTTCCGGCCCTCGTCGCCAAATGGCCCGACCCGGTCCTGCTTGGCCTGGCGGCGGCAGTCCTGGCCTACGACGTCGCGGGCGGCAGTCGTCTCGCCGGCCCGCCGGTGCGGTCGCTCACCGGCTGGCTGCTGTTCGTTCCGTTTCATCTCGGGACTGCCGTCATCGCATACCGGATCGCCCACGGCGCGGACGCGGCCCGGTCGGTACGGCGGTTCTGGACCGCGCTGTGCGTCGCCGCAGCGTGCTTCCTGGTCGGGGACATCTTCCAGCTCACCGCCGCGATCCCTGACCCGACCAGGCACGAGGTGGGCACGCCGGCGCAGGCGCTCTTCGTCAACGTCGGCGTCGTCGTGATACTCGTCGTGATGCTCAGCGCGCCACTGGGTCTGCAGACCGCGTCCGAGCGGACCCGGTTCTGGCTCGACACCGCCACCGTGATGGCGGCGACCGCCGGTTTCGGCGCGTACTTCACCCTCGACCCATCTCTCAGGGGAACAGGGACAGCCTGACGGTGTACCCCATCGCCCGGTATCCGGCGTCGTTGAGGTGGAGGTGGTCGCCGCTGTCATAGCTCGCGCGCAGGAGCTGCGGGTCGGCAACATCCCGAACGAGCTGGTCGAAATCGATCACCGCGTCGAATGCCCCACTGGTCCTGATCCACGTGTTCACCTGCTGGCGCTGCTGCTCGGTGGCCGCGCTGTACCCCCGGAAGCCCTTGAACGGGGTGAGTGTGCCACCGTAGATCTTCACCCCTTTGGCGTGCACCCGGGAGATGATCTCCTGGTAGGCCGCGATGAGCTTGCTCGCGCTGCGGCCTGCCTTCACGTCGTTGATGCCTTCCAGCAGGATCACGTACCGCAGCGCCTGGCGGCTGAGTACGTCGCGATCGAGGCGGTGTAGAGCACTCAGACCGCTACTCGCGCTGTCGCCGAGCACGCTGTTGCCGCTGATCGACTCGTCGACGACCGAGTATGTCGGCCCGCCCGGCTGGGCGATCAACCGCTCGGCGAGGAAGTCGGGCCAGCGGTGGTTGGCGTTGTCCGTCGACGCCGCCCCGTCGGTGATCGAGTCGCCTAAGGCGGCGATCGTGCCGCGGGCCGTGCTGGACCGTACGCTCACCGCGTCAACGAAGAACCAGTGGGTCATGGTTGTCGTGTACGCCGCCGCCCCGGCCTCCGACGTGTGGTTTCCGGCAGTCGACACGTAGCTGTCCTGCCGGGCGAAGCGGTGCCAGGTGGCCGGGCCGGTCGGCTTCGGCAGGTACACGCTGATCGCGAGGTCCTGACCCGGGACCACGGTCAGGTAAACGGGGTCGCTTCGCACCTCCGCGCCGACAGCGAGCGTGACGCTGGTCTTGCCGGCGAAGGTGACCGACCGGTTGGAGCCCGCCACGACCTTCGCGCCCGTGGCGCGGATGCCGACCCGTACCCGCCCGAGCGTCACCGGCCGGTCGCCGAAGGCGTTCGACAGGTGGACTCTCACCCGGTCACCACCGGCGTGCACGTGAACCACGTTGCGTACCGTCTGGTTGTCCAGAGTGGGCACCGGGTTCGCGGCCGCCGAAGTGTGCACCGGCGCGCCCCACGAGTCCACCCAATCAGTCGTGGCGGCCACCCGCGCCGGATCGCCGGCGCTGCCCGCGCTGGCCGGTGTGGCAAGGGCGACCGTCAAGGCGACCATGCCCAATGATCCGACCATTCGAGCCAGGAACAACCGGCTTCGACGGCTCTTGAGCATGGGTTTTCTTCCTCTCGGCCGGGACGTCGGTTGACAATCAAGGTGGTCAATCAGAGACGTAGGATGTTTGTACCAGGGCCGGCCGTCGCCGTCGAGCCCGATGCCGCAAGATTCGAGCGGATGTAACCCATGGGTGTGGCGGTCGCGGAGCCGGGGCCGAGGCGGAGGTGGTAACCCGGTAGGTGTGCGTGCCGTGCAGCCCATGGGGCCGATACGGGCTGCGCTGCGACGGGAGTCAGGACGTCCGGATCACGTATGGAGCATTCGCCGAGCTCGTCCGACCAAGGCGCGGGCGGCGGGGCTGATAGGGCCTTCGGCCCGCCAGGCGAAGGCAAGACGCCCGCGCAATTCTGGCCGGGTGATCACGAGCGGGTGAAGGTCTCCCCGCGCCTTGGCAATGGACGCGGGCACGATCGCGACGCCCAGCCCCCGCGCGGCGAGTTCCGCGAGCACCATAGGGGTGCTGGCTTCGAAGGCGATGTGCGGGGAGAAACCGGCGGCGGCGCAGGCGTCGTCGAGCAGCGACCGGATACCGGTGCCTGGAGGGAGACTGATCAGAACTCGATCGCGCAGGGCGATGAGCGGGATCGTCGACCGCTTCGCTAGATCATCGTTATGGCAGGTGGCCGCGACGATCGGCTCATCTGTGACGATGTGGATCTTGACGTCCGGCGGCGGCGCGGCGCCGAACGCGATGATCGCCGCATCCAGCCGGCCGTCGCGCAGCGCGTTGATGAGCTGGTCGGAGTTGTCCTCGGTGAGGGTGATCTCCACACCGGGATGGTCTGCGTGGAACTCGGCCAGCAGCGCGGCCAGGTCGACGCTGTGGGAGGTCACCGTGCCGATGGCGACATGCCCGCGCACCAGTCCGGTCAGCTCGTCGACGGCCAAGCGCGCGCCGTCCACCGCTGAGAGCGCGGCCCGGGCGTAGGGCAATACCGCCGCGCCCACCTCGGTCAGCTGCACCGAGCGTCCCGAGCGATCCAGCAGCTCCTGCCCCAGCTCGCGCTCCAGCCGCCGGATCTGCGCGCTGACCCCCGGCTGGGCCACGCGCATCTTCGCCGCTGCCCTGGTGAAGCTGGCTTCCTCCACAACGGTCACGAAATACGCAAGCTGCCGGAGTTCCATAACCAATGATTCTAGCTTCGAGCATTGATAGCTTTTGGACTTCTTACCTGCGCTGTCGCAGAGTGGACTTATACGAGAGGAGCTGGAATGACCGCCACTCGCGAACGCGCTACCGAACCCGAGGACCTGACCCGCCTGTTCGTGGAGCGAGCCAACGCCGGTGACGCCGAGGGGCTCGCCGAGCTGTACGAACCCGACGCCGTACTCGCATACCCGCCGGGATCGCAGACGGTCGGCCGCGAGGCGATCCGCGCGGTGTACGAGCAGATGCTTGCGCACGTGACCCACTTCGAACCGGAAGAGGCATTGCCGACCGTCCGCAACGGCGATCTCGCCCTCACCTCGACCCGGCCAGCCGACAACACCGGCGGCCGGGTCCAAGTCGCACGGCGCCAGCCAGACGGAACCTGGCTGCGCATCATCGACCGCCCCGAGATCCGGGACTGATCATGCGGGTGCTCGCCGCCGGGCCGGGATAGCCGGAAGCTGCCGGCGGCGGCGACCCGGCCTCGACGACCGGCCGGTCAGAAGAGAGCCGCGGTGAGCCTGTCCCTGGTGTCGGCTGGGTCGATTACATCGTCGAGCTCGAAGGCGGCCGCGGTGGACAACGCCTTCCCCTTGGCGCACGGCGTCGGCATCGTCTGCAGCCTCGAAGTCGATGACCCCGTTGGCCAGGTGCACGTCGAGAGGACCGATGTCCTCCGGCGCGAACGTGCCCAGGCCGGCGGCCTCGACCATCGCGGGCCCACCCATCCCGATGCTCGCCCCCGCAACGCCGATGGTGACGTCGCACATGCCGAGCAGCGCCGCATTGCCGGCGAAGCAGCACCCGGCCGCGATCCCGACGCGCAGCGTGCCCAGCCGCGCGAAGGCCGCAAACGTCATCAGCTCCAAGGCGGCCACAGTTGGGTGGTCCGTATCGCTGGGTCGGCCGCCGCCGCCTTCGGCGAACACGACAATAGGAAGCCGCTCGCGCTCGGCGATCTCGAAGAGGCGGTCGGTCTTGCGGTGGCCGGTGATGCCCTGAGTGCCGGCGAGGACTGTGTAGTCGTACGACATTGCGCCGACGCGCACGCCCCCGACGCGCCCGATGCCGACCACAACGCCGTCCGCCGGTGTCGCCACGCTGAGCTCCTGCAGCGGCCGGCGGGAGCGTTGCGCCGCCACCGCAAGGCTGCCGTACTCCAGCCAGGTGCCGTCGTCGACCAGGTCGGCGAGGTTCTCGCGGGCAGTGCGGCGGCCGGCCGCGTGCCGCTTTGCCACCGCGTCCGTGCGGGCGGCGTCGAGCAGCCCGGACTGGCGGGCGAGCAGCTCCGCGAGCTCGGGACGGACGGGTTCCTCACCCATGGCTACCTCCGGCTGGTTCGGCTCTTCATCCATACGTTCGGGGTTGGAGTTCCCGGCGGCGCACCTGCATGAGCAGGCCATCCGGTCGTGACTATGCGGCCTCGATCTCTGTGTCGCACGCGTGGCACCCGCGGGCGCCTCCGTTTCTGGCTCGCACGGCGGTGTGGCTCATCGCGCGGACGGGCGGGGGCATCATCGGGGCAGCATGGATGAGGGTGGGCGGGGCGGCGGCTGGTGGGCCGAGGTGGCGCAGCATGGCCCAGGTGGCGGCGCCAACGGGCACGATCAGCCAGCAGGACAGCAACCGGTATGTCAGGACGACCGCGCTCGCGTCGGTGTTTCCGGCACCGGCGGCGACCAGGCCGGCGAGCAGGCTGGTTTCGATGAGGCCGACTCCGCCGGGGGTCAGTGGAATCTGGCGGACGATTTGGACCGCGAGGTAGACGCCGGCCACCGGGACCAGGCCGAGCCGCAGCTGCAGCGCTCGGGCGGTGATGGCCAGGCAGATCAGGTCGGTCAGCCAGTTGACCGCGGCGAATGCCAGCGCGGCGAGGGCGTGCCGGCGGGGGATGGCCGCGGCTGCCCGCCAGGTCAGTACCGCGGCGGATCTGAGGCCGTCCATCGACCAGGGCCGCAGCGCCGACCCGGTTGATGGTGGCGCGGCCGGGGAGATCGTGGTGCGGGGCGTCGGCCTGGTACGCCGTGCCCGCCGGATCAGGGCTGGCAGGAGAATGGCTGCGCCCAGGGCGCCTGCGCTGGCGGCGAGGACCGGCGGCGAAGCCGCCCCGAGCGCCGCGGGGCGCACCGCCACCGCAGCCCCGGAGCCGACCAGGTAAAGCCCGGCGAGCCCGGCGAAGGACGCGATGCCGGAGAGCACCATGACGGCGGTCGCCACGCCACGAGTGGCGCCGCGGGCCCGCCACTGGGCGAAGGCGAACCCCGCCGAGACCACCGACCCGGCGGGCATGGTCACCGAGATCGCGGTCCGGGCATAGGTGATGGCGCGGGATCGGCCCGCCGACAGCGACACCCCGAAGGCGCGTAGCAGGCTGCGCTGCTGGCGGGCGAACATCTCGATCGAGGCCAGTTGCGCGGCAACCGCGAGTGCCAGCCATCCGGGGTCGGCGCCGCGCAGCGCCGGGAGGACGTCACGCAGGTCCGGTACCCGCCCGCGCAGCACGGCCACCGCGACGGCGCCGACGGCGACGAGCCCGACGCCACGGATCACCGCGCGTCTGATACGCGGCCGGCCGCTAGCCATCGCGTTCGCCTCCTCGTCGATCAACGAGGCCGGTAGACTGCTCATCTCTGCCACTCGGCCAAACGAATCCGAGCCGGCCTCTGATGGCCCGGCCTGCCTCGATGTGAGGCAGGGAACTCTGCCGCCAGGCCAACCCGGCGACGGACCCCACGGGCATCCGTGGAACCACTGGCGGCAGTACTGATAACTCGGGGACGATCGACCTACCCAGCCGCGACCCGACACGGCAGCAGGTAGCCGCGCCAGCCCGAGGATGCGTGGTCAGCTGCGCCCAGCCCGTCCGGTGGTACCCGTCGCGGGTGACGACGAGCAGCATCAGCAGCACACCGGCGGTGGCGGTGACCATGCTGAGGATCTGAATCGCGTGTCGTCGGCGGGGCCGATCAGAGCCTGAGCATGGCCATGCCGAGAGTGATCAGGTAGAAGGCCACGCCCCTTCTGGCGTTCGGTAAATAAGCGGAACACGGTATCTCCTCGGACGGAGCGGCCGTCGCCTTCGACCGCTCCACACAGTGAATCCATCACTGGAGCTCGCACCCACTGTGGCGACCGCCCACTTCAGCCGTGCTGGCCGTTCGATTGCAGTGGTGTCAACCGCCAGGCGTCTCGGGCTCCGGCGGGGGTTTGCCGCACCCAAGGGATTCGGTTGAGCCCTTCCGGCGGGTGGGGTGGCGCAGCAGATTGCGGAATGGGAGCGGCGACGTGGCGCCGTGCTCGTTTTCAGACCGGCCTGACCTACGGCACCGTCAACACCTCGGCGCGCCGGGTGGTGGCGAACTCGAAGATCCCGGCCGCCAGCTACGACGGTGACAACGCGATGACCCATCTGTACGTGCTGTGGATCCATCCGCATCGCAACACGATGGTGCGTAGCGTTGTGCCCATCACTACAACCGGCACCGTCCACATCGGTCATTCAACCAAGCCGCACCGCTGCAAGCCCTGCCCACAGCGTCACCGCACGACATTGTCTGGGTCCTACGCCGTGATCGACTCGGCGGCCTGATCCGCAAATATTCGCGGATCAGGCCGCATGACACGGCCGTAGTTTCGGCACCCACAGGTGCGGTTGGACATGGTGCGTGCGCCGGGGGCTACGGACGGCACCGTAGCCCCCGGCGACCATCAGGCGCTGTTGGGGAGATGGATCGTGAAGGGTATTCCTTCCCTGCGCAGGCAGTCCAGCAGGTAGTCCGGCGGCCCCAGGGAGTTTTCCGGGCCGTACGGGAGGAAGTGCCAGATCGTGTCGACGAACGTCCCTGCCCGCCTGAGCAGCCCGTCCTTCTGGCACTGCTTCAGGGCGAGGTCCTTGAAGCCCGGGATACCGGTCTTGATCTCATGCGAAATGTCGCCGCCACTCGGTAGCTCCTCGATGAAGTCGGGCCAGCGGCGGCCGAGGGGCGTCTCGGTGAGGGTGTCGGGCGGCCTGGCCCCGAACTTACCCTCGGCTCGGAAGGCCCTGGTCAGCCAGTCCTCACCGGCCGCCCCGCTGGTGAGCCACGGGGCTGCGATGCCCGACCGGTGGAGCACGTCGGTCAGCGCGTCGGCGAGCTTGGGCAGGCTGGTACGGGCTCCGCCGGCCAGCCGGATGATCATTGCCTCGGTCAGGCCGGCGTCAGTGAGCTTGCCGTAGTTCCCGAGCAGGATGGCCCGGATCGCGAGGGTCTTGACGCTGTCCGGGATCTTGTTGTATTTCGCAACCAGGCGGATGACCCGGTCGAGGCGGTGCAGATACTTCAGGGCGAACTTGGCTGCCTTGCCCGGAATGGCTACGGCATCGCCGACGTAGGGGACGAGGCCGATGATGCTCAGCCCGCCCCCGACCCAGTCGCCATGGATGACGGCGGCGATGGTGTCCCGCAGATCGGCGAGGCCGCCGAGGATCCAGCCGACGACCGGGATGAAGCTCAGCCCGCCGGAGCACAGGTATCCGGACAGCCACGCCATCGAGTCGCGGGGGGCGAAGTCGCCGGCGAACAGCCCCAGGAGGAAGTCGCTGACGTAGGTCCACTTGCTGATCTTTTCGTCGGGGATCAGCGGGTCGAGCCCTCGGTCCTCGGCGTGGGCGACCTCGTAGTCGTCGCGGAACCCGTCGTCGTCGGTGTCCGCCTTGAGCGCGTCGGTGTTCCGGAGGTTGACTTCGTCCCCGTCAGACAGCCCGTCGCCGTCGCTATCGGGATTGTTGGGGTTGGTGCCGGCCTCCTCCTCGAAGATGTCTTCGAGGCCATCACCGTCGGTGTCGGTGAGGGTGGGAGTCGGCACGATGGGTGGGGCGCCGCCGCCGAGCGGGGGCCCGCGGGGTTGGTCGGCCTTGAGCGGATCGCTGCCCTGCGCGACCTCTGTGCCGTCGTTGACGCCGTCGCCGTCGGTGTCCGCGCGCAGCGGTGCGGTCCCGAGGCGTTGTTCGTCGAGGTTGGTCAGCCCGTCGCCGTCGACGTCCTCGGCGCCGTCGCTGATGCCGTCCTTATCGCTGTCGCGGCTGTTGGGTACGGTCCAGCCGGCCAGTTCGTAGATCTCGAACTTGTCGGTCAGCCCGTCGGCGTCGCTGTCCACGACCAGCGGGCTGGCGCCGAAGCGAAGCTCCACCACGTCGGTGACCCCGTCGGCATCCTTGTCCCCGGAGTAGGTGACGCCGAGTGCGAGCAGCGCCTGGAAGGCCTTCTGCCAGGCGGACTGCAGGTGCTGGAGCGCGGGCTCGGGCTGGGCCTTCTTCAGCTCCTTGTCAGCCTTGGCGAACCAGTCCCGTGCGCCGCGCAGCTCATCGACCGCCCCCTGGAGCCCGGCCGGCGCCGGGGTAGCGGCGGTGCCGTCGGTGCGCAGGAACGGCGCGGTCGTCACGTCCAGGTCCTGGATGGCGGCATCCGCGAGCTGCCGGGCGCCGGTCAACGTGCCGACCAGCGCGTTGACGTGGGCGGTCCCGGTCGGGCCGACCGGGGCCTTGCCGTTGGTCAGCTGGGCCTTCAGGTACGAGGCCAGGTGGGCGAGGTGCGGGTACGCCTCGTCGCCGTCCTTCCTGCTGAGCAGCCGCGAGCCGTCGAAGAACCGCGTATCGACGTCGGCCAGGACGGCGTCGACCCTGGCGGTGCCCTGCTTGTCGGTCAGCAGCGGTTTGAGTGCCTTGGCCGGGTCGCCGATGTAGGTACGGGCGTCGCTGGCGTACGCGGTCACCGGGATCTTCTTCACCGGTGTCTGCCAGTCGGGCGCCCGGGTGTCGGCCAGCGCCACCGCCCGCGGAAGCGCGAAGGTCAGCAGCATCGTCCCGACAACCGCCAACGCCAAACCGACACGGCGTCCGGACAGACGTTTCTTGGGCAGCACAATAGAACTCATGCTCTCCCGCTTTCAGTCTGGTGGGCTTTCCTTATCTCGATCCCGAACCGAACTGCGCGGGGAGCGTAGCAACGGGTACCGACACCGCGATGCCCCGAAAAACGTCCACACTTGATCGGGTAAATAGCACTCGACTGCTGGTATCCGGCCGGACCAGGGCGTGTGATGATCCACTCAGGCCCCGGTGGCGCGTCTGCCGGCACCATGATTTCCGTCTATGACGATGGCCATTTCCGGTCTGCGGGAATGGCACGCGGACTGGTCACCACATCGCGGGACAGCGGCCCCCGCTCCGGACCGCGCTGCCCGCGCCGGATTGCTGAGCCGACGGTCATGGTGGATATTAGGGCGCATGCCGTTGTTCCGACGCCATCGATATGAGGTACCGGGCGTGCAGCCGCACACCTACTCCGATGGCTGGGCCTCCTACACCGGAGACCGACTGGCAGACCGGCCCGCGGTCGTGGCGGCGCTGGCCCGGTCGCCTCGGCGCTTCCTTCCGATAGTGTTCGAGCCACAGAACCCCGACCTGGCGCTCTCCCACGCCGACCTGCTCTCTTTCCTCGAGGTGACGACCCGGGACGGGGTGTCGTGGGGACTCGGGGTCGCCGACGAGGTCAAGGACATCATCGATACGGGTATGGACGTGTCGGACGAAGACCTGGTCCAGCAGGCCCTCGCCGGTCAGCCCGACGTGGTGGAGGCGGCCCATCCGGACCGCGAGGACTACCGTATCCATCTGGCCAGGCCTTTGCCGGCTGACGAGGTGCTGGCGCGCGTCATCGACGCCATCGCGGCAGCGCACCGCAAGCTCGCGCGGCAACTCCGCATCGACATTCCGGAATAGAGATCTGCCCCGCGCGGCGCGGTCGACCAATCGGCAACGGCAGGCGAGCCAAGACGCTGCGATGAGGTACGCACGATCATCGCGATGGCGTTTCTCTTGTGACGAATGCGTTCTGACAGATCGGGAGCTTCAATCGAGCTTCAATTTTGATTCACCGACGGTGGGGCATCTCTTTGGGGAGTGGTCGGCAGCGAGCGGTGCATGGAGTCGCTACACGGCGCCGACCTGACACTGACCGACGTCGGCGACGTCGACCACATCACGTCGCTCGTCCTGTCCATCCCACGCGTGGCGACGTGGTTCGCCACGCTGTGACGCCGATGACGGCGCACGCGGCGATGGTCGGGCACCTCGCGCAAGAACCGAGAGGAGAGTGCGGTGTCAGCAGCTCTAGCACCGCGACTTCGCGGGCGGTCAATGTTTCGACCAGCCCCGGCAAGCCGCCGGAGGCCTGCGAGACGCGTGGTCGACGCCATCTGGCGGTAACGCAGCTGCCGGGGCATGGTCAGGCGGTCACCTGCGCGGCCTCACGGCGCAGGGTGATCCGGTTCCGCACCCATCCGGCCGCGGCCGCGGCAGGCCAGAGCCGGGAGGCCAGGTTCCGAGCCGCGATTCCGCTCCGGGTCGCGGGGACCATCAGCGCGGCGGCCACCGCGACGCTCCCCTGCCTGGGGTCGACCAGAGCGCGGTGTTTGGCTTCGTACCGTGCGAAAGCCGACTGGGGGTCGGCGCGGGTGGCGGCCAGTTCCTCGGCGAGCGTGTAGGCGCCCGCCATGGCCAGGGTGGAGCCGTCGCCGAACAGCGACACCGACGAGGCGGCGTCGACATTGACGAGGTCGGCTACGCCTACCAGGCGACGTTCGAAGGCTTCCTGCAGGCGGAAGGAACCGCCCCTGCGGATGGCCTGAATCAGCGGGCGGACCTGCTCGCGCGGACCATCCGGCGGGCGTTCGAGAGCGACCTGGCGACCCCCGACAGCACACTGCGGGACATCGCGGCTGCCGCCACCACCGTGCTTACCGACCTCATCGACACCGACCGCGCCGAATCCGGTATCCCCAAGGGCTGACGGGACTTGCTGCCGGACCGGAAGCGCGACCCACCAAACTTGCTTCAGCTCCCTGCGCCACCACTTCCGGTGGCCGGTACCGGCATGTGGAGGCCGATGACAGTGCGGATGGCGACGGCGAGCCGGTCACGCCTGGCGGCCCGTCCGAGCCAGAACCGTAACCAGAGCGACCTCCGGCCCAGTACGGGTGCGGTGAGCTCGGTGCCCCACAGCAGCACCCCGAGCGCGAGGTCACGCCCGTCGACGTCACCGGTATGTATGGCCTGCACGATCCCGGCGCGCGCTTTGTCCATCGCGTCGGCCACGCCGGTGGCCACGTTGAACACGTACTTGCCGGCGCGGTCATAGCTGAAGACGCCAAACAGAGTCTTCCGCCGGCGCCGCACCGCGTCGGCGACGTCGGGGCCGAGCATCTGCAGCCACTGGTAGGCCGGATGCGGATCCGCGGCGGCGAGCCGGCCGAGCACGCTGTCGAGGAACCGGTCCCCGGTTGGGGTGCGGTCACAGACGCGTAGGACCGCCTCGTCAGTGTCCGCCAGCTCGACGCGGGCGCGCAGGCGCAGCTCGGCAAGGGTAGCGGCGGCCAACCCGGCGGCGAGAATGTCGCTGTCGATCCGGCATCGCCCCGACTGCTGGTACGCGAGAAGGAACAACTCGTCCGGCAGCAGCAGCTCCGTGATGCCCAGCTCGTGGAGCAGCGTACGTAGTTGCGGCACGGCGTGTGGGTCGGCGCAGGCTGCGGTGACCGTTGGCCGCAGGGTGATTGGGTTGCCGTTGGTGGAGACCAGCGCCATCGGGGCGGTCCACGAATGCCGCCAGCGCGCCGCGCACCAGTTAACGAGCGTGGCGTTGACTGCGGCCAGCACGAGGCCGGTGAGCTGTTCAGCCGAGCCGGACGTGCCTTCGCTTTGAGCCGCCCGGCGCAGCTCCGGCCGCACGGCGCCGGCGCGCCCGTCGGCGAGGAGATCCAGGACTGTGCCGAGGCCAGCTCGACGAGTACCCGCCACCTTCGTTGCGGCATAGTAAAGTGCCTCGGCGTCGCGTCGGGCATCCTCGTGCGCGATCGCTTCCACATGCTCGTCGAATTCAGCGCTCTGTAGCGCCGCGGACAGCGTGCCGACGTCGTCAATCAGAACCAGGCCCGGTCTCAGGTCGGCCGCGACCGGGACGTCGACCGCGCAGTCGACCAGCGCGATCCGTTCCTCGATCGGCGGATGCGGGTCCCACGGTGAGGGTTTTTCCCTAGCCACCCGCGCGGGTACCCGCCTGAGGTGGTGGGAGCGCTGCTCCACCAGGGAACGAAAATGGCCGAGGACCTCGGAGGGGGCATATTCGATGCGCTTCGCCCAGCTGACGTAGCCGTCGAGGTAGCTCTCCCAGGCGACATTGAGTCGATGCATTTCACGCAAAGCCAGCGTCGTGGCCTCCCGTCCGGCGGCCTGTACCGCGGCGCGGTCGGCCTCGGCCTCCATGCGCCGCATCACCGCAAGCGCGACGAGGAAGTACACCGCGGCGTACCCGGTCAGTAGCCGACCCGTCAGGCGGCGCGGCCCGACCTGCGTGATGGTGGCGACGATGCTCTGCGAGCCGCGGTAGGTCAACGCACCGAACCGGGTGTGCCCCCGCGAGTAGTGGCCCAGCTCGTGCGCCAGCACCGCCCGGATCTGTGACACCGTGAGCACCTGCAGGATCGGCACGCCCACATACAGGTAACGGCGGCCCGCGCGCAGGCCCATCAGGCCGGCGTCCTCCCATACCGCCGCGTTCACCACGGCGACAAGCCGGATCTCATCGGGCGCTCGGGTACCGACCAGGTCCGCCAGCTCGTGCACCACCGACCACAGCTGCGGCGCATGTTCCACGGTCACGGGTGAGCCCGCTGGCGGCTGCGGCCTCGCCCGCAGGACCCGCCACACCGGCACCACCAGGCCAACCGCGGTGGCGGCCACGACATAGCTGGCGTCCTGGGCGAACTCTCCCGGATACGTCAGCCACAGCCAGACACTCAGCCAGGCAAGCACGGCAAGGGCGCCGAGCCCGACCAGGTAGAAACCAGCGAGCAGCGCCACGGCCAACGCCGTGCGCAGGCTGGTCACAGCGGGTACGCGTTCCACAACCGCATGGTGACACCCGTCATCAATGAACCGAGCGCGCACGCGGCGCGGGCCACGGATGACACCCGGACCGCCGGTATCCGTCAGGCAACCAGTCCGCAGAGCCCGACGGCCTCCCGGTGGAGCAGGTGGCGAGCACGCGCTGTAAGTGCAGGCGATTGACGCGTCGAAACCAGCAAGGGCCTTCGTCTCCGTTCCGAATTTACGGGCAGCCGGAATCGGTCTGGTTCGCTAGGCTGCCGGCGGTGCACCTAGACCCTGGGGAGGACGCCGCGGTGCGGGACGACGAACACTTAGGCGATATCGGGCGCTTGCGGGTCGAGGCGGATGATCTGGCCCAGCGGATGACGCAGGTACAGGATCCGGCTGTCCGCTTCCAGGGTGTCGATCCGGCCGGTGTGGTGACCGTCACGGTTGACGGCAACGGCCAGGTGCGGGACGTGTCGGTCGGGCAGGAATGGCGGCGGGTTGGTGGCTCGGTCGAGCTGGCCGATGCGGTGCGGGCCGCCGTCGACGCGGCGGGGTTGGACCGGCTGCGTGGCCTGGATGAGAGCCTGAGCGAGCAGTTGGACGCCCCGGAGCCTCCGGCTGGGTCGGCAGCGGCGCCGTCTGCCCCGGGCCGGGCAGGGGCGAGTTCTACGGAGATAAATGAACTCGTCGCGTCGCTGTCGAAGCAGGCGACCACCGAGTCCACCGTTGCGGCGTTGCGCGAGGTGGTGCAGATGCTGGAGAACCTCGACGCCGACCTTGACCAGCTGTCACGGCAGGTCGAGGACCAGCAGAGCCGGTCATACGAGGGGCGCAGCGGGGCCAGGCACGTAACCGTGCGGGTCACCGGCCAGGGCGAGGTCGTCGGGCTGGACTACGACTCGCGATGGCTGCACGCTGCGCATGAATACAACATCAGCCGGGAAACGCGGGAGGCTTTCGAGGCGGCCTACCGACGTGCCGGCGAACAGACCGTGGAGGGTCTGATCGCGGACAGTCGAATCGGCGCGCTCAGCCGGCTCGCCGGTGACCCGGTGGAGCTGGCCCGCCGCCTCGGCCTGCACAACCGGTAGATAGACACAGCGTTTCTGGAGGCACGGTGGCACCCAGCAAGGAACAGATCGAGGCGGCTATCGATGCGCTGCGTCAGGGCGGCGTGAAGTGGGAACAGAACGCCGACGTGATGCACGGCGCGTCGGCCGCCGCCCGCGCGCTCAACCTCGGCCCGTTCGAGTTGTCGGCTCTGGCCTCGCTGACCGGGCTGGCGGAGACCTACGGGCTGCTGCAGGAGAAGCTGGTGATGCTGCTGCAGCAGGGCTCGGTCAACTTCGACGCCATCGGCGGCGCCATTAAGGCGGCGGCCAATGGTTACGAAGAAGACGAGCGTGACGCGGTGCACCGCGCGCGCGGCATCTACTGACGTCGTTAGTCCAGGACGCGAGAGGAGGAGCGTGCACGATGGCGCCTGGCCCCGGTGAGCAAGAGTTCCGTGAGCTGATCCAGAAGTTCGAGGACGCGCTGCGGAAGGTACATGAGAAAGCCAACGAGATCGTCAACAACGTCAACCGGATCCTGTCGAAGGTGCCGGGGTTCGTCGGGGACGGTATCCGCAAGGGGACCGAGCGTTTCATCGCCCTGCTGAACAAGATCTACGAGGAGCTGGACAAGTACATCGGCAAGCCGGGGTGGCCGCCTACGCTGCTGAGTACGGGCAATGCGTGGGCCGACGATGTCGGGACACCGGTGAGCTCGCTGGCGGGAGCCGCCGATCCCGATAAATCCGCCATCCTGGATGAGTGGAAAGGGGCGGCAGCCGACGCCTACAAACGCATCCTCGGCCCGCAGTACAAGGCGATCACCGCGATCAAGAAGGACTTCACCGACGCGATCCACAGCGCGCTGACGGCAACGGCCGCAGGCATCGTCGTGTGGTGGGGCTCGATCGTCGTGGCGATCGCGGCCCTGGTGGGTGGGCTGATCGGCGCGGCCGCCTCCACAGCTTCCGTGTTCGGCGCGCCGGCCGGGCCGTTCATCGCCGTCGCCGCGTGTCTGGCGTTCCTGGCGGCGCTGACCGCCGGTAGCGGTGCGCTGCTCGGTATCACCGCCGTGCAGAACGGCAATCTGCAGGACAAACTGGCCGACTGGCTGGCCTTCGAGGGACGGCAATGGCCGGTATCTGCAGCCAGCAAGCTCGAGGACGGGACCTTGCGCGACAAGGCCCCGGCCACCGTTGACGGTACTGACTGGCGTCTGGAGCCATGACCGGCCCCGCTGACCTAACAGGTCGTAGACGCTCGGCGCGAGCACGCGCCCTGGTCGCCGGCCTGCTGCTCGCCGCGTACGTTCTGCTGCTGGTGTTCCTGGCATACCTGGCGACGATCGACGCGACAGCGACACTGACGCCCCTGGCCGTCGCCGGCGGCATCGGGCTACTCGCCTCGCTGGCCGTGGTCGTCGCCAACCTACGGGTCGCCGCACAACCGGGCACCTCATCGGCGCGGGGCCTCCTGTGGAGCAGTGTGGCTCTGATCGTGGTGGCGGTGGCCGGACTGCTCGGGGTAGGTATCTTCGAGCTGATCGCCGCCGACACCACAGTCGGAATGGTCACCCTCGCGGCGATCGTTCTCGTGCTCGGGCCACTCGTCCCCGCCGCCGTCTCCCTGCCCGCAGCCCACCGCAGATGACCCGCGATGGAGCCGCTCGCAGTCCTCATCGGAGTCTGCTGCGCCGGCCTGCTCGCCCTTGTCGCACTACTCGTCGTGCTGATCGCACACGCCCGCCGTCGGGAGCGGGCCCGCCAGCAGACCTTCCGCGACTGGGCTGTGCACCACGGCTGGACCTACGTCCCGGCGGCCGCGGTCGACTGGGAACGCGACTACCAGGCCGCAACCGCCACGGAGTGTCCCATGTCCTGACCAGCACAGTATCGGGCCACCCGGTCAGCGTCGCCGAGTACTCCTACACCGAGACCCACACCTCCACCGGCCCAGCGTGCCTTGTGCGCATTCGACGGGCCGGGTCAAGAAGACCAGAACCGTTGCAGGACCGCGGCTACGACCTCTGGGGCCCTGTGCCATCCAACAGTGCTCGAGGCCATCAAGACGTGCCGTCTGGGCGCCGAGCCGGCCAGCCACGTCCACCGACATCTGCTCCGCTTCGGGCGGGTCCGGCAACAGCAGCACCAGCCCACGTGAACGGGTAGGTCCGTTGACGTCCTTCCACGAGTCGGCACCCACGTTGGGCACCGCCGAGCGGTAGAAATCCAGGATGCACCGGCTCATGGTCTCGTCGTGCGCCGCGCCCATGGCCTTGGCCTCCACGATCGGCATGCCGCCGTTTGCCAGCCGCGAAGCGGTACTGTCCGGATCCTCTGGGTCGGCCTCGCGCATGGCTCTCAAAAAATCTTCCCCGACGCCGGGCGTCTGCAACCTGTGGACGCGTTCGGACCACACGAACCTCGGGTGGAAGACGGGTGCCACGTCGACCGCGAAGCTGCGCAAGGGAACGTCAAACGCCGTGGCCAGACGTAGAGCAAGCAGCGCTCCTACGTCATGCCCAACCAGATCGATCGGCCCTTCGATCCCCTTTAGCGCGTCCCCGAGCCATTGCACGTAAGCGTCCTTGGTCGCGCTGAATCCGGCAGGCCGAGGAGCACCGAATCCGGGCAGATCCAGAGCTACCGAGTCGCGTTCGAGGAATCTGCGCAGGGAGTCCCAGACCCGACCAGTTTCCGGTAGCCCGTGCACAAACACCGCGGTCATGTCCGCACACTATCTGGCTGGCGCATTGGGGCGAATCGGCCTGGACCTGGCACCGGTCGACCAGGCAGTACTACCTCCACACGCACCTGCACCGCATGCCCGACCTCACGGAGACTCCGCAGCCCCAAACGGAGCGCGGTGGCGGCGACACGGCGTACCGGCAGGGGTGCGGGTGGGATACAGCGGCGAGCCGCGCTGGTCGCGTCGGCGCGGCTCGCCGCGTCCCGGTCAGGCCGCGGACGCCGGCGGGGTGGCCGACGCCGGTTCGGTGGGGTAGCCCGCCGGGACCGGGGCGGCCTCGGCCGGCATCAGGATCCACAGGAGCGGATAGATCAGGATCTGGCTGCCGGGGATGGCCAGGAGGATGAGCACGAACAGCAAGCGGGCCGGCCACGGGTCGAGGCCGAAACGGCGGCCCAGCCCGGCGACCACGCCGGCTAGAACCCGACCCTCCCGCGGCCGGACCAGGCCGTGGCGGCGGAAGGAGTCGTGCACGGTTTCCATGATCTAATTCTTCCCTTCGTTGTGAACTCGACGACTTCAGCATGCGGCGGCGGGCCCGGCCCGGGCATCGGGGAACGGCCCTGGTCCGACCCCGATCCGCGAGGCCCGACGCTCTCAGGGTCACCGCCCGCCAGTTACAAAGGCGGAGACGGTGAACGTCGCGGGGGTCATGCGCGAGTTGGAGTCCGGGAGGTGGCCTTCCATCAGGGCGCGGGCGGGTCGCGGGCGGCAGACCGATCAAGGCAAGGGGAACCGAGGGCCGGCGGTGGTGGGTCGGGTCAGGCGCTGCGCTATGACCACATCTCACCCGGAGCGCCCCGGCTATGGCAGGCTGATGATGTGTCGCTGACACCCGCCAACCCGATCGCGCCGCCCAGCATGCACCGGGCGGCCCGCGCCGAAGACGCGGTGCGTGGGGTGATCGAGCGGCGCATGCGGCGTCGCGGGTGGCTGGCCACCGTCGTGCCCTACACCGGGTACGGGGCGCCGGGCTGGGTACGGGTAATGGGGCGGGTGCTGCTCGACCGGCCCGAGTGCGGCGCGGAAGGTGAGCCCCGCAAAGCGCGCAAGCCCACGAAGATCCGCGGGTGGCGCGGCTTCGCCGCGGTTGCGGTCAAGGACGCCGAGGTGGTGATCGAGGCGGGCGGGCTACGTTGCGAGGTGCGCGCCGACCGGGGCGGTTTCGTCGACGCCGTCGTCGAGGCCGACCTGCCGCCCGGCTGGCAGGCCGTGCGACTGAGCACCGACGGCTCCCCGCCGGTCGAGACGCCGGTGCGCATCGTCGACCCGACCGTGACGTTCGGCATCGTCTCCGACATCGACGACACGGTCATGGTGACCGCGCTCCCGCGTCCCCTGCTCGCCGCGTGGAACACGTTCGTGCTCGACGAGCATGCCCGGGCCGCCGTACCCGGGATGGCCGTGCTCTACGAGCGCCTCGTCACCGCCCACCCCGGCGCACCGGTGTTCTACCTGTCGACCGGTGCGTGGAACGTCGCGCCGGCGCTGACCCGCTTCATGTCCCGCCACCTCTACCCAGCGGGCCCCCTGCTGCTCACCGACTGGGGACCGCAGAAGGATCGCTGGTTCCGCAGCGGTCAGGAGCACAAGCGCGCCACGCTGCGGCGCCTGGCCGACGAGTTCCCCGATACGCGGTGGCTGCTGATCGGCGACGACGGGCAGCACGACCCCGAGATCTACGCAGACTTTGCCCGATCCCACCCGGACAAGGTCGCCGCGGTCGCGATCCGTCGACTGTCCCCCACCCAGGCCGTGCTCGCCGGTGCCCTGCCGGCACACCTTAGCGAGCCGCGCGCCAGCGGCATGGTCGACCAGCGATGGCTGTGGGCGCCCGACGGCGCCGGACTGGCCAAACTGCTCAGAGATGCGGGTCTGTTGTGAGGGCTCTGTTGCACGGTAGTCACCACCGAGGGGCACGGCGGTGAGTCCCTCCCGCCTGGAGATCGGCTGCTATCTCGAGTCCGCCGGCACGGATCCGGCGCAGCAGCACATCGGCGTCGGCCAGGCCAGGAGCCGGCCGTAGGGGAGCGCCGTCGCCTTCGGGGCCCCGCAACACATCGAGTTGGACGCGCATCCCGTGCAACGACTCCCGGCTCGCGGCCTGGATCGCCTCCAGCGACTCGCGAGCCTTGCCCGGGTTTCGCTCCAGCACGTGCAGCGCGACCCCGCCCTGCATCGCGATCACCGCGAGGCCATGTCCCACGGAGTCGTGCAGTTCCTGCGCCATCCGCAGCCGCTCCTCCGCGACCGCGCGAAGCGCCTGCGCCGCCCGCAGCCCGGCTTCCGACTCCCGGCGGACCCGGACCGCCACGCCGATGGCGGTGGGCACGGCCACTGCCGTGAACGAGGTCGCCAGCCAGGCCAGAAAGGGCATGCCGTGGCTCGCTGCCAGGCCGGTGCCGAACCGGACGCCGCCGGCCACATACACCGCCAGGCCCAACCCGCCGTTCCAGACCAGCACCCGGCGCAGCGGCCACGCGACAGCTACTCCGGCGGCGGCGACGGGGACGGCGATGAGTATCGGCCCGACGGGGTACCCGACCGCTAGATACGTCACGACCGCCGCAGCGCAGCACGACCGCCGCAGCGCAGCACGCGAACGTCACCGCCGGGCTCCGGCGCAGCACGGCCGCGGAGAGCGCCGCGAACACGATCAGCGCGTACGCGAACAGGTCCGGCGTCACAACCACGTTCCAGGTCAACTTCGGGATCGCCGTACTCATCTCCGGTCTCGAGTCTCAGCCGCTCGGTTGGCCGCCGGTATCCGAGGCCGCGCAGGCGTTCGGCGGCGCCCTGCTGATCTACGGCATGTGGACCGCTGGCCGGGGTCCTGGTCGGGACTCTGGCCCGCAGCCCGGCACTCGCCGTCGGCCTCGGCATGGTGTGGGCACTCGCGGTCGAGAACCTGCTGCGCGGGGTCGCGAACGTGCTCGAACCGCTGGAAGCCGTAACCAACGTGCTGCCCGGCACAGCAGCCGGCTCCCTTGCCGGCGCGTTGGGCGCAACCGCCTTCAGCGACGATGGCACGCCAGGGGTGCTGACGATACTCGATGGCGGCCCGGCCACGTTACTGCTCGCAGGCTACATAGCTGCCTTCGCCGTGGCCGCCGGCCTACTGATCACCCGGCGGGACACCGTCTGACCGCTCGCCGATCGGGAGGCGCTGATCGCGCCGGTCCCATCGGAGGGCTGACGTTGTGGCGCGGGCTGCGCTGCCGGGACGCGTTGCTGGGCGTGGTGACGTCACGCGGCGGATGGGTGGGGCTGCTCGTCGGCGTGAGCGATCCGGGTCAGTTCGCGCCAGAGCAGGACGACGAAGACCGCCGAGCCGATGAAGGCGAACCAGAAGGGCGCGGTGACACCGTAATGGGTGGCCAGCGTGCCGCCGATGGCCGAGCCGGCGACCAGGCCGCCGTACACGCTGATGGTGTTCACGCTGCTGACCCGGCCCTGCAGGTGTGAGGGGACAGCCCGCTGCCTGACGGTGATGGAGGTAGTGCCCCAGATGAACGCGTGGGCGCCGAAGATGAAGAAGATCAGCGAGGCGACCCACGGTGAGGTCGTGACGGCAAGGGCGAGGTGGGTGAGGGTCTCGATAACCAGTCCCGCCCGCATCACGTTGCCCAGGCTCATCCGCCGGGTGATCCACCCGTAGAGGCCCGTGCCGAGCAGGCCGCCGGCCGCCGAGACCGTGGTGAGCAGGCCGAACCCGACGGCGCCGAGGCCGAGCCGCTGCGTGGCGTACAGAACCAGGACCGACCAGGCCGCACCGAATGTGATGTTGAAGATCAGGATGGACAGCGACAGCGTGCGAACTGCCGGGTGGTGCACGGTCCACCGGAAACCCTCGGCCATGTCTCGCCGTACGCTGCGTGCCGCGTCTGTCGAGCCGCGGCCGTGGGCAGGCAGCACAATCCTTGACACGAGGATCACGCCGGCAGCGACCAGGACAGCTTCGGTCACGAACGGCCAGGCCCTGCCGGCTGCGAACAAGGCCGCCCCGATCGGCGGGCCGACCAGCTGGTTGAGCGTGATGAACCCCGTCTGTAACCGGGAGTTGGCGATCGCGAGGTCGTCGCGGTGCACCAGCATCGGCGTCAGCGTCGTGGACGTGTTGTCGGCGAAGACCTCGGCGGTGGCGAGCAGTCCCAACGCCAGCAGCGCCCCGCTCACCGAGACACTGCCACTGATCATCGTGATGATCAGAACGCTCAGTACCACGGCACGGACCCCGTCCGCGGCGATCACGATCCGCCGCCGGTCGAGTCGGTCGGACAGCACACCGGCGTACAGGCCGAACACCAACGGAGGCGCCCACCGCAGCAGGGCAGCCAACGAGACCAGGAACGCATCGCCGGTCAGCGACGCCACCAACAGTGGGCCGGCCGCCAATGCGACACCATCGCCAAGGTTCGTCGTCCACGACGACGCCAGCAGCCAGCGGTAGCCCGTCCCGAGCCGCGCAGGCACGAGAACCTCGACGAACTTGCTCAAGGACAGGACACTACGTCTGCCGTCGCGTGAGCCGCACGCCGATATTCCCGGTCATCGGACCTGAGAACAATCTTCACCAACCGGACCATTGACAGCGGGATGCCCAGGGCACCACGGCTGACCGCGATGCCGGACGTCGCAAGGCTGAGCCACTCCCTCGACGACCGCTGATCCGATCCCATCCTTTGCTACCCAGGGACGTGACGGTGGCTGCCGGAAGCGGCAACGCGCTGATCTGCCGCTGACCGAGCGTGCTGCGATTGGACGGTCGTCCGACTCCGATGTGCGGACGTTCCGGTGTTCGATTGAAGATCGTTGTGTGCGCCCCTCGTTGCTCGGCAGCGGTGCTGCCGAGCAAGGAGTTGTATCGGTTAGTTGCTCTTGTTCTGATTCTGGGTGGCGTCCAGATCGGGCGCGAACTGTGCCAGCGACATATGGGTTGCCGCAGCGATTTCGTCCGTGCTGGCTGTGCCCGAGGACTCGACCACAGTTGCCCAGGCCTGCACGGACTGTCGCGAGAACTCCTGTCCCTGCGGGGAGTTTGCCGCTGCGACGGGGTCGTCGCTGACCTCGCCACGGAGGAACAGTCCCAGGGCCATGAGCGCGCCGTCCCAGCCGGGCCCCACGTAGAGCGCGCCCGCGCCGCTACCGGCCATCTCGATGGGCACGGTGTGTTCGAGTTCAAGGATGGTGTCGCTGTCCCCAGCCGGAGACAGGCGCAGTTCGACCAGGCTCGTTGGCCCACCAAAGGTCACCTTGAGCAGACGAGGCGGCTCGCATCTGAGGATCTCGCCCCCTGCGTTGCCTTCGAGCTGGAACGTTCCCCCAACACGTAGGTCACCGCTGACCGGAAGAAACCATCGCTTCATGCGGTCCGGGTCGGTCACCGCGTCCCAGACGTCCTCGATCGGCGCGTCGTAGCTGCGTCGAAGCAAGACGCCGACGCCCTCACCGCTCTCGATCGGCCGCTTGCCGACCTCACGGTGGATCGCCTTGAGCTGGCTGGCAATGTCGATCATCTGTCGTCCTTCTCCTTTCCGGTTGGCTTGTTGCCCGTTGAGGCATCCGTGTCGTCCTTCGTGCGGCGTTCACGCTTCCCTCGTGCGAGCTCAGTAGCCAGGGCGTCCAGGTGCTGGTTCCAGAACCCGCGGAAACGCTCCAGCCACATGTCAATGTCCCGCAGGGGCCCGGAGTCCACGGCATAGAGGCGGCGGGCCCCTTCCACGCGGACAGTCGTGAATCCGCTCTCCCGCAACACGCGCAGGTGCTGGGACACCCCCGGCTGGGAGATCCCGAACTCCGCCTGGATGACTGCGGCGATCGCGCCGGAGGTCTGCTCGCCGTCGGCGAGCAACTCCAAGATCCGGCGTCGGACCGGGTCCCCAAGCACATCGAACGCGTGCACAGCGCTAGCCTGGCAGCTCAGACTTATATAAGTCAAGACTTAAACATTGCCGCTCGGGCCCGCCCAACCCTGTGACTGCCCTATACCGAGCCGTACTCGGGCCGGCCGACGGTCTGGTAGACGTGTATCGCCACGCCGCTGCCGGCCAGCTCAAAATGTGTGCCCCCGAGCGGAACCAACGCCGCGCCATGAGGCTCGCGACTCGATCCGGCACGAGATGCGTCGCCAGTCGGTTGGCTACTGATGTGCCACGTCTGGAGGCACTCCCTCTGCCGAGGGGTGCCGCGACGTTGTCCCGAGGAAGTTGCGTACTTCGCGGTTGAAGAGGTCCGGTGCTTCCACGGAGCTGGCGTGACCAACGCCAGGAATGACGACGAGCGTCGAGGCAGGTATGGCGGAGTGGAGAGCCTGCGCGATGTCCAGCGGAGCGCGTACATCCTTGTCCCCGTACAACAGCAGCGTGGGCACGTTGACGCTAGCAAGCATGTCCCGCAGGTCCGCCTCTGCCGAAGACCACATCATGGCCAGGAATCCGGCCCTATTGAACCCACGCACGCTTGCGGCAAACCTGGCGACCGCATCCTCGGGTGCCGACGGGGAGAACATCGAAGACGTCATTGCTTTCCCGAACTGTTCCGGAGGCAGGTCAGCCAGCCGCAGGCACAGTTGCACCCGCTCATCGACGGCCTCGGGCGTCAGGGACCCGGCCCAGCCGGCATATGCGCTTGCGAGCACCAGCGTCCGAGGGATGGTCGGATCCTTCCGAAACACCTCGAGGACGAGTGCGCCACCGAACGACAAACCGACCAGGTGCGGCCGCTCCAACGAGAGGGCGCGCACGAAGGCTGCGAGGCAGTCGGCGTAGTCCGACATCCGGAACCACTCGGGCGGCTCCGCGGAACGGCCAGCGCCGGGTGCGTCCCACGCCACCACGGTGAACTCGTCGGACAGGTCGTCGAGCTGGCTGGACCAGGTCGACCGGCCGTCGCCGACAAACCCATGCACAAGCACCAGGGGTGGTCCGACACCCACCCTTTCGTAGGCGATTCGCAGGCCCTCGACCTCGATCCGATCCATCGGCTCCGACCGGTTCATCTCATGATCGTGACAATCAACCGACCAGGCGGCGTAGGCGCCACAGTCGATGTCCTGGAAGTTACTCTTCTGCTGCGGACCGGGCGTCGTCAACCTGCCGTCTGCGCGAACGGATCGGGCGGCCCGCGTCGTGTTCAATGGTCGGATGATGCGGGTGACGAGCGGCGGGCACCGGTGATCGACGCGGTGCTGATGGCGCTGCGCGCGATCCGTTGGCGGGCGGGCGCGTCCGCGACCGTGCTGCTGGTCGCCGTGTTCGCCACCGCGGTCGCGTCCGCTGGGCCGATCTACCTGGCCGCCGCGAGCGACTCGATCCTGCAGTACACGCTGCGCACCGCGCAGGTCACGGCGGCCGGGGCCGGCATCGAGGTCAGCGACGGCGTCGGCGGCCAGCCCGGCACCGCCAGCCTGCGCGGGTCGGTGGCGGCGGCACTGCGCGGCGACGTCCTGCGCCGCGCGTACCCGGTGGCGGTCACCGGCCTGGAGTATCCGACCCGGCTGCTCGGCGCCGACGGCCGGCCGGTCGCGCTCGCCACGGTCGCGTACCGGCAGGACCTCTGCCGGCACGTACGCGTGGTGGCCGGCAGGTGCGTGGCCGACGGCAGCGCGGACGAGGCGATGGTCAGCCGGGCCACCGCCGACGAGCGGCACCTCGGAACCGATACCGTCATCGCCGTCGACCACTTCCGCGACCCGGGCGCAGCTTCGACCGCCCGGCCGATGCGGGTCGTCGGGGTGTACGAACCCGTCGACCCGGCCGGCGCCTACTGGTTCAACGACACCCGGCACTACTTCGGCGCCACCGGCGAGCGCCGCCAGGTCACCGACCCGCCGACCATCGAGGCGGTACTCGTGCCGGAGTCCGCGTTCGCCGCGCTCCGCCAGGCGCCGTCCGGCGGTTTTACCGCCGTCGTGGACCTGCCGTTCCGGCGCGACGGCGTGCACCGCGGCGACGCCGGCCCGTTGCGCACCCAGCTCGACCGGTTCGGCACCGCCCTCATCGCGGCCGGCGTGGACCAGCGCGGCTTCAGCGGGTCGGCCGTCACCCACCTGCGCCCGCTGCTGGACCGGGCCGACACCGGGCAGCGCGGGCTGCGGGTACCGATGCTGGTTGTGGTCGGTCAGTTGCTGCTGCTCGGCTGGTACGTGCTGTTCATGGTCGCCACCGGCGCCGCGGAGGCCCGCGCCGGTGAGGTCGCGCTGGCCAAGCTGCGCGGCCTTCCGGCCGGCGCGACGCTCGCGTTCGGGGTGGTGGAGTCGGTACTGCTGCTCCTGGCGTCGGTACCGCTCGGGGTCGCGGTGGGCGCCGTGGCGGTGCGGGTGCTGGCCCGCCCGGTCTTCGGGCCCGACGCGGAGGTCGCGTTCGTCGCCGGAGCTTGGCTCACGGCGCTGCTGGCCGCGGCCGGTGGTCTGCTCGCCGCCGTCCTCGGCGGGCTGGCGACGTTCCGCCGACCGGTGCTCGCACAGTGGCGGCGCGCCGACCGCGACGTGGGTGGCCGCAGTCCGGTCGCCGACGCGGTCACCCTGTCGCTCGCCCTGGCCGGCCTCGGCGAGCTGTGGTGGGGCGGTGCGTTTGCCGCGGGACGGATCGACCCGCTCGCCCTCGCGGCACCCGGTCTGCTTGCCGTGGCCGGGGCGCTGATCGGCGCGCGGCTGCTGCCGGTACTGGTCGCAAGCGGCCTGGGCGCCACCCGCGGCTCCCGCCGGATCGGGCTGTTCCTGGCCCTGCGGCAGGTGGCGCGCCGGCCAGGCGGCCCACGGGTGGTCGCGGTGGTCGCGACCGCGTTCGCGCTGGCGACCTTCTCGGTGCTGGCCTGGTCGGTGTTCGCGGCGAACCGGCACGACCGGGCGGCCACCGAGACCGGCGCCGCGCGGGTGGTGACCATCGACCCGTTCGGCGGTCCGGACGCCCGTGACGTGGTGGACGCGGTCGATCCGGGCGGGCGGGGGGCGATGGCCGTCCTGGACGTCACCTCCTCGGTCGCCCAGGCCACGAGCGCCGACCTCGGGGCCGACACCGGCCCGTCGCACGAACCGGCGCGCCTGCTGGGCGTCCAACCCGAGCGGCTCGCCCGGGTGGGTTTCTGGCGGGCCGACTTCGGCCCGGCTTCCCTCACGGCCGTCGCCGGGTCGCTGTCCGTGCCGCTGCCGCCCCCGATGCTGGTACGCGGGGACGAGTTGCGCCTGGCGGCGACGGTACCGGCCGGGGTCGCCCTGCGCGCCGAGCTGACCACGGCTGGCGGCCGGCCAGTCACGGCGCCGCTGTCGGCCACCGGCGACGGCCACTACGGGTCGGCGGTGCCGTGCGGCGACGCGGACTGCCGGCTGCGCGCCCTCGTCCTGAGCCGTGCCGCGCCCGGCGTGGACTCCCTGTTCGGCGCGCTGACGGTGGCCGCGGTCGAGCAGCAGTCCGGCGGCGGCTGGCGGCCCGTCGACGGGGCGACCGACCCGGCCCATTGGCAGCCGGCCAACCCGCGCGTCCCCGGCCAGGAGGAGCCAGTGGAGCGGCTGTCGCACGGGCTGACCGTCACCTACGCCGCGCCCGGCAGAGTCCAGCGGATCGGCGTCGTCGCCGCCGCGCCCGAGCGGATCCCGGCCGTGATCACCGCGCCGTACGCGCCGCCGCCCGGTACCCGGGCGCTGAGCTTCAACACGCCCGACGGGCCGCCGCTGGAGGTCGACGTGACCCGGACCGTCGCCGTGCTGCCGCGGGCTGGCACCGCCGGAGTCGCTGTCGCGCTCGACCAGCTTGTCGCGGTCCGGGCTGGCGGGTACTCGGGACTGCTGCCCAACGAGGTGTGGCTCGCCGCCGACGCGCCGGCCGATTTCCCCGACCGGCTCGCCGCGGCTGGCCTGCGGGTGACCGCGGTGACCTCGGCCGCCGACCGGCGGGAGGTGCTCAGCCACGAGGGCCCGGCCCTGGCCGTCGCGCTGATGCTCGCCGGGGCCGCCGCCGCGGCGCTGCTGGCCGCCGGCGGTGCGGTGGTCAACCTGCACCTGCTGGCCCGACGCAGGGCGTTCGAGCTGGCCGCTGCCCGTACGCTCGGGGTCGGCCGGCGCAGCCTCGCCGCGGCGGTCGGCGTGGAGCAGGCGGTGCTGGTGGGCTTCGCGATCCTGCTCGGCGTCGGACTCGGGCTGCTCGGGGCCGTCCTCGCGCTGCCGTCGATCCCCGAGTTCGCGGACGTGCCGGCGTACCCGCCGCTGCTGGTCCGCCCCGATCCCTGGCTGGTCGTACAGGTCGCCGGCGGCCTGGCCCTGCTGCTGGGTGTCACGGTCGCCGTCAGCGGGTACGCGCTCCTGCGTGCCGCCGTGCCCACCCGGCTACGCGAGGCCCAGGCATGACCGCGCCGGTGGTGCGATGCGAATCGCTGGTGCACATCTACCGGCTCAAGGACGTCGAGGTGGTGGCGCTGCGCGGGGTCGACCTCGCGGTGGCCGCCGGTGAGACGGTGGCGCTGCTCGGGCCGTCGGGCTGCGGCAAGTCCACCCTGCTCGCGTTGCTCGCCGGGCTGCTGCGGCCCTCGGCCGGCCGGGTCGTGGTGGCTGGCCGCGACATCGGCCGGCTCACCGAGCGGGAGTTGCTCGGGCTGCGCCGGGGCACCGTCGGCGTCCTGTTGCAGAACGCCGGGCGTAACCTGCTGCCGTACGCGTCGGCGGTCGACAATCTGACCTTCGCCCAGCGCGGGACCGGCCGCCGGCAGCGGGTACGCCGCGAGCGGGCCGGTGAGCTGCTCGACGCGGTCGGCCTCGGCGACGCGGCGGGCAAGCCGGTACACGCCCTTTCCGGCGGCGAGCAGCAGCGCCTCGGGGTGGCGGTGAGCCTGGTCAACGGGCCGTCGCTGGTTCTCGCCGACGAGCCGACCAGCCAGCTCGACACTGCGAGCGCCGCGCACGTGGTACGCCTGCTGCGGCTGGCCCGCGACCGGTGGGGTGCGACCGTCGTCGTGGTCACCCACGACCCGGCGGTCGGCGCCGCGATGGACCGTACGGTGAGCATGCGCGACGGGCGGGTCGGCACTGAAGGCCGCCAGGGCGAGCAGTTCGCGGTGATCGGGCGGGACGGCACGGTACAGCTGCCCACCGAGGTGCTCGACCTGCTGCCGCCGGGCTCGCTGGCCCGGGTGGTCCGCCACGGGCAGGGCGTCGAGCTGCGCCCGACGGAGGTGGACACGTGACCCTCGCCGCTGTGGACGTCACCGTCGTACGGGCCGGCCGCACCGTCCTCGACGGCGTGACTCTGCGAGCCGAGCCGGGGGACCGGCTGGCCGTCGTCGGGCCCTCCGGCGCCGGCAAGAGCACCCTGCTCGCCACGCTCGCCGGGCTGGAACGGCCGGACAGTGGGACGGTCCAGCTGGGAGGTGCCCGGATCGGCGCGGTCCCGCTCGGCTTCGGCATTATTCTGCAGGGGTACGGGCTGCTGTCGCTGCTGACGGCGGCCGAGAACGTCGAGCTGGCGCTGCAGGCACGGCGGGTGCCGGCCGGGCGGGTACGCGCCGAGGCGGCCCGGCTGCTGGCCGCGGTGGGGCTGGCCGGGCGCGCGGGCAACCTGGTCGAGGAGCTGTCCGGCGGCGAGCAGCAGCGCGTGGCCGTCGCCAGGGCGCTGGTCACCGACCCGGACGTGGTGCTCGCCGACGAGCCGACCGCCGAGCTGGACGCCGCCACCCGACAGATCGTGCTCGACCTGCTCCTGGGCACCGCGCGCACGGGCCGGACGCTGCTGATCGCCACCCACGACCCGGAGGTCGCGGCCCGGTGCGACCGCACCGTCACCATCCACGCCGGTCGGATCATCGCCGAGCCGCCGGCGTAGAGCACCGGACGTTGTGCCGATCATTGGCGTCAGGTGGGTCGAAGCAGCGGCGGGTACAGCACGGTTGCGCCACCCCGCCGGTAGAGCTGGGCGGGCCGGCCCCGCTCGCCTGCCGTCGCGCGCCCGGTCGCCTCGACGAAACCATCGGTCGAGGTGACCTTGCGGTGGAAGTTGCGCGGGTCGAGGGACGTCCCCCAGACCGCCTCGTATACCGCCCGTAGCTCGCCGATCGTGAACTCGGGCGGGCAGAACGCAGCGCCCAGCGGTGTGTACTCAAGCTTCGCCCGGGCCCGTTCGACCCCGTCGGCCAGGATCCCGTCGTGGTCGAACGCGAGCGCGTCCGCGTCGATGCCGGTCAGCGGCCGCCACGCCACGCCGGCCGCGTCGGTACCGGCGGTGGGCGCCGGCAGGTCGGGCACGAGCGCGAGATAGGCGACGGTCACCACGCGCCCGCGCGGGTCGCGACGCGGCGTGCCGTACGTCCCGAGCTGTTCCAGATGACCGGGTGCGCTGATCTGAGTCTCCTCGGCCAGTTCCCGCTCGGCGGCGGCGGCGAGGTCCTCGTCGGCGAGGACGAACCCGCCGGGGAGAGCCCACCGGTCGCGGAAGGGCTCGACGCCCCGGCGGACGAGCAGGGTGCACAGGGTCCCCTCGCGGATAGTCAGCACCACAAGGTCCACCGTGACCGCGACGGTGAACGGGTTCGGCATCTGATTAATCACCACCTTGACGAGAAAGCCAGGGCGAACATATCGTCAGCATGACGATAACCGATCGGGGAGGGAATCCCATGGCCGACATCACCCGGCGTTTCTTCGTGCGCCACCTGCGCGGCACGCCGGCAAGCTGGGTGCGCCACAACGTGCGTGGCGCGGTGCGGCACGAGGGGATCGGCCAGTCCTTCTGGTACCGGCCGCTGACCGCCGTGCTCTCGGAGGTGCCGGTCGACGACCGTGAGCTTCCGTTACTGTTTCACGCCCGGACCGCCGACTTCGCCGATGTGACCGTGCAGGCCACCGTCACATACCGGATCAGCGACCCGGTACGCGCGGCGGCGCGGCTGGACTTCTCGGTCGATCCTGAGCACGGCGTCTGGCGCGGCCAGCCGCTCGACCAGGTGGCCACCCTGCTCGCCGAGCTGGCCCAGCAGCCCGCACTGGACCTTCTCGTCGGGCTACCCCTCGCCGAGGCGCTCACCGCCGGCATCGCACCGGTCCGCGAGACGCTGTCGCGGGCGCTCGAGAACGACTCCCGGTTGGCCGACCTCGGCGTCACCGTCGCCAGCGCCCGCGTGGTGGCGATCCGGCCCGAGCCCGACCTGGAACGCGCCCTGCAGACACCGACCCGGGAGGCAGTGCAGCAGGAGGCCGACCGGGCCACCTACGCCCGCCGGGCCGGCGCCGTCGAGCAGGAGCGCGGCATCGCCGAGAACGAGCTGCAGAACAAGATCGAGCTGGCCCGCCGCGAGCAGCAGCTCGTCGAGCAGCGGGGCGCCAACGCCCGGCGCCAGGCCGAGCTGGACGCCGCCGCGCAGCTCGTCGCGGCCACGGCCGCGGCCCAGCGCGACGGCGTCAAGGCCACCGCGGCCGCCGACCGCGCGCGGGTCCAGGCCGCGGCCGATGCCGACACCATCCGGGTACGGGAAGAGGCACGCGCCACCGGCGTCCGCGCCGTCGGGCAGGCCGAGGGTGACGCGGAGGCGGCCCGGCTCGCGGCGTACCGGGAGCTGCCCACCGGCGTCCTGCACGCTCTGGCGCTGAAGGAGCTGGCCGGGCAGCTGCCGTCGGTCGGCCAGCTGACCGTCACCCCGGACGTGGTGACCGGGCTGCTCAGCAGGCTCAACGGCCACCAAGAGCCGTGAGCACGCTGGCTCCCCGCGTGGTGACCGTGACGCGGCGCACCGAGCTCGACGAGCTGCTCGCCCGCCACGGCACCCGCGCCGCCGCCGCGTACTTCCTGCGCCAGCGCGGCCGCGACCTCGACGAGGTCACCGCCCGGCACGCCACCCTGCACGCCGCGCTCGCCGAGGTGGGCGCCGCGATCCCGGCGGACTGGCGGCGCGGGCACGTCGACCGCGACGACCTGTCCCGGTTCCTCTTCGGCCCGGAGGACATCGTGGTCGCGGTCGGTCAGGACGGGCTCGTCGCCAACGCGGCCAAGTACCTCGACGGCCAGCCGGTCATCGGGGTCAACCCGGAGCCCTGGGTCAACCCCGGTGTCCTGGTACGGCACTCCCCGGCCGGGGTCGCCGCGTTGCTGCGCACACCGGCGCCCGCGGTGCGGGAGCGGAGCATGGTGTCGGCCCTGCTCGACGACGGGCAGGAGCTGACCGGCCTCAACGAGGTCTACATCGGACACCCCACCCACCAGTCGGCCCGGTACACGCTGTCCACACCCGACGGACGGCGGGAGCGGCACTCCTCTTCGGGCGTCGTCGTCGGTACCGGGACGGGCGCGACCGGCTGGCTGGCGTCGATTGCCCGGCAGCGGGCCGACGCGCCGGTGCTGCCGGCGCCGGACGATCCCGTGCTGTGCTGGTTCGTGCGGGAGGCCTGGCCCTCGCCGGCAACGGGGGTCGGGCTGTGCGCGGGACAGCTCGGCGCCGGCGAGCGGCTGGAAGTGACCAGCGAAGGCGAGCGGCTCGTGGTGTTCGCCGACGGTGTCGAGCCCGACCGGCTGGCCCTGGCCTGGGGCCAGCGGGTCACCATCGGCGTGGCCGGCCGGCGGCTGCGCCTGGTTACCGGCGACTAGGGTTCGTACGGCGTGCTCGGCGCGCCCGAGCAGGCCGAGGCGTACGCACGGCTCCCGTTCGGGTCACTGGGTGGGGAATGGCGGCTGCCACCACCACGGCTGGTCCATGACCTCGATCCGGTCCACCCACTTGACCCACCAGAATCCCCGCCGGCCGGGCGCGACCAATCGTGCCGGAGCGCCGTGGCCGTTC
>WNFX01000337.1_pt1 | contig 44310 bp, 41 predicted proteins | sample 5400111 | NCBI WGS metagenome assembly WNFX01 (sample SAMN13153363, study PRJNA577476) | soil metagenome | isolation source: 40 cm soil or saprolite under grassland replicate 1 | place: USA:California | collected 2016-06-15
TGATCGAGACCGTCCGCAGCGCTTTATTGGAGCGCGGGTTCGAGCGAGGCTGTCGTTTCATAGTAACGGCGAATCTCCTCGACGATATGCGGGTTTACCTGCTGTTCAATCGACTCCGCTGCCACTCGCAGCGCATTTTTGATTGCCAGTGGCGTGCTCGCGCCATGCGCGATGATGCAGATGCCGTTCACGCCGAGAAGCGGACTGCCGCCGTACTCTTCATAGTTCGTCTTGGCCTTAATTGTTCCAATGGCATTCCTCGCGAGGAATGCGCCGACCTTTCGCATCTTTGTGCGCATGAGCTCATGCTTGAGCCATTGAAACATTGCCACTGCGATCGATTCGCACGTTTTCAAGATCACGTTGCCCACGAATCCATCGCACACCACGACCTCCACCGGGTCCTCAAACAAATGCCGACCTTCTATGTTGCCGACGAAGTTAAGCGAACTTGGTTTCAGCATCTTGAACACTTCCTTGGTTAATTCGGTGCCCTTAACGTCCTCGTCGCCGAGCGAGACTAAACCAACGGTCGGATGCTTGTAATGGAGAACATGACGTGAATAGACCGAGCCCATGAACGCGTATTGAAGAAGATGTTCTGGGCGCGCATCGATATTCGCGCCTGCATCGATCAAGACGAAGACATTCGTTTCGGTCGGAAGCACGGCCGCGATACCCGGTCGATCGATTCCTGGCAACGTGCGAAGTTTAATCGTGCCCGCGGCGACGGCCGCGCCCGTGTGACCTGCGCTCACCACTGCATCCGCTTGCCCGCGCTTCACGAGATCGAAGGCGCGGCTTACTGATGAATCCTTCTTTCGCCTGACCGCCGACCATGCGCGGTCGCTCATATCTACTACTTGCGTCGCGTGTGTGATCTCGATTCGGTTGTCGCTGCAGCCATGCTTAGTGAGTTCCACTTCGATCCGCGCGGAGTCGCCGACAAGGAAAAGTTTATTGATGTGAGGGTACTCACGCAACGCCATAACGGCGCCGGCAACGAGGTTAGGCGGACCAAAGTCACCGCCCATCGCGTCGAGGGCGATCTTCATCGGTGCGAAACTTTGCGGACTTTAGCCGCCGAATGCAACTTATTTGCCCTCAAGCGTCAGCACCTGCCGGCCGCGGTAGTAACCGCACGACGGGCAAGCGATATGCGAGGGAACTGTGCTCCCGCACTGGGGACATTTGTTCAGATGCGGAGCATGCCAGCGGTTCGCCGCTTTGCGCGAGCGTAACCGCATCTTGGATGTTTTGCGTTTTGGGACTCCCATGGGTGCGCGTTACCAAAGCACCCATTTTTTGAAAAACAAGTCGGGCACAAGTGATTCGTTAAAAAGTTAAAATGTTAAAATGTTAAAAAGGATGACGTTATAACTCTTTGAACGATTTAACTTTTTAACTTGAGTTTATCCAGCGCACTCCAATCCAATTTCGGCTTTGTATCTTGCTCAACGGGCTTCGATTGTTTCGCCTTGCAAACGCGATTGCCATCTGTGTCGCAACGTGGATGCGCTGGCAGGTTGAGCAAAAGGTCCTCGCGAATAAACGGCGTGAGGTCGACCGTCTCGGGGCCATGCAGCTCGGTGTGCACGGCGAATGCGGGCACTTGAATGTCGTGCACAAAACTCTCCAGGCACGATACGCAACGCAGCTCCACTGGTTGTGACAGCGAGCCTCTTGCCCAAAGGGCACCTCCAGCAACGCCCACGTCGATGTTGTAATGCAGCGGGCCCGCACAACGAATTCCCTCTGCTTCAAGGTCGTGTATCGGGCAATCCTCGTCCCCGTCCAAGTGCAGACCCTGCGCAGGAACTTGTTTGAGATGAATTTTCATTCGTCAAACCTTTCCAACGCTATCAGCTAAACTTCCTCCTCAGTGCCTTGGCAACACAAGCCGGAACAAAACCGGAAACATCGCCGCCGAGGCGCGCGATTTCCTTAACAATGCGAGAACTTAGATAAGTGTATTCCTCCTTCGGCATGAGGAAAATTGTTTCTACTTCAGCATCCAATTTCCGGTTCATCAGCGCCATTTGAAATTCAAATTCAAAGTCGGAAACCGCGCGCAAGCCGCGGATGACCGCTCCGGCTTCTTCTTTCCTGGCGAACTCGACAAGTAATCCTTCGAACTCAGCGATCCGCACGTTGTCGATTTTCCCCGCTGTTTCGCGCAGCAAATCGAGACGATCCTTCAGTGAGAAAAGAGGCTGCTTCTCGTCGTTGTGCGCCACAGCCACTACCACTTCGTCGAACAATTTTCGAGCACGCTCGATTACATCGAGGTGACCATTCGTGACCGGATCAAAACTGCCGGGATAAATCGCGCATCGCATTGGCGAAAATTCGCAGAGGAAATCACAAATGAAAAGCGGATTGAAAAAGAATGACGAAGCACGAATGACAAAGGACGAAGGAAGCCCAAATGCTCAAATGACGAAAACTCTGAATGCTCCCTTCGGCATTTGGACTTCGTCATTCTTTCGTCATTAGACATTCGTCATTTGTCATTTTCAGTCCAATTTGCCTAAAGTTCGTGCGACACCAAATTGCTCATCACTCCTATGCGCGATCCATCGCCATATAAAACCATCGCCGTGGCGAGCACATTCTCCCCGCGGTTCAAGCAGGTGCTCGCGGAGGCAAAGCGCATTCGGGAACGCTTTTCCGCCGATCTTCATCTGATTTACGTGGGCGAAGGAGATGAGGAAACGGCAAAGAAGTTTGGAGACGCGCTCGCGCAACTGCACCTTCCGCCTGACTCAGCGATTCATTATGAAAAAGGAAGCCCTGCAGAAGCTATTCTGGGCGCGCTGGCTCGGGAAAAAATCGACATGATTGTCGCAGGCGCGCTGGAAAAGGAGGCGGTATTGCACCCGTTTTTGGGCAATGTCGCTCGTCGACTTGTGCGCGAAGCGCGCTGCGCAGTCATGCTTTTCACCAGACCGGCAATAAAACCGAGACCGCTCCGCCGGATTGTTTTCGTCGCCGATTATTCAGATCAAGGGTTACAGGCTTTGAAAAGGACGCTGCTGTTCGCTGCGGCGGAATCATGCGAGCGACTTTATGTTATTCGGATCATCACGACGTTCGATCAGGCGCGCGAATCGATTCGCGCTAATGCCAGGAGACACGAAAAGCCACGAGCAGAGGATGAGGAAGCCGCCGTGGAGGAATTCGTTTTGTCGGCCGGCGCGACCGATGTCCCGATCGAAGCACGCTGCATCCGCGGAAACACCGGATTGGCTGCCTCGGATTTTGTTCAATCCGTGAAAGCCGATTTGCTCGTGGTACCGCTGCAGAAAAGTGCCGGAGCGATCCAACAACTGCCAAGTAATATTGCCTGGGTCACCGATGTCATTCCGTGTAACCTCTGGATCATTCGGTGAATTGAATTGCGGAGCTTCGCATGATTTGTAGAGGCGCCTGCGTCGAGCGCCTTCCCATTGGATTCCGCGGTTGATACAACCATTGCTACGAACAACGCATGGAGCCTGAATTTCAACCGTACGGTTTACCACATCTCACGGTTATTTTTCTCACGATCGTCCTTCCGTTTGTGCTTGCCGCGATCGTGCGGCGCACGAAATCGCCCCTTCTCGAAAACATCATTATTGGCGTTCTCTCCGCGGTTCTCGTGTTGAACTATGTGGTCTATTTAATCTTTATCCGCAGCCGCGGCACCGTGACATGGCAACAGATGCTCCCGATGCAGTTGTGCGACTGGGGCATGGTCGTTGTACTAGTGGCGATGTGGACCGGAAATCAGCGCTGGTTCGAGGTCGCGTATTTCTGGGGGATTGGCGGCACGTTGCAAGCCGTGCTCACGCCAAACTTGCGCTTTGGTTTTCCAGATTGGCGGTTCGTCAGTTTTTTCACCTCGCATTGCGGTATCATCATCGGCGTGGTGTTCCTGATGTTGACGCGCCGATATCGACCATACCCCATGTCGATCGTGCGCGTGTTTCTGTGGTCGGAGCTATATTTTGTGGTGACCCTCATTACTGACAAACTGACCGGTTTTAACTACGGATTTTTACTGCATAAACCGGAAGCATTTTCGATTTTGAGTTTTCTTTCCGATTCGCACCCGCTTTACCTTCTGCAAATGCACGGACTGGCCTTGTCGTTCTTTCTCGGGCTGTATGCGCCATTTGCCGTTTACGATTTGGTGCGATGCAATCGCGCCCCGGCACAACGGGAGCGGAGGTAGGGCGATTGACCTCAATCGCCCGCATCGCGAAAATGACCGATTAATGAAAGCCAAACCCCTCAGAGTTGGCAAAGTTGTCATTGGCGGAAGAGATCCGGTATTCATCCTCGGCCCGTGCGTGATCGAGTCGGAGAAGTTTGTCTGGCGGATGGCGAGGAAGATCGCCGAAATCTGCGCGGCCGAAGATATCGATTTCATTTTCAAGGCCTCGTATGACAAGGCGAATCGAACTTCGGTGCGCTCTTTTCGCGGAGTCGGAGTACGCGAGGGTTGCGAGATTCTTTCAGCCATCGGCCGGTACTTGAAAATTCCCGTCACAACGGATGTTCATTTGCCCACCGAAGCCGAAATCGCCGGCGACAAGATCGATATGTTGCAAATCCCCGCGTTTCTTTGCCGCCAAACCGATCTCCTGCACGCGGCCGCGGAAACGGGTCGTGCGATCAATGTGAAAAAAGGTCAGTTTCTTGCGCCGTGGGACGTGCGCAATATCGCCGAGAAATTAGTTGCATTCGGCAATGAGAAATTCTGTTTCACGGAGCGCGGCACTAGTTTCGGCTATAACAATCTCGTTGCCGATATGCGCTCGCTCTATTGGCTGCGCGACGCCGGCTATCACGTGATTTTTGATGCGACCCATTCGGTGCAGCGGCCAGGTGGAGCAGGGGACTCGACATCGGGTGACGGTGTTTTGGCGCCGGCGCTGGCGAGAGCAGCGATGGCCACCGGGTGCGACGGAATCTTTATGGAGGTGCACGAAAACCCGAGCCGTGCGTTATCAGACGGGCCAAATCAGATTCCCCTAAAGGATTTGCCGAAGCACCTGCGCGTGTTAAAGGCTATTTATGCTGCCGTCTCAGGTAGGGGCGATTGACCGCAATCGCCCGGGTAACAGGGATATTGCGTCGAGGGAGGAGGAGATTCCAGTGACCCGCTCTCATCTCCGCCGGGTCTTGTCGTTTTGGTTAGTATCGGTCTTGATCTGCGTTGTAATAGAGGCGCCTCAAGTATCCGGTCAGTCAAAAGGTGGCAAAAAGAAGGCGGCCACGTCGGCAACAGCGGGCGGGTCTCCCGGGGAACAAAGCTTGACGAACATTCCGCTGCCAATTGGGCACGAAGCCAAGGGCCTTGTATTGCCAGATTTCGATGGTGACGGTCGCTTAAGGGGAAAATTCGAAGCTGGGACTGCTCACCGGATTGATCAGGAACACGTAGGCTTTCAACATCTTAAGATAACAACTTACACTCCGCAGAGTCAGCCCGACCTGCAAATCGACATGAAAACGTCGGTGCTGGATTTGAAGACTCGGATTCTAAGCTCGCAGGAGCGCACAACCATTCAACGGTCGGATTTCAACATCGCCGGTGATTCGGTGCAATTCGACACAAATTCGAAGACCGGACGATTGAGCGGAAATATAAAGATGGTCATCACTGACAAATCTCATCTGACTGGAAAACCCAACACGACCGAATGAGAAAATTGGGAGTGTTGGTCTTGTTTATCGCATGTGCGATCGGGGCGCGGTCGGCTGGGCAGATTGCGGCTGCGTCAGCAGGCTCGCCGGCGCCTGCAAAGAAGGCTCAGAAACCAGCCAAAGACAAACCGAAAAACAAGGACGAAAAGAAAGAAGATAAATCGCCCGGCACAAACTTATTTGGCTCGAGCGCTACGGGGCAATCCGATCAACCGACGACAACGGAAATCTATTCGGACGAGGCTTTTTTTGATTCAACCAAGAACATGGGCATCTTTAGCGGCCGTGTGAAGGTAGTCGATCCGCGTTTCAATCTTCAATCTGACAAATTAACAGTGTTCATTACAAAGGGACAAAACCAGAGCCTGGAGAAAGCCATCGCAGAAGGGAATGTTGGACTCGTGCGCGACCGCCCCAATCCGAATGGCGGCCCCCCGACGCGCGCTGTTGGCCGTGCCGATAAAGCCACCTATACAGCTAACACCGGCGATGTTGAATTGATGGGAACACCACGGGTGCAAGAGGGACCAAACCTGCATGTGGCGACCAGCCCTGATACGGTCATGGTCATTGGTCAGAACAGTCAGTTACGAACGCACGGACCCAGTCGCACCCAAATTGTCCAGCAGCCAAGCGAAGAAAAAAAGGGCCAAGCCAATCCCTCCCAAACTCCCGCCACCCAGGCGTCGCCCGCTCCGTCTCTGCCAAAACCATGATTAGCCAAGCTGCGCCTGTTTCGACTCCGAAAGCTCCGTCGCCGGCCACAACGAAGGCGGAGACCGTTCTGAGTACCGATCAACTGGTTAAGATTTACGGAGGCCGCGCGGTCGTCGACGGAATCAATATGCATGTTCGAGCCAGCGAAATTGTGGGACTACTCGGACCGAATGGAGCAGGTAAGACTACAAGTTTTTACATGATTGTTGGCTTGATCAGGCCAAACAGCGGTCGCGTGATTTTTTCGGATACCGATGTCACCGACTATCCGATGTACAAGCGCGCGCGGCTTGGCATGGGTTATTTACCGCAGGAAGAATCGATCTTCCGGAAGATGACAGTCGAACAAAACATCCTCGCCATTTTGGAAACGCTTCCGCTAAGCAAGGCCGAACGGCGGAACCGTTGCGACCAACTGCTGCATCAGTTTGGCATTGAGCGGATCGCTAAAAATACTGCGCTCACCTTGAGTGGTGGTGAAAAACGGCGATTAACGATCGCGCGTTCGCTGGTCACGCAGCCAAAACTGTTGATGCTCGACGAGCCGTTCAGCGGAGTGGATCCCATCGCCGTGTACGATGTGCAGCAAATTATCGTAAACCTGCGCAAGTCAGGGCTTGCGATCATGATCACCGATCACAATGTGCGCGAGACTCTTTCTATCGTGGACCGGGCGTATTTGATTTACGATGGCCGCGTCGAGAGTGAAGGCACAAAAGATTTTCTGATTAACGATCCGATCAGCCGTCAGCTTTACCTTGGCGAACGCTTCAAGATGTGACTTCTGTCATTCCAACCGAGGTAGAGGAATCTCTAACAGCGTTCAGTTGACCCCGAAATGAACGTTCGGTAAAGTCCAGGCAAGGCAATGGAGTTTGCCATCCCCGCTGAAGGCTGGGAAAACCGCGCGAGCTAATGACTCCTTCCAAGCGGAAGGAGTTTTTTATGCTCGAAAATATCTGGTTTATCGCTGCGGTCTGGATGGGCTTGGCGCTCATCGGCAGTTTGATCTCAGTTCGGACGGGAATTTCGGTCGCACTCATTGAAATTCTCGTTGGAGTCGTTGCCGGTAATCTCGCTGTTGGATTGGAGGGCGGCACGCTGCATATCAGCATTGCCGGAGCGGGTACCAGTACAGGGCATCTGCATCACGTATTGCAATCGACAGAATGGACTAACTTCCTGGCATTGCTCGGCAGCGGCGTGCTCACATTTCTCGCTGGAGCGGAAATCGATCCCATTTCGCTCAAGGCCAATTGGCGGGCGAGCGTGCTGATCGGCGTTCTTTCGTTTGCCATGCCGTTCGTTGTCGTGTGGGTCTTCGCCGAATTCGTTTTCGGTTGGTCCCTGCACCAGGCGCAAATCGCCGGAATAGCGCTCTCGACCACCTCCGTTGCGGTCGTTTACGCGGTGATGATCGAGGGCGGTTTCAGCGACACCGCCATGGGCAAGATGATCCTGGCCGCGTGCTTCATTACGGATTTCGGGACCGTGCTCGCGCTCGGGACTTTATTCGCCAACTACAATCTCTGGCTACTGCTATTTGTGATCGTGACGTTGATCATTCTGTGGTTCATGCCGCGCTGGACGCAATCAATCATCACGCGTCTTGGTGCAACGCAAGTGAGCGAACCCGAAGTAAAATTCATCTTCTTCATCCTCTTCCTTCTTGGTGGCCTCGCCACGGCAGCTAAAAGTGAAGCAGTCCTTCCAGCCTATCTTCTTGGTCTTGTGGTTGCCGGCGTATTTCTTCGGGACAAGACGCTGGTTCGTCGCATGCGCAGCATCGCGTTCGCTGTCTTCACGCCATTCTATTTTATCAAGGCCGGCCTGTACGTCTCACTGCCCGCGCTGTGGACTGGACTCGTCGTAATCAGCGTGTTCCTAGCTTTGAAGATGGTAACGAAAATCGCCGGCGTCTTTCCGCTCGCTCGATTGCACTACATGAAGATGAAGGAAGCGAGCTACACCACGCTACTTATGGCCACGGGTCTGACATTTGGAACCATTTCCTCCTTGTATGGCCTGCAAAACGGAATCATCAACCAGAACCAGTACACCATTCTTGTCAGTGTGGTCATCTTGAGCGCGTTTGTGCCGACGCTGATCGCGCAAAAATTTTTCCAACCGACGGTCGAAATGATGCACGCTTGGGGCCGGCTCTATCGCAAGCGCATGCGAGTGCTAAGCGTTGAGGACGTTGGAGAGAACGGCGGTGTGGAAAATGAATGATGCGACAAGAGAGCACAGCTTCGGCGAGTCCCACCAGCGGCATGTGCGCACGACATTCCAGTACATCGACAAGTTGCTTTCCGAGGCGGAACACACCATGGCCGATGCCGGTTCGCCGTCGCCGTTGCGCACGCATTCGGACGACACCACACCGATCCAGCGCAAGGTAACGCATGATTACATCCTTCGTATTCGCGAAGCGATGCGGCGCGTGATGAAAGAGTTGAACATTCCGCCATCCGAGCCGCACTCTGGTGCGGTCTGGGCTGCGGCAATCAATCTGATGTTCTGCTCCATCTCGCTCAACGAACTTACGCCCGAACGAATGCGAGCCTATGGACCTCTTTCTCCTGAGGCCGCCGATAGGTTGAATGGAATCCGCGCGGAGTTCGATGGACTGATAAACAAGCTGCGCACTTATTTAGGGAAGGGCGCCGGCGGTGATCTGCAACAGCGGCTCCAGCAATTAGGCAAAACGGGTAACGAGATTCGTTTGCTCAGCGAAATTGAGAGGATCGTCACCGCACACGGTCTGGTCGAATTTCGCGGCGCACTTAGCACGCTGCTGGATCGGATGGAAAGCGCGGCATTCGAGGTCGGCGTATTCGGTCGGGTTAGCTCCGGTAAGTCGTCACTGCTCAATTACATTTTGCAAACGGACGTGTTGCCGATTGGTGTCACGCCGGTCACGGCAATTCCAACGCGCATCAGTCACGGGCCTGTTGCTGAAGCCGGAATCGAATTTGCCGAAGCGCAACCGCAAATTATTCCATTGTCCGAGTTGCCTGAATTTGCGACGGAACAGAAAAATCCGGGGAACAAAAAGCACGTGACTCGTATTTTCGTTAAGCTGCCATCGGACCGCCTCGCGGAAGGCGTCACTTTCGTTGATACACCCGGTCTCGGCTCCCTCGCAGTTGCCGGCGCAGAAGAAACGATCGCATATCTGCCACGCTGCGATCTTGGCATCGTTTTAATCGATGCGAGTGCAGGTCTTACTCCAGATGATCTCATCGTCGTGCAGGCAGTGTATCAGGCCGGCGCGAATGCCATGATGCTAATCAGTAAAGCAGATTTGTTTAGCGCTCCCGATCGAGAACAAATGATTGCATACGTGAAAGCGAACCTGCGCAGCGAGCTTCGCGTAGAGCCTTCCGTGCACGCCGTGAGTGTCTTCGGCGCGGATGCGGCGTTATGCGATGCCTGGTTTGAAAGCGAACTGCGGCCTTTCCTCGCCCAACATCATGAGCTCGCTATCACTTCGCAAAAGCGCAAGATTGGCGCTTTGCGTGAAGCTGTCATTAGCGCGTTAGAACGCAGATTCGAAGTCGGGTCAGAAATGGTTTTGGGCAAAAGTGTCACGCTGCCGGAGGAAGCCACCGAGGCGCTGCGCAATGGCGACCGAATTCTGGAGCGGGCACAAGGTGAATCTTTTTTTCTAACACGAAAAATTGCGAAAATGACGCGGCCAATTATTGACATTGCTGCAGAGCGCATCGCAACAGCGCTCATAGGAGCGGACGATGTAGATGCTGCGGCAATTTTTGCCGAGACGCTGACGAGTCTTATTGTCGAACCTGTAGCTGCCACGCTCCGTTCAATCGAACAAACGCGCAGCGCTCTGGGCGAGGCGATGCAGGTCGCTGGATCGGCTTCTGAACAGGGGCCTCCCGACGAGTTACCCAAACCGGCTGGGATGCCAATGATGGACGTGAACGAAATCTGCCAAAAAATTATAGTCGGAAAGCCGCGCGTGCTTTCGTTATTCGGCAAGGGAATCCTGACGTCGCACATTCAGCGAAAGCTGAAGACCGAATACGATCGCGCATTGTTGGAGTTTTTGAGCCTTTACGCCAACCGCCTCCGTCGCTGGATGGAGCAAAGCATCAACGCGATGCGCAACGCGTTCACTGAATTCGCTGATATGCATTGCGCGCAACTTCAAGCCGCGCAATGTGACGGTTCAGGCGACACCGCCGCCGTGGAAAAGGATCTTCGTGTTCTGCGCGGCTGGGCAAATGTTCCTCAAGGGGTCAAGCGTCTAACACAAAAGAGCTAACAAAGAAGGTCTGAACGAAATCGCCGACTCGTTTTCAAAATTTACCAAAGGGGGCAATCATCGTATGAAAGTATTTATCCTAATCCGAACCGCGTTTCTTCTCGTTTGTTCCAACACGTTCATGACTTTCGCGTGGTACTCGCATTTGCGGAATTGGACGGATAAGAAGTGGTACATCGCAGCTATCCTAAGTTGGGGGATCGCGCTTTTTGAATATCTGCTTCAGGTTCCAGCCAATCGCACCGGCTACACCATGATGAGCCTGGCTCAGCTGAAAGTCTTGCAGGAAGTGGTCACGCTTCTGGTCTTTCTTCCATTCGCGATCCTCTACATGCATCAGCAGATCAGGCTAAATTATCTCTGGGCGGGTCTTTGCCTGGTCGGCTCGGTCTATTTCATGTTTCGTTCATGAAGTTCATCCAAAACATATGAAAACGATCCCTAACCTTAACCGCAGAAAGTTTCTTGGAACAAGCGGCCTTGTCTTCGCAGCGTCAGCACTTGGGTGCTGCGAGCTTGTTCGGAAAAGAAGATGAAGAGAAAAACGAAGAGGTCTCGCCGCCCGAAGATCTCATGCGCGAACATGGCGTGCTGAAACGCATTCTGCTTGTCTACGGCGAGGCGATTCGGCACATCGAGGCGAATCAGGATTTGCCGCCGGAGCCCCTCGCTGAGTCAGCCAGAATCATCCGTGAATTTGTCGAGGATTATCACGAGAAGCTGGAGGAGGATTATCTTTTCCCGCGCTTCAAGAAGGCGAACAAGCTTGTCGATCTTGTGGATGTGCTTTTGCAGCAGCACCAGGCGGGGCGGCGGCTCACCGATATCACGATGCATCTCGCGACCAGCCAAGCGCTCAAGAACGCAGATGATCGGCGGAAGCTTGCCGATTCGATGCACCAATTCATCCGCATGTATAGCCCGCACGAAGCACGCGAAGACACCGTCTTGTTTCCTGTTTTTCGCGGAATCGTGAGCGCACACGAGTTCGACTCGCTTGGCGAAGATTTCGAGAAGAAAGAAGACGAACTGTTTGGTAAGGATGGATTCTTTAAAGTTGTTGATCGCGTTGCCGAGATTGAAAAGAAGCTCGGCATTTACGAGCTGGCCCAATTCACGCCCAAGACATGAGCAAATCACTTTGTACTACCGCGCCGCCGGCAACTCTCTTGGTCCGGCTCTCGGTCGGTGCGGTTTTTCTATCCGAAGGCATGCAGAAATTTCTCTTCGCCGATGCGCAGGGTGCAGGGCGGTTTGCGAAGATCGGCATTCCCGCGCCAGACATTATGGGTCCCTTCGTTGGCTGCGTGGAGATTGTTTGCGGCGCGTTACTGCTCATCGGATTGCTGACTCGGCTCGCTGCAATTCCGCTCATGATCGACATTTCTGTAGCGATTATTTCAACGAAGGTGCCGATCCTGCTTGGTCACGGATTTTGGAGATTCAGTCTGCCGAAATTGGCGAGCTACGGTTTCTGGAGTATGGCGCACGAGGCGCGCACGGATTTTTGCATGTTGCTTGGCAGTCTCTTTCTTCTCGTTGTAGGCGCAGGAAAAAAGTGGTCGCTCGACGCGCGGCTGACTCGCGAACACACCGAGGGAATCGGGTAATGTTCATCATCGACCAATAGCCGGGACGACTCGGCAGCGCGCGATGCATGTTGGAAATTGCGCGTTATTCACGCTAGAAGTTAATCCTCATGGCGGAACAACGCGAGATCCAGACGATCACATCTCCAAGCGATCGACAGAAAAGCGTCCCGGTTGTTACGGTCGAGAGCTTTTACAACTCGCACGCTGAAAAGCTGCAGATGAAACTAGAGGGGCCGCGGGTGGGGTTCCATCGCAAAATTCGCGAGCCCACCATCAACCGGCCCGGTCTTGCGCTGTCGGGCTTCTATACTTATTTCGCTGAGAAACGTGTGCAGGTGCTGGGTGCAGCCGAGCATTCCTATCTCAAAAGTTTGCCTTCGAAGTTGCGCGTAAAACGATTTCGAAAATTGTGCGAGCGCAAAATCCCGTGCCTGGTCATGTCGCGGGGGTTTCGTCTTGCGCCGGAGTTGCTAGGTGTGACGGCGGAGGCAAAAATCGCAGTGTTTCGCACCCCGATGATTACCATGAAGTTCATTAACGCGGCGACAATCGCTCTAGAGGTGGATTTTTCCCCCACGGTAACGGAGTTCGGCAGCATGGTGGACATCCTGGGTGTGGGCGTTTTGATTCGCGGCGCGAGCGGAATCGGCAAGAGCGAATGCGTCTTGGGGCTGATCGAGCGCGGCTACAGCCTCGTGGCTGACGACGTGACCCGGATCACTTCGCTCGAAGGACGCGAGCTCATGGCGACAGCGCCCGAATTGACTCGCAATCACATGGAAGTGCGCGGTATTGGCATTATCGATGTGGCGAAGGTTTTTGGCATTGGCAGCATTCGAATCGAGAAGCGCCTCGACCTCGTGGTCACGCTAAAGGACTGGCACGACATGGAGGAGGTCGATCGAATCGGGCTGGATCGGGAATTTTATGAAATTCTCGGGCTTCAGGTGCCGCATGTGACCATTCCGGTAAGGCCCGGCCGCGATATGGCGCGCCTGATCGAGGTCGCGGCGATGGATGAAAAGTTGAAGGGCCTCGGCCAAAACAGTGCAGTCGATTTTAATGCCAGGCTGCTCAGTTTGATGGAGCGGAAGGGCGCGGTGTAATGGGCTTGCTGTATAGAAAAACCGGCCGCGCGGCGGCTGCCCGAAAGGTCGAAAAAGACATTCCAATTTCCAATCGGCTGGGGCTTCACGCACGGCCGGCGGCCATGTTTGTGCGGATTTCGAGTCGTCATCGCTCGGAAATCTGGGTCTCCAAGGAAGGGGAAGAAGTAAATGGCAAGAGTATCATGGGCTTGATGATGCTGGCCGCTGGCCAGGGATCAAAGCTGCACATTCGCTGCGAAGGCCCCGACGCCGACAAGGCGATGGAAGAACTGGAGGCGTTAATCAAGGCGGGTTTTCACGAGGAGTAAGGTAAAGTCGTCGCGCTGCGACAACCCGGAAAGCTGTCGTGACGGCGCTGCCTCCTTGAGGCCTACGAAGAGGCTCTCGCATTGTTTGACATCTGCTTTACTCTGGCAAGTGCATGAGCGGCGGCGCGCGTCACGAAATCCGGTTTGAAGGAGCAGGCGTTTCGCCCGGAATGGCCTGCGCCAAGGTCCATGTCGTGCGCGATGACTTGGATGACGTTCCGCGGTACCGGATCGCGCTTTCCCAGGTTCCGGACGAGATCGGGCGGTTCGAGACTGCTCTTATTCAAACGCGCATGCAGATTCTGGAAATGCAGCAGCGCATTGCGGAATCCATTGGAGCAAAGGATGCAGCCATTTTCGATGCGCATCTGCTCGTCGTCGAGGATCGGACGTTGATCGACGAGGTGCTCCGGAAGCTGGAAACCGATCTTTGCAATGTCGAGTGGGTCTTTCAGGAAGTTGCCACACGTTACGCTGAGACCCTGAATAAGATCGACGATCCGTACCTTCGAGAGCGTGCGCTGGACATTCAGGACGTGACAAAGCGCGTGATTCGCAATTTGCAGGGCAAAGCTCCCAAGACGTTTCTTGCCCTGAACGAATCGCACATTCTGGTTGCGCACAATCTTACTCCTTCGGACACCGCAAGCATTAACCGCGCAAACGTGCTCGGGATCGCGACCGATCTGGGTAGCCGCACATCGCACGCGGCGATTCTGGCGCGGTCTCTCAACATCCCGGCAGTCGTCGGATTGCATGATATCACAGCAAAGCTCGAGACTGGCCAACACGTGCTGGTCGATGGAAGTGATGGCCTGCTAATTGTCAATCCGGCGCCGGAAACGATCGCACATTACGCAGAGCTTGAATCAAGGAGAGCCAGAGTCGTGGCAAAACTCAAAGAACTGCGCACGACACGATCGACCACGCGCGATGGTCATCACATTGTGCTCTCCGCAAATATTGAACTCCCGGAAGACGTCGAGGCCGTCGCAGCCAATGGCGCAGAGGGCATCGGGCTTTATCGCACCGAATTCCTTTATTTGAATCGCACTACCCTGCCCACAGAGGACGAACAATTCGAAACCTATCGAAAAGTAGCAGAGCGCGTTCGGCCTGATCCGCTAATTATCCGAACATTCGATCTAGGCGGCGACAAGCTGGCTCCAGGTACGGTGGATATCACCGATGAGTTAAATCCTTTCCTTGGCTGGCGCGCCATTCGTCTTTGCCTCGAGCACATAGACATCTTTAAAACGCAGTTGCGCGCTATTCTCCGAGCCAGCGCTGTCGGGAACATAAAAATCATGTTTCCCATGATCTCGGGTCTGGAGGAATTGCGCGGTGCCAAGGCCGTGCTCGCTGAGTGCAATGAAGAGTTGCGCCGGTCGGGCATTCCTTTGGGCGAAGAGATCGAGGTTGGCGCGATGATTGAAATTCCAAGCGCAGCTATCTGCGCCAATGTCCTCGCACCCGAGGTCGATTTCTTCAGTATTGGAACAAACGATCTGATTCAGTACGCCCTTGCGGTCGACAGGGTGAACGAAAAGATCGCGCACCTTTATGAGCCGACGCATCCGGCAATACTGCGTTTGTTAAGAATGATCGCCGAGGCGGCGCACGCCCATCACATCTGGGTGGGTGTTTGCGGAGAAATGGCCGGAGATGTCGCGCTCATTCCGCTTTTGCTGGGTCTTGGCATGGACGAGCTGAGCGTGGGGGCGACGCTGGTTCCGCGAGTCAAACGCGCGGTGCAAAGTCTGGCTATTCCCGAATGCCGCGAGCTGGTCGAGGAAACACTCAAGCTTAATACTGCCTCGGAGATTCTGGCGCGCTGCCTGGAATTAGCGGACAAGCGTTACGGCGATCTTTTGGGCTGAGGCCCAAATAAAAGTTAAAAAGAGTTACAAAGTTAAAAGGGGAACGGCGTCCGACCGCGGGGATGAGGGATCTTTTAACTTTTTAACCTTTTAATTTTTCTACTCTTCCGCCTCGGGATCCGGTTTCAGCCCTTCTTCTTCCATCTTGCGCAAGACATCGCTCATATCGTCTACTTCGTCCCAGACGTCTTGACTCACGTAGATGGGTGCCTTTTGCTGAGTGGCCATCGCGATGCAGTCGCTCGGGCGCCCGTCGAGCTCGATGATCTTTTTCTGATGCAATTCATTTTGGACGCGAATGATGACTCGCGCGTAGTAGGTGGCATTTTTCAGGTCATTGATAATGACTCGCTCAACCTTTGCGCCGAGAGCCGTCAGTAAATGCGCCATGAGATCGTGAGTGAGCGGGCGCTCCTTCGTAATCTGGCGCATGAACATCGTGATCGCGCTGCCCACGGTTTGATCGACATAAATGATGAACACCTTGTCGTTATTGCCGAGGAACACGGCACACCCGCCGCTTGTCGGCAAAACCGCGCGCACCTGCACTTCGATCACCGTTTTGTTCACGAGCGAACGTTATCTGCAGGAAAACGAAAAACAAGCGACGTGCATCGCATAAGTCGCATTCGTTTCATGCGGACACATGGGAACAATAAGCCACATGAGATTTTTGGACCTACTCGCTTGCATGTTAGGCGCGCTGAATCATTGTGCGTTTTGCGGCATTCATCCCCGCGCGCTTTGGCCAAATGAAAAACGAATGGGACGTTGACGCAGCGATCGCGACCTATAATGTCGACGGTTGGGGCGGAGGATATTTTACCGTCAACGCAACCGGCAACGTCGTCGCGCAGCCCTTGCAGGAAAACGGTGGCACTATCGACATCCTGGAAGTCGTAAATGAAGCGCGTAGTCGCGGTTTAAGTTTCCCGCTCGTCGTCCGATTTCAGGATCTGCTCCGCCACCGTGTCGAAACCGTTAACCGTGCATTCCAAAACGCGATAACGGAGTTTGGCTACAAAAATGAATATCGCGGCGTTTTTCCGATCAAGGTCAATCAGTTGCGTGAAGTTATCGAAGAAATTGTCGACGCCGGTCAGCAGTTTCACTTCGGGCTCGAAGCCGGAAGCAAGCCGGAACTGGTTGCTGCGCTGGCAATGCACCAGGACCCTGAAAGTCTCATCATTTGCAATGGCTATAAAGACGCGGCGTTCGTCCGCATCGCGCTGCTTGGTTGCAAGCTCGGGAAAAAGGTGGTCATCGTTGCCGAAAAGCTCGAAGAGCTCGAGCAAACGATCCGCGCGGCAAAGGAGGTCGGCGTGGAACCGCACATCGGCATTCGCGTCCGCCTTTACAGCAAAGGCGCGGGCAAATGGGCCCCGAGCGGTGGCGAGAACGCGAAGTTCGGTCTCGATACCACAAGTCTCATCGCCGCGAGCGAAATGCTGAAGGCCGCAGGCCTGGCGCATTGCCTCAAACTCATTCACTTCCACGTTGGGTCGCAGGTTCCGGATATTTCAATCATCAAGCGGGCGGTCCGCGAAGCGGCCCGTTATTACGCAAAGATTGCCACGCTTGGGCACGCACTCGGATATCTGGATGTCGGCGGCGGGCTTGGCGTCGATTACGACGGTTCGCGTAGCGACTTCGATAGCTCGGCAAATTATTCGCTCCAGGAATACGCCAACGACGTCGTGTGGAATATCATGGACGTTTGTGATTCGGAAGGTGTCCCACATCCGGCGATAGTGAGTGAAGGCGGTCGCGCGATCGTGGCGCATCATTCCGTGCTGGTGATGGAAGCGTTCAGTTCCATCGAGAAAACGGCGCCGAAGTTGCGCGTTACCGCGAGCGAGAAAGATCACAAGCTGGTGGGCGATATCCTCGATGTGAAACAACGACTTAAGCGCGGCAATCGCCTTGAGAGCCTGCACGACATCCGGCAGATAAAGGAAGAAGCGCAGCAAACCTTTGAGCTGGGCCTGCTCGATCTCGAATCAAAAGCAAAGATCGACACCACCTATTGGCAGCTCGCACAGCAGATCGTCAACATGCATCGCGGCTTGCGTTTCACTCCCGAGGAAGTCAAGCAGCTCGAAACCACTTTGGGCGACCAGTACATCTGCAATTTCTCCGTTTTCCAATCGCTGCTCGATCACTGGGCGCTTGGTCAATTGTTTCCGATTATGCCGATCCATCGGCTTAACACGCCGCCCGATCGTCACGGAATGATCGTGGACATCACGTGCGATTCCGACGGAAAGGTTTCGAAGTTCACCGATTTACAGGATGTGCGTGATACGATCCCGTTGCATCGCATTGTGCCGGGCGAAATGTATTACCTCGGCGTGTTCATGGTCGGCGCGTATCAGGACATCATGGGTGACCTGCACAATTTATTTGGGCGCGTGACCGAGGTGCACGTTTTCCTCGATCCCGACGAGGACTCCGGGTGGTACATCGAAGAAGTGATCGGCGGCAGCACTATCGGCGAAGTCCTTGCCATGACGCAGTGGGACAAAGTCGAGCTGATGCGGCTCCTCAAGACACAGGTCGATGACGCCATCAAAACCGATCGTCTTAAGCCCAACGATGCCATGCGACTTCTCGATGACTACGAGCGCCTCTTGCAGGAATACACGTATCTGACTTTAAACGGCACCAAACCACCGCCCCAACCGGGCAATTGGTTACCATTGAGCTAGAGCTGGGGTCGGGACCGTCTCTTGTCATTCCGAGTGAACTCGAGTCAATCTCTTACTATTAAGATGACCGCGCTTTCTCCAACTCCGATTAAGGGCGCTTTACAAAGCACCATGCCAATCGATTGGATTCAGGTGCAGGGTTGGGTGCGGACCCGCCGCGATTCCAAAGATTTTTCGTTTATCGAGCTGAATGATGGCTCTACCCTGCGCAATCTTCAGATTATCGCGCAGAACACGTTGCCGAATTACCCCGCGGTTCAACGGCTCACAACGGGAGCATCTATCACAGTGAGTGGCGCGCTGGTCGCGTCGCAGGGTAAAGGACAAAAATGGGAGCTGGTTGCGAACAAAATCGAGATCGTAGGAACTGCCGACGATTCCTATCCGCTGCAAAAGAAGGGGCATACGCCTGAATTTCTGCGCGAAATTGCTCATCTCCGTCCCCGATCAAATCTTTTCAGTAGCGTCTTTCGCGTGCGGAGCAGACTCGCGTTTGCAGTTCACCAGTTTTTTCAGGATCGCGGTTTCGTGTATGTTCATACACCAATTATCACCGGCAGCGATTGCGAAGGAGCTGGAGAACTATTTCGCGTCACAACGCTGGGCGCCGAGAAAATGCCGCGAATGACCGATGGCAAGATCGATTATGCGAAAGACTTTTTCGCACGGCCGACCTATCTGACCGTAAGCGGCCAACTCGAAGCGGAAGCCTTCGCGCTGGCCTTATCCAAGGTTTACACCTTTGGGCCGACTTTTCGCGCTGAGAACTCCAATACGTCTCGACACGCCAGCGAGTTCTGGATGATCGAACCGGAGATGGCGTTTTGCGATCTGAAGGGCAACATGGACCTGGCGGAGGAGTTTGTTAAGTATCTGGTCGCAGACGCGCGCGAACATTGCCCCGATGAAATGGAACTTTTCGGCAAGTTCGTGGACAAAGAGTTGCTTGCGCGACTTGATTTCGTCATAAACCGCCCATTTCAGCGGATTACCTATGCTGAAGCTGTCGAGCTGCTAAAAAAGAGTGGAGAGAAATTCGAGTTCCCAATCGATTACGGATTGAATCTGCAATCGGAACATGAGCGCTGGCTAACCGAGAAACACTTTCAGTGTCCGATCACCATTTTCAATTATCCAAAGGAAATCAAACCGTTCTACATGCGTTTGAACGGTGACGGGAAGACAGTGACCGCAATGGATTTGCTCGTGCCGGGAATTGGCGAAATCGTCGGCGGCAGCCAGCGTGAAGAACGGCTCGAGATGCTGAAGGAAAACTTGCGCCGTCACAAGATGGATCCCGCTGATTACAAATGGTATCTGGATCTGCGGCGTTACGGTACCGTGCCTCACTCTGGTTTCGGACTCGGTTTCGAGCGAATGCTAATGTTCATTACCGGCGTGTCGAACATACGCGACGTGATTCCATTCGCGCGCACGCCTGGCAGCGCAGAATTCTGATTCGCTAGCTAAGTTTTGATCGTCGCAGCCGGCTGCAGAATGATTAGCGCCGAGGGTTTGACCGTGATCTTGATTTCATCAGCCGACTTCATGTTCTTTTTCTTGTCCCGCCAAAGTTGGTCGTCCAAATGGATTGTCGATCCTTTCCAAACGATCCGTAATTTTCGGAATCTTCGCGTCGGCAGACGAGACTTGCTCTTCTTCCCGGTTACACGCGCGTCGAAATGTTCCATTAAAAGCGCGCGGTCGGCTGTGCGAGCACAAACAAATCGAATCGACCATCCCTGGTGGCGGCCCGCGGCGCGAAGTAGAGCGCGGGACCAACCGAGCGAATGTTCATCGCTTCCCAAAGAATATAGGGGCCGGAAATATCCTTTCTGTCGATCTCGATCGTCCATTGACGGACCGGATAGTCGTGCAGCATTCGACGCAAGAGTGCGCCATGGCGCGCCATCTGTTGTTCTTTGGAAAGTTTTTCAGTCTTCCCGTTCTTTTTCTCGTCTTTCTTTGCGGCGCGAACGTAATCTGCAAGCAAGCCGCCGCCGGCCCCTTCAAAAAAATATCGTTCGCCCCACGGGCCGGTCGCAAATCCCACGTCAAAGACCTGTTTCTTTCCGCCTTCGAGCCTCGTGATGATTTCCTCGGGAGAGGCGACGAACCCGAGTGCGCGCGCCAGGTTATTGGCCGTCCCAAGCGGGAGAACGCCCAATGGAATGCGGCTATCGACAAGCCAGCAGGCCACCTTTGCAGTAGTACCGTCACCGCCGGCCGCAAGCACGAGGTCCGTAGCTTGCTTGAGAGCTTTCTTGAAACCGCGTTCTTTCGTGGATTGATAAATGGCGTGATGCCCAGCCTTGGCCAGTGCCGCCATCAATTGCTTCCTGCCATGTTTGGCGTCACCAGCCTTGGGATTGTGTATTAACGTGATTCGCATCCGATTTTGTAATCGTAAATAGAGGAAGGTTCGGCCAAAAACAATCTGGCACACGTTACTAGTAAAGAAGATGCGAATCCTGATTTCGAACGATGATGGCATTTACAGTCCGGGCATTGTTGCCCTCGCGAAAGTTGCGTCGCGTTTTGGCCAAGTACGCATCGTTGCGCCCGACGTGGAGCAATCTTCGATGAGCCACGCTATTACTTCCTCACGGCCGCTTCGGTACAAGCGGATTCGCCTGGGCGACTTCGAAGCCTATAGCGTGAATGGTACTCCAGCTGATTGCGTTGCGCTCGGAACGCATCATTGGCAGCATGTGGATGTCGTTCTTTCGGGAATCAATCTCGGTTTGAATCTCGGTAATTCCTGCTGGCATTCCGGCACCCTGGCGGCTGCAAAACAAGCCGCACTGCTCGGAGTGCGTGGCATCGCGCTCAGTGCATTCGTGAGCGAAAACAAGGAGCCAGATTTCGCAAAACTCGATCCGTACGTTGCGAAGGTGATTCATATGCTGCTCGAAGAAAAAACGATGCCCCTGGTGAACGTGAATTTCCCGGAGAAACCACGAGGCATTCGGTGGACCCGCCAGTCTGTGCGACATTACGACGGGAAAGTTGTTCCTAGCAAAGATCCGATCGGTCGCCCAATTTTCTGGTTCACCGTTATCCCCGTGCAAGGAGCCGAGGAGGGGACCGACCGATGGGCGATCGAGCACAACTGGGTCTCAGTCACTCCATTGCGCCTCGATCTGACCGACGAAAAAGAGCTCGGCCGCGCGCTGGCCCTTCATCACACACCACCAATCGATGCTGACACGTCTGGCACGCTACAAAGGAACAAGATCTCCAGGCGCGGCACGAACAAAAAAGCGCGGCACGAAAAGAGTTAACGGTGATGAAACCACTGAGGCTTTACCGGAACATCAGCGCTGCGTTTCTGTTATTCTCGTAAACTCAAGCTTGGAGCCGCCGAGTTCTTGCAGGGTCATCCGGTTGCCGGAAATTTTCATTTGGTAAACTGCAGTTGCGAACGGTGTCTCGATTTTGATTCGATCTTCGTGGCCGAGTTTGTACCTGCCACGCACATCTCCGACGAGGACAACGCCATTTTCGGAAAATTCCCAAAGGATTGCATTTGATCCTCCCATCATGCGCCATTTGCCTACTACGGTGGAATGTTCGCAGCCAGCCATCGCGAATACTAAAGCGATCGAGATTATCCGTAATCGCGGCTTAGATTGAGAAGAATTAGATGGCATGGCCTGCCGATTTATAATCAGCTGTGATCATCATGTCGAGCTGGCCGCGTTTGGTCCCAGTCTGACTCACTTGCGTCTTAGAGTCCGACAACGCTTGCGGGCCTTTGATTATGACGCAGACCTGGAATTGTTCTCCTACACGAATAGTTCCCCGGAACCCTATTTCTTCTTCGAGTCTTTCTTTGACTCGCGCCTGGATTCCTTTGATTCCTTTTCTGCCTTCTTAGATTCGCCGGGGCGATATTCTTCCTGTTCGGCTGCGGCGAATGCTTTTTCAAGGCCGACCATGTCTTCGCCCGGACGAAGGATGTCGAGCGCTTCGGCTTCCTTGCGCAGTTGTTCCTCCGTATAGTTCGCGGCCTTGATCGACAGTCCAATGCGGCGCTCGACTTTGTCCACCTTTATGACGCGCGCTTCGACTTCTTGACCGACTTTGAGGACGTCTTTCACTTTCGCAACGTGATCCTCGCTCAATTGCGAGATGTGCACCAAGCCATCGATATCGTCCTGCAATTGCACAAACGCGCCAAAGCTTGCGAGCTTCGTTACCTTGCCTTTAACCAGGTCCCCGATCTTGTATTTCTCATCGATCGTCTTCCAGGGATCTTCGGTGAGTTGTTTGATCCCAAGGCTGATCCGTTGGTTGACCTTGTCGATGTCGATCACTACGGCTTCGATTTCATCGCCTTTCTTAAAGACTTCGCTCGGGTGATTGATTTTTCGGGTCCAACTCAAATCGGACACGTGAATCATTCCGTCGATGCCTTCCTCTAGCTCCACGAACGCGCCATACGCGGTCATGTTGCGAATCTTGCCTTTCACCTGGCTGCCAATAGTGAATTTCTTCTCGATCTCATCCCACGGATTCGGTTCGAGCTGTCGAAGACCCAGTGAAATTTTCTGTTCTTCTTTGTTCACGCCGAGCACGACAGCTTCCACTTCCTGGCCAACACTGAGGATATCGGAGGGGCGCATGATCCGTTTCGTCCACGAAAGTTCGGAGACATGGATAAGTCCTTCCACGCCTTCTTCGATTTCAACAAACGCGCCGTAGGGAACGAGATTAGTAATCTTACCTTTGACGCGCTGGCCAGCGGGGAAACGCTCCTCGATCTGGTCCCACGGATTTTTCTGGGTTTGTTTGAGCCCCAGCGACACGCGCTCTTTTTCTTTATTGATGTCGAGCACGACGACTTCCAACTGCTGCCCGACTTTCAATAGCTCGCTCGGGTGCCCAAGTCGGCCCCAGGTCATGTCGGTGACGTGCAGCAAGCCGTCCATGCCATCGAGATCGATAAACGCGCCGAAGTCAGTGATGTTTTTCACGGTGCCGACTACGCGGTCGCCCACGTTTACGCCTTCCATGAACTTTTGGCGCTTTTCGCTACGTTCCTGCTCGATCACCTCGCGCCGGCTGAGCACCACATTTTTGCGGTCGTCGTTGAGCTTAACGATTTTGAAGTCGTAGGTATTGCCAACGAATTGCTGCAAATCTTTTGGCGGAACGACGTCGATCTGGGACGCCGGTAAAAATGCCTCAACACCGATGTTCACCATCAGTCCGCCTTTCACGACTGATTTCACCTTGCCCTTGATCAGGCCGTCACCTTGGAACACGCCGACGATCTTGTTCCAATTTTGCCGGTAAGCGGCTTTCTCCTTCGAGAGAACAACCATGCCTTCCTCGTTCTCAAGCCGCTCCAGAAGCACCTCCACCTCGTCGCCGACCTCGAGGGAATCAACATCATCAAATTCTGCCAATGGAATGACACCCTCGGATTTGTATCCGACATCCACCAACACTTCGCGCGGGCGAATTTCCAAAATGCGTCCCTTGACGATGCTTCCCTCGCGGAAGTCCGGCATCGGCTTCGCCATTACATCCTGCATGTGAATCATAAAACTAAGTGGGCCTCCTTCAGGCAAAACGGCGCTTCCAGTGGAGCGCCGATCTTTCCGCGCAGCTAGACCAGCGGAATGGGACGCCACAGTATGCGTTTTCCGCGCGCAGGTCAACTGTCGGCTCTTGAGTGCGATCCCTATGGATTGTCATCCTGTGCGAAGCGAAGGACCACACCCACTCGCTGCTGCATCACGCAGAATGACTCTTGTGATCCTAGCTTCGAATGTGGGGTTCCTCGCTCCGCTCAGAATGACCCGCGTTGCACGTTGAGCGTTGGGCGTTTCCCCTCTATCTTACAACATCAATATGTCGCTGTTCCGCTTGTTGATCTTCGCCACGCTTCTCACAGCAGCATCGCTCCGCGCTGAGTCTCCCGCCGAGCAAAAAATTCTCGAAGCGACCAAATCACCCGACCTCAGCGTCGTGCATCTTTGGGCGCCGTGGTGCTCCAATTGCCAGGCGGAATTGAAGAGCGGCGGCTGGCTCAAAATGGCTAAAGAGAATCCACAAGTGAAATTCTATTTCGTGTCTGTTTGGAACGATGGCGAGGACGGCCATGCGATCTTGCAGAAATTCCAAATTACAGACCAACCGAACGTCACGATCCTGGCTGACCCGGGGCCGCGAAAAGGGGACAACAAGATCAAGCAATTCGCCGGGATGCCCCTCTCATGGATTCCTACGACTTGGATTTACAAAGGCGGCGATCTCCGCTACGCATTGAACTACGGCGAAGTCCGTTTCCCTGTGCTCCAGCAATTTCTCGAAGACAGCAAATCGGAATGGTCGCATAAAAGCGAACCTGCAACAGGCTCCCCCTAGAATTCGCAATGCTCGAAACTCCAACCGTTCCCCACACCAATTCAAAACGTCCGCCACAAATTCTGTCGCTGATTGGCGACACACCGCTCGTGGAGGTTACTCAGCTCGACACCGGTCCGTGTCAGCTTTTTCTCAAGCTTGAGAATCAAAATCCAGGCGGATCGATCAAGGATCGGATCGCGCTGTCGATGATCGAAGCTGCGGAAGACGAGGGGAAATTGCAGCCCCGCGGTACGGTTGTTGAGGCCACGGCAGGCAACACCGGTTTGGGCCTTGCGCTAGTTGCCGGCGCGAAAGGCTACCGCGTCTTGCTCGTAATTCCCGATAAAATGTCGCAGGAAAAAATCTCGCATGTGAAAGCGCTCGGCGCCGAAGTGCGGATCACCCGTTCGGACGTGACGCGCGGCCATCCTGAATATTACCAGGATGTGGCTGCGCGACTTGCCGAAGAAATTCCCGGCGCGTTCTATGTGAATCAATTCGGGAATCCTGCAAATCCTTTGGCGCACGAGCGCACCACGGGACCGGAAATTTGGGAACAAATGCGGCACGATGTCGATGCGATTGTCGTAGGCGTCGGTTCTGGTGGGACGCTGACTGGTCTCGGGCGATTTTTCAATCGCGTTAAACCGCGACGCGGCATCGAAATGGTTTTGGCCGACCCAAAGGGTTCCATACTTTACGAATATGTTAAGTCAGGCAAGCTGCTCGAAGCAGGCAGTTGGGCCGTCGAAGGCATCGGCGAGGATTTTATTCCTGAGATCGCCGACATGTCGCTGGTAACCGAAGCATTTCAGATTGATGACGCGGAAAGCTTTGCAACGGTGCGTGAACTATTGCGCAAGGAAGGAATTTTCGGCGGATCTTCCACGGGAACACTCGTCGCTGGGGCCCTGCGTTATTGCCGTAAACAGACGAAACCGAAGCGCGTCGTCAGCTTCGTGGTCGATACCGGGAACAAATATCTTTCAAAGATGTTCGACGATTTCTGGATGGCGGAGCAAGGTTTCATTCATCGTCCGCCGCATGGCGATTTGAGCGACCTCATCTCGCATCGTTACGAAGCCGGCGAAGTAATCTCTATTGGACCGACCGACACGTTGTTGACCGCGTTCAAACGGATGCGTGACGCGGATGTCTCGCAGCTTCCGGTGGTCGATCAAGATGGACGCGCGCTTGGGATTATCGATGAATCCGATGTGCTTGTGAAAGTGCACCGCGATCCCTTGCACTTTAAAGATCCGGTCAAAAATGCAATGACGTCCAAGCTCGAAACACTCTCGCCAAAAGCGACGATCAAGGATCTTTTGGATGTATTTGATCGCGGCCGCGTGGCCATTGTGATGGAAGATGACAAATTCCTCGGGCTGGTCACGCGTTCCGATCTTCTCTCATACTTGCGGTTGCACATGCCGAAGCAGTGAATCGCTGCTTGCGCGGATTCCACGGATGATGCGTATCGAGCCAAGTTTTTCTTAGCTGTCATGTTGAGCGAAGCGAAACATCTCTGACTATCGCTCCTATGTTGAGAGCAAATGATCTGAGATTCTTCGCTTCGCTCAGAATGACAAAGTGGCTGGTCGCAATTTGAATTTTTATCAGGGCTAACCGCCTGGTTCGCGGTTAGATTGCGTTGATATGAAAAAGCAACTCGAATTTGCCACGCGTGCGATTCACGCCGGCCAGGCGCCCGACCCGTCCACTGGTGCCGTGATGACGCCGATTTATGCAACATCGACGTACGTGCAGGAAAGCCCGGGACAGCACAAAGGCTACGATTACGCGCGCTCGATCAATCCCACCCGGCTAGCTTATGAAAAGTGCATCGCCGATTTGGAAAGCGGCACGCGCGGATTCGCGTTTGCCTCCGGCCTCGCTGCGATGGCGACGGTGCTCGAGCTGCTTGAGAGCGGCTCGCATATCGTTGCAAGTGACGATCTTTACGGCGGCACATTCAGGTTGTTCGAGAAGGTACGCCGTCGGTCGGCGAACCTTGATTTTACTTATGCTGATCTGACAGAGGCGAAAGATCTGGAGCGTGCCATCAAACCAAATACGCGCATGGTTTGGATCGAAACGCCGAGCAATCCACTGCTGAAGCTGATCGACCTTGAAGCAATCGCGAAGATCGCGCGGGAGCGCAAAATCATCTCAGTTTGCGATAACACATTTGCAACGCCGTGGATTCAACGCCCGATTGAGACCGGATTCGACATCGTGGTGCATTCCGCAACGAAGTATTTGAACGGTCATTCCGATATGGTAGGCGGAGTGGTGGTCGTCGGCGATAATAAGGAACTCGCCGATCAAATTGCGTTCCTGCAAAACTCGGTCGGTGCAATCGCCGGCCCGTTCGACAGTTTTCTTGTGCTGCGCAGTTTAAAAACGTTGCCGCTCCGCATGGAGCGCCACTGCGCAAACGCCCTTGAGATTGCGCGCTGGCTGGAGGAACAGCGAGAGGTAAAATCCGTCCGTTACCCGGGACTAAAGTCCCATGCCCACCACGATCTGGCGCGTCAGCAAATGCGCGGCTTTGGCGGAATTGTAACGATCATCTTGAAAAGTGATCTCGCGGACACCAGACGTTTTCTGGAACACACGCACCTTTTTTCGCTGGCGGAAAGTTTGGGCGGCGTGGAAAGCCTGATCAATCACCCGGCGCTCATGACGCATGCTTCGGTCCCGAAGGAACAGCGTGAAAGGCTGGGCGTTACCGATTCGCTTGTCAGGCTTTCGGTGGGCGTGGAAGATGTCCGCGATTTAATCGACGATTTGAAAAGCGCGCTCGAGGCGATTTAGCGACGCAGTCGCATGATTTCAACCATGTCTTCATTCCACGTCAATTCGGTCAGTGGATTTCGAAACGTGAGCGGTCCTCTCAGTCATGCGCGTATTTTTCTGCTCCGAGAAAGTGAAGAGAAACATAAGGTTGATCGCCCACGACCCAACTATCGTGCCCGGGACCGATGTAAAAGATGTCTCCAGGCTTCATGACATAAGACCTTCCATCCTCCATGGCGCATGCAGCCTGTCCCGAGATCACGATGCCAATGTGCTCCACCTGACAAAGGGACGTCCCCGTAACGGGTGCGATATGCTGGGACCATTTCCAGCCGGGTTCATATGTCGCACGGCCGATCGTCATTCCGCCGATCTTAATGAGTTCAAACCGTCCTTTCTCAAAAGTGCGAACCTCATCCGGGCTCTCAAATCGTTTAATTAAGAAGTCGATGTAATTAGGAAGCATAGGGTTAACTTGGTTGGCGTTAGTTAAAAGGTTACCCGGCATCGACGTCTTCTACTACGTTCGCTCTCGAAATCTTGATCATTCGAATCCAGCGATCGGATGAGGAACGTATGGCGCCTCGAGCGCTTCGATTTCCGCGTCGGATAGTTTCACTTCCAAAGCAGCAGCTGCTTCTTCAAGATGATGAAGCTTCGTCGCGCCAACAATCGGCGCCGTTACCGCAGGCTTGTGAAGCAACCACGCAAGCGCGATCTGTGCGCGAGGAATCCCTCGCGCCTTGGCAATTTCTCCCATGCGATCTACTACCAGTTTGTCCGCTTCCTCAGTCCCCGAATAAAGTTTTTTGCCGTAATCGTCAGTCCGACCGCGAGTAGTGCTCGGCTGCGTCTCCCACGCGCGAGCAAGGCGGCCGCGTGCCAGGGGGCTCCACGGCAACACGCCAACGCCCTCCGCCAGGCAAAGAGGTAGCATCTCGCGTTCCTCCTCGCGATTCAGCAGATTGTAATGCGGCTGCATCGAAACAAAACGCGCCCAACTGTGGAGATCGGCCAGGTAAAGCGCCTTGCAGAATTGCCAGGCAAACATCGATGATGCTCCGATGTAACGCGCCTTTGCTGATTTCACGACATCGTGGAGCGCTTCGAGTGTTTCTTCAATCGGCGTGTCGTAATCCCAACGGTGGATCTGATAAAGATCGACGTAATCCGTCCCCAGCCGGCGCAAACTCTGATCGATCTCGGTCATGATCGCTTTGCGGGACAGTCCGCGTCCGTTCACATCAGAACGCATCGGGAAATAGACTTTCGTCGCGATGACTGCCTCATCCCGTTTGGCAAAATCGCGCAGCGCCCGGCCCAAAACTTCCTCGCTCTTGCCATTCCCGTACATGTTGGCTGTGTCAAAAAAGTTAATGCCAAGCTCGAGCGCTCGTTTAATGAAAGGCCGGCCTTGTTCCTCATCCAGACCCCACTCTCTCTCCTCGAGTCCGTAACTCATGCAGCCCAGACAGATTCGCGATACCTTGAGTCCCGTCTTGCCAAGATTTGTATAGTTCATCTTTTAACACCTCCTGTTAAGAACCCATCTCATAAATAGTAAATGTGTGCGCTAAACTCTGGCGAGCGGCTGGCAAGGCGCGACGAAGAAGCATAGCCAATCCGCTCTGTGACTGAGGGCAACACCGCCAGCAGGTCGCCAGAGTTTAGCCCTATTTATGAGATGGGTTCTAATCATCCGCGCTTCGTTTCAAAGCGACTCCGGCTATCACTGCACCGACACCGCTTAGTTCGGAAATCGATGGAACCTGTCGCAGCACCACTATCCCGACCAGGCACGCTGTCGCAGGCAACAGGGACAGCATAAGGGCGAAAGTAGGCTTCGATAATCGCGCCATTGCAAATTGATCGCAGATGTAAGGGATGACGGAGGAACAAATGCCGACGCCGGCGCCAGCGAGAAGGAGCATGGGGTCGAACACTGCGACCAACGCGTTTTTTAATCCAATCGGAGTGACCACAATACTTGCGATAACCATTGCCAGTGCCAGACGTTCAACCCCGCCGCGGCCACCGGTCGCGGCGATTCGATGCCCAAGCAGAATGTAGAGAACGAACAGCGCGCAATTCGCAAATGCGAAAATGTATCCAATCGGCTCGCCACTGATTCGCACGCTGGTCAGCAGGAACACCCCGCCGCACGCGAGTAGTAGAGCGGCAAGATTGCGCATCGTCCGCACACCGAATGCTGCCAGCACGATTGGTCCGAGAAACTCAATTGTTCCGACCGTCGCTAACGGCAGCCGGTCGATTGCGAGATAAAAACAGACGTTCATGATTGCCAGCACGCAACCTAATGCGACCACGGTTCGGCGCTCGCCTGCGTCCAATTCAGCAAATAAACGCCAGGGACGTTTCCAGGCTGCGAACACTACCGCCGCGCTTGCAATCCGCAGCCACGCGACGCCTAATACATCAACCCTGGCAAAGAGAAGCACCGCAAAGGCTGGACCAAGATAATGAAAAATGGCGCTGCAAATAAAAAAAGCCTCTGGCGGAATACGTTCCGCTTTGCGCGGCCGTTCCCCGGCCATTGGCTTTGTCGGGAAAATGACCTCGTCCGTCATAACTATAAATAGATCATTGTCGCCACAGGAACAAGCATAAGTAAGGTAAAATCTAGTTACTAGTGATAATTTTTAATGTATTATGGCCGAACGATCCGTGAATATTAATGAAATATTGGAAGATCACAAGAATATTGAAATTCTGAAGCTCTTGCAACGGAACCCACGAATGTCGATCGCCGAGCTCGCCAGAAAAATTCGGATGTCCAATCCAGCGGCGAAGGAGCGTGTTCGACGTTTAGAAAAGAGTGGTGTGATCGCCGGCTATCGTCTCGAACTGGATCCGAAAGCAGCGGGGCACGATATCACCGCGTTCGTCAGAATCCGGCCACTTCCCGGACACCTGCCGAAAATCTCGGCGCTTGCTCAGCAGGTTCCCGAGGTCGTGGAATGCCATCGAGTCACCGGCGAAGATTGTTTCATTCTGAAGGTCCACCTGCCCGAAATTGCTTCTTTGGACCGGGTGCTGGATCGTTTTCTTGTTCATGGGCAGACGACGACGTCCATTGTGCAGTCCTCGCCCGTCCCGCCGCGGTCGCCACAGCTTTTGCTCACACCCCCTCGCAAGAGCAGGAAACATGCGTGACTTTGACATCGACGATTTGAAGGTCGCGCTCGGGGCGAAATAGTAACTCGGGCATCTATGCCTGATCTGTCAGGTAGGCTTCCAGCCTGCCTAAAAAACGCGCAGGCTGCAAGCCTGCTCGCCGAGACAGCCAAGGATGGCTTATGTTACGTCCAACATGGGCAACACCTTTGGCCAGCTCTTTCGCGTTACCACTTTTGGCGAGTCGCACGGCGGCGGCGTGGGCGTGGTCATCGACGGTTGCCCGCCGAACATTGAACTGTCTGAGGCACGGATCCAACGAGAGCTCGACCGCCGCCGTCCGGGTCAAAGTAAGATCGCAACGCAGCGGAAAGAAGAAGATCGATGCGAAATTCTTTCCGGTGTCTTTGGGGGCAAAACATTAGGCACTCCGATCGCGATTCTCGTGCGCAACAAAGACGCGCGACCGGAGGACTACGTCGAGATCGCAGAGAAATTCCGGCCCTCACATGCCGACTTCACTTACGAAGCCAAGTATGGAATACGAAACTGGCAGGGCGGTGGCCGCGCTTCGGCGCGGGAGACTATCGGCCGCGTGGCAGCAGGCGCAGTTGCAAAGAAAATATTGTCAGTGCTGTGTGCGGAATTCGAGATTGTCGCCTACGTCACGCAAATTCATGAAGTCGTTGCGAAAATCAATCGTTCCACCGTAAAGGGGAAGGAGATCGAGAGGAGTGTTGTTCGCTGCCCGGATGCCGTGGCAGCGAGAAAGATGGTGTCCCTGATCGAAGAGATTCGCGACAAAGGCGATTCGGTTGGCGGCGTGATTGAATGCGTAGTACGCGGCATTCCACCCGGACTCGGTGAACCGGTTTTCGACAAGCTCGATGCGGATCTGGCTAAAGCGATGCTTAGTATACCGGCAACGAAGGGATTCGAGATTGGTTCCGGTTTCGCGGCAACGGGAATGCGGGGCTCGCAGCATAACGATCCATTTGAGATGCGCGGCGGAAGAATTCGCGCCACAACTAACAATTCCGGCGGCGTGCAGGGTGGCATCAGTAATGGGGAGGAGATTTATTTTCGCGTCGCGTTTAAGCCGACCGCTACGATCGCCCACAAACAGAAGACGGTGACCAGTTCGCGCAAGCAAACTCAGCTCGCTGCGCGCGGACGCCATGATCCGTGCGTTCTTCCCCGAGCGGTGCCGATCGTGGAAGCGATGGCCGCGCTGGTGCTTTGCGATCATGCTTTGCGGCAGCGAGCAATTGCGGCCTCGGCAGTTTCCGGCGTTACGATTGCAGACGGCGGCGCCCGGATTGTCAACCAGTGAGCTTGGAGATGCCGAGCGTTGCTCCTTCTGCAATCGACAATCCGCAATCCGCAATTCCATCAGTGGCTGGGTCGCCGCTTTGGCAGGTGGTCTTCATTTCTTTTGGCGTCATTTTGATTTTATTCGAAGTCGTGCGGGGCTGGCGATTGGGTTTGATGCGTCAGCTTGCGCGGCTTATTGCCCTTGGCGCCGCCTACGGGGCTGCGTTTCTTGGAGGCAGCTTGTGTGTTCCCATGGCGCGGTTCTTTTTCAAAATGCCTGACCCCGTTTTGTCGATCTTATGCGGCGCAATACTTGCGCTGGCCGCCTATGCGCTCGTAAGCGGCATCGGAGCGATTTTGTTTAAGCGAACTTCGCAACAAGAATCCGGACTGCTCTATCTTATTTATGGTTTTGCGGGTGCAATCCTTGGATTGTTTTTCGGCGTTTTTCTACTTTGGCTGACTGTCGCGAGTGTGCGAGCGGTAGGCGCCCTCGCTGAAGGGCAGGCTGCCAGCCGGTCGCGCGCCGCAGCGCATGGTGCACAAGACGCAAACACGCGTGCTCTCGATGTGCGCCGCCGTTTTCTTTCGGAGTCAGACGATGGCGCACCGGCGCTCGCGACTTCACTGGCACGCCTGAAGAATTCGCTCGAACTAGGTTTGCTTGGAAGCGTGTTGAAGGACACTGACCCGATTTCGCATAGAACATATGAAATGCTGGAGAAAGCGGGGAGCGTTCTTTCCAGCCCGGAACGTGCGCAGAAATTTCTAACGTTCCCGGGTGCCCGCGAATTGAGCGAGCATCCAAAGATCGTCGCCTTGCGAAACGATCCGGAAATCGCCGATCTGATCGCGGAGAGGCGCTTCGTCGATCTCCTTCAAAATCCTCGTGTCATCGATGCGGCCAATGATCCGCTCCTCGCGGAGCGAGTCAGGAAATTCGACATTCAGCGCGCGCTCGATTATGCGCTGGAGCAGAATTCGTCAACCGGTAAACCGTTGAAACGTTGAAGCGAGAAGCGAGAAGCGCCAACGTTGTCATGTTGAGCGAAGCGAAACATCTCTGGTTATATTTCCAGCGCTGCCGGAGGAAATACTTAGAGATTCTTCTCCCGCGACTGCGGGATCAGAATGACAATGGTGTTTAACGCTTCGACGAATACACAAAGCAGCATGAGATACATCACCACCATCGGTCTGGAAGTGCACGTCCAGTTGAAGACGCGCTCGAAGATGTTTTGCGCTTCTCCGGTTGAGTTCGGAGCGGAACCGAACACGCACACTTGCCCGGTTTGCCTCGGCTTGCCTGGCGCCTTGCCCGTGATGAACCATGAGGCGCTACGCATGACGGTGCTGACTGGACTCATGCTCGGATGCGACATCGCACCCATCTGCAAGTTCGATCGCAAAAACTATTTCTACCCGGACATGCCGAAGAACTATCAGATTTCGCAGTACGACATGCCGCTTTGCACCAACGGCGCCGTCCCGTTACACGATCTGGCTTACCCGAAGGACGCACAGAAAAATATCGCTACGCCAGATAAGGAAGTGCATCTGGTGCGTATTCATCTCGAGGAAGACGTGGCGAAAAGCTTCCATCTTGAGAACAGTACGGGAATCGACTTCAATCGTGCCGGCATACCGTTGATGGAGATCGTGACGCAACCGGAAATCAACTCGCCGGAGGAAGCGTTCGCGTTTCTGACATCCCTCAAGCAAATCTTAATCTATGGAGCGGTAAGCGATGCCGATATGGAGAAGGGACAAGTCCGCTGTGATTGCAACGTTTCCGTGCGGCCGGAATCGCAGACAGAGCTTGGAGCGAAGATCGAGATCAAGAATCTCAATTCAATCAGCGGAGTGCGACGCGCCCTGGCGTACGAGATCCGGCGTCAAATCAGTGCACTGCAGAATGGCGAAACGCTCGAGCAAGAGACACGTGGTTGGAACGATGCAGCCGGCGAAACGTTTTTGATGCGGACAAAAGAATTGGCGCATGATTACCGCTACTTTCCGGATCCTGATCTTGTGCCGGTGAAAACTGAAGTGCTGCTGGCCGAAGTGCGACAGCGGGTGCCTGAGTTGCCGAAAGCGAAACGAGGCCGTTTTGTCCGGCAATATCAGGTGAGCCCGTACGATGCCGCCGTGCTGGCGAACGATCTTGATCTCGCGCGTTATTTTGAAGCGGCAGCCAAAGGCGCCAAGAAGCCGAAGAATGTCGCAAACTGGATTCTGAACGACCTACAGAATGCCCTCAGTAGCGCCGGTAAAACCATCAACGATTGTCCGATTCCACCACAGGCGCTTGATGAGTTGGTCAATCTGATCGACAGCGGAAAAATCAGCGGCAAGCAAGGCAAAGAAGTTTTCGCTGAGATGTTTGCGAGTGGAAGAAGCGCGCCCGCGATCGTGAAAGAAAAGGGGATCGAGCAACTAAGCGATTTAAGCGCTCTCGAAGAATTATGCGACGAAGTAATCGCGGCGAACCCCAAGCCGGTCGCAGATTTCAAAGCCGGTAACATCTGCTCTCTCAATTTTCTTAAGGGGCAGGTGATGAAGTTATCAAAAGGGAAAGCTAATCCGCAGCTCGTCGGCGAGATTCTCGAACGAAAACTGAAAGCGTAACTCCTCCGTGTCATTCCGAGCGAAGTCGAGGAATCCCGTGATGCAACTGCTAAGTAATACCGCGGGATCCTTCGACTCCGCTTCGCTTCGCTCAGGATGACAGGTGGAACACGCAGGGTGAAATTGTAACTGTGCGCATCCTCATCGCCCCGGATAAGTTCAAAGGCGCACTCAACGCGCGGGAGGTAGCGGAAAACATTGCGAAAGGTCTGCTCGACGCATTGCCCGATATAAAGATCGATATCGTGCCGATGGCGGACGGCGGGGAGGGAACTGCGGAAGCGATTTGCGAAGCGCGCGGAGGCTCACGGTTGAAATGCAAAGCTCACGATCCCATCGGTCGTGAAATCGAGGCGCGTTACGCGTGGATTGAAGACGGGCAACTGGCAGTAATGGAAATGAGCGAAACCGCAGGAATGCGACGGTTATCTGAAAGCGAACGAGATCCCGTTCGCGCGACCACGTTCGGTGTTGGTGAAATGATTTTGGACGCAGCTAGTCGAGGGGCGAACGAAATCATCATTGGTCTTGGCGGCAGCGCGACAAACGATGGCGGATTTGGGATGGCGCGCGCGCTTGGATTTAGGTTTTTTTCCAATGCGAGAGAACTAATGGGAGATGTGAGCGAACTACGAAACCTGACGACAATTCAGGCCCCTGTAGCGGCAGGCGTGTCGCCTGCGAGTTCGAAGATGCAGCCGACACGGCTGCCACCACAGTTGAAAATCATTGCGGCAGTTGATGTGCAGAATCCGTTGCTCGGCGAAAATGGAGCGACACGAGTGTTTGGTCCGCAAAAGGGCGCGAGCAAGCATGAGCTCAACGTCTTGGAACGGGCACTCACCAGGCTGGCCGAGGTTGTCGCTGAGGAATTTGATTTTGATTATCGCGACAGGCCCGGCGCGGGCGCGGCTGGTGGACTCGGTTTTGGTCTGATGAGTTTTTGCAGCGCGACGATTCGGCCGGGCTTCGACGTCGTCGCAGAAGCTGTCGGACTGCGGTCAAAAATGAAAGGTGTTGATGTTGTTATCACGGGTGAAGGGAGTTTGGATCGGCAGACGTTGGAGGGAAAAACGCCGGCAGGCGTTGCGAGATTAGCGCGAAAACTTGGCAAGAAAGTTTTCGCAATTGCCGGGCGAACCGATGCAAACCGAAAGGTGTGCGAATTATTTGATGAAGTATATCAACTCGCGCGCTCCGGCATGAGTGAGAAGGAACAGATGAAACGTGCTGGAGAATTATTGCGCGAGAAAGCGCGCGAACTCGCCAAAAGCTTGTAGAAGCGGGCTGACCCGCCTGTTACGGTGATTTCTTTGCGTTCCTGGGATCGTCGGCGGGATTCACGTAATTGATCTGCCACGGGCCGACGCCATGAAGTTGGATAACTGTTTCACCTTCAGACCATGCAGTGTGTTTCATTCCGGCGGGCCAGTATCCGAAGGACCCAGCCGGAAGTTTTTTTGCGCTGCCGCGATCGAGCGCTTCTCCGGTCGCGAGATAAAGAGCCCCCGAAATCACAGTGACACGCTCGGTTTTTGGATGGGTATGCGGCGGGACATGATAGCCTTCAGGAAACTGAAAACGCACTACGAAGGGACCTTCTTTTGTTGGGTCGCCTTCGAGTACAGCCATCCTTGCGCCAGGAGGCAAAGCCGCTGGCCCTGTTTTCCATTCAATAGTCGTCGGCGGATAAAGGCGCATGTCTACGGACTGCGTCTCTTCGGCAGAGGACCGCGTCAAAGATAAGCCCAAGACTAAGAGCACAGCTAATGCGGAACCGAAGATAGTTTTCATGGATTGTTTGGTGGTTTTTCTAGCGGCAAATCGTTTAGTAAAATTCGCGATATTCCTTTGCTGTTTCGACGTAGCTCCAAGCCCACCGGGCGATATCCTTTTGTTCATCGAGGCTTAGTTGACGGCGGATTTTCGCCGGCGATCCCAGCACGAGTGATCCCGGAGGAATCTTAGTCCCGATTGTGACAAGAGCGTTTGCGCCGATGATCGAGCGGGCCCCGACTTCCACATCGTCGAGAATGATGGCGCCCATGCCGATCAGCACTTCATTGTCGATTTCGCATGCGTGTACGATGGCAGTGTGACCAACGGTAACCAGTTCGCCCATGGTTGTTGGATAATTTGTGTCGACGTGAACGACGGCATTATCCTGGATATTCGAGCGCGGGCCGACAATGATCCGATTGATATCGCCGCGCAACACCGCGCCGTACCAAATACTGGATTCCTCTTCGAGAATCACGTCGCCAATCACCGTTGCGCCCGGGACAACCCATGCGCAGGAATGGATGGTGGGACATTTTTTCAAACGCGCCGCGATACCGGCGTGCCCGGTTGGAAGTGAGTCGGGTTCGAGGTGCATTTAACAATCGACGTTGAACGTCGAGCGCCCAACCTACGTCGCAAGGCTGAGGCGTGGCAAGCGCCCTATGTTGAATGGCGGAATCTGTGGAAAACGTGCGACAAGATTGACGACCGGCCGGAATGCGGAAGGAGACATTGCAAAAATGTAATAAAAAGGCTTGCATCGCTGGGAACAATTCCTTTTCATCGCGCGCATGTGTTCGAAAGTTACTCTTGTTCTGGGAACTGCGCTGGCGGGGATCGCGCTCTGGTGTTTTGTTGAGTCCAGCCTGGCTCAGGACGCTCTCACGGCTCCCGTTGCCGCAAGCGACAATGACGATGTTGATGAGGACGAGACCGGCAGGAAGGATGATAAATCCCGCCGGCGCCGTTCGCACAAGACTGGCAGCGATCTAAACACGAACAATGTGCCGTGGGCCAACGCAAATGAAAACCGGTCATTGGCAATAACCAGCGTCACTGAGACGCCTGAAGCCGAAGCCGTCGTGGTTACAGGAAGCTTCGATATCTATCCGGTCCCATACCCCGCGTTGCCGCCAGTTGAAGGTACGAGAATCAATGCCGGCAAAAAAACTTCGTTCGTGAAACCGCAAGAGTTCCCTACCTTCGCCGGTAACGACTATCGGGAAGTGATGGCCACGACGCCCGGCATTGTCGTCAGCGAAGAGCCCCAGTCGCCAATTATCAACTTCGGTTATCGCGGCCTGAATTCGCAGCGCAGCGAGTTCACGCAGGTGCTCAAAGACGGGGTCTCGATCAAGAACGAGCAATTTGGTTTTCCCGAAACGCATTACACGCCAATTCTGGACGCCGTGGAACGGATTGAAGTCATTCGGGCGGGCGTGGCTTTGCAGTTCGGGCCGCAACCCGGCGGGGCTATCAATTTTGTTATGAAAATGCCGCGGCAGTATGCGCCGTTTCATTTCACCACCAAGAACGTGTTTGGCAGCTACGATTATTATCGCAACTACACAGAAGCGGATGGCACGGTTGGCCCGCTGGGCTACTACTTCTATTACGATCACCGGCAACAAGAAGGATTCCGCGAGGCCAATAGCGACTACGATCTTAATGGCGGCAGCGCACGGCTCGTCTGGAATGTAACTAACGATAGCCGGTTTATCCTCACGCTCGATGCATACGACGAAGAACACGGCGAACCGGGAGGCCTGCGGCGTCGCGAGTCGGAGAATCCGCCAGACTCTGTTTTCGTGGAAGATGATCGCACTGCGAGCACGCGGTTTTTCGATCGGTTCCGGCTCGAGCGCTACTACGCCACATTGGAGTACCAGAAAATGTTCTCCGAGAGAACCCAGCTCGACATCAAGGCATTTGGTGGGTATTTGACGCGCTGGAGCAAGCGCCAGCGCGGCGGCGGTTTCGGTACGCTGCCCAGCGGGCCGGATGCGAATACGGATTCAATTCAGTTGCGGTCGGACTACATAGAGGGTCTCGATGCACGGCTGCGTCAAGACTACGACTTATTCGGCGACGTTTCGACCTTTGCCGGCGGCATCTATTTCTACCACGCACTTCAGGATCGCCGCGATGAACGCGGGGGCACGCCGAACGCGGAACACGGCGCACTTCGTAATTTGAATACTGGCGAAACATGGGACGGGGCCATCTTTGCTGAGAATCGTTTCCATTTTGGACGTCTTTCCATCGTCCCTGGGATGCGCCTCGAATTCCTGCAGCAAAGTGTTGATGAAGAAGTAAACGTCTCGAATCCCCTGCATTCACAGTCCGATTTTAATTTTGTGCCGCTGTTTGGGCTGGGACTGGATTATGTTCTGGTCGAAGGTGAACCGTTGGTGGTGCCGCCGGCGCCGGTGGCGGGTTCGAAGGGCACAGAATCAAAAAAAGTAGTTACGCCAGTGCTCGGGCCGGTTGGCGCGCCCCGTGTCGAACTTTACGGCACAATATCGCAAGCCTACCGCCCAATTACGTACGGGGAACTAGTCCCAACCGGAGCAAGCAGCGTGGTAAATGGAAACCTCAAAGAAGGCGAAGCGCTTCAGTTTGAATATGGAGTGCGCGGAAAGCCGTTTCCGTATCTGAATTTTGATGTCGGCGGTTTCTATTTCACGTTCGACGGTCAAGTCGGTGAGATCATTTTGCCTAACGGTTTTACTTCTACCAGTAACGTTGGTGATGCGCGTTACATCGGATTTGAAGCCGCGACCGAACTGGACGTTCTGGCTTTGATCAATAGTGGCTCACCCAGCCCGTACGGCAACCTCATGCTCTACGGCAACGTCACGTTGCTGGACGCCGAATTCACCTCCGGCCCGAGTAACGGCAACACGCCAGCATATGCCCCAAATTACCAGGTCAAGACCGGCGCGATCTATAGCTATAAGGATACGTTCAAAATCTCGCTTCTTGGTACGCTCGTTGACGATGAGTTCGGTGACGATGGCGATTCCTTCGAAGGCTTCATTCCCGCCTACAATGTTTGGGACCTCACGGCGGAGGTGAAATTTTGGAAGGGGCGAGCGGGAGTCTTCGCGGGTATAAGGAACCTCTTCGACGAGGATTACTGGGGCGAAGTCCGCGAGGAAGGTATTATGCCCGCGCTGCCACGAAACTACTACGGCGGGTTCGAATTCTTTTTCTAAAGATAGTTCAATAAAAACGTAGCTCCTGTAGCAACGGCCCTGCGGTCCGTTTCGCTGGTGTGGAAGCTGGCGCCTCGGACCGGCCACAGGTCCGCACGCCGGACTGATTCGTCCTCAGGCGAACCGGTGGCTACAGCATTTGTCAAAGCGCTGCGAGAATCGGATTTTCTTATTTTTGCGCTTGGGCGATTATAAGCACCGCATGCGGGAGTTTCCTCCGGAAGAAGTCACGCCATTCGTTTTCTCCGATCCGACGGGAAAGCGTTGGCCGCGCCTGCGTCTGATCCTGCTCATCGCGGGCGTATTGTTTTTTCTGGGGACGGTCGTATTCGTTCAGACGCTTTTCGTCACGCCGAAAATGAATGTGCCGTTTTCTTTGCGGCAGTTGAAAGGCCAATTGAAAGCATTGCAAAAGCAAAATCCGGCTGACCAATTGTCTCCAAGTTCGTTGCTGTGGCAGAAATTTGCCGAGGCGCGACAGGCAGCTAAAAAGCTCGCCGGCGCGGCGCCTACGCCTTCACCCCGGCCGCGGAAGAAAGGGCCTAACAACGAAGTGCGTCTCGCATTCTACGCCAATGGTGATCCGTACAGCTACGCATCACTGGAGCAACATGCGGCGCAGATTACACACCTCTGTCCGGAATGGATGACCGTGATCGATGGGCTGGGCAATTTACAAATCGACGGAGACACCCGGCTATCGAAACTGACCGCAAGCAAGGGCATCGCGCTTTTGCCGCTACTGACAAACCTTGTCGGCGACACGTGGGAGCCGGAAGCGATTGAAAATCTCGCGCACGGACCGACGCAACGACAGGATCGGTTTATCCAGCGTGTGATTTCTGTCTTGCACAACGCGAAAGCGGCGGGCGTTGTGGTCGACTGGCAGCAAATCGACCCGGCTTACAAGAAGGACATCACTGGATTCATCGATAAGTTTGCTGACGCGTTGCACGACGATAACAAGGAGCTTTGGCTGTGCGTTCAGCCCAGCCAGGAATTGGATTACATCGACTTCGATGCGCTTGGCGACAACGTCGATCGTTTTGTGGCGATGTTGTTTGATGAAACCTCCGATACGGATCCTCCAGGACCGTTAGCGTCGCGCTCGTGGTTTGAAGGCTGGGTCCATGTGCTGCTGGAGGATGCCGACACCAAGCAATGGATCATTGCCATCGGCAGCTACGGATACGATTGGACGATCGGCGGGAAAAAGGCTGAGATGATTAGCTTCTCAGAAGCGATGAGCCGCGCTAACGACGCGGAAATCGAGAGCGCGGAAGTGCGAGGCCCTGCTTACAGCCCGTATTTTTATTTTCAGGATGAAGACAGAGAGCACGCCGTCTGGTTCCTGGATGCTGCGACCTTCCTTAACCAACTGCGCGAGGTGCGCGATAAGAAGGCTGGCGGGTTCGCGCTTTATCGGCTCGGGAGTGAAGATCCAGCGATTTGGGATGCGTTAAATGTCCCCCGGGATTTCAAGGTCGGTAATCAGACGCGGCAGGCGCTCGAGATGATAAAATCGACCGACACAATAACCGATGTCGGCGACGGCGAAATTGTCACTGTTGACGAAGATCGCACAGACGGACTGCGAAAACTCGCTGTAGACGCCGATGGGTATCTCACGGCGAAGTACGTGAGGTTTGCGGAATTCCCAACTCTTTATCACCAAGGCGCTGGCGGTGAGCATCAGGTGACCATCACTTTTGACGACGGCCCGGACCCACGATGGACGCCAAAAATTTTGGATATTCTCAAAGCAGCAAACGTGAAAGCCGCGTTTTTCCTGGTGGGAGTGAACGCTGAACGGTATCCCGGGCTTGTCCGTCGCATCGTCAACGAAGGACACGAGATCGGGAACCACACTTACTATCATCCCAATCTCGCGCTCTGCTGGCCCGAGCACATCCGGGTGGAGTTGAATGCGACGCAGCTTTTGCTCGAAACGATAACGGGTCGCGCCACCACATTATTTCGTCCGCCTTACGCCGCTGATAGCAGTCCGACGCAACTGAGTGAACTAACTCCGCTGAAGATCGCCGAGGACCTCAATTATCTCATTGTTCTGGAGAGTATCGACCCACAGGATTGGGCCAAGCCCGGACCGGACGTCATCCTGCAGCGCGTGAAACAACAACGTCGCGATGGCAGCATCATTTTGCTGCACGATGCAGGTGGAGACCGTTCGCAAACGGTGGAAGCGCTTCCCCGCATTTTGGATTGGCTGCATAAGCGGGGCGATACCGTGGTGCCTTTGAGCACACTGTTGGGCACGACGCGCGACGCGTTGATGCCCGTCGTGCAAAATAATGGGCAATCGCTTACGCGTCTGGTAAGCGGCACCGGCTTTCGCGTCTACCACACCATCGAGGAATTCCTCTGGGCATTCATGATCGTGGCGACGGCACTAGTGGTCGTTCGCACGCTGATCGTTATCTGGCTCGCTTATCGTTTTCAACGCGGACCAAAGACAAATTTCGCAGAGCCAGTCAGCGTCGTAATTGCTGCCTACAACGAAGGCAAAGTGATCGCCGAAACGTTGCGCACGCTGCTGGCGACGGATTACAAAGGCGAAATCGAAGTTGTCGTTGTGGATGACGGTTCCCGGGACGCAACTGCCGCGGAAGTTGAGCGCGTTGCGAATAGCGACCCACGTGTTCGCCTGCTACTGCAGGAAAACTGCGGGAAAGCACGCGCCCTCCAACGCGGACTGGCCGCTGCGCGTCATGTCATCGTTGTTTTCATTGATGCCGATACGCAATGTCAGCGCGATACGTTCCCGCGTCTGCTTGAGCCATTTGCTGATGCGCGCATCGGCGCAGTATCAGGTCACGCGAAAGTCGGCAACTTGCGGACGTTCATTGCTCGCTGTCAGGCTTTGGAATACACGTGCGGTTTTAACCTGGACCGGCGCGCTTACAACCGCTGGAAATGCATTACCGTCGTCCCCGGCGCGATCAGCGCAGTTCGCAAAGATGCGATTGATGAAGCCGGTGGACTGAGCCTGCAAACCCTGGCGGAGGACACCGATCTTACGCTCACGTTGCACAGACACCGGCAACGCATCGTTTATGTGCCCGATGCGATCGCGTGGACAGAAGCGCCCGAAAGTGTGCGCACCCTCGCGAAGCAACGGTTCCGCTGGGCTTATGGCACCCTGCAATGTCTCTGGAAACATCGCGACATGGTGTTCAACTGGAACTATCGCGCGCTTGGGTGGTTCAGTTTGCCGAGCATCTGGTTTTTCCAAATCATCCTCGTAGCCATTACGCCGATGGTAGATCTGTTCCTCCTCGCGTCGCTGCCGTTTGGCGCATGGAATGCGGTGCTGCCGTTCGTCATCACGTTTTTGGCGATGGATGTGCTTCTCGCCACGCTCGCCTGTATCCTGGAACGCGAACCGATCCTGCGCGCCTGGCGCATTTTACCGATGCGCCTGATTTACCGCCCGATGCTCAGCTACTGCATCTGGAAAGCCATCCTCCGCGCGATCAAAGGCGCGTGGGTGAGCTGGGGCAAACTCGAACGCACCGCCAGCGTGCCCGTGCGGGCGTGATCGCGAAACGCGCGTGCGACTCGGTAATTTGAGCCGTTACGCGTGATCGTGATTGCCGTCGATCACGAACTATCAATCCAAGGGACTCTTGACGCCGATTCCCGGCTTATTGAGCACATGCGTGTAGCGCGTAAAAGCTTCGCCATGCGCTTTCAGCTGAGCGGCTTTTCCGATAAATAGTGCCTTAGCTGCGCTTTCAGAAATCGCCGTTCCGCCCCGCTTTTTAAGTATCGTTCGCGTCCAAGCGCGTCAGCTTGGTTTAAGTAAGCTTCGTAGTAAATAAGCTGCCAGGGCCGCGATGAGACGTAGCAAAATCCGCCAGTAACATGCTCACTAAATCTTTTTCGAAGATTAGCCGAGTAGCCAATGTAAAATCCGTTGTCTTTTAGTGAGCGGAGCACATACACATAGTGCATCAGCTGGACGTCACTCCTGGCGCGTGAGCGAAGCTTTTACGCACTGGTCGAGCAATTTGGGTTTGTTTGACGCTGCCGCTCTGGTTATCCTCTCAGCCATGGCAACAGCGATTTTGTCCCCGCGGTTCCTAAACTCAAGCCGGATTAGACCCAAACTTTGGGTATTTGTCTTGAAATGCCCAAATATTGGGTCGAATTCTCGTTAGGCCTATGCCCGTCGCGCGACTATCTGTGGTCTCGGCGCTGCTGGCGCTCGCATCGTGTGCTACGACCGGACCGGCCATTTATAGTGACTCCGCTACAGTGTCCACAGCCGATATTCAGACGGCCATCGCACTCGTCAAGCAACGCTGCGTCCGCGAAAAGCGCGGGGTGTTGCCCGTTTACCGAGTTGACGTTGACAGGTTTGACCGCGTCTTCGTCCATTGCGGACCGCATTACGGCGTGGCTGACGCAGCAGGCGCACTCACGTTCATCGTTGAACGCAAGCAAGGATCTTGGCATATCACTGGCATGTCGCGATACACGCCGAATCCAGAAAGAGTCATCGTCACCTAGCGTGCTGCGAACCCAATAGACCTAACCATTCGATGAAGCCAACGGCCCCATTTCGAAATGCGTTCAGCGAGCTTGCCACGACACCCTGCCGTGGCTTATCTCCGTCTCGTTAGGTAGAAAATATAAAATGAATAATTCCGTCACTATTACGATTCGAAACGTAGAGACTTCCGACATTTCCATTTTCTTCGAGCAACAACTCGACCTAGAAGCTAACCGAATGGCTGCATTCGTGAGGGACG